>Ga0268243_1000055_pt1 | contig 42702 bp, 41 predicted proteins | sample BulsoiMagMametaG_FD_200254 | JGI IMG/M metagenome (GOLD analysis project Ga0268243, IMG submission 200254) | Bulk soil microbial communities from Mexico - Magueyal (Ma) metaG (v2) (version 2) | ecosystem: Environmental > Terrestrial > Soil > Agricultural land | place: Mexico: Magueyal...
GGAAGTAGAGAAACAGGACTATCCACGAAGCCACACGAAATCTCACGAAACAACCCACAGCCATTTCGTGAGGTTTCGTGTTACTTCGTGGATTGTTCCTTGTTCTGATGAGAATGAATAGACCCTGGTCATCGGGAAATAGGTGGAAATACGCCGCGTTAGCGGCAGGATGAACTTAGCTGCTGACGCGGCCCCGGAGGTTAAGGTTTTCGCGCTCATCGGATAACTGATGCGCCTTGCATATCTACACGCCGCCCCCTAACATTCAATCTCTGGCATCTGAACTTATGTATCCGGCTGGCAATCTTTTTATTTCCGCCCCGCACGGCTCTCTCGAAGCGATCCTGAAAGAGCCGCGAGATGGAGGCGCGCGTGGCGCAGCCCTGGTGCTTCACCCGCACCCCCTGGGCGGCGGCACGATGCACAACAAGGTGGTCTTTCGCGCCGCGAGCGCCTTAAACGAGGCCGGGCTCGCGACCCTGCGTATCAACTTTCGCGGCGTCGGCCAGAGCACCGGGCTTCATGACGAGGGACGGGGCGAGACGGAGGACGCGCGCGCCGGACTGGATTATTTGGCGGAGCAATATCCGGAAAAACCCATCACGCTCGCAGGCTTCTCTTTCGGCTCGCGCGTCGGAATGGAGGTCGGCCTCGCGGACGAGCGCGTCCGCGATCTGATCAGCATCGGCACGCCCGTTGACAAGTACGATTTCTCGTTCCTGGCGTCATGCCGCAAGCCTATCCTCTTCGTTCACGGCGACCGCGACGAGTTCGGCGAAGCGGCGAAAGTTCGCGCCCTGGCCGCCTCTTTGCCCGCTGAAGCGCAGGCGAGAGTCGAGATCATCGAGGACGCAGACCACTTCTTCGAGGGACGGCTGGAAGAGCTGAAGAGCGCAATCAAAAAATTCGTAAATCGTAAATCGTGAATCGTGAATCGTAAATAGACGAACCGAGCTTTTCTCTATTTACGATTCACGATTCACGATTTACGATTTACGATTTACGAACCTATGAATTCCTACAACGACCCGGCCATCAGAATCGTCCTGCTGCCGCGCGACACCAATTCGCAGGGCACAATCTTCGGCGGAATTATCCTGAGCTACATTGACATCGCGGGCGCGGTCGAAGCTCACCGCCACACGAAGATGGACCGCTTCGTCACGGTCGCCATGCGCGAAGTCAAATTTCACCAGCCGGTCTTTGTCGGCGATCTAGTCAGCTTCTACGCCGAGACTGTTCGCATCGGTAACACATCCATCACCATCCGCGTCATCGTCGAAGCTGAGCGCCCCGCCCGCGCGGAAGGCCCCATCCGCGTCACAGAGGCCGAAGTGATCTACGTCGCGGTGGACGAGAACCGGCGCAAGATGAAGATAAGCGTGACAGGTGACAAGTGACAGGTGACAAGAGAAAGCGTTCCCTCCTGTCACCAATCACTTGTCACCTGTCACGGCCTTTAATTCAGGCGCGCCTGCAATTTCCTCAAGGCGACGGCGGCCTGCGTGTAACGCGACTCCTGTTCGAGCGCGAGGCCGTAGTGGCGCGCGGCCTTGAGGAGGTGTCCGCGCTGTTCGTAAACGCGGCCCAGATTCATGTGCGGGAAGGCGCGCGCTTCGTAGCGCGGGGCCTGGAGCGCGCGCTTGAACCATTTGACGCAGTCGTACAGGTTTCCCTGAGCCACCAGGTAACTGCCGATGTCGTTGTAAGGGTTGCCGAAGGTGGAGTCCACGCGAATCGCTTCAAGGCATTCGTCAATCGCTTCGTCGTAGCGCTCCTGAAAGCTATAGACCCAGCCCAGGAAAGTGTGCGCTTCGGCGGTCGGGTAAATGGCGATGGACCGCTTGTAGAGCTCTATCGCCGCGTCGTAATCCGACGCCTGCTGGGCCTCGTAGGCGCGCTCGAACAACTCTATCGCCTCGCGCTTCAGGCCGGTTGGAACCTCGTCATCGAACATAGTAACTAAACGCTGAACGCTGAATGATGAACGATGAATTGAAAAGCTTTTCCTTCCGCGTTCATCGTTCATCATTCAGCGTTTTCACTGATCCACTCTCTTGATTCGCCCGTCAACCTGCGGGGCTATCTCTTTGGCCGCGCTGATGGCGTTCATCACGACGACGGGCTCGACGGGGCCGTTCTCAGGGTCCACAAGATATTTCGAGCCGGCGAACATTGTATAGCCGTCGCCGCCCTTCTCCACGAGGAAGGTGTTGGTCGCCAGCGTGTAAATCTTCTTGTCGTCGAGTGGCTTCCCGTTGACTTCAATGCTCGTGACGCGCTTTCCAGCCGGAAGCCGCGCGTCGAAAACAAAGCGCAGGCCGGAGACTTGCGGGAAGCGCCCGGGCTCGCCCTCTTCCGCGCTGCGGCTGACGCCGTGTTCCAGAGCCGCGCGCAAGGTCGCGCCACTGATCTCGATCTTCACAATCGGATTCTCGTAGGGCAGGATCGCCATCACGTCGCGTTTGGAGAGCGGTCCGGGCTGAAAAATCTTTCCGGCGCGAATCGAGCCGCCGTTAAAGAGTGCGACGTCCGCGCCCAGCGCTTTGCGATAGGCGTCCGCGATGTAGCTTCCCAGGTTGGTCTCGCGCGAGCGGCTCTCCGGCGCGCGCGCATCCAGAGCAACCTTCGTGCTCCCGATCGGCTTATCAACGTCCGCCGAAACTTTCTTCTCGTAATCCGCAATGACCGCAGCCGATTGAGGCTCTTCCTCGACGTTGCTCGTCACGGGGATGGAGGTCCAGTCAATGCTCTCCAGCTCGCCGCCGGGGAGCTTGATGTTCAGATCAATGCGCCCCAGGTCGCGCGCGTCCGCCCCCCACTTGAAGATAGGAGTACGCCCCGCGAGCGATTCGAGCATGTCGTGTTCGTGGCCGCCGATGATGACGTCAATCGGGGCGCAGCGGGCGACCCGTTTGTCCTCGCGCATGGCCAGGTGCGTAATCGCCACGACGACATGAACGCCCTGGGCCTTCAACTCGGGCACGACCTTTCGGGCCGTCTCGCACGGGTCAAGAAAGGTGATATCGGGTCCGACGCTTGAGAACTGCGCCGTGTCAGGCGTGAGCAGCCCGAAGAAGCCTATCTTCGCCCCGTTGAATTCGCGTATCACGTAGGCGGGCGTGTCCGCGAAAGGTTTTCCGGTCTTTTTGTCAATGACATTGGTGGCCAGCCACTTGAACTTGGACTCCTTGATGCGCGCGCGCAGGATTTCCGGTCCGAAGTCGAACTCATGATTGCCGAGAACGGCCAGGTCCAGACCGATCATGTTCCAGACGGTGATCATCTGCTGGCCCTTGAAAATATTGGAGGCGACCGACGGCGCAATCGTATCGCCCGCGAGCAGGAAGAGCGTGTTGGGCGAGGTCTCCATCACCTGTTTTCTGAGAGTCGCGACGCGCGACAGCCCTCCGCGCGTCCCCTTATCCACGGCCGAAATCTGGTACACGTCGTTCAGTTGCAGGAGCGTGACGCGCACCGTGCGTTGTTCGCCGGGGGTCTGCGCTAAGACCTGGAAAGCGGCGATGAAGGTTAAGAGAAACAAGGTGACGGCGCGGCGCAGGAGAAGGTGTGGTGAAGTCATCAAAAATCCTCCGTGGACGTTGGGCGAGAGTTTTCGCAAGTTAGGACGAATTCGAGAGGCTGCATTATACTCAGCCGTCGCCGGGCGCGCCAATAACAGCCCGCCCAATTTTTTTATGAACCAACAGAGCAGATTGATAGTAGAGGTGAAAACGGAGCTGCCTCAACCGTCGAATGGCGAGGCCGTGGCGCTCTGCGTCTTCACGGACGAGCCGCGCCTGTGTGAAGTGATGGATAATGAATCGCGTAGCCTGGTTGAGAGACTGACGCGTGACGGCGAGTTCAAAGGCGAAGCGGAGTCAACATTACTGCTGCACGCGTCGCGCGCACAGGGCGGTGGGGCGCGGCGTCTGCTGCTGGTAGGTCTTGGCGCGCACGCGGACTTTGACGCGCATACGCTTAACCGTGCTGCCGCGACGGCCGTCCGCCGCGCGAGAGAGGGCCGCATCGAGCACCTCTTTTTCGTCCTCCCCTCTTCCGGCGACGCGCGACGCGCCGCACGCGCCGTGGCCGAGGGCGCGCACCTGGGTCTTTACGACAACGCCTTTTACCGGAAGCGCGAAGACCGGGCGGCGCTCGAAAGATTGACCGTCATCTCTACAGAAAATGGCCGCCGGTTCGATGAAGAGATCGAGCGCGGGCGCATCGTCGCCGAAGCTGTAAACTGGACGCGCACTCTGGCGGACGAGCCGGGTGGGGCGCTGCCCCCGCGCGAGTTTGCGCGCCGCGCCGCGGAGATGGCCGGTGAATTTAACCTGCGCGTCGAGACTCTGGACGCATCTGAGATCAGAGAGCGCGGGATGGGCGGACTCTATGGCGTGGGCCAGGGCTCTGACAATCCGCCCGCGCTGATAGTGCTCCGCTATGAACCCGAAGACGTTTCGGCAAACGATGAACTATGGGCCTTCGTCGGCAAAGGCATTACGTTCGATACCGGCGGCATCTCCATCAAGCACGGCCTGGACATGTACGAGATGAAGACCGACATGGCCGGCGGCGCGGCGGCCCTGGGCGCTTTGCGCGCCGTCGCGCAACTGAAGCCGCGCCGGCGCATCATTGCCATCGTTCCTTCTGCCGAGAATATGCCTTCGGGCAGGGCCATCAAGCCCGGCGACATCGTCCGAACGCTGGCGGGCTACACCATCGAAGTCGTTGACACAGACGCCGAAGGACGTCTGGTTCTGGCCGACGGCATCGCCTACGCGAAACAGCTTGGGGCGACGCGCATCATTGATCTGGCTACGTTAACGGGCTCCATCATCGTCGCGCTCGGCGATCACCGCGCCGGACTCTTCAGCAATAATGACTCGTGGGCCGCACGCATCGAAGAGGCCGCGCGGCGCGCTGGCGAGTCACTCTGGCGCATGCCTGTCAGCGACGATTATAAGAAGCGCATCGAGAGTCCGATTGCGGATTTCAAGAACTACGGCGGGCGCCCGGATGCCACGGCCGCGGCGCTGCTGCTGAGCAAGTTTGCGGGCGACACTCCCTGGGCGCACCTGGACATCGCAGGCACGTCCTGGCTTGACCAGGAGCAGCCGTACGCGCCCAAAGGCTCAACCGGCGCGGGCGTGCGAACGCTCGTCGAGCTGGCCTGCGAAGCCGAACCAGAATGACTTTCGACGAAGTGATGCGAGCGTGGGATTGGAAGCCGATCCGCAACTGCCCCGGCAGATACGTCCTACGGGGCGGCGCGCGGCCGGACCTGCTGCCCGGTGAGATCATCGCCGGCGAGTTTGAAACAAAGGAATTCAAGGTCGAGACGGCGAGGGACACGGTGCTCGTCATCGAGTTCGACGGGGGCGGGCTGATCTCTTATCGTCACGCGGACGGCTCATTTCTTCATACACTCAACACCGTGGAAGGTTTCGAGCGAAAGCTCTCGCAACTGGGAATAGATTTGAGCTGAACTTGTTTAATTGATAACGGATGGCTTTGAACGAAACAATCTTTCTCACAGGCTTCCCCGGTTTCATCGCCGTGCGACTGGTCAAACGCCTCGCCACGGAAGGCGCACGCTTTCTGCTTCTAGTGCAACCCGCGTTTATGGAGCGGGCGCGTGAAGAGGTGGCCCGTCTGGCGTCCGAAACAGATTCTTTACCGGACAGCTTCCGTCTGATTGAAGGCGACATCACACAGGCGGACTTAGGCGTCTCGCCGTTGGAGTTGGAACGAGCGCGGGCTGAGACGAGCACGCTCTTTCATCTGGCAGCCATTTACGATCTGGCCGTCGGGCGCGAGCCGGCGATGCGCGTCAACGTCGAGGGCACGCGCAACGTCAATCAGTTTGCGCTGAGCTTAAAGAATCTGCGCCGCTACCATTACGTCTCGACGTGTTATGTCGCAGGGCTGCGTACGGGCCTGATTCTTGAGACGGAGTTGCGGCACGAGGCAGGGTTCCGCAATTTTTACGAGGAGACGAAGTATCTGGCCGAGTTGGAGGTTGACGCGCTCAAATCGCGATTGCCTGTGACGATTCACAGACCTTCGGTGGTCTGCGGCGATTCACGCACGGGCGAGACTGCGAAGTACGACGGCATCTATTACCTGATACATTACCTGCGCAAGCAGCCCTCGCTTCTCTCGCTCGTCAACATAGGCAACCGTCAGGTCTCGCTTAACCTGGTTCCGGTAGATTTCGTCGTCGAGGCGATGACGGCCCTCGTCAGGGACGAACGGGCCGCGGGGCTCACGTTGCAGCTCGCAGATCCCAAGCCCCTCTCAACCCACGAGCTGTTTGAGGCAATCGCCAAAGCGCTGGCGGGTCGTGGCTCGCGCCTCACAGTTCCGCCGAAACTCGTTCGCACGAGCCTGTCGCTGCCGTTTTCGCCGACCATCACTGGCCTGCCGCACGCCGGCGTGCCCTACTTCTTTCTCAACCAGACATATGACACGACGCAAGCGACCGAACTCCTCTCAACGCACGGCATCCACTGCCCATCTTTCACGGACTACGTCGGCGCGCTCATCGAATTCGTTGACCGCCACCCGAAGTTATAATCGGTCGCTCGCAACCATCCGAGAGCGCCATATCGAAAACCACGCAACAAGCTCCGAAGGAGCGGCAGAGTGTAGCCAGGGGTAAGCGCGGAAGCGAAGCTGAAGCGCGCAGCCCCTGGTCACGTTCAGATAATGTTCTTAAAGCCCTGAAAGGGCGACAGACCTCGCGTCCCTCCAGGACGCGGAATATTTATTCACTCTGTTCCAGGGGCTGCGCCTGCGGCTTGCCCCTGGCTACACTCTGCCGTCACTTCGTGACTCGCTGCATGACTTTTCTCAAACGCCTTCACCGAATCGGCCCGAAAGAAATGCACCAGCTTTCCGTGCTTGACAAATCCCTGATTTAGAATTATTCTAATTCCAGTTTAAAGACAATCATGAATTCAGGTAGCGGAGATCAGGGTGGGGTGAGGGCGCTCACGCGTCAGCGCGACGCCGTGCTTCAGGTGATTCGCGAGAGCGAGAATCACCTGACGGCCGGCGAGATATTCGAGGCGGCGCGGCGGCGTCTGCCTTCCATCAGCTACGCGACCGTCTATAATTCCCTGAAATATCTGAAAGAGGCCGGGCTGATCCACGAGATCAGCTTCGGCAACGGTGCGAGCCGCTACGACCGCGAGACGGATCGGCACGATCATGCTCTCTGCACTTGTTGCGGGAAGCTGGTTGATTTCGATCTGGCGGTCGCGCCGGACCTCGTGCGCGCCGCGGCCAAAAGGACGCGCTTCAAGCCGGAGTCCGTCCACCTGACGCTCAGGGGATTATGTCCTGATTGCCGCGAGTGAATCGCAATCATGTAAGTTTTTTAAGAATACGACACGCGCGCGCGGCAGAAAGCTCTAAGATTTCGCGCGTGCGATGAACAGGAAAAGGGATGGAGGATTATGCAAGCGACAGCGACAGCAACAGCAGTTGATAAAGCCATGATCGGACAGCCGGCGCCGGATTTCGATATGGCTTCGACCAAAAACCTTGAGACGTTGAAAGAGAACGTCAAACTCTCGGATTACAAGGGCAAGTGGCTCGTCCTATTGTTCTACCCGCTGGATTTCACTTTCGTCTGCCCGACGGAGCTGACCACCTTCAGCGACCGCTACGAAGATTTCGAAGCCATCGGCGCGGACATCATAGGCGTTTCGACCGACTCGGTCTATTCGCACCGCGCCTGGATCAATACGCCGCGCGACAAGAGCGGCGTGGCCGACCTCAAGTACCCGCTGGCGGCCGATTCGACCAAGCAGGTCGCGCGCGATTACGGCGTCCTGATCGAAGACAAAGGCATCGCGCTGCGCGGGCTCTTTGTGATTGACCCTGAAGGCACCCTTCGCTACAAGGTGATTCACGATCTCAACATCGGGCGCTCAGCCGAAGAGACGCTGCGCGTCATTCAGGCCCTGCAAACGGGCGGGCTCTGCCAGGCCGAATGGAAACCGGGACAGGAAACGATCAAAGCCTAAAGGCCGTAAATCGTGAATCGTAAATCGTGAATGGAGGAAAACACGATTTACGATTCACGATTTACGATTTACGAGGTATTTATCATGCCAATGAGAATCGGGACAGAGATGCCGAAGTTGGACGGGGCGACCGAGTGGTTCGGTGGCACGCAGGCGCATGCCGAGGTCGAAGCGCAGGGCCGTCCCACGCTGGTGCATTTCTGGTCGGTCAGTTGCGGGATTTGCAAAGAGAACATGCCGCGCGTCAACGAGTGGCGTGAGGAGAAGCGTGAGGCGGGCCTTCGCGTCATCGCCATACACATGCCGCGCTACGAGGCGGACACGGACGTGGAGGCCGTGCGCGAAGCGATCAGTAAGCATAACATTACAGAGCCGTGCGCTATTGACAACCAGCACACGCTGCGCGACGCTTTCCAGAACGAGCACGGGTACGTGCCTGCCTATTATCTCTTTGACGCTCAGGGCAAGCTCAAGAGCTTCGCAGCCGGTGAGCGCGGCCTACAGATGCTCTCCTCGGCGCTCGACCGCCTGCTCGCCTCGCAGACGATGCAAGAGGCATCCGCGTCGCAGAGCAGTTGAAGCGCAAAGATGAAGGCAACCGCAAGCGCCGAGCGCTGAACAGAAGGGTAAACAAATCTTTCATCCGTCCGTTTCCATCTAAGGCCATCAGAATGAAGGGGCCACGATTCAGTAAATTGAGTCTTCCTGTGGCGGCGCTGCTGTTGTCCGTAACGGTCGCTGCGACGCAGAGCGCGTCTCAGGAAAGACTCCTGCCACGATTTCATCAGGTCAACGAGCACCTTTATCGCGGCGCGCAGCCCCGCGTTGGGGGCATCCGCAGGCTGGCCGAACTCAAGATTAAAACCATCATCAACCTGCGCAACGGGACCGAAGACGCGGGCGCAGAAGCGGAGGAGGCGCGCCGCGCCCACATCAACTACTTCAATGTGCCGCTGCCGGGTTTTGGGAGGCCAGGGGACGAACAGGTCGAGAAGGTGCTGGCGATTATCAACGATTCCAGGAACTGGCCGGTCTTCGTCCACTGCAATCACGGCCAGGATCGCACAGGTCTCATCATCGCCGTTTATCGTATCTCGCACGACGGGTGGACGCTGGAGCAGGCGATGAAGGAGGCCAAGCATTATGGGCTCAGCCGGTTTCAGTTCAGGATGAAGGATTACATCAAAGACTACGCGCGCGATCACTAAGACCACGCGCGCGGCCTTTATAGGTTTGGACCGAGAAAGACGTTAGCTACCGAATATCGCCCTGATGACGAGCGTCAGCAGATAGACGCCGAAGAGAACCGTTCCCACGAGCATCCCGATTAAGATCAGGATAATCACGCCGACGAAGATCCAGTCGCTCCGGCGACCCTGTTTGGCCGCAGCCCCGGAGACGGTCGCGCGCTTGCGGATCAGCTCCATATTTCTCTCGTTCGATCTCCAGACGAAATCAAACGCGTCGCCGATGACAGGGATCACGCCGACCAGGTAGTCTATGCCGATATTGATACCCATGCGCAGGAGCGTCACTTTAGGGACGCGGTAGCGCACGCCCGCCGCCAGAATGTAAAAGGAAGCGAGCGCAGTCGCCGTGTCGCCGACGCCCGGGATAAGGCCGACTATCGCGTCAAGGCCGAACCGCCAGGCGGTGCCGGGAATGCGGAACAACCCGTCGAGCAAGTGGCTCAGGCGCTCCAGGCCCTGCTCGACCTCCACTGCCTGAGGCTTACGCGTCACACGTTCCCGCACGGTGCTGATCTTATTCTTCAGTTCTCTCATCTCTTCAGCGAAGCCTGGACATTCCGACGTTTCGCGAGGGAGCCGCCGCAACTCAACAGATTAAACGGGGGTTTCGCAGTCATCATAGAGGAAAGAGCGTGTTGCGCCAAGCGGCAAGGTCTGAGAGAAAATGGGGCGCGGAATCGAATCCACACGCGAACCGGTAATCGAGACGACTCCCGGCGAATCATTCAGGCCAGGTCCCCGCATCGGACTGCCCGCCCTTTACCGTTTGCGCGATTTACATCTTTTATCTTGTGCTGTTATAAGCTTAGGACGAACTCATAATTTATTTCGACTCAGACGAAAGGATTTGATAGTGAGAAGAGCCCTTCGACCGACACTCTTAATCGTTACGGCCCTGGCCCTTTTTTCGTGGACGGCCGCTGTTTCGCTCGCTGATGGCGCGACAGAGCCTGGGGCGAGGCGTCACGGATTCAGCGTCAAAGAGTACAAGCAGTTCCATGACGTGCTGCACCCTTTGGAACACGAAGCGCTGCCGAAGAATGACTTCAAAACGATTCGAGCGAAGGCCGCTGAACTGGTCTCGCTCGGCGAAGCGATTCTCAAACTCGGCGTGCCCGCCGGCACGGATGAGAAGTACCTGGGCGAGTTTAAAGAAGGGCTGAAAAGGTTCGGCGAGGCGCTCTCGGAATTTAAGGATGACGCCGAAAGCGGGACCGACGCTGAATTAAAAGAGTCCTACAGCGCCGTCCACGACTCTTTCGAGACGCTGGCGTCAATGCTCCCCAGAAAATGAGGACCTTTTGACCGAAGGAGCGCGGGCCCGGAGGCGTCTCTTTTCTGTTGAGATTTGTGGCCCGAAGCCGCCGCTTGCGCGTCCCTGAAAGCTCATCTATTGTTATTTCATATGCAGCAAACTTCGGTCTGTACAAATTGCGGCGCGGAAATCCCTGGTGGGGCTCGATTCTGTAGGAGATGCGGTCAACGCTCTTTGAATCCGGAAAGCGTGACCGAAGGGACGACGCGTCTGCTCGACACGCCTGAACCGCAGGCTTCGTTTGATCCAAACGCTTATGAGCGGCCTGGCGGACTGGCGCAGGCGACGAGCCCTATCCATCCGCAGGCGCAGCCCACAAATCGCAGCCTGGAGGCGAAAAAAGCCCCCACGAACTGGCTGCTTCTCGGCTCGATCATCGTCGTGGGCCTTATTTTGACCGGCGTGCTCATCATGCTGTGGAATCGCCCCGCGGCGACGCCCGCTCCTCCACAGATTGTGATCAAACGGGAACTCCCGCCCATACAACCTCCGCCGCAGCCTCCGCCTCCGCCGGGAGTCGCTACGCAGGGAAGCAGCATTGACCGCGCCTGGATCTACCCCGGCGCCGAGACGATGATGGAGATGAGGGACGTTTCCAAAGGTAATTTCCTTCAATTGCAGTCTTCAGATTCAATGGACAAAATCGTGAAGTGGTACACGGAGAAGATCAAGCCGACACGGATCATCAGGGAGACGGATTCAAACATTATTCTTGTGGGCGCTGAGATGACAGCCATCATCAACGCTGAGGGAGAGAGGACAATCATCATGCTCAAGCAAGGTGGCATATAAATGAGACACATGTTCATTAAAGGCAAAGAAATGATTGCTACTATCCTGGTCTCGGCGCTGTTCGCGCTGGGCTGTTCGTCTTCCAATACAAACCTCACGACCTCCAATTCGTCGGCACAGCCCGGCGCCAGCCCCGAGGCCACGACGGAAACGAGCCCGACGCCATCGGAGCCTAAAACGGACGGCACGATTCCTTCCGGCACAGGCGTGGAAAAAGAGAAGCCAGCCCCCGGCAAAGGTAACGTGCAGGGCAAGGTCTTTTATAACGGGCAGCCGGTCGCCGGGGTCGAAGTCAAGCTGTGCGAAAAATTCAGCCAGTACGTGAGCGGATGTAGCGGCGAAACATTCGTCACGAAGACTGACAGTGCGGGCGAGTATTTAATCAAGGACGTGCCCCCTAGAATTTACGAAGGGCTGACCGTGAAAGTCTTCGACACCCCCTATTATGTCTTCGCCACTTCGGGCATCGTTCAATCCGCCAAGTACAACATCGAAGCGGACCGGACATATTTCGCGCCCGACACGAACCTTTTCAAGAGCGATCTGAAGCTTCTGAATCCGAAAGCTGGTGCGAAGATCGGCGGGAGCGATATAGAGGTGAAGTGGGAGGCTTACCCCGACGCGGCCTATTACAAATTCAGCATCTACGCAGACAGCTCTTCCGGCGCTCAGACCAACTACGACTACATCAACAAGCGCGTTGACGGGACCTCTTACGTGCTGGACAAGCCGCTCTCGCCAGGCTCCTACAGATGCGTGGTGGAGGCCTTTAACGGCAACGACATCAGGCTCGCCCAAAGCGCGCGCGACATCAAGTTCACGGTCACGGGCGAGGCGGCTAAGTGAAAAGGGATGACGGAACCTGCATACCCAGCAGCCCGCGCTGTCTCCGCCCTGGTGCAGGCGCACTTTGCGCGTCTCTCCGGCGAGGCGCGACGCCATGACCGGCAGGAGCTGGCGTCGCAACCGGATGCCGCGGCCATAGAAGCCATCATTGATGCAGCGTTCTGGGCGAGCCTCCAGCGCGAAGAAGGCTACTCTCCGAAGATTTCGCTGGCCTTCCTCCCGCCCGAACAGGCTGGGCAGCCGCTTGAATTCGAGCGGCTGCTTCCGCTTAACCCGACGGCCCTCTCAAGGCTCGCGCCCGCGGTGGAGCGTCCGGGCATTCACCTGGGCGTCTGGCACGACCGCGACCAACTGTGCGTCTGGGGAACTACACGGACGATTCCCAGGCTATGCTTCGTGCTGGAGGTCATCGAGCCGGGGCTGCTGGTGGTCAAGTATCGCCGCGGCCAGGACACTGGCAAGTTCGTCAACGTCGTGGTCCTCAAAGGGGACCAGATCAAAGTGGTGGACGAAGAGGGCACCAGCCTTCCGGACTGCCCCGCGCTTCTCACCTCTTTGCTCGCCTTCGGCTCGCCCGGCGTCCGCGACGACTCCGTCAACGTGCTCGTTCAACTGTCCGCCTCGATGCGCGCGCACGGGCGCGGCGGAAGCCTCCTGGTCATTCCACAGGGCACAACAGCCTGGCGTGAATCTATCGTCTGGCCCGTTCCCTACGCGGTCGCGCCGCCGTTCACGGAGCTGGCAGACCTCATGCGGCAGGACGAAGAGGTGCGGAACAGGCGTCTCTGGCAGGAATCGCTCATTGATTCAGTCGAAGCTATCGGGGGACTGACGGCTGTGGATGGCGCGACCATCATCAGCGATCAGTACGAGCTGCTCGCCTTCGGCGCGAAGATCGGGCATCGCGAAGGGAATGCCCAGGTCGAACAGGTGATCATCACAGAACCCATTGTCGGCAACGTGGCCTCGGTCGTGCATCCCGTCCAGTTTGGCGGGACGCGCCACCTCTCCGCGGCGCAGTTCGTTCAGGATCAGCGAGACTCTGTGGCCCTCGTGGCATCACAGGACGGACGCTTCACAGTCTTCGCCTGGTCGCCTTGTGAAGAGATGGTGCACGCGCACCGCGTCGAGACCCTGCTGCTTTAAGCAGTTTTGTTTCAAAAGTCCGAATGAGTCAGTACAATATTAGCCATGTTGTTTGCGCTCGGAATAGTCAGGTCAGGTGAACTCTCAAAAGGCGCAGCCTCTTTTTGTATCGTTGCGGTCTTCGTGATGGCTATTACGCACTTTTACACCTATCGGAAAGGATATTTGTACTGCGGACACACTGAAAAGGTTTACAAAAAGGACGAGCCTAAGAGATTCACTACATTGGAAACTAAGTTTTCTGATATTGAGCATTCTCAGCATTGACTTCTCTGTAATGCCTGTTCAACTTATTTCTGGCTGACTCAATCGAGAACTGCCAATCAATCTTGATGGCTCTCTCTTCACGCTCTTTGACAATCGTCAAGACCTCTCTCGTCAACTCTTCTTTGGTCGCGATGCGCCTCGACAAGCATTGCTTCGACAGTGCAGCAAACTCGATCTCAATCATGTTGAGCCAACTGGCACTCTTCGGCGTGTAGTAGAACTCAAAGCGTTGACTCAGAGAGAAAGCCTCTTCTGCACTGAAGGTCTCATAGAAAGAGCTTATCGAGTGAGTATTCAAGCTGTCTTGCACGACTCTGATCTTCTCGGCTTGCGGATACTTGCCAGCCAACGCTTTCATAAACAGTGCGTACTCTCGTTTAGTGCGTTGATCGAAGATCAGGGCTAGGCGTTTGGCTGTCCGAGGCTCAATTGCCATCAAAAGCGCACATGAGCCGTTCTTCTCATAAGCATAATGCTGGCGAGCTACTTGGCCTGCTTTCATTTCAAGGCCAGCGACATGATCACCGATGAGAAAACAGGGGCGCTCGTCGAAACAAACCACAGGATATTGCTCGCTGTATGGCAAGGCATAGAGCGCCAGAATCTGTTCCATGCGTGCTAGAAATTGAGAGTCCATCGTGCCGATACACCATTGTTTCTTCAGATGGGGGGAGAGACAGTTTTTTTCAGAATCACTCGCGCACGAGTATGCGACAGGCTCTCGCAATAGCCTAGCTCAACGGCACGGTCTGCCAAGAGGCGCAATGTCCAACGCGCGCGGCCTTGAGGCGGTGTGCTGCAAGCTAAAGCGGTCAGTTGAGCGCGCTGCTTGCCCGAAATGCGAATGGGACGACCCCTGCGCGGCTTGTCTTCGAGAGAGTGTAATCCGCTTGATTGATAGTTGTTTCGCCACTGGGCGACAGTTTGATAACTGACTTGCAAAGTCCGAGAGACTGCGCATAAGGTCTGGCCGCGATTGAGTTCCAAAAGCGCGGTGGCTCTTTTGAAGACTCTGGCCGGAAGTTGACCTTTCGAGATGATGGACATTAAAAAGTCATGGTCTGCTTGGCTGAGTTTGATGTGTTCTTTGTGCATGTTTTCAGCATACAGCTAAATAGCTGAAAACTTAAATTCCAATGTATTCACTCTATGGCTCGTCTTGCATACTTTGGTTCTACTTGTGATGTTCGTAGTAGCTATTTACACCTTGCTTACCTGACCGACTCTCCCGCGCTAAAGTTCACATCAATGCCTAACTCATACATACATCAATTGACTGTGAGGTCCGGCCTTCAGTTCGATGATCTCCCACGCCCCTTAGGGCTATGATTTGCTGACTTCAATGAAGTACAGGTCCGTCGCCGCCTCGAACTCACCCTTCTTGAGCGCCGTCTTCATAGTCTTCCATTCAGTCGTGGGTTGAATTATCTGCCAGCGGCCGGGCGTGCCGACGGCGACCGGCATCGCGAAACCCGGCTCTTCAGCCTTCCAACGGTAAGAGACAGTGCCCCGTGCCTCGTCGAACTTCAACTCCAGGACTGGGAGCGCGGTGCGGCGCAAGTACTGGTTGAAGATCGGCGTCAGATTCCGCCCGGTCCTGCGGTTGAAGAACGCGGCCACATCCTCCGTCATGATGTTCTGATACTTGAAGTGCTGGTAAAAATCCCTGAGCAGCGCCCACCAACGCTTGTCGTCGTTGACGACGCTCCGCAGCGTGTTGAGGAATAGCGCCCCTTTGAAGTATTGATCCTGCGGCGGGGTGCTGTTCGTCCCGCGCTCCGCGATTACGGGCTGCTGGTTCCGCACCTTTGACTTGTAACCGTTGACGTATCTGATGGCGTCGTCGTGCCCGTACATGTATTCGACGTAGAGGCATTCGAGATACGTCGTCCAGCCTTCGTGAATCCACATGTCGGACTTGTCTGCGGCGGAGACTGAGTTGCCGAACCACTCGTGCCCGCTTTCGTGGATGATGATGAAATCGAACCTCTGGCTGATGCCGACGCCCGTCCAGTCGCGTTCCAGATACCCGTTCGCGAAGCGGTTGCCGTAGGTCACGGCGCTCTGGTGCTCCATCCCCGAGTAAGGCACTTCGATCAACTTGTAGCCGTCCCTTTTGAACGGGTACTCGCCGAAATAGTGCTCGAACGCCTCGATCATCCCACGGGCTTGCGCGAACTGCTTTCTGGCCCTGTCCAGGTTTTCGGGAAGCGTGTAGAAGTCCAGCGCGAGATCGCCCACACGGTCGCTGAAGTGCGCGTATTTGCCGATGTTGAGCGAGACGTTGTAGTTATTGATGGGATACTGCACCAGCCAGTCCCAGCGTGTGTAGCTGTCTTTGAGGTCCGTCTTGCCCAGGAACTTCCCGTTGGAGACATCCACCAGGTCGTTCGGAATCGCCACGCTGATTCTCATCTCCGAGACCTCGTCGCGCCACTGGTCCTTGTTCGGCCACCAGACGCTCGCGCCCTCATCCTCGCACGCCGTATTTATCCAGTGGCGACCCATAGGGTCTTTTCGGAAAGCGATGCCGCCGAATCGCCCCTCCTCGCGCGGATTTCCGGAGTAGTGGAAATCTATCGCGTAGGTGCGGTCCGCCTTTAGAGGTTTTGGAAAATCCACGAAGACAGCGCCCGCCTCGCGCTCGTAACGAAGCGTCGTGTCGCCGAGGAGAATCTTGTCAATATTGAGAGCCTGGTCTAGATCAAGCTGAATCCGCGTGTCATCCCTGAGCATCTTAAAGCGGATGGTGTTCTTCCCGCTCAGGAACTTCTTCTCCGGATCAACGCGTATGTCCAGATGATAAGAGAGGAGGTCGTTATTGGCGCGGTAGCGACCGTATTCACCACGCAGGATGTTTGCGCGCGAGCGCGCCGCCGCAACCTGTGGCTGGGCCGTAGCGCTCGCGCCGGTCTGGCCGGAGACCGGCGCCGCCGCGACACTCAGCACGAGAGCACCGATTATCCCTTTGCGCGTGCTCACTTCTTGCCGCCTTTCTTAGTCAGCGCTCATTCGACGCTCCGAATCAGACGCACGTCACGAAGAAGACCGCGACTATAGCCAGAATTAAAATGATAGAGATTTTCAGGCCCGCCTTGATAAGCTGTTGGTTCTGTCCCATTAAGATCACCCCTTTTTTCTCTTCCGTTATTTCTTGCCGCCTTACGATTCTCGACTCCCATTTCAGGTTGCCGTCTGAGCCTGACAGGTCCGGAGTAACATAACTTTCTACTCGGATGATTCTTCGGCCCCGGTCTTAAGGCAACGATTTCCGGTGCGAGGCCGACTAACAGGAGTTAGTTTCAGAGTAAGAACACTAGAGAAAATATTCTTGCGCGGAGTGGAAGTCAATGCCTCCGTAGATAGCGCAAGAGGCTGATAATCGCGCACGAAGCATTGACATCTGCCCGGAGTTGCAATAAAAAGCAGCCTGTCAGGGGAGGCCTGTGATGAAAAAGTGTGCGTTATTGATGGGCTTGTGCGTGGCTTTCGCCTCCGGCGCGAAAGCAGCCCCGCGCACACCGTTCAAGGCTTCTCTAACGAGCGTCAAATACTCAGCCACCTTGAGTAGCCCGACACGGAGCCCGCAGTCGGGCTTCGATATCTCCGTCGGGGAAGGCAGTGGGCGAGTAACCCTACAGGTCCTGCGCAACAGTAACACCAACAGCACGGAGACGCTGGATTACGCCACCTCGGACAACTCCGGTCTGAACGCCTGCAGCAGCGTCACTGGCCTGGCCTCCTCGCGCTGTGATTACGCGATCACCGTCGGCACGCTCAGGTACGCCCCGGGCGAGACTACCAAAACGATCAACATCCCCCTGGTGGACGACGCTTACAGTGAGGGAGATGAAACGTTCACTTTGACGTTCAGCAACCCCAACGGCTTCAACATAGGCCCGATCTTTTCATTCAACATTACGATCAGGGACAACGACACTGCGAACGGCGCGAATCCGCTGGGACAGGACACCTTCTTCATTCGCCAGCATTACATAGATTTCTTAGGGCGCGAGCCGGACTCGGCGGGCTTCCAGGGCTGGCTGAACATTTTGAGAAATTGCGGCACGACCGTGCAGCCTCCCTGCGACCGGATAGAGGTCTCGTCGGCCTTCTTCCGCTCAGAGGAGTTTCAGTCGCGCGGCTATTTCATCTACCGCTTCTATTCGACCTTGGGCAGAGTCCCACACTACTCGGAGTTTATGCCGGACTTCGCGAAGCTGAGCGGCTTTCTGAGTCCAGCGGAGCTGGAGGCCAACAAGGTCGCCTTCGTCAACGAGTTTATGAGCAGGCAGGAGTTTCTGGTCAAGTACGGCTCGCTGACTAACCCGACCAGTTATGTTGATGCCCTGTTGCGGACTTTGGGCTTGCCGAATCATCCGACCCGTGGGGCGTGGATCGCCGGATTGACGAATGGGACCATGACGCGGGCGCAGGTCCTGCGGGGGGTAACGGAAAGCGCCGAAGTCTATCAGAAGTATTACAACGAGGCGTTCGTCGTCATGCAGTACTTCGGATACTTGAGAAGAGACCCGGACATCCTCTACCTGGAATGGATCAATACGATGAACGGGAACGGTGGAGATTACCGCGTGATGATCAATGGCTTTCTCAACTCCAGCGAGTACAGGCAGAGGTTCGGAAATTGAGACGACGGGTGCGTCCCGCTTCAAGGACCGACCGCGCTCAGTGAAAGCGGCGCGGGCCCGGCCCCTCCCTCTATCATTCGAACTGTTTCTTGAATTCTTCAAACTCCTGTCGAAGCGTGTCCAGGTCCGCGCGCAGCGCAGCCGCCTCATGTTCCAAGGCCGAAACACGGTCGCCCTTATTCGCCGCGACGGCCTGTGCCGGTTCTTTCTCCGAAAGGTAATCCATGCTGATCTCCCCTGAGAGCAGGTGCGCGTAGCGGACCTCTTTCTGGCCCGGCTGGCGCGGGAGTTTCAAAGCCAGCGCCTCCGGTTCCTTTGACGCCAACGAATCGAGCGTCTCCTCGACCTCGCCGAGGCCCGAAAAATCGTAAAGCCTGTCGGTCCGCCCGCGCAGTTCCCCAGGGGTTTGCGGCCCCCTGAGCATCAGCACGCACATCACAGCCAATTCCCGCGGGTTGAGGCTGAAGACCTCCGGCATCATGTGCTTGTACTTGGGCACGCGGCTGGTGCTGCCGTAGAAGATATAAACCAGATTTTTCCCGCGCAGGCTTTCGATGGCCTGCGCCACGGTCGTCTCGTCGAACGCGACCACAGGATTGCGGTTGTTCTTCTGATTACAGGCCTGTGTCAGCGAGTTCAGTGTCAGAGGGTAATACTCAGGCGTGGTGATCTGCTTCTCGACCAAAGCCCCCAGGACCCGGACCTCCACCTCACTCAAAACGGAATTCATAATCTAGACGCTCCTTGCGCGCAGCAGTTTACAAGCGAACCGCGCCCCCAGCATATCAACCATTCACAATCCCCTTGCTCATATCGTTAAATACAGGGAGGACAAACTATCTCACCGGCGTTAGCAATTAGAAGCCACCTGCCCGATTATACCGCCGTCGCCTTCGCAGAGTCTTACCGTCAGCGACATAATCAAGCGAAGGCGACAGCAATCCAATTGTAGTTAGACTGGCCGCCCTGACCAATATTCAATCAAGGCCATTTAGCTTATCAAGCTTGCAAAAAACCTCTTTCACATAGATATTGGACGCACGCGTTTTTAAGGAGTCCGCTCTTCTTGTTCCTCAAGAACACCGAGCTAAAGGAGAACACCGATAGGTGGATTTATTCGATAGAGTTTTTAGTGTTGCGGAAGAGGAACTTGAGTTTGAGTTGAGAGGGTGTTCGCCTATTCCTTGGGCAAATTATTTGCTCAACCCCCGCTCCTTACGTGGCAGCGATTTTTTGATGAGATGGTCACAAGGAGTTTGGAGCGAAGAGAGACTCAAAGAAGCTGTCAATAAAACGAGCAACTATTATGCGCTTCCATATGGCCCAAGCGGGACAGCCTCAGAGGACGATCCACGAGCAGTAGAGCTTTACTTTCTGCGTCTCGAAAAAGCCGGACTAGGACAGCTAAAACGCCCGGATCTGCTGATTTTTCGTCGAACCGATCAAGCGGCTGTTGATGGCATTATCGCCGCTTTAGGCGGGATTGAAGAACTGCCTTTCACTTCCGAGGATGAGCCTTTGATGCAAGCTCTACTAGCGAAAGCAACCCTGGCAATTGAGTGTGAGAATAGCCTTTGGGTCGCACGAAAGATGCCTTTATACGGCAAGCCGTTGAAGCCAATGAAACGATTGGGCGGGAAACTGGGCTTGAAGAAGAATCCGGTCGTTCCTACCGTTATTGTTAAAGAACAAGACTTGTTTCCGTTACGGCAATGGCAGGCGCAGCATAAGATTAAGATTCACGTCTGGCATGTGTTCTACGACATGGCTTTTGGCATCGCTTTAGATTATGCAGAGGAATTAATAGCTCAGGGACTAATCGAGCCAAGAGAACAAGTTTTCCAGGCAACTGGCGGACAGACGACCACTAAAACGACTTATAATATCTATTACCATTACGCCTATGAACTTGGAGAGGCACGAGAGCAGCCGTCACTTGCCGCCGCTTACGTTATAGATAAAAATGGTCATATACTGCCTTATGTTAAATTTGAGGGAGGCAGCATGACCTTGAGCGATCAGGCGTTGGAAACCTTGGATCGTATATCGAAGATGAAGAATGAAGCCGCAAGTTGAATTTCAAAGGCTGCCCGCATCAGGTCCCAAACGGGAGGCCCTACGCTCAAAAGGGCAGTTCTGGACACCTGATTGGGTAGCGGAAGCGATGGTCGCTTATGCGATCTCAGGTGATAGCGATAGTATCTTCGACCCAGCCGTCGGAGCTGGGGCTTTCTTCCGAGCAGCCAAAAAGATTGAAAGAGAGCGCGGATTGCGGCTTGACCTTCATGGAACGGAGGTTGACCCCGACGCACTTCATCAGGCAGAGCGCGGAGAATTAGCGACGGGCGATCTTGCAAATGTAACGATTACAGACTTCGTCTTATCTCCCCCGCAAGGAAGCTATAAGGCGATTGTCGCTAACCCACCCTACATTCGACACCATCGCCTTCCCTTATCCGTCAAATCTCAATTAAAGATATTTAGTCGTCAGACAATCGGCGTAAGTTTGGATGGTCGCGCCGGGTTGCATGTTTACTTTTTAATTCGTGCTTTGCGCTTATTGAAGGAGGATGGGCGATTAGCGTTTATTATGCCTGCGGATACCTGCGAGGGGATTTTCGCGCCCGTTTTGTGGAAATGGATTACTACTAACTATCGTCTTGAAGCAGTAATCACATTCACACCAGAAGCCTCGCCTTTCCCGAACGTGGACACCAATCCGTTGATATTCTTGATCCGTAATAGCATTAGTGAAGCCACCTTCAAATGGGCGCAAGTGCGACGAGCCGGAACAGATCAACTTAAAGAGTGGATGTCCGAGGGGCTGACCGGAACAACCAACGATGATTTGTATATTTGTTATAGAGACATATCTGAAGGAATAACCACAGGATTATCCCGTCCACCTACAAGAATCACAGATACAGGGTTGGTCTTAGCGGATTTCGCAAGTGTGTTAAGAGGGATCGCCACCGGAGCAAATGAATTCTTCTTCCTCACGCGCCAACGAGCGAGCGAACTTAATATACCTTCAGAGTTCCTATTACCTGCCATCGGTCGTACACGAGATATAAGCGCCGACCAAATCACTCCTCAGCTGCTTGAAGATTTGGATAAAGCAGGAAGACCAACATTACTTTTCGCGCCTAACGGCCGGGAAATCAAGTCCTTTACTTCCTCGATGCGCGAATATCTGCTCACAGGTCAAGAAGCGGGATTAAATAAAAGGCCTTTAATAGCCCAACGCCGACCTTGGTATAAAATGGAGAAGCGCCGAGTGCCGCCCATCTTATTTGCCTACTTGGGCCGCAGAAACGCGCGCTTCATTCGCAATTTTGCAGGCGTTATTCCGTTGACTGGTTTTCTTTGTGTGTATCCTCATAAGGAAGAAAATAATTTTATCGATAAGTTATGGAAGGTTCTCCGCCATCCTGAAACGGTAGCTAACTTAAATTTAGTCGGCAAATCTTACGGTGATGGAGCTATCAAAGTAGAGCCTCGTGCTTTAGAAAAATTACCACTTCCATTATCTGTAGTTGCGGAAGCAGAATTGAGAATACCTGCGAGAGTTTCACAGTTGGCTCTGCTATAGGCATGTTACCAAGCGCATTCAATCCTACCTAACAAGGCATTCAACCCGCCCGGTAGTACCTCTTTCAAGTTCTTTCCTTGCGTTCAGGTAGAATGCTGTTCGCTGCCTGCGGCCGAGGCATTACGCATTCGGATGAGTGAGAACTGCAAGCTGGAGGCGACGACCGCGTCGCGCAGGGGCCAGAGGCTCGGCACGAAACGCAGCTCGACCCCGCGCCTCAGCAACTCGGCTATCGGGTCATCGAAGATTTCGACGCGCGCGGGCACCACCCCCACCCGGCTCACGAAATAGCCGGCGCATTCGTCAAGACACTCGAACGTCTCCGGCGGCAGATGGTAGCAGTACAGACGGCAGGACCGCAGGCGCTCCAGCCAGCCGCTTTCAACCGCGATGACCGCGGGGCTCGACCCTAGAAACCGCTCCACATCGGCCGGGGTGGTCTCGCGCCCGGCGTAGTAGGTCACGCGTGGGCACTCGCGCGGGAGAAGGTAGTTGCGCAGGCGCTCCGCGGCGATGGCCCAGACGACCGCCTCGCTGGCATATGCGGACGGCCGCGGCTCGAACCGTTCGATTCCGGATTCTTCGCTGACGTGAAACAGCATGGCTTGCCTCGCGTGCGGCCTGGAACTCGGAGCCAACGCGCACAAAGGGTCGTCAGCGGCGCGTTGATTTCAACCGATCTTCTCCCTGAGCCTTCCGATGCATTTCAAGATTTCTTCACGATTCTTTGCATCTTTGATCCACGTCGGTAACCGGCTGGCCAGGGTTCCGTTTTTGTTCGGGTGACGCTCTCTCAAAAAGGAGCCGACATAATCCTCCAGAAAATTCAGATGCTCTTCATTATAAGCCCAGAGAATTTCTCCGCGGCAGGGGACCTGTAGCCAGAGCGGAAGGCGAAAGTACCAGTCACGATTGTCGCCGTAGCTGATGGAGTCGCCTTCCCAAATCTGATGATAGGCGCAGTTCGGGCAAACGACCTTTCTCGGCGAGCGCCAGTCCGGCGAAGCATCCTGCCGTCGAACGGCGATAGTGACTTTCGCGCACAGAGAGCAGCGCGGGCAGACGACGAGGAACTCGTCGCCAAATCCGCTCAGATACTCTTCACGGTCCAGAAACCTTTTCCGCTTCATCGTCACCCTAATATTCAATCTCCGCGCTCCTGCGGAATCAACTGTCAGGCGTTGTTTGTCTTTTGCCGGACGGCTTCGAAGACTTCGCGCACGGCATCAATCACAGCGTCCGGTCGGTCATGCTGTATGTGATGCCATGTGTTTTCGACCAAGATCAGTTTGCCTCTGGTTGACCTGCTCGCCAACTCCGTCTGGAGTTTCCTGGCGACCGGGAAGAGTTCATGATTGGACGTTGGCAGAAGAACCACAAGCGGTCTGTCGCCCAAAGATTTTTTTGAACTGCGGCCCTGGCTCCAGCTTTGATCCGCCGCCGAATACTCGCGCATGACCGTATACAGATATTTTGTACTGGTAGCAATGGCCCGATAAGCTGGAGGGTACTTCGAATCACGGTTGAATATTGGATTTTCAGAGACAACAAACCGCGCGAACAGGCGAGGAATACCTAATGGAGCAGTAAGCAGCCCGACTCGTGTGAGCAGCGGAGAACGGAAAGGATAATCTTCATGGGCCGAATCAACCAGCACCATGCCGGCCACCTCTTCCGGGAACTGGCTGGCATACAAGCGCAGGTTTAGTCCCCCGAACGAATGACCTACCATGACATAGGGCGGTTCGATTCCGGCGTTGGCAAGAAGCGCGTGCAGCTCAGAGACCATTTGCAGGCTGGTCCGGGCGGTCGGCGCCGGGTCACTCCACCCTAAGCCAGCGCGGTCATAGGTGCAGACGCGCGCAAACTTTGCGATGTCCGGCACCACAGGCCCCCAACCGAGCGAGCACTCGCCTATGCCGGCGTCCATGATGACTGTGGGTCCGGCGTTTGCGCCTTCAGGTCCGGAGCACTGGACGTGCAACCGGTAGCCGCCGACGTCCACCAATCTTCCCGGCGGCGGATATTTCCGCGCGCTTCGCCGGGTGGCGATGACTTGATAAATCGCCCCGGCAAAGGCCAGCGCCGAAATCAGGACAGCTAACACAATTAATAAATCGAGGAGGCGATTCCCTGTCATCTAAACTGTCCCTGAAGCTGGCATTATCTTTTCGTACAACTTTTGCCCGAATCGCTTCGTGCGGCTAACGCCCGAATCAAACCGGCCCGCACATGCAGCTTCAATCTACATCAAAGGAGCAAAGGATGCTGACGGCGGGCTCGGGGGTTGAATGAGTTGTCAGGCGCGGCGTGGCTGATAAGTGTGAATTCTTTATTCTGATCTTCGTTCGCTATAGATCGGCTCAAACGCGCGGGTCGTGTGCTCTGTTACGCTCGGCACGGGTTCCGGCAGCACTCGCGCCTGCGCCGCGTCCAACTCTTTTGTTGCCGATCCCTTCGATAGCACAGCATCGCCTGCGTCCTCACCGCCACGCTTCCGACCCAATAACAGTCGAATGATCACACCTTCGAGTAGAAGCATTATCAGAAAGCTCAGCAGCGTGACAGCTAGAATCTGCCCCGAACTTAAGTCGAGCACGGCTTTCATCACTGCCATCAGCCCGATGATGCCTGCGAGGCCGAGGATGAAGAGCGCCACCATCGCGGAGACGAGGAGCTCGGGTTTAACTTCCGATGATTTGTCGGCGTTATCGCTTTTCGCTCCACTCAACTTTGCGCCGCAAAAGTTACAGTAGTTCAAGCCCTGCGCGACCATTACGCCGCAAGATGAGCAATACATCCTTTCACACCTCCTGAGGGTTACTACGATATCGAATGAGGCTAAGTTCAGCAGTGATTTCACAGCTCAGCGGAGCCTGGTCATCTGCGCCCGCCCCTGAAGCATCTTGCATGAACATGCAGGAACCAACAAATTAAACGAGGTTGCAGCCATCATAGAGGAAGGAACTGGAAGCACCAAGCGGCAAGACGAGAGAAAAGTCGTTCCCGAATCGTTCCACCAAGCGAGTGTTTGTCCACCCTATATATAAATACATAATGGACAAACCTGAAAAAGAGGGTATTTGTAATTGGGGATTTCAATTTGAGGTGTTGGGCGGCGACTTCATAGACAAAAGGCTTCTTTATCTTAGAATGGTAAAACCCTTCAACGCTCTTCTTGAAGACTCCTGCATAGCCCTCTCTTTTTCGGACGAAGCATTTGCGCCTGTCTCTTCAACGTAAAGCAAAATGAACTCATTACGTTTGGCCTCATCTACCAGACGGACGAAACGCTGAAATAATATTGACTCATTGATGCCTGTGCCGCTCTTTACTTTAGATGGGCCCACACGGGGCGAATCAGGCTAACGAAGATTGCCAAACCCGCCAGACCAAGTAACGCGCCGTAAATCGGCAGGCCGACGCTGAGGTTAATTATGATTACAATAATATATGTCGCAGCATATCCGTAGACGCCCCATTTTTTCCACTTCCAAATAGCAAGTGCGAAAACAAAATCAGCAATCGCCACAAAACTATATACCGGGACCACCCACCCCGGCACCGACGGGAGCAGTCGTTGTATCTCAGAGGCTATCAGCAAATAGGACAAGCCGATTAGTGGGCTGATTGTCAACGCAAACATAAGAAAAGCTGTCAGGCAACCGCCTCTTTTCGGAACATTTGTCTCCATCGCTAGCGAAGCAGGCGATGGCGGCGCAGGCCACGGCACCCGCCGCAGCACCCACAACGCCGGCAGCGGGAAGGCCAGCGTCGTCCCAAACAGCAGGATCACGGAGAGCTCGTCGCCGAGGTTAACGACCTTCATCAAGAATTCGCCCATTACAAGAAACCAAATGGCAGCTCCCAACTGAATAACAATCGCTTGAAATCCTCTTCGTTCGCGACCAAGAACGAGGTTGAAGAACGCGACCACGAGGCCACCGAGGGCGCAAAGCAGAGCTAAGCCGTATCCGAGGTCCGGCGCTACCGGGGTCATTTGGTCGGCGACCTGCTGTACCGGTATGATTCTTCCGTCGGCGGTGCAGATAATATCGACTGCCGGCCGATCCATTTCTTCGGGAAGAGTTTGTTCCCCCGGCGAAGAACCATCCTTCGCGGTTTGACAGTTCCAACAAACTTCAAAGTCGTCCTCTACGGATTCATCACATTTTCGACACTTCCACATATGAGGCTCCACTGAAGCAACTGTGGATGCCTGACGCCTATTAGACGCCCGGCAGGTTGGCGTGAGGCTAATGAGGAAAATCTCTCATAAGCCGGGACGCGCGAGTAGTGAGACCGCGCGAACGATATTCCCGTTGAAAGGTGAATGTCAATATTAGGTTTTACTGACCGCTTATCATTTTTGAGAACGAGAACGCCCGTAATTTTGGAGAAGTCGCTGAAAGAGCCGTAAACATGAGCCTTCCTGACTACGCCCGCTAAATTTCAAGGCCACGACCAGGTTGAATACGCACCTTTAGTGGCTTCGGAAATCAAGGAAGAACTCTAAGCAAAACAAAGACTTGGCTTTAACATGCTGCGCGCAACTTTTCAAAAGTGATAAGCGGTCAGAACATCTAACTATTGACATTCGCCTCTTAACGGGAATAGAGTGCGTCCGTTCTCAAACCTTGCATTCCTGCCACGTCCTGTCAGCGGTCAAAGTCATGAATTACGGGTAATAGACCGAAAGATTCGGTCTAATTGTAGTTGGGCGTCATCTGCTGCACTCTCTTGGCGTCTGCGGCGGCACGGATTCCATCGCCGGGCCGTTTTGGCCGGCGTACAGCTTAAATGATTGTTAGGAGGATAATGTGATGGCTACAACAGTGATTCTCATCCGCCATGGGGACAGAGATATTCCCATGATTGGGACCGACCCTCCTCTGAACGACAGGGGGATGACTCGTGCGCGAGAGTTAGTCCATGTATTAAGCGCGGCAGATATACGAGCCATCTATACATCTGATGCTAGACGGGCGATAATGACGGCAAGCCTTTTTTCTTTCGTGCATCCCGAACTTCCTGTAGTGCAGTTACGCGATGCCCCAGACCTCAGGGATCATATTTTAGAGAATCACCAAGGGGAAACCGTATTGGTCGTAGGGCACGCCAACACAGTTCCCGAATTGATAAGGCTGCTTGGCGGGCCGTCTCTGCCTGACATTAATGATTGTGTATTCGACAATTTGTTCGTTCTCGTCCGGCATAGCGACACAGAGGCGAGTTTGACGAATTTGAAATATGGAGAGCCGACTCCTCCAGGTTAATCCTAACATCTCAACCTAAGATTTTCAGATTAGGAGTTCATTAGTTTAATTTACCGGGAGTGTGATGCGGATTTTCAGCGGAGCCTGGTCATCTGCTGCCAGAAGAATCTTCCCAGGCGCGAGAAAGCGTTGCGGTCATTCTTTGAGACGTTCGGATTGATCCCGAGCGCCGCGGCGAGGCGCGGGTCCGGCGGCGCTATGTCTTCATCGCCGCGTTTGCCCGAAAGCCAGCGGTTGAACGTGCGGATTACGGCGCGACGCTGCAGGCGCGGCGTCTCCGCCACAAACGCCCCGCGCAAATCGTCCGGCTCGGCGATCTCAAACTGGTTCGTCTCGTAGTAGCTTCGGAGCGCCGCGAAGAATCGCTCCTCGCCCATCAGTTTATTGAGTTCGATGAACATCAGTGCGCCTTTGCTGGAGACGATGGCCGCGTACTGGAAGAAGTTCCTGTATTCGCGCGCCGAGCGCGTCGCGGCCATGTCCTCGCCGCCGAACGTTCTGTAAACTTTATAGACGCCACGCAGCTGGTCGTCGAGCGCGGCTGCCGCACGCTCCTCGCCGTGGACTTCCCTGTAGTAGAGCACTGCGGACCAGTTAGCCAGGGCCTCGTCAAGCACAGGGTCGCGCTCTGGATTATTCCCGACGGCCACGCCCCACCACTGCTGCGCGACGACGTGCGCCACGGAGAACTCTAGGCTGTCTTCGAGAGAGGCGCGCTGCTCGCGCACGATCTCCGGCAGGTTTCGCACCGAGGGCGAATCAAAATCAACGTAGAAAGCGCTGGCGATGGCCCCGAGTCCGGAAAACTCCACGCTCCCGATGCCCGCGACGAGCGGCGTGTCCACGACGCTCACCTGCTTGTACGGTAGCGCGCCGAAACGCGCGTTATAAACACGGACCGCATCAGCCGCCGCTGCGAGCACGCGCTTCCCTGTCGCTTCGTGGTCCGCCTTGAAGACGGAGCGCACATGGACGTCGCCGACCTGTCGCTCAAGAGAGCGTAGCGAGCGCCCGCCGACGATGGCGAAGTCGCGTAAATTCTCCCCGGAGAACTCACGGACAGTGTATCCAGCGCGCTCGCTCTTGATGGAAGTCTCGCGCGCCGGGGCGGAGGTAAAAAGCGCGACGTCCGTCGCCGTGTCAATCGTCACCTCGTAGTCGGCCGTCTCCGCAAAGACCATGTCGCCGATTGTCGTCTCGACTTTCCTTTGCCAGTCGTCGCCGTCGCGGGCCGCGAGCACCGGATAACTCGTCCCGAGCAGCATCACACCGCGACAACGGAAGTTCACGTCGCGCGCGCGACGCATCTCGCGCTCGCTGCGAAGCGCCGCGCCGACCTGTTGCAGGACGTGCACGAAGAGCCCTGTCTCTTCCGGGTCAATTTCCGGCACGCTCCCTTTAAACCCGATCTCGATCTCCGCCGAAGCATTGGCGGCGACCGCCTCGCGCAAGTTGACGCGCAGGATGGTCCCCTGATCGTCAAGCGAGAAAGCCAGCGGCGCGCCCGTCACAGCGTCGCGCACTTCGCCGATCTCAAGGCGCGGCTCGTCCGTCGCGGCCGAAGCAGGGGCGTTGCGTTGCGCAGGGTTGCGCAGGTTCGCGTAGAGGTGGAAATAGATAATTGACGCCGGGCGCTCAGCACGGTTGACCCAGCGGACGCGCTCCGTGCCAGCATAGCTGCGCCCGTCAAAATCCAGCTGGAGGTTGATGCGATAGCGCGAGCGCGCCTCTCTGTCGGTCGCCTCCTGGGCCGGTGCTCCCGCTGGCCCAGGCGATGCGGCGTCCTGTGCGCGCACGCCCTGGCTCGCGAGCAGAATGAGCCCGCCCAGGGCCGCGAGGCTCAGACGCGCAACCGCCAGGCCGATTTGTCCCCAAAATCTCTTCAAGGTCTTCCCGTGCGCTTCTTCTTTGTTTCGGCTGGTCTCTCCACTTTAGATGCGTCCCGTGCGCTTTCCGTCACACTGATGTTACGAATGATGTCGCCGCGTGCAATCTGGTCAACCACTTCAAGCCCCGCGACGACGCGCCCGAAGACAGTGTAGCCGCCGTCCAGGTGCGGCTGCGGACTGTGCGTCACGAACCATTGCGAGCCGCCGGTGTCTTTGCCGGACAGGGCCATACCGACAGCGCCCCTCTCGTAGGGGACTTCGTTAATCTCGCAGCGAATCTGGTAGCCCGGCCCGCCGTTACCGTCGCCGCGCGGGTCGCCGCCCTGAATGACGAAGTTCGGCACGACGCGGTGAAAAGTGATTCCGTTGAAGTAGCCAGAGCGCGCGAGCCGGACAAAGTTATCTACGTTCAGAGGAGCTTCCGTAGCGAGCAGCTCTATGGTGAAGGCCCCCTTATCGGTCGTGACGATGGCGCGCACCTGTTTATTGAAACGCCCCAGGACGCGCGCGTAATCGTCCGCCGTATTACGCGACTGAACGTTCGCGATGCGAGCCGAGAAGTCTCCAGCGCCGTTCGCCTTCAAGAGGGCGGCGGCACGACGGCGTATGAGATGGTCCGGGGAATCGAGCGCCGTCTTGATAGCTTCGTTGGCCGCTGGCGTCTTCTGTTTCGCCAGAGTGTCGAGAATCGCCAGCGCGGCGTCGTTCAGCTCGTCGCGCGAGGCTGCGGGCAGACTTTCCGCCAGGATGCGTGTGTTGGCTTCGTCGGGCTGAACGTCGCCCAGAAGACCTGCGGCGGTGGCGCGCACGATCACATCTTTCGCTCCCAGCTGCTTGCGCAGGATCGAGGCCAGGTCGTCCGCCTTGAAGGCTGCGAGCGCGCTTAAAACGTCCGGCGCAGCCATCGCGCTCAGGTTCGGGTCGTCGAGCCAGGAGCGCAGTGTTATCTGCGCGTTGGCCTGAAGTCCGACGATGCCGCTGCCCGCCGTGGCCGCGCTGATGCCGGCGATTTCAGACAATCCCTGGACGAGAGCGGAGACGCGCCGCCAGTCTCTGAGCACTTCTGTCCTGGTCCGCTCGTCCGACATCTTATCAAACGGCGCCTCGCGCAAATAGATGAAGGGCGCGATGCGCGCAAAGGCTGTCTCGACTTCGGGCGCGGTCATTTCCAATTCGCGAAACGCACGCAGCCATGCGACGGCGCGCTCGTCAGCAGTGTTGGCGAGCAGACGTCCGAGACTCGTGGCAATCTCCAGCAGCTCGTTTGTTTCGCGCGGGCGGACGTCCCTGCTCGTTTTCGCGGCGCGGAAGGCGGGCATCAGCTGGCCGGCACGCTGGAGGAGCGGCCCGGCCGCGCGCGCCTCTTTCAAAGAGCCGAGGGCGCGAATGGCGCTCACGCGCACGCGCTCGTCCACGTCGTTGCCGACGCGTGCGGCCAGGGCGTCGAGCGAGGCCGCATCTTCCGCCGCGCCGAGCGCACGCGCGGCGTTGGCGCGCACGACCGCGTCCGGGTCGCCTGCCAGCAACTCGCGCACGCGCTCCAAAGCGTCCTTCGCGCGCAGGCGCGCCAGGGTATTCAACGCATCTGCGCGAACACGCGCATCCGTCGAAGAAAGGAATTTGGCGACGACCGGACCGGTGTTACTGGGGCGCGCGCGCAGTGCGGCGGTCAAGCCCAGTAGAATCACTTCGCGACTTTTCGGGCTGCGGCTGAGTTCGCTTTCAAGCGTCTTCAAGATCATTTCGCCGAGGGCTCGGCTGCGCGTCTCTTCGGACTTCGGCATCGCGGCAATAATCTTCCCGAGCCCTTCGACCGCGCGCGCACGGACCTCGTTTGTCTCTCCTGACTTTTCCGCAATGCCCGCGAGCGCGGTCGCGCCCAGCGCGGATTCGATCTCGCCGAGGGCGAAGGCCGCGCGTGCGCGCACGCTCGCCTCCTTGTCCGTTTGAAGCAGAGTGACGAGCGAGGAGACGGCGCGCTCGTCTCCGATGCGCCCGGCGGCAAGGCCCGCGCGCGAGCGCACCCTGCTATCTTTGTCGAAGAGAAGCTTGCCGAGCTCTTCGTCCCAGCGCCGCTCGTCTTCAGCGCGCACGATTGCGAGCATAATGTCGTCCGGGATCGGGGGAATCTTCTGCCTCGCATCCGTATCGGCGGCGGATTTCTGTGGAGACGGGCGGCCTGATTTAGCGGGCGCAGTGTGCTGCTGGCTCGTCGTGCTTTTCGCTACTGCCCCGCCCCGCCCGGACACAGATGACGCAAGGGGCGGCAGCAGCAGCGCACACGCGCCTGCAAAGAGAATCAACAGCCCTCTCGGGCGCGCCAGTTTCCGGCATCGTTTAGCTCTGTTCTCTCTCATCTTGAAAATCATTCTTCTCTATCTACCGGAATGATGAGTTACATGACTCAGGCTTTGGCGGACTTTTTCGTCGCACGTTTGGCGTCATCACGAATCCGCCGCATCTCTTCCTGATAATCTTCGGCATCATACGCGCTGACGATCTCCGCGATAGTTTCGAGCGGCAAATCTTCGACCCGCTTGAAGTTGATGCAGCCCTTTCCGCACTTGAGTCGCTTGCCGGAATTGTCCAGCTTAGCTTTCAGTTCCGGGAACATGTAGACCGGCATCAGGTAAAGGCTGATGTAGTTCTTCTGATTCGCCAACGCCAGATACCATTCGTCGCCGGCCATGAAGGTCAGAAACTTCGGACCGATCTTTTCGGTGTAGCCGGCTGGGACGTTCTCCCGAATTGTCTGCCAGACGCGCTTGATGGTCTCGCGCCGCTCCTCCGGTAAGCCTGCGAGGTAACGATCATATGTGATTGTCTCATCGGCCATAGGCGAATAATCTCCGGGTGCGAGCTCAAAGGCTCGACGAAAGGAACTCGTATAATATACTTTGCGCGCGGCCCGGCGCACGAAGGAATTTAGTTATCTATCAGGGAGACGGCGACGAATGTCAAGCGTGATAGAATGTGGCCGGGGAATAAGTATCAGTCCAAATGGCGGAAGGCCCGGATAGTTTAGCCACGCCCCGGCCATTCACGTCGCCCCGCTCGCCGCAAAAAACCGTCAGATGTCGGGCCTTTGCGGCACTCGGTGGAGCGCGCGATGTGGATCCGTGTGGCCGTCCGGGCTGAAACCCGTAGAGATTCACGCCGCACGCGCCTCTGGCGTAAGTATTGCCGTGGCACGCAACCGTAATCAGCTTTAATTTCCACCCGAGGAGTAGATGCTCGAATGTTCAGGACTCTTTTATCACTCATGCTTGCGGGGCTGCTGGTATTGTGCTCTCAGCCCGCGCAGGTCTTTGCAGCGCAGCAGACAGCCGACTCGCCACAGGTCGAGAAGGTCAAACTGAAGGTCGCCAAAGCCGGAGTCGGCGAGAAGGCGCGCGTCACCGTCTGGACGAAGAACGGCACGAAGATCAAAGGCTTCATTTCGCAGGCGGGGACGGACGATTTTACAGTGCGTGACAAGTCAAACGGCCAGCCGACAACGATTCTCTATACCGATGTTGCCAAGATTGATGACAACAGCGGCCACTCCACATTAAGAAACGTCCTCCTCGGGGTGGGTATCGGCGCGGGGGCCTTCCTCGCAGTGATCCTGATCGTCTTTGCGTCGCTGGACGACTAGGCGACTGACTTCCAGCTTGGCCACGCCGCTTAACCGACGCGCTCAATCTCCACGAGCGCGTCGTAGAAGGTCGCGCCTCCTCCCATGTCCGTCAGGGTCTGCGAAGTCAGTTGATTGATGTTCGCGCGCCCCGGCGAGAGCTTGTTCCACCAGACTGAAGGTGAGACGACGACGCCCGCGCGCGCTCGCGTCGTCACGACCGCGTGAAGCTCGCACGCGCCGCGCTCGTTGAAGGCGCGCACCGTGTCGCCATTTGCGATGCCGCGCGCTTTTGCGTCCATGGGGTGAATCTCCACGAACGGGCGTAGCTCCTGACGCAGATGCTTCGGAAGATTCGCGAAGCTCGAATTCAGGAAGGCGTGTGCGGCCGGGCTGATGAGCGCGAGCGGGAACCGGCGCGAAAGAGCCGGAGCGCTTTCGTGCGATTCGGACGGCGGAATGAATTCCGGCACGGCGGGCAGACCCTGGGCCGCGAGAGCTTCGGAAAAGAGTTCGCACTTGCCCGAAGCGGTCGGGAAATTTCCTTCCGCAAACGGCGCGAAAGTTTCCGGCAGATTCAGGCGCATCCAGCCGCGCTCACGCAAGCTCGCGAGCGTGATGCCTTCGAGCGCCGGATGGTCAGTCTCGATGGCCTGCCGGGCGATCTCTTCGTCCGTGTCCCTGAAACACTCTTCCTCGAAACCCATGCGCGCGGCGAGCTGCCGAAAGACCTCTGAATTACTTTTCGCCTCGTGGAGCGGCTCAATCGCGCGTTCGTTGATGACCAGATAAAGATGGCCGTACGCCTTGTGCAGGTCGAAATGCTCTAACTGCGTGGTCGCGGGAAGAACCAGGTCCGCGTAATCCGCCGTGTCCGTCATAAACTGCTCGTGGACGACCGTGAAGAGGTCCTCGCGCCTGAGACCTTCAAGGACTTTTCGCTGGTCGGGCGCAATCGCCGCGGGGTTCGAGTTGTAAACGTAGAGAGCGCGGACCGGCGGGTCATCAACCTTCGTCAGCAGGTCTCCGAGCTGCGACATGTTGAGCACGCGCGGGCGGGGCGTCGGCATCAGGTCCGGGCGTTCGAGCCGTTGATAGTTGAGCGGGAAGGTCCCGCTCGTGGAGAGCAGGATGCCCCCGGCAGGGTCTCGCCACGCGCCTGTGATCGCTGGCAGGCAGGCAAGGGTGCGGACCGCCATGCCGCCCCCGGCGTGTCGTTGCAGGCCGTAGTTGATGCGGATGACCGCTGGCTTCGTGGTACTGTAAAGGCGCGCGAGGCGCTTGATGGTCTCCGCTTCGAGTCCGCAGATCGAGGCGACGCGTTCGGGCGGGTATTCGCGCGCGCGCGAGCGCAATTCAATTGCGCCCACGGTGTAGCGCTCAAGGTAATCCTCATCTTCTAAACCTTCAGCGAAGATGACGTGCATGAGTCCGAGCGCGAGCGCGGCGTCTGTGCCCGGCAATGGCGCGACGTGTTCGTCGCACTGGTCCGCCGTGCGCGTGCGGCGCGGATCAACGCAGACGAGGCGTGCTCCCGCAGCCCGCGCCTTCAGGACCTCTGGCCAGAGGTGAACGTTGGAGCTGAGAGTATTACTCCCCCAGATGATGATGAGTCGCGCGTCGCCAAAGCGCTCCGGGTCCGTGCCGATGCTCGCGCCGATTGTGGCTTTGTAGCCGGCCGCGCCCGCTGACGCGCAGATCGTGCGGTCGAGTTGCGACGCGCCGAGGCGATGAAAGAATCGCCTGTCCATTGATTGCGACTGAACCAGCCCCATCGTGCCGCAGTAGCTGTAGGGCAGGATGGTCTCAGCGCCCTCGCTCGATTCCATGAGAGCTTTGAAGCGGGAACTGATTTCGCCCAGGGCCTCATCCCAGCTAACGGGCGCGAATCGCCCCAAGCCTTTCGCGCCCGTGCGCCTGAGACAGGTGCGGACGCGCTCAGGGCTGTGCGTGCGCTGTTCGTAGTTGGCGACCTTCGCGCAGAGGAATCCGCGCGTGAAAGGGTGCGAGGGGTCACCGGCGACGCGCACGGCGCGCGCGCCCTCTACGGTGACGAGCATCGCGCAGGTGTCCGGGCAATCGTGCGGGCAGGCGGCGCGGACGATTGTCTGGCCGCCTGCGGAATCTCCGTTTTCTTTACTTGATCGAGTCATCAATCTGTCTCTATCGGGGCGCGCCTGTTCGAGATGCCTTATGAAACTTATTGGCGGAGATAGTTTACCAGATTATGGCGGACTGCAAATGAATGAGAGTTCTTCCAGAGAAGAGAGATCAGAAAATCCACGAAGCCACACGAAACGACACGAAGCGGAAGAGGCCGCAACGTTTCCGTGTCGTTTCGTGTGGCTTCGTGGATGAATAAATGACGGCGCGTCAGGTAGCAGCCAATTCTAGCTGCGCCTGACAGCTATCTAACATTCATCTGAACAGAAGAAGAGGCGCTTCGGAATAGATGTCCGAAGCGCCTCTTGAATCTTCCGGTCAGGGCCAGAGCAAAGTTTAGCTCGCCACGTCCGAGACATCTGAATAGGAAGATGCTTCGGATGAGCTGTCTGTGATCGGCTCCATGCCTGTGGTGTCGAGCGTGCTCGCGTCAGAGTGCGTTCTTTCCTCGCGCTGCTTCTCGGCGGCGGCCTTCTGCTGGAACATCCGGCAACTGCCCTCGAAGACCGCTCCCTGCTCGATGACGAGCGAAGGGGTCTGGATGTTACCGTTGACCTTGGCGGCGCGGCCGAGCTCCAAGCGCTGCGTGGCGATGATGTCGCCGTTGACCGCACCGTGAATCGTGGCGACGGCAACCTCGATGTCGGCGTCAACCTGCCCGTTGTTGCCGATAATCAGGGTGCCGCCTTCGGATTTGACCTGCCCCGAGAGGTGGCCGTCCACGCGCAGCATTCCTTTGAAGTTGGCCTCGCCCGTCAGGGTCGTGCCGTTGCCGACAAAACCGCTGAGGAGCCCCTCTTTGATGTCGCGCGCCAGGGATTCGCTTTCGGTGACGGCGCGCGTCGTCGAAGCAGAGGCTTCGCTCTGCGGCCTGTATTGCGGCTCCGAGCTCTGGTACGAAGAGGTGTAGCGTGACTGGTTGAACTGGGTCGTCTGGCTGTCCGTAGTTTGTTCGCTTTCCGTCTGATCCTTTGTGGTTTTTCCCATCCTGAGCATAACAGATACCTCCGCTAAAGTGGTCGCTTGCAGACCGCCTACAAGCGACGGTGATGCCGTAACGAGGCGGCAGAAAAACTGTTTTCGAGGGGCAATTCAGTTAAAGGCTAGCTTCGTAACGGCTAGGCCGTGCGCGCGGGCCCGCCCCTAACGAACGGGCACCTGGTGTCAAGCCTGCACATCATAAAGAAACAGTGCGAGGCTGGCAAGAGATTTTTAACGATGAACGCGGAACGATGAACGATGAATGAAAAGCCGATTGCCTTTCAGTTCATCGTTCATCGTTCCGCGTTCATCGTTTATTTCTTGCTGTTCTCGATTCCGGTCGCCAGCACGTCGTTCATGGCGGCGACGGCCAGGCGCTTGGGCACCTGCGGCAACTTCAGGTTGCTCAGGTCTGCGGTCGAGTTGCCGTTAATCATGGCAGAGCCGAGCCTGACCCAGCCTTTGCCGAAATCGGCATAGACCGGCACAAGCATCACGAAATCCTTCGAGACCCCGGACTGCGTGATCTTGGCGTTAACCACGGCCTTCCCGTCGCCCGTCGGCGCAATCGAGTAGTCCATCTGATAGGCCGGGACGTCCGTGCCATAGACCCACTCGTTGAAGAACCAGTCCATGCGCCCGTTCTTGTCTATGTCCATCTGGGGCGTCATGTGCTTTTCAACGGCGCGCTTGAAGTCTTCGGTCGAGACGTCCTTGTTGTAGTGCGTCTTGATGAAGTCGGTCATCATCTCGCGGAACTTCGTGTCGCCGCCTCCGCGCTGGTCGTACATCATCATCCGGATCATGTGCAGGATGTACGCGCCCTTCGGGTAAACCAGGAACTGGTAAGCGGCGCGCGTCTTCGCGTTCGAGAGGCGGAAGCCCTGCGTGATGGGGCCGATGGTGTAGGGCTTGATGCCGTTGGTCGCCTGCGTCGCCTCGACGATCTGCCTGCGCTGATCCTCCCAGAACTCTATGAACTTGCCTATGTCCTGCCGAACGTACTGCACGTAGAGCGAAGTCGAAAACTCCGCGAACCCTTCGCTCATCCACTGGTCGTGATAGCTCGTCCAGCCGACCATGTGTCCCCACCACTGGTGCGCGATCTCGTGCGGACCGACGTAACGCCAGAAGGTGTCCGTGCCGCCGCGAACGCCCATCAACTGTGTGCGCTGCGTGGAATCCAGATAAGCGATGTAAGGCATGTAAACGAGCGTCGGCCAGGCCTGCCCGAAGTTGCCAGCCGGCTGCTGCGTCATGGCGATGCGCGAGTAGGCCAGCTTCCCGAAATAAGCGTTGTAGATGCGCACGGCGTTCTGCGTGTCGTTGAGCGCCATGCCGGCCATGCCAGTGGTTGACATGGAGCCGAGCGTCGTGCCCGTAATCGCCCCACGGGCTTCGGCCTGCTCAATTTGGAGTTGCAGCGCCCTCATTTCGGCTGGCAGCTCTTCGTTGGCATAGAACTCCAGGTTGTAGCCGGAGTCCTTATCGGCAAGCTCTTTCTTCTTGAACTTGCCGTAGTTGAAGCCCGCGACGGCCAGTTCCGTCTGTCCGCTCGTCCACTTCGCGATCTTGGAGTCGCCGTCCTGAGACTCTGCTTCAGCCAGCGCTCCCGTGCCGATGAAGGTGAAGCCCTTGGGGTAGCGGAAAGTGACGTCGAAGGTGGCGCGGTCGCCGAACTGCGTGCCGCCGTTATTCGGATACCAGCTCGAACGTGGGAGCAGGATGAAGTTGCCGCCGCCCGAGTCGCGCAGCGCGCCCTCGCCCTCATACTGGATGAGGACCTTGTAATCCTTCCCCTTCTCCAGGGCCTGCGGGAAGATGACCGCGAAGGCCGCGTCCTCGTCCTTATCTTCCTGAATGAAGTTCAGATCGCGGCCCTGCTCGTCCTGCACAGTCTTGACGCGCAAGGTGCGGAAGAGGCTGAAGGGCAACACGCGTGCGTTTGGGATCAGCGTGCGAAACGTGGCGCGGTCCGAGGCGATGATTTTCGTGCCCTTGATCGCGCCCTCGATCTGGTGATGCGTGATGTCGAAATGGCGCGTGTCGTGAGAGGTGGTGGCCGTCCCCTTCTGGTACTCCTCGCCCAGGTGGAAGGCCGTCCAGACGCCCCCGTCCGTGTCGCCGTAGCTCAGAAGCGCAACCTCTTCGGGCGAGACGAAGGGGATGCCGAGCGGGTCAATCATGTAGATGAGCTTGCTCCAGCGGCGCCCGTTGATGAAACCGAAGAAGTAGCCGGGGCGGTCCGCCGTGTAGAGGTCCGAGAGCGTGCGCGTGTCCAGGTTGATGCGCAGTTGCTTGCGCAGCAGCGACTCCTTGTCGCGGTAAGCATCGCGGGCCTGGTTGGCCTGCGCTCCGCCCTTACGCATCGTCGCGTTCGGCGACTGCTTGATCTCTTCAAACGTCTTATCGGTGAACCTCAGAACCAGCTGCGTGAACTCTTCCTTGAACCCGGGCTCTTTGGTGAAGATCGCCAGGGCATTCTTCTCGATCTCGGTCGGCGGCGTGAGAGTGGCTTCGCCCTCCCCGATGAAGACCGCGCCGACGGTGCGCCCTTCGACCGGCGTCATGAAATAGATTTCGCCGCTCCTCAAGGTGAAGGTCGCCGCGTCGCGCTTGAGGACGAGGTTGTTGACCGTGGCGTAGTCGCCGCTAAAAGAGTCCTGTGCGGTGGACCTTTGCCGGAGCTGCATGTAAAAGGGGTCGGTGTTCCCCTTAATACTGCTCTCCCCAACAGTGACTCCCACATTCGCCAGCGGGGCGATCTCCAGATTGACGTCCAGCGTCGCTGTCTGGCCCTCGCTGATCGAGACGCCTTCGCGCTTCATTTCGCTGAAGCCTTTGGCCGAAACGGTTACGACGTACACGCCCGCGGGCAGGCCCTCGACTTTGTAGCGGCCCTGCTGGTCCGTCGTCGCCGTAAACGTCTGATTGGTCGCAGGCGCGGTGACGGTCACCTGCGCCCTGGCGACAAGCGCGCCCTTGGGGTCTTTCACAGTGCCCGCCAGGCTGCCTCCGGCAGCGTAAGCCAGGAGCAGCGGCGTCACCAGCAGCATGAGCGCCAGAAGGATAGGGAACTTTCTTCGATAAGACATTATTTCAAACCTCATAATAAGACAGGGGCGAAACCCTCTGGGGGTCCGCAGGGGTTTATGGATCAACGGGGGTTAAAACATCAAGCATGCGCCCGGAACTCTTACCGAGAGTCCGTCCGACCACGCGCGCTCGTATAAAAAACGGAGGCGCAGGGGTAGCGCATCCAATTCACTTCGCAAGCAATTGTCCGATTGATTTGAGAATGCTGGCGAGACAGCATCGGATGACGACTGACGCGGGCCAATTGTCCGCGACAACTCGCCCTGATGTCAAGCGCACAAGACCACTGCCAATATGAATTTTGAGTTTTGAGTTTTGAATTTTGAATTACGGCTTTCAATTCATAATTCAACATTCAAAACTCAAAATTATTCTGTCCTGAATGGTTGTCAATCATGCGCGCGCCGTGGCATTCTGAGGGTCGTCCATTGAAGAGATTTTGGAGGGAAGAGAGTCAGGGATGTTCGTGGAGAGTAAGGTCAAGACACGCCTGCTCCGCCGTATGGGCGAGGCGATTAAAGATTTCGGGATGATCGAAGACAATGATCGTGTGATGGTCTGCCTTTCGGGCGGCAAAGACAGCTACACCTTGCTCGACCTGCTGCTCGACGTGCGCGAGCGCGCCCCCGTCTCTTTCGACCTTCTCGCGGTCAATTTAGACCAGAAGCAGCCGGGTTTTCCCGCGCACGTCCTGCCCGATTACCTAAAGGGGCGCAACGTCCCTTTTCGCATCATCGAGCGCGACACCTACTCGGTCGTCAAACGTTTGGTTCCCGAAGGCAAGACCTACTGCTCCGTCTGCTCGCGCCTGCGCCGGGGCATTCTCTACAGCGTCGCCGTCGAGGAAGGATGCACCAAGATCGCGCTCGGCCACCACGCGGACGACATCACGACGACTTTCCTGCTCAACCTCTTTTACATCGGGACGCTGAAGGCGATGCCGCCCATCCTGCGCTCGGACGACGGCCGTAACACGGTGATTCGCCCGCTCGCCTATTGCCGCGAAGAGGAGATAGCGGAGTTTGCAGCCGAGAAAAAGTTTCCGATTATCCCCTGCGACCTCTGCGGCTCGCAGACGAATCTGAAACGAGCGCGCGTCAAGCGGCTGGTCGCGGAACTCGAAAGGGAGATTCCGAACATCCGTAGCTCCATGTTGACGGCGCTCGGCAACGCTGTGCCGACGCATCTGCTCGACCCATTGCTCTTCGACTTCAAGAGCCTCTCGGCCGCGGCGGGCGACGTCGAGGCGGAGCTTGATCTGACCGTGGGCCACACGGACGAGGGCCTCGCGCCGACGCTCGTTTCCATCGCCTGAAAACTTTTGTATGCCTGCCGCAGCCAAAAATCGCGCGCTCTCCTTCTCCGATTTTCCGCCGGGCACTGTGGCCGAGTACACGACGCTCGTCTGCCTGGCGTGCATCTTCGACATCTTCACCAAGCAGTTGGGGCTTGCCCCGCGCACTGCCTATTCCGAAATCAAGCGCCACTCGCCGTCCGTTCAGGAATTGACCGCGCCACAGGCCACGCGCCCGTACTTCGACTCCGAGGAGAAGAACCCACACTGCCCCTACTGCGATTCTGCGAAGCGCTGGCACGCGCGTTTTGACACCTATCGCATCGAAGGCGGAAAAACGACGGACGCCGCGCGCCGCGCCCTGATAAAAACGCTCCCGAAAGCCGAGGACCAGTTTCAGATCATCGAGACCAAATCGGACCGGCGAACGCTGCTCTTCGAATGGCTCGACACGATGGGGCGCAATCTTGATTTCGAAGATGACGCCTGGCTGATTGAAGCGACGCGCGGCTATCTTGAGCGGGTTGAGCCGAAGACGAACTGGGCAGAGGTCTTTGAAGGGGTCAGCGCCGTGCGCCGCTCGCAGCGCCTGGAGACTGGGTGGGAGCGAGAGCGGGACCGTCTGTTTCTGGCGCCCGCGCTCTACAACGAGGTTCTGTTCGTGCAGTATCTGGTCAGCCGCTCACACAAACACGGCGGGCGCACCTTTGAAGGCCGGCTGACATTAATCGAGCTCGTGCGCCGCCTGCGCTACAGCGGGCATTTGGACGCTCAGGGCATCACGGAGCGCGACCAGTTCGATGTTCTGGAAAAGCTGGTCGAGCATCTGACGGGCGGCGAAGGCGCTGTCAAACTCTACCACGTCGTTGACCGGCGCGATTTTCTCGAAAAGGTGAAGACCGTTTACGCCCGTTACGCCACGGGTTGACCGGGTCAGGCTATCTATATTCGAAAACAATTCAGGAATCAGCCGCGTCAGCGGCGATTTGAATTTAGCTCGGCCTTTTAAGGCCGGGACAAAATAATCGGTTGAGTTAGCAGTTAGCGACGGGTGAACCGACCCGGATTCAAGCGTCGCTAACGCGACGCTATGAACTGTCGGTCCGTTATGACCCGGCCTTAAAAGGCCGGGCTAAATTCATGCCGCCACTAACGTGGCTGAAAGATCAAATGTTAATTAAGCTCGCTCTTCATACTTATTATTCGGTCTGGCAAATATCTGTCACAAACAGGCGTCCGGCGGTGTTTTCCAGATAGCGACGGCAAAAAATCGTGTGGGAATCTCAAGACTTCCCGCCGGACTTTCTTCGTCGCAATCCTTTTGACCTTCTAATCGAACTCGCAAGCGGAGGAGACTTTTTATGGAAAACAAGATTCAGACGACCGCCCTGGGCTCTTTTCCCCGGCCGAAACTGCGCCGCTCTCTCAACGTCCTGATTTTAACGGGGCTCTTCGCCTTAACTTCGTTGATGGCCGCCTCGTCCTATTCCGCAAAGACAGGAAGCAGCGCCGCGGCGCCGCAGGCGCAGATGACCGGAGTCTGGACCGCCGAATTCTCGAAGGATAAAGCCGACAAGATTCACCTGAAGCTCGTCCGGCGGACCGAGAAAGACCACACCAGCACGTCCGGCAACGACATCCAGCTCGCGGAGCTTCAGGGCCTGACGCGCGAGCAGGCGTTCAGCCAGAAGGCGGACGTGAAGTTTCGCCTGGTCCGCGAAGCAGGGACGTTCGACTTCGAAGGCACGTTCAATGGCGGCAGAGGCTCTGGCATCTGGACGCTGACGCCGAGCCAGAGCTTTATCGGCGAGATGCGCGCGCGCGGCTACGACAATTTGTCGGAAGAGCGTTTGTACGCCCTGGCGATGATAGACGTTCGCACGAAGACGATTGACGATTTGAAGACAGCCGGCTTCGAACGCCTGTCGCTGGAAGACGTCATCAAGGCGACGATCTTCAAGATCACTCCGCAGTACATCAGCGAAATGAAGTCGCTCGGCTTCGAGGACCTCGAATTGGAGGAGCTGGTCAAAGGCCGCATCTTCCAAATTGACGCCGCATTCGCGAAAGAGGTCCGTGAGATGGGCTTCGGGCGCGAGACGCTTGAGTCGCTGGTCAAGATGCGGATCTTCAAAGTCACGCCCGAATTCCTGCGCGAGATGCGCACCGCCGGTCTTGAGAACCTCTCGATAGAGGACCTGGTCAAACTCAGAATCTTCAAGATCGACACAGATTTCATACAGCGCGCCCGCGCCAGCGGCCACACGGACCTGGACGTCGAAGAGCTCGTCCGGCTACGCATCCACGACAAAGTCAAATGAACAGTAGGCAGAAGGCAGTGGTCAGTGGTCAGTGGTCAGTGGTCAGTCAGCCCCGTTAGGGGCGACCGTCTAAAGCCCAGGGCGTCAGCCCTTATCATTACCCACATCTCTGTAAACTTAACAAGTGTGGGAGTTAAAAGGAGCATAGGGGCTCATGATCTTTAGAGGCA
>Ga0268243_1000056_pt1 | contig 42470 bp, 35 predicted proteins | sample BulsoiMagMametaG_FD_200254 | JGI IMG/M metagenome (GOLD analysis project Ga0268243, IMG submission 200254) | Bulk soil microbial communities from Mexico - Magueyal (Ma) metaG (v2) (version 2) | ecosystem: Environmental > Terrestrial > Soil > Agricultural land | place: Mexico: Magueyal...
CCTTTGTTTGTAACAAAGCATGAGAGACTGCCTCTAAAGATCATGAGCCCCTATGCTCCTTTTAACTCCCACACTTGTTAAGTTTACAGAGATGTGGGTAATGATAAGGGCGCAAGCCCTGGGTTACAGATAGGAAGAAAAAGAAAAGCCCATGAAATGGGCGACAGCCCGTGCACGGCCCGCATGCAATTCAAGGGCTGTCGCCCGCTCGCGCGGGCTTGCATTTCAAATCGGCGCTGTGACCCAGGGCTGACGCCATTAGTATCTACACAAGTATTGATAGATGTTTGGGAATCATTGAACTATCTCGAAAACCTGCAAAAATCTTAGGAAAAACGGATCGAACAAATTCAGGTCTGATCTTTGCTGCGCTCTGGTCACTTTCCCAAGTAGTCAGAAATCCTAAGAAAAATGGAGGTTTCTGACTTGTGTAGATACTAATGGCTGACGCCCTGGGCTTTATACCGTCGCCCATTTCATGGGCTTTTGTTTTTCTTCCTGGCCGTAACCCAGGGCTTACGTCCTGGGCTAAATTCTGTCGCCCCTGACGGGGCTGAAAACAAACCACAGAAACGAAGCGGGCTTGGTGATTGTCTCTGCCTCGACGGACTTTCATCAGGTGGCGCCTGAATGGAAACCGCGATTTTATTGCTTTTTGCTTTCTTCCAATATCTCTGCCAGGTTTTTACTGAACGCCGAGCGCGGTATCACGCGATCAAAACCCGCCTGCACGGCTTTCCGTTGCAGGGCCGTCTGAACGTGCGAATAGAAGCCGAGTAAAGGGACTTTGTTCAATTGCTCGTCGCTCTTCAATCTCCCTGCGAGTTCGAACGGGTCTAGCTTTTGCGAATGCAGGTCCATGATGACAAGCGTGGGCGGCTCAGAGTGCGCCGTTTCGATTGCAGCATTAAGGCTCTTCACGAATCGGACCTCAATTCCGAGATGCGTTGCCGTGGCACGAATCTTTGCGGCAAAGAACAGATCGCCCAGGGCTGCCAGAACGTATTCACCCATTTGAATCTTTCCTCTTCCTTAACCTTTGCATTGACGCTCCGATTCGCGTAAAGATAGGCGCTTCATGGCGACCATTGAGCGAGAGAGAGCGAAAACACTTGGCGACGCGGCAAGCGAAATCGAGATGGGGAGCTTTGCCCCTTCGAATACGGACGTGTCGGAGTTCCGGACTCTCGTCGTCGCCTCTTATAACATACGCTACTGCGTCGGCTCTCATTTAATATCCGGAAGCCTCTGCCGCCGCATAGGGCTCAAGCGCCCCGGACGCCGCCCCGATCTCGTCAGCAGGCATCTGGAGAAAGCCGCGACAGCGCTCTCTGACGGGGAGCGCCTTCCGCCGCCTATGATTTTAGCGTTGCAGGAAGCGGACAAAGAGACTACGCGCGCGGGCGCGCACCATATCGCGCACGAGCTTGCGCGCAAGCTACGCATGCATTACGCCTACGCCGCGTCGGAAACGCCTCCCGGCGCAGAGCCCAAAGAGAACGAGTGGTATCTGGATTTCGAGGAGCACATTTCCGCTACGGAGAATGGGAAGACTGGCGTTGCGATTCTCAGTCGCCTTCCCTTCGCCATGGTCGAGCGAGTTGAGCTTCCCTTTGCGGAATGCGCCTGGCGACCGAGATTGGCCCTTGCCGCGACATTCCAAATTGCAGGGCGTGATGTTCATCTCTTCAACTCACATATTGACCCGCACGCGGATACAGCGGGCCAGCTTGAACAGCACGAAGCTGTGCTGGCGCGCGCCCGAGAGCTGGCGGGCCCGGTCATTCTTCTCGGAGACTTCAACACACTCTCAAAGCGCTCGTGCCTTGTCGTGCGCGAATTTCTGGAATCGAGGGGATTCCACACGCCTTTCCCGACAGGTACGGCCACATGGCGCTCTGGACCTATTCGTCTCCACACGGATTGGGTCTTTGTGCGCGGCGCAAGTGTGAAACGCTTCGGCGTCGCTCGCCGCCTGAGCGTCTCGGATCATTGGCCCGTCTGGGCGGAGATTGATTTAAACGATCAAACTTGAAGAAGCGCAGGAGCGAGCCTTTGATTACAAGTAAAGATAATGCGCTCGTCAAACGAGCCCGCGCCATCCGTGACGGGAAGATTCATGAGCAGATTTTTATAGAAGGTTTGCGCCTCGCGGAAGAAGCCGCAGAGGCGCTCGCACCGGAGGAGATTCAGGACGTCCTTTACTCTGAGCGCATCCGGCAGGATGCACGCGGCTCAAGCCTTTTGGAAAAGTTAAAGCAGGAAGGAGGACAGCTCACCAGTGTGAGCGAATCCGTTTTCGCCACTCTTTCGGACACAAAAACCCCTCAGGGCATCGTGTTTCTGGCTAAGAGACCGAAGGCGGACAAAAGCGCGCTCGTCAACAAAGGCGTGGAAACGCCTCTCATAGTCATCCTGCACCGGATTAATAACCCTTTGAACGTCGGGGCCATCGCGCGCACGGCAGAAGGCGCGGGCGCGACCGCGATTATTTCGACCACCGGGACCGCAGACCTCTTTTCACCGAAGGCGCTCCGAGGCGCTATGGGGTCAAGTTTCCGTCTTCCTCTGTGGGCTGGCTCGACGTTTTTCGAAGCGATCTCTTTTTGCAGGGAACATGGCATTCGAACCGTCTGCGCTGACCTGCACGCGACGCGGGCGCACACGGAGATTAACTGGACAATCCCGTGTGCTCTCATCCTCGGGGCGGAAGCATCTGGGCTGACGGCGAGCGAAGTCGCCGCCGCCGATGAATCCCTGAGAATATACATGCGCCCCCCCGTCGAAAGCCTGAACGTCGCAGTTGCCGCCGGAGTCATCCTCTACGAAGCGGCACGACAAAGGGCAGAAAGCAGTAGGCAGTAGGCAGCAGGCAGTAGGCAGTAAACGACCAGCCCCGTTAGGGGCGGCAGAGTATAGCCCAGGGCGTCCGTCCCTGGGTTACGGCCAGGAAGAAAAACAAAAGCCCATGAAATGGGCGATAGCATAAAGCCCAGGGCGCTAGCCCTGGGTCACCAGCAGGAAGAAAAAGAAAAGCCCATGCGAATGGGCGACAGCCCGTGCACGCCCGTATGCAATTCAAGGGCTGTCGCCCGCTCACGCGGGCTTGCATTTCAAATCGGCGCTGTGACCCAGGGCTCACGCCCTGGGCTTTAGACTGTCGCCCCTAACGGGGCTGACTGATTACTGCCTACTGCCTACTGCCTTCTGCCTTCTGTCTTCTCTTCTCTCAGGCGGCGCATTTCTGTAGAATGGTGTGGCATTAATGAATAAGTTTCGTTTCCCTCCCCAATTAAGAGTTTGATTTGGCGTCCGGCGGTGAACTTTTGCGCCGCAGGGCAACTTTGGGCTTTTTGTGTCGTCTATAATTTGTCGTCCGTTATGAAGAAAGATTCCAAGCAGAAGCCGGGTCATAAACGTGAAGAGGCTTTGCCGGAGCGCCTGCTGCGCCGCGTGCTCGAAGGGATGGGCGCGGCTGTGGACCGCGGACTGGGGCGCGCCACCACGGCGCAGGGGGGCCTGACCACTTCGGCGCTCATCGAGCGTATGAAGCATTTGATTGACGAGCGTGTGCGCAACGAAGGGCGTGGAGTTCGCGTCGCCCCGCACCTCCTGAAACTCAAGGTTGAATGGGGCACACACTCGGAGGCCCCGCCCGAAATCATCAAAGAGCTGGAGCACGAGGTGCTCGTCGCGGCGATTGACCATATCAACGACAACCGCTACAGCACAATGGCACCCATCCGCATCGAGAGTGAGATTGACATCTTCACCTCAGGCATCTCGGTTGATCCGACTTTCGGCGAGTTTGAGCAGCAGTTAAAAGAACAGGATGAAGAGAAGCGCCGCGCGGAAGAGCTGGGCTCGCCCCTGATTCCGAAACCTTTTATCCATGACGTTCACATTACGGCGCGCATCACCACACCCGACGGAACGCGTGAAGTGCCTCTGGTCTTTAGACCCGGAGGGCGGCGTTTCGGCGTCGGCCGCGGGACGGACAACGATCTGTTCCTGAACGACCGGAGCGTCTCGAAGATTCACGCGGCCCTTTTGATGAATCGCGAGGGGACGCTGATGGTCGCCGACACCGGCTCGACCAACGGAACATTTATCAATGGCCGCCGTATCGCTTACGGCGAGGCGCGGCAAATCGAGGAAGGCGACGTCGTCGGCTTCGGGGACATAGAGGTTCGTTTCCGCAGGGATTAATTGCGAAATGTCTTTGACTCTACTTTTACAGGCCGCCGCCGACACGGCGAACAACCCCTCGACCAGCGCCGCGCTGGAAAAGCGACCCGCTCTGTTGAGCCTCGTCTACATGGGCGGTCTCACCCTGTTAATCCTCTGGCTGATCGTCGCGCTGATACGTTTTCGCCGCCAGCGCTCCGCCCTCGCTGCGGTCGCCCCTGCGGACCTGCCGGAAGAGGTCCGCGAACGCCTGGGCACGACTTCGACCAATCGCGGCCTGCGCGTGCTGCGCCTGCTCTTCATCGTGCTGGCGCTCACAGTCTTCGGGTTCCACGTTTACTGGGCACGTTTCGCCGCTCAGACTAACGAGCCTTTCCAATATGCCCTTCAACGCAGGGATGCGCGCAACCGCCGCCTGACGGATTCGGTCCTGCGCGGCTGGATACTCGACCGGACGGGCGAGCTTAAAAATGCGCTCGCCCGTTTCCGCGTGGAGAACGGGAAAATCGTGCGCGATTACCCGATGGACACACAATTCGCACATCTCTTCGGCACGGACCTGGGCGACGCAGGACTTGAGCGCTCACTCTTCGGTCTCCAGAGCGGTGAAGTTCCAGAAGCTTTACAGGTAGTAATGGGCCAGACCATTCAGCAGAAAGCGACAAAGGATATCCAGCTCACCATTCACCATGAAATGCAGCAGGCCATCGTGGATGAGCTGAATAGTATTAAGGATAGGACGGGCAAAGTAATGAAGCCCACCCCTCCCGCCGCTGTCGTCATTCTTAATCCCCAAACCGGCGAAGTCGTGGGGATGTACAGTAATCCGACCTTCAGCATCAAGGAGGCACAGAATCGAACGCGCTGGAATCAGCTCAATGAGGATAAGAACAAGCCGCTGCTCAATCGCACCTTACACCAATTCTATATCCCTGGCTCGACCTTCAAAACTTTCATGATGATCGCCGCGCACCGCGCCGGCATACAGGATACGGAGTTTGTTTGCAGCGGCACTGGCTACCTGGCGATGCCCGGCGCCAAGCCCATCTTCGACGACGGCGGAGCGAAAGAGGTCCACGGGGTAATCGGAATTGATCGCGCGTACGAGGTCTCGTGCAACCAGTATTTCGCACAAATGGCGGTCAAACTCGGCCCCGAAAGGATTCGTGAGACGGCGAAGCTGCTCGGCATCGGAGCTTACGAAAACCCCGCGGACACGACGCGTGGCCGCAGGCTGCCCGACATCTGGAACGCGAGTTCCGATGCGGTCAAAAAAGCGCTCGCGCCGACCGAAGCCACAATGGTTGCGGGCAAGCTCGACCAGAATTTTACGAAGTTCGATCTGGCGCTCGAAGGCTACGGCCAGGGTTACGCCGGACAGATGACGCCTTTTCAGATGGCGCTACTTGTCGCGGCCATCGGCAACATGGATGGCAATTTGATGAAGCCGCGGATTGAGATGGGGCGTCCCGACGAAGTCTATAGTCCGGTGTTGTCGCCTCAGGTGGCCCAACGCCTGCGCGAGATCATGGGATTGGTCACGGGCGGGCCGGAGGGGACGGCCCGCAGCAGATTTCTTGAAGTGAAAGCCGCGGGCATCAACACCGGCGGCAAGACCGGCACGGCGCAGAAGATACTCCCGCTCCTGGACAGGAACGGCAACGTCGTGACGCGCGTCGTTTATGACAGGGACCCTAAGGGGAACGTTATAGGCCAGCGCACGGAGACCGTTCTGGATATTGATCACCCGCGGATTGACAGCTGGTTTCTCTGCATCGCCCCCTTGGAGCGACCCCAGATTGCGATGGCAGTGCTCGTTGAAGGCGGAGGTTATGGCGGAACAACGGCTGCCCCGATTGCCGCCAGGTTGGTTTTAAAAGCGAAAGCTTTAGGGCTCCTCGGCGGGGAGCCGAAGAAACCTGCCGCCCCACCGCCGAATAAACCGAGACAGGGAGCCAGGCAACCGGCTGCAAGAAGGTAAAAAGCGGCCAGCTCGAAAGCTGATTCGTCCGATCACAGGCCACCGACCGCTGACTTATGAAAAATCGCGCATCGTCACATCTGCTCGCGCTGCTGCTAATAATCGGTTTCGAGATCGTCGGCTATTACGCAGTGCATCGCGCCGCACTGATACGTGGTTACGAGACATCCTGGATCATGGCTATCCGCGATCTTTTGATGTTCGTGCCCATTATCTTCCTGGTTTTCCTGCTGACACGCGCCCTGAAGTTCGCTGGCAACTGGACGCTTTTCACGACCGCCATTCTACTCTTCTCCATCGGGATGCTCGTGCAATACAGGCTCTACAGCGACCCGGAATTCAACAAAAACAGGCTCAGCGAAAAGGCCGCGGCGCGTGAGCAGAAGACAGAGAAGCTCAGAATTCGTTACATCAACGAGAACTATGACGCCGAGAAGAAAGAGATCATGGGTCTCGAAGCGACTCCGGCCAAACCCTTAGAGCTGGAGGAGGCGCCCACGGTCAAGACCTCCTACACCATCAACAACGCCCTTCTCTCCGGCTCGACCTGGATTCCGATTCTCGCCTTTGCCTCGTTTGCACTCGCCCTGGGCTTATGCGTCCGGGACAGTTTTCTGCTCCTGCTACAGCGCTATAGCTTTATCATCGTGGTCCTGACGCTTGTCCCCCTGGCTATAGCTGTCGCCACCTCGCGCTTCGGCAAGGCGCTCGGCAACATGACTCCCTGGGAGCCTTCGAAGATTCCTTTCCTGATAGGCTTCGCTGGTATTCTGACGGCGCGCTACAGGGACCTGGCGCGCACCTACTGGGGAATCCCGCGCGCGCGCGATATCGTGCCGCTGATTGTGATGGCGATCCTGCCGTTCATCCCCTTCTTCGTGCTCAAAGATTTCGGGCAGATGCTCGTCTTCGGCGGCGCTTACGCGACACTCTATCTGGTCGCCGTTCGCCGCTGGCCCCAGTTACTGCTTTTCGTAGGCTCCGTGGTGCTCGTTGCAGGAGTCCTGGTGGTCGGCGCCCTGCCCGTCGAAGTGCAGGAAAAAGTTCCGCTGCTCCCGACGCTGGCGCGCCCCGTCAAAGCAGCCCTGCCGGACCGTATCCAGCAGCGATTCCATCTCTGGATTGACGGCTTCAACCCGCCCGACCCGGAGGTCCGCTGGTGGAAGAAGGATTACGAAGAGGCCCTGGATAATGACGAGGCCCAGGCCAGGATTGAGGGCAGGCCTTCCAAGCGCCAGGAGATGGCGACGATGTCTGAGACTGCGAAGCGAGCTGTCAACGTGGATGTCTGGTTCGACAGCGTCGCGCTTCAGCCCGCGCAGGCGACATTCGGCCTGGCGGCAGGGAGAACCACCGGCAGGGGGCTGGGACTGGGCTTTGCCGAGGTCGTCCCCATCGCGGATTCAGACTACATCTATGCTGCCATAGGCGAAGAGATGGGCCTGGCTGGCGGGGCAATAATTATTCTAGCGCTGATTATTTTCGTCTGGGCAGGGGTTCGCACGGCGATTGATGCGCGTGATATGTTTACGAAACTATGTTCCGCGGGGCTGACGGCCTTCATAGGCTTCCAGGCGCTCGTCAACATCGGCGGCGTGACACGCGCTCTGCCGATGACGGGCATCACGCTGCCCTTCGTCAGCCACGGCGGTTTCAGCTTGATAACCAGTTTTGCCATGCTCGGAATGCTGATGGCCTTCTCGCACCGCAATGCGCGAGACGCACGCTCGGCCGTGCGGCAGAAAAGGCGCGCTCATGATCCTTCTATCCCGGAGGCTGTTCAGTAAACAGCCTGCTCGCTAAAGCGAGGGGCTTTGTTCCTGTACTAAGCGGCTTGCCGCTGTTCCGAAACTTGAAGCAGGTTTACGACTGCTCTGCCGCGAATGTTAATCGCGGCGTTGAAATCAGCGTTGAGGCTATGACCGCAACTTACGCAGACGAACTCAGATTGAGACTTGCGATTCTCTTTCGCACAGTGACCGCACGCGCTACACGTTCGGCTCGTGTCGCGCGGATCAACGAGCGTGAGGGGCACCCCCGCCAGTCTTGCCTTGTAAGTCAGGAATTGCCTCAACTGCGCGAAACTCCAACTACTCATCCTAGACCGTTGGGGGCGACGAAACCGAGTGCGCTTGCGGATGTGCGTCAAATCTTCAATCGCCAATCCGCGTGTGCTGTCTTGCGCTTTACCAACAAGCTGTTTCGAGATGCAGTGGTTTTCGTGGCGCTTAAAGTTAGCCTCTCTGCCAGAGAGACGTTTGCAAAGGCGACGGACAGAGCGCGGGCGCTTGCCGCCTCTTCGTTGTGCCGACGCCTTGCGTTGCAAGGTCTGGCGACGAACGGAGTATTTCTGCCGCGTGCGCTCCAGTTCTGCGCCGGAAAAGGTCTGCCCGTCGGAGTCAGTGACGATGTTGATAACGCCAAAGTCCACGCCCAGAATGTCGGGCGCAGGATGTACCTCTGGCTCGTCCAGTTCGCACACAGCGTTCAGGTAGAACTCTCCCTTGCGGTAAATCAAATCCACTTCGCCTCGGCGGTTAGGCAGCAATTTGCGCTGATACTCGCCGCACACAAATGGGATGGCGCACCTGCCTCCAGCCGTCCAGAGCGAGACGGAATCTGCCTTGAAACTGATAATCCGTTCGTCGTAGGAAATCGCGCCGTATTTGCGAAACGTGCGCGCTCGTTTCTTGTCCAGCTTGTAGGCGTCCGTCACTTTCGCAATACAACGCACGACCATTTGTGCCGACAAGTCGAAGGTGGCCCGCGCCATGCGATAGCTGAGTTTGTGGAGGTGATACTGCCTGAAGGACTGCGTCTCCCAAGCTCGCTGGCTAATCCAATTGCACGCTTGATTCGCCACGATGAGTGTGCTACGGAGTGCGAACGCCTGTTCTTTAGTCGGTTGCAACTTGAGATTAACAATCAGCTTCACGCGAAGCAGTATGGCATAGGCTCTCGAATATGGAAACATTATTCGCTTCGGATATGGGCGCTCCTCTCCTGCTTAAAAGCTGGAGCCTCCGCGCCTGTATCTAGTGAGGTTTCAGGATGAAAGAGCAATCAAACGGAGTGAAAATTGAAGCGGCAAGCGTCACCGACCGTGGCCTCAGCGAAAAGCGCCCCCTCAACGAAGATTCCTTTCTTTCAGACCCCGCGCGGCGCATCTTCGCGGTCGCCGACGGTGTGGGCGGAGCGCAGGCTGGCGAGGTCGCCTCGAAGACGGCGATGGAAGTTCTAGATGAAGCTTTCCGACATCAGATGGACGGCACGGACATAGAAGATCTGATGGAGGTGGCGATTCAACGCGCCAACGCTTCCATCCACCAGATGGCGCTGGAACACCCGAAGCTCTCAGCCATGGCGACGACGGTCGTCGCGCTCCATCTGGACGGGCATATCGCGACCATCGGCCACGTCGGCGACTCGCGCCTTTACCGCCTCAGTCCGGACGGCCAGCTACACCGCGAGACCGCCGACCACTCCATCGTCGAGGAGGAGGTCCGCGCCGGGCGCATGACGCCCGAACAGGCCGCGCATCATCCGAGCCGCAACGTTATTAGCCGGGCACTCGGCGCTGAGACGGGCGTCGAAGTGGATATGAAGACGATTGAGGTCGAAGACGGCACGACTTTCATGCTCTGCTCGGATGGCATCACGCGCCACCTCCCCGACGCCGAGCTGCGCGAGTTGCTCATCACGATGCCCGATCTTGAAGAGGCGTGCGCGGAGATGAAGCGGCGCTGCTATGAACGCGGGGCGGAAGACAATTTGACGGCAGTAATCGTGCGCGTCGGCGAGCGCCTCGCAATTGACTCGCTGACGGTGGCCGATGCGCGCGCCGCCCAGGCCGAACGCGCCCTGGCCCGGACCGTGGATAGCGGACTCAACGTCGCTCCGGCACAAGCCCCGCAGGCGCAGCCCGAGCAGTCCAGAATTAATATTCCCGCCGCGCCAAGCACGCTTCCCCCGCCCCCCGTCGGCGAGGCCAACGCCCTCCCCAGAAACCCTGTGCTGGCGCTTGAAGAGCAGGCCAGAGCGCGGCACGGCGGCGGCGCAGGGCGCGGCTTTCTGGTGCTGCTGCTGATAGTCGGAATCGGCGCGGCAGCCTTTTTCGGGGGGATGTATTTCCAGAGCAAGCGCACTGTGGACACGGCGCAGGCAAGCCCGACGCCCACGCCTCAGCCGACGCCAGACGATTCGCTCGAAGGAATAGAGGAGATAACAAAGTTTGAGAACCGACGACACTTGGTTGACAAGCGTCCCGGCCTGGAGAAGGAAGCCTTGAATGCAGAAGCAGTAAAGGAAGAACAGGTGGCCGGAGCTTTGGAGTCAAAGAATCCTGAGCTTCTTTATCTTTACGGTCGCGCTATGATGTTGACGGGTTATTATCCGGATGCCGCGATTGCCTTTGAGCACGCCAGCATTTATGCCACCGAGCTTGCTCGGGCCAATCCCTCAGATAAAAAAGCTGCGCTTTACGAAAAGCTGAAGACCGAGTCGCGTCTGGCGTTTGCCTCGATGGTTCTCAAACAACGCTTGCCGCTGACCGATTCTGAGAGAAGAGCCGTCAGCGCCATCGAAGAGTTGAAAGTCAAACCCGCGAGTCCGTCCCCGTCGCCTTCCCCGGAGGAATGATTTAACTTTGCAGGTTTTAGGAGACTCACATGCTTGCCCCGCGTAAAATTGTTCGCAGAACCGTCGTCACACCTTCGTTTCGCAACAATCCACTAGCGGGCAGCATCTAAAGCCGGGGACGAAAGGTTTCCGATAGCTTTTAGGGGAGCGCGCAGACGACGTGACGGAACTCAAACTCCAGCAGTCCTTGCTTGACGGTCGCTACGAGATATTGGACTGCCTGGGGCGCGGCAGCTACGCTGAGATATACGTCGCACGAGATTTGAGTCCCGCCGAGGGCGTCCCTCAGACAATCGTCATCAAGGCATTGAACGTGCTCCTGCAAGGCGTGCTCGACGCAGACCTTGAGCGCACGCTGATTGAGAACTTTCAGAACGAAGCCGTCGCCCTGGACCGTGTGCGCCACCCGAATATCATCAGCCGCCTGGGCCATGGTACGGCCATTGATCTGGCCGGAGCGACGTTTCATTATCTGGTCCTCGAATACATGGCGGGCGGCGAGCTCGGCGCGCGCTGCCGCCTGCAGCCTTTTTCGCTCGACCGCGCGCTCTTTTATCTCGAACAGGTCTGTTCCGGCCTGGCCCACGCGCACAGTTGCGGGGTCATCCATCGCGACGTTAAGCCGCAGAACCTGCTCCTGACCGCGGACGGGCAGACTGTCAAGATCGCCGACTTCGGCGTCGCCAAGATCGAAGCGACGGAAGGGGCCATCACCCGTGTCGGGACGAACGTTTACGCCGCCCCCGAGCATAACCCTCTGGTTCAAACGGGCCGGCTTGATTCCGATTCCGTGGAGGGCTCGCTGAAGCAATTGACGCCCGCCGCGGACATCTACTCACTTGCCAAGACGACCTATACGCTCCTCGCAGGCGAAGCCCCGCGCCGCTTTTCGCACCGCCAGATTACGGAGTTGCCCGAATCAATCTGGCAGAAGACCTGGGCGAAGGATGTCCTGCGCGTCCTTCGCAAGGCGACCGAAGAGAAGCCGGAGGCTCGCTATCAAACGGTGCAGGAGTTCTGGCAGGAGCTGGCGGACGCATCCTTGCCGCCGACACAGCCTCTCAGGCCACAGGCTGGTGGCGAAATTCGGCAGCGGCCGTCTTCGAAGCTGCCCAAAGTTGAAGCCGTGGCTGAAGCGCCGCCGCGCCCGCGCTTCGACTCGCGCGATGTCATCAAGCAATATCAAATGCAAGGCAACGGGAAGCGCCCGCGAATCGTCGTCCCTGTGATGGTCCCGAGCGCGCCTGTGAACTACCGTCCGGCGCAGCAGCATCGGCCGACGCCCGCGCTGCCCCCTCGGCCGGTTGACGGATTCGTCCAAACGCCCGAGTATAAACCCGCCGGCCGGGGCTTTCGCGTGCTCAAGGCCTTTCTGATTATCCTGGCTTTCGCCGGAGTTCTGCTGGCGACGCACTTTTATGTGAGCAGGCAGAGGGCGCTGAGCGGCATCGCGCCGACAGGAAACACCTCGGACCCGGCAGTCGGGCGCGAAGGAGTGGTTAAAATGGATGCGAGGCTGAGGGCCGAGCCGAGCATGAGCGGCGCCACGCGTCGGACTTTACCGAAAGGATCCAGGGTGCGGGTTGTGAGCGTCAGCGATAATCGTTTATGGTACGAAGTGGACGTTCTAGAGGCTGTGGATGACGGCAACCAGGAACAGGTCACGCGCGGCTGGATGGGGCAAAGCACGATAGACCTGGATTAGTCTTCTTCGAGAGGAGCAAACTAACAGTGGGGCTAATTGAATCCATTCGAAGGTGGATTGACGGCGAGGGCGCAGAGGACCCTTTGCTGGAAGCTGATGAGCACGCCCGCCCGCGCCGCGTCTGGGAAGAGTTTCTGGTCAAGGTCGCGCGCGAGGTCGAGGCGGTCATGCAGCGCGAGATGTTCACGCCGCCCGGTGGTCCGACCTTCATCCCGCGCGAGTACATAGTCTATTTAAGCAGCGACGACGACCGCGAGTGGCAGGGCGAGAAGCGACGGGGACTCGAACAGGGACTTTTCCACGTCCTCTCGGAGCGCGCGCGCGAGCTGAGCGGGATAACGCAGCTCGCCACGAAATCCTTTGCCGTCGAGCTGCGCGTTGACGGCACGCTCAACAAAGGCGAGTTTCGCGTGCAGCCCGTCTGGGACGAGACGGAGAGCGGCCACACGATGGTCACGGCGCGCCCGAGCGAGCAGATGATGAAGACCGCCATGCCGGGCGCTGTGACGAGCGAGGCCGTCCTGGACCTTGAGCCGGCGGAGGACGATTCGACTGTTGTCCGCCCGCGCGTCACAGTTCTCTACAATATAGAAGTCTGGCGCGGGGGTGTGCGTCAGGCCGTCGTCCCCATCTCAAAGCCCGAAATCACCATCGGCCGCGGCTCCCGCTCCGTTAGCGTTGACCTGCCGATTAAAGGCGACGCTGAAGTCAGCCGCATTCACGCCACAATCGAGCGCGACCAGAATGGACAGTACTGGTTCACGCCAAAAGGAAGAAACCCGACGCTCCTCAACGGTCAGGAGATTCCACGCGAACAGCGCACACAGGTCGCGCCCGACAACAAGATAGAGATTTGCAGCTTCACTTTGCGAATCCAGCCTTAGTGAAACCGACTGCCCGGACGGCATCCAGACCTCTCGACTTAGAGGCGTATAATCCATCAAGGCATTTGGGCGTATAACTCCCTGAAGGGTTGAAATACCTTAGGAATTTTAAAGGGTAGTGTAGATTAGACGCCCAAACGGGCGCATTTACAGGCGGAAAATAGTACGCCTAACTGTAGTTAGGCGTCGGAAGCTGTAGTTGAGGTAGCGTTCCTTAAGATAAAGACAAAAGTTATGTCTGTATTGGAGTTCATTAATAAATACATTGTAGTAGTCAATTCGATAATATTACTCATTCTTGTATTCAGATACCTACAAGACCTTAGGCGCTATCACTTAGACTATAAGAAACTGAATCTTGAGCACGAGAAGTTGGCGATTGAATTGGAAAAATTGCGCAGCGAAATGGAAAAAAGCAATAGAACTATTGTCGAGGCTTCTCCAGATCAAATTAATAAATATGTCATCGAACCTTTGTCCGCAGAAATCAGGAGCGCTGCAAGAGAGTTCGGGGGGATGGTTGAGTTCTTTCACAAATCACAATCTGATTTTAGCCATAAGTTAGCGCTAGAGTTAAAGCGAGAGCTAACGCAAGACTTAGTGTCAGCTCCCACGGATACCAAGATTCGATCCTTACCGCCACAAATGCAAGTTGGTGAATTCCTCTTGAGTAACGTAAAGAGTGGCGGTTTTCTTCAAGCTACTGGAAGAGATTCTGCCTCTGGTGGACCCGTTGAAGTTGTTGGCTATACTGGTGACGATCCCCAGCTATGGTCCTTACATCAAGTTCGAAGAGGCTATTTTGTAATCAGGTCTGTAGATACTGGTCAGTGTTTGGGCGTAGAGGGCCACGGGACTGCTGAAGGCGTGAAGGTTCATCAGTGGGAGTACCATGGGGGTGATAATCAGAAGTGGACTCTAATTCCTCAGAAGGACGGTTCTTACAAGCTAAGATGTAAGCACAGCGCTCAATATCTTTCATATAATGGAAACTATGTTTCACAGATGGTAGAGAGCGATACTCGTGCCCAAAGATGGTGGCTGATTCCTGTCATAAGCTGAGAGATCATGATAGGTCGCCGCCTAACAACTCATTCAACCGGAGCGCGAATAGTATCGCTTTCATTCGCGAGGCTTGGCTTTATTGGCATTGCGTGCGCGCCCGGTTAATTCGGGCGTTAGGCCTTGCTGACAAGCTGATAGGATGAGCGTCTTATGTAAAGAGTTGAATTGAGTAATAATTAATGGTACATTTTTAGCCAGCACTTTGCTACACTTGCGACCTCCCCCGAGTAAATTTTGACCCCCACATTGATTCAGGAAGGGGATAAATAAGGTCATGCCTCCACACGAATACCCAATCACTTTGAGCCGACCAGAGTTACTAGAGCCAGAAATAGTAGAGATGGTTTTCGCGGTAGCTCAAGAACAGAGCATTGTATGTTTAAGTGATATAAAAAGAGAGACTGGGCTGAAGTATGACGTAATCAGGGCTGCTTTGCATTTTCTAGAAGCAAGGAATCTTATTACTGTTATGAAAGAGGAAGCAAAACGGCTCGGTATTCAAGAGCAACAGACACCTGTGCAGGTGACGCACGATGCCAGAAGAATCTCTTTAGAAGAGGTTAATAGAATGGTCTCCGAACGGTTCGAGCAAGAGGAAAAGTTATTGGAAACCAATTGTGGAGAGCTTGCACAAATTCTGACCTAAATAAACTTTAGGCTTTCGAGGTGTTAATGTATTTTGAACCTTTAAAAATACTTGCTCTAGGAGCTGCAATTGGTTTTGTTCAAACAGCGCTGAGTATGCTAAAGCGCGAAGACTGGGGCAAGCTAGATTTCTGCGAACATATTTTAATTTTATTTAAACAGATCCACATATTGACAGTTTGCCTATTGGGCTATGTAGTGATAACCGCTTCTCTGTTCATAATCGTGAATAGCTTTGGTGCTACTTCTCTGCCTCTAGACTCAGTTAAACCGGAAACTAAATATGCCCTGCTTCTTCTAGCCGGTTATCTACCATCAAAAATCTTATCATGGTTTACGCTTGTCAGACGCTTACGAGTACCTATTTCTGGCATTGATTCTATCATTTTAAGGTGGCGAGAGATTTTTATTGAGCATCTTAGAAAAGATTTGAAACTGAGATTGATACAGTTACATTGTGGCCTCCATGTATCTGAGCAAGTGATAGAAGAAAAGTTATACCCATTCTATGAACAACATAAGAGCCAAATTGCCCACGATCTCAAGTTTGATAAAGCTCGCCGAGTTCACCCAAAAGACTTTGCGTTGATGACCCGGTGTCTAATGGAATGGCAGGGGTATTATGAGACAGCTAAGCTCCTCGGCAAGACAGGTGCACTATTTAATCTTCGTCCCATCCTATGCCCGTTAGGAAGTTTGACCCTACTCGCAATATTTATCTACGCGCTTTATTATCTAGGTTTCTTCATATATAAATAAGCCTTTTTTGACTGCTCTGTGATCCTTGTTGCAGTTTCAATTTAGGGTGTCAGCGTCCTCATAGTATAGAAGATACCCTTGAACCGGCCTAACAACTCATTCAACCGGAGCGCACCGAGCGTGCCTGTGATCAACCTTGTCGCCTGCGACGTAGTTGAATATTATCGTCGGGCGGTGGGTTGATTCGGGCGTTGGGCGTCTTACTTGAATGTGAGGAATTAGCAGGATTGCTGAATCAGTTAATCAAAGTCACGAAAGAGCTTCTTAGTAACAAATATCCAGATGCTAGTGTGATTTTCCTGGCAGGCTCGATTGTCAGAGGCGAAGGCACACCTTTCTCTGATTTAGATTTAGTCGTCATCTTCGATAAATTACCTGCTGCTTATCGTGAGTCTTTCTATTTTCAAGGCTTTCCTGTCGAAGCGTTCGTTCATGATCCGGAGACGCTAAATTATTTCCTCTATGAGGTTGATCGTCCATCAGGCATTCCATCATTGGCGCAGATGATTTTAGAGGGCGTGGAAATTCCAAAACCCAATGAACTTTCCAAATCATTGAAGGGCCTTGCAACTTCCGTGATGGAGTTGCGTCCCCCAAAGTTGAGTGAAGAAGAGATTCGCAAGTTACGCTATAACATAACGAATCTGGTTGATGATATTCGGCAATCCCGTTCTAAGGCTGAACTTGTCGCATCCGGAACGGAGTTGTATGAGGCGCTGGCAGATTATTATTTTCGCACGAATAATCTTTGGTCAGCGAAAGGCAAATCTATCCCTGGAATTCTGAAGCAGGCGGATGCAGATTTATGTCTGCATTACTGCACAGCTTTTGAAGAGTTGTTCGTTGGCGGTCAACCTGAAAAGGTAGTTGCTCTGGCTGAAGTGATACTAAACCCAAAGGGCGGATTCCTGTTTGATGGGCACAGACTTGATGCTCCGGCAGATTATCGAACGCGGCTTGAATAAATAAATCGTGCCGCCCAACAACTCATTCAATCGGAGCGCTGGATAGCACCTCTTTTATCATTGACTCCTCCGCTAATGTTGTGTGCTGTTCGCCCGCGCCCGGTTAATTCGGGCTTTTGGCAGCGACCGTGGGGTTAGCTATTGACAAATAAATAGTCAGTATTAGAATCATGCCGCCTCGCAAAATCCAAGATGTTTGGCGGTAATCGGATATTGCCGATTACCAAATGAAGGAGGTGCATAATGGCGTATCAACTAGAAGGACGCCTTCTGGAAGTTTGTACATGCAACGTTCTCTGCCCTTGCTGGGTAGGTGAAGACCCGGACAATGGAACCTGCGACGGCGTGCTCGCCTGGCATGTTGACGAGGGGACGGTTAATGGGACGAATGTCTCCGGACGCACCCTCGTCATTCTCGCCCACATTCCGGGAAATATCCTGCAAGGCAACTGGCGTGTGCGCGTCTACGTTGACGACGAGGCCACGCCCGAGCAGAAGGAAGCGATGCTCAATGTGTGGACCGGAAAACTCGGCGGGCCCGTGGCTGACCTGGCGAAGCTGGTCGGCGAAGTGATTACCGTGGAGCAGGTGCCCATCACTTTTGAGGTCAAAGGAGTTGACGGGACACTCAAGGTCGGTAAGGCGATAGACGCTGGCCTGAAACCGTTTCAGGGCGCGACAGGCAAGGACACAGCAATTCACGACACTATATTCACTACAATTCCCGGCTCTCCGGCCTATGTCGGTAAGGCCACTCATTACCGTGTGAATGAGCCGGACTTTAAGATTGATCTCCGAGACCACAACGCGGTCTCTGGCTCCTTCCGGTTTGTAGCCTGACAAACAAGATAGCGCTGGCCGCCGTCCTGATGAACGTTCTTGCGACCTGGGAACGGGATGGCGGCAGAACCAGGTGAAAAGATGTCAGCTTTCAGAAGCCTTTCGCCGCAGGCAGCCGGTCGCACGGCGTTGGCGGTTAGCATCCTCCTGATTGCCGCGGGCGCATGGCTGGCGCTATGGCTTTTGCATAGCCCCTCACAAGCTCTTCCTCAACACACTCACCATCACCTGGGCGGGCAGTCCGCAACGTCAGAACTGGCGGGGCTGCTGTTCGTCTTGGGCTGGGCTTTGATGACGGTGGCGATGATGCTGCCCACGACCCTTCCGGTGCTTACTGCCTTCCACACCATTGCCGGTCGGAGGGCCGACCGCTCGCTGCTTGTGGCGCTCGTCATCGCCGGCTATCTATTTGTCTGGACGCTGTTCGGAATCGCCGTTTATTTCGGGAATATGATGTTACAGTGGCTCGCGAGCAGCAGCCCGTGGCTGATGGAACACTCCTGGGCCGTCGCCCCGATACTTCTGCTCCTGGCAGGCTTATTTCAGTTTACACCTCTCAAATATCGTTGCCTCGACAAATGCCGGTCTCCTTTAAGTTTCGTCATTGGTCATTGGCAGGGGCGTCACGACCGATGGCAAGCCTTCCGGCTTGGGGTTGATCACGGCGTCTTCTGCGTCGGTTGCTGCTGGGCACTCATGCTCCTCATGTTTATCGTGGGTGTCGGCAGCCTCATATGGATGATGATCCTGGCGGTAGTAATGGGGGTCGAAAAGAACGCTCCCTGGGGGCGAAGGCTGAGCGCCCCGCTAGGCGTCGCTTTGCTTGTTTCCGGAGCGGCACATTTTGTTTTTGTGTAAGACCTCACACGCACTACGCCGCCCGACGACTCATTCAACCGATGCGCGGGAAAGCACCTCTTTCATCAATGTCTCCTCCGATACTGCTGTTTGCTGCTCGCCCGCGTCCGAATAGTTCGAGCGCTAGGTGGTTTCGCTAACCGAGAGGTTGTGAATTTATGAAAGGGATTCTCATTCTTACGTTAATATTGAGGTCTTTACCGTGGCAGCGCCGCCGATGAATTATGAAGCCAACGGAGACGGGCAAGTTATACGACAAAATCTCCTCCTGGTGGAACGACCAGCAGGACAGCTCAACTGCCGGCATTAATTTTGTCCAGAGAGCCATCAGGCTCACTATCAATAAAGACAATGCTCTGGACGTCGGCTGTGGTAGTGGCGGAAGGATCGTCACGGCGCTGAGAGATGCTGGATTCAAGGTCACAGGAATTGATGTCTCCGAAGCGATGCTTGAGTTCGCCAGAAAGCGCCATCCGGATTCCGACTTTATACTCGGCGACATCTGCCAATGGAAACCACTGGAGCGGTATGATCTCATCATAGCCTGGGACAGTAGCTTTCACTTACCTCACCTCGAACAACGCCCTGTTACAGGGAAACTGTGTGAGGCTCTAGCAGACGGCGGCGTTATTCTGTTCACAGCGGGCGGCGTGGATGGTGAGATTACAGGACAGATGTGCGGCCTGGATTTCTACTACAGCTCGCTGGCGGAAACGGATTATCTGGAGATCATGAAAGGGCACGGGTGCAAGTGCATTCTCATGGAGCGCGACCAACACCCGGAAGAGCACGTAGTCTTTATCGGCACAAAGGTCTGACGCCCCGCATCAGCGGAGCTGCGCGAGGCACTTAAAGAAATCGGACGAAACACGCTTCGCGGTTTCCGCTGTATGCGGGACGTTGGATTTCCTTTTATCGGAGCAATAAAATTTAGAGACAAGATGAGCAAACTCTTGATGTTGAGGAATTCATGGCCCTGCTCGATGGCGCGAAGGATGAGAAATCTGAACAAGGTGTCCCGCTCAACTACCTAAGCTCTGCCACCCCGCAGGAATTGCTCACAGCATTCGAGCCGCTGGTAGCAGGATTGAAGCCTGATGAGAAATTAAAGCTCGTTGCGAGTCTGTTCAAAGGAGGGTGGCTGCCTTCGGGCGAAGCTGCGGGATTAGCCGGACTGGACGAAGCGATTTTCTTAGATGAGGTAAGTAAGCAAACAAAGGGGCAAAAAGCCCGGCCAGCTGGCTCAGATATCTAATGAATTGGTGGCAGTCCATGAACTCGAACGCCCGAAAACATAAAATCAGGTTTCTGATGCATTCAATGTAAGGTAAAATAAAGTCATGGCAACAAACACAATCCAGGAATCACCGGTGTGGAAGCAGTTCGAAGAGGGAGCGCGCAGGCAGGGCGCGGACCCGGTCGATCTCGTCACCAAGTACATGAACGAATGCCTGGAGGTCTGGGAGGACGAGGCGCTCGACGAAGAGATCAGCCAGGACGTGCAAAAGAGTGGATACAAGGAAAGTGACGCTGTAGAGATCGTGCGCCAGTACAGGCAGGAAAAGAGAAGAGAGCGTGTCTCCTCGTAAAGACCGGACTGCGGTCGTTCTCGACACGAACGTCCTTGTAGCCTACTACCTCAGCAAGAAGAAAGATTCCGCCAGCAGCAAAATCTTTCAATTATGGCGCACCCGTCGCCGGCTCCAGCTCGTTGTGAGTGAGGAAGTAATCGCCGAGTACCTAGGGGTTCTTCAAAGGCTTGGAGTGCCCGACGTGCGCATCACGAGGCTAAAAGAAAGAATCCGGCGCCGACAGACCGTAAGTCACACAAAGCTCGGGGCCCGGCCTACGGAGAGTCGCGACCCCGATGATAACTTGGTGCTTGCCACTGCTATCGCCGGCAAAGTCGAGTATGTAGTGACGAATGACCACGATCTGCTGGACATCCCCAGCTCTGCCAAGAAGAAATTCAGATTCTCCATCGTGACTCCAAGCCAACTCCTCAGCGAACTGGAAGAAAAAACAAAAATATAGTTTTATCGCTTGTGATAAATGGCCGAATCTCGCAGCTTTGACGAGCCGCTCAATCAATCATTCAACTCGACGCCCCAGTAAAAATCTTTTCATCATTGACTTTCCCTTCTACTTTGAAGGCCTTTCGCTCTGTACGGTTAATTCGGTTCTTCCGACTGCTTATGCTTAATATATGAATGCCCGGAGTTAATTCACTTCTCTTTTGACGTTCTACAGCTTTTACGATAATCTCCGTCGGATTTTTCCAATACTTGAGCCAATTTGACGGAGTCGGTATGAGCGAAAACGAAGAAGACATCTCCCGCCCAATTGAAAAGTTGGAACTCATCGCAGCCATCCTGCTTGGCCTAGCGGCCATTGCAACAGCGTTCGCCAGCTTTCAATCATCACTCTACGATGGAAGAAGCGTGGAAAGTTATAGTTTGTCGAATAAGACTGCAACTGAAGGGGGCTCTGAGCGGAGCCGCGCCATTGTAGAGATGGCCCGAGACAATACCGTTGACGCCGAGGCGATGCGCTTGATCCTGGAGGGGGACGACGCCCCTAGTCCTGCCGCTGAAGCGCGCAATTACGCCGTCGCGACCTACCTCTACACACGCCAGATGAGCGAAGCGGGCTATAAAGCACTGGGCCTTCCGCCAGAAGCGCGTAAAGCAGCACAGCCAGCGGCTGATGCGCCCCAGGCTGAAGAGAAACAGGCTGCGCTGCAAGAAGAGATGCTCGAAAAAGCTATGGAGAAAGACCTCGCGGAGGACGAGAATTATCGCCAGGAGATGCTGGCGAAAAGTAAGACGCTGTTCGACGAGGCCGAAACGAATTTCAAAAAGGGGCAGGAGGCTAACGAGACCGGCGACAAGTTCCAGCTCATCGCAGTCATCTTCGCCATCAGCCTCTTTTTCGGCGGTATCGTCCAGGTCTTCCGCAACGACAAAGTACGCCTGGCAATCACGGGCGTGAGCGCACTGTTTTTTATCGTGGCGACAATCTATATGTTGACGCTTCCCTTGATCTTCTCATGAGTGCTGAGCCGCGGCGTTTATTTCTGTGCGGATGGATGCAGATGGCTGGAAATGAAACGAAGGCGCTAGGCGTTACCTGCCGTGGCGCTGAAGACGCCTGATTCGAGGTCGTCAATCAAGGCCCGGAGCAGCGGCGCGATACGTTCCGACTGGACATAATCTTTCCCCAGAAGCTTGATGATTCGCCTGTTGGTCGTCTCGCCCAATACTTCCTTCAGGAGGGCGCGACAGAAAGAGGCGACGACTTCAGGGGCAAACTGTTTTCCGGTGTTGCGTCGAAAATCTTCAACCACCTCTTCCAGGCCGCGTCGCTTCTTGTAGGGGCGGTCGGTCGTCATCGCGTCGAATGAATCCGCGAGGCTGACGATCTTGGCTCCCAAAGGAATCTGCTCTCCAGTCAGTCCTTCAGGATAGCCGCGCCCGTCAATCCGCTCGTGATGATAGCGCGCCGTGAGCGGAATGTCCGCGTAAGGGTGGCTGATCGGCGAGAGAATTTCGTAGCCGACCGAAGGGTGACGATTGAGCTCGCTCGATTGTTTGGCATCAATCCGGTAGGGCGCGTTGATGATGTCTCTCTCGACGACCAGCTTGCCGATGTCGTGCAAGTAGCCCGCAACTGCTATGCCTTCGATCTCCTCATCGCTCCACCCCATCTCACGTGCGATAACCTCGCTGTACTTGCCGACCCGCTCGGAATGGCCCTGTGTGTATTTGTCCTTGCAATCAATTGCCGCGGCGAAAGCGCGAACGGTGTCACGGTAGATGACGCGCATCTCCTCGTAGAGCTGGCGATTCTCTTCCGCGCGGCGCTTCAGCTCTTCGAACGATCTGTGCTCCTGAATCCCGACGCCGATATGCCGCGCCATGGCGCAGATGACCTCACGATCTTCCGCGCTGAACTCCTCGCCCGTGGCCTTTGGCCCGAGCAGAATCATCCCGACAAGATTGTCGCGGACCACCAACGGCACGACCAATTCGACTCGCAGGGCGTCCAGCAGCTCTTGATGCGTCCGGAAGAAATCAAACGCCGCAGAATTCTCGTCCTCTTTCGACAGGCAGGAGATACCCCGTGCGAGCAGGCCGGAGACCTCTTCAGCAGAGAGCGGCAAATCAGCAGAGGTTTGGGTGCCCATCCCGCGCGCGGCGACGAAACTGAGAGTGCCTTTTTCGTCATCGAACTCCGCGAGAGCGCCACGCATGAGACCCAGCGAGCCCTGCAAAAGGTGCAAAGCGGCCCGCATCTTTTCCTGAAAATCCGAGGTGTCGGCTATCTCCTGACCTAGATCGGCCAGGGCTGCGAAGGTGTGAAGTAGTTTTTGAAGCGGTGTGCCCTGTTCCATCGCCCTTTAAATCAATGCCCCGCGGCTTTGGGTGTCGAAGCAAATTCTGTGAGCGTTGCCAGGGCTTCCTGCTCGTCCGCTGCGAGCGCGACGTGGCGCGTCAGGCCGAGCATCTCGAAAAGTTGGACGGTTTGCGTATTGACGTCCGAGAAGATTAAACGCGCGCCGGTGTTTTCCGCCGCGTCAATCACGCCCAAAAGGATCGAGATGCCGATGCTGTTGACGAGCTCCGTCTCCCGGAAATTGATGATTAAAGCGCGACACCCGGCCTCAAGTTTACGGCGGCACTCCCGCTCAATCCTTTCGCCGCTTAACTTATTCAGGTAATCGCCCGCGTACACCACGGCCAGGTCTCCCACGGAACGCGAGTGCACAGTTGAACCCGTCGCAAGATCAGCCATTATAGTTAAGCCCCTCCAACCTACTTATAAAGGCAATCAATCCTAATTCGGAATTCTTTTGAAGTAAACAACGAAATGAGAAGCAAGTCGCAACAATCAGGGTTTGCGTAGGTATTTGGTCATACGCAGGCGCGTGCCATCGTCAACGCGCTCGAACTCGACTTCGTCCATCAAACTGCGAATCAGTTTCAGTCCCCATCCACGCCGCTCACGGCTCTCGGCGGCCTCGTTGCCGTTTCCGTTATCACCATTCTGACTGCTGACGGCGGGCGGGATGATCCCGCGGCTTGAAACCGTGACGACTAATCTATCACTTTCGACGCGAAAACGCTGATAAATTTTTCGGTCCGGGCTGAGGCTGTGCTCCGCCGCATTGATGCAGGCCTCTATCAGCGCCGTCTTGATCTGATTGATCGCTTCCGGCTGGAACTGTATCCGGCGCGCTATCTGCTCGACTGTATGGGCGGCGATTAATTCCGTGTCGTCGCCCATCGGAATCGTCATCTCAAACTCGTCCGGGGCAACTTCAGCACGCGCCATGGCAGCCGTTGCCGCGTTGATTCGCTCTGTCAACAACTCCATCTGCTGACGGCTTGAGCCGTACACTTCACGCTCGTTAAGAAGTTCGCTGGCGTCCGGAGTGAAGCCCGCAGGGGCTACGAGCCAGAAGCGGACGCGATTAAATCCGCAAACGCGAGCCACCTGTTTCAGGCGGTCGCACCAGACTTCAGCTATCCCCCGCCCCGCTTCGAGCTTCGAATCAATTTCGGCTGCAATCCAGACCACTTCGTTCGCGTCCGAATACTGGCCCGCGTCAAATCCGTGCGCCACGGCGCAACGCTCTTCGTCGCAGACCTGTAGAATTGGAGGATGAAAGGCCGCGCAACTCGCTGCGTGAACCACTTGCGGAAGGCGCACCAGGTCCGTTTCGGCGTCGAGCGCGGCGGTCAACCCTTCCGCATCCATTCCCTTATGAGTTCGGCTGAAGCGGTCGTAATGGAAAAGACTCGCGGGCAGGCGCTGGCAGTTGAATCTTTCCATCAAGTCGCGCAAACCGAGCGCAGCCTCGCGGCGATAGTGGCGGGCCATCGTCTGCGGCGCGCGTTTCAAAACTTCCGAGAGCGTCTCCGCGACGACGAGCGCGCGCGGCTCACCCGAAACTTCAAGGCGGTAGCGCGTCCGCAGATAATCAGACCAGACGAGCGAGTCCGAGCCGGCTTCGATGAAGTTCGCGTTCAGGCTGGCGAGCTCTCGAACGTGAAGCTTTCGCATGAGGCTCTGGAATTGATCCGGGTCCAGGTTGAGCCGCTTACGCCACACGTCAACCGGCGCCCTGCCGTTTTCGTTCTGCGCCGATTCATAAAGAGCGCGAATCAACGAACGTCTGACGGAAACTGCGGGCGCGACCTCTTCAAGGATGGAAGCGAAATGTCTGTGGACGCGTCCGCCCAGCAACTCGTCAACATATAACTGCTGGCAGTTGCGGAAACTCGTGAGCGCAACGCCTCTCTCGCGCGCCGCGCGTAAAAGCGCCGTGATGTAAAAAGGATTTCCGTTTGTCTGCTGGACTAAGAGGTCGCGTGTCTGGTCATTAACCGTCACTTCATAACGACGCGCCAGTTGTTCGACCATCGTGCGCGCGTCCTCATCCCCTAGGCGCTCCAGGCGAAGCGAGCCCGCGAACTCGTTACCGTTTCGCGCCGCGTGCACCAGGTCCAGCAAATGCCGGCGCAGACCCGCGAGCACGTAAGGCCCACCGGAAAGCATTAGAGCCTGCGCGAGCTCCGGGCCGAGCGGCACGTCCGCTCCATTCAACTGCTCCGCTATTTGAAGGCCGTCCAACAGCACGTAGGGTCTTGCGCCGCTTTGAACAGCCCGCTGCGGAGCGCTCAGGCAGAGCCGAATGAAGCTCTTCGCGTCATCCTCTTCGCGCGCTCTTTCGCTCATCTCGACCAGGCGTTCGACCCACTCGTAGTCTGCGGGCGAGACCAGTTGCATCAAGTCCTGGACCGAGAGCGACGACTTGTTCAAGTCCGGGTCCCGGCGGCGAAAGGCTATGAGCTGCTGCAGGAAAGTCCTGAGAAAATGGTGCGCCGTGCCTGCGGCCGTCTTATCGCTCGGCGTCAACGCAAAATAGATCGGGATGGCGTCCGCATTTTCGTTGAATAGCTCGTCATAAGCTTGCCGCAAAAGCTCCGAGACGCCGACGGAAGGAGCCGCCAGTAGAAGCAGCCCGCGCTCGCGCGCGCCCGGCGCGGCCAGGCGCACGACCTCGTTGAGCGCGTCGTTTCGTCCGACGAACTCCTCGGGTGCGATCCGGCCCAGGATTGGCCGCTCCGCTGCGCTCTTATTCTGCTTCTTCGGGGGCATTGCTCTCTTTCGTCAGGGACGGGTCGTAAGTTTCGACGCGGTTTTTGCCACGACTCTTGGCTAGATAAAGCGCGATGTCCGCGGCCTGAATCATCTTCTCCGGGGTTTCCACATCCTCATGAAAGGACGAAACGCCGATGCTCACCGTCACGGCCCCGAGCGGCTGATTCTTCCCGTGCGGGAAACGCATGCGCAGGATTCTGCGCTGGATGCGTTCGGCAATCGCGACGGCTTCGGGGAGAGACGTCTGCGGGAGGAGGATGCAGAACTCTTCGCCGCCGTAGCGCGAGGCGACGTCCGCGGCGCGCAGGGTGGACTTCAAACACTGCGCGGTCATCTCAAGCGCGAGATCGCCCGCCTGATGGCCGTTGCGGTCGTTGTAGATTTTGAAGTCGTCAATGTCTATCATCATGAAGCTCATCTGATACTCGTGTCGCTTCGAGCGCTTCAACTCCTCGTCGAGGCGCTCAACCAGATACCGGCGGTTGAGCATCCCCGTCAGCGGGTCCGTGATTGACATTAACTGAAACTGGTTCGCCTTCTCCTGCCATTCGGCGCGGTCCAGGGCGAGTGCCATCTGCGGCGCGAAAGATTCTATCAGGCTCAGGTCAACGTCGTCGTAAGAGCCGCCGCCTGCCTTGTCCGTGACGTTGAGCACGCCGACTTTGCGCCCGCCAATGGAGATGGGATAGCTGATGAAAGATTTCGTCTTATAGCTCCGCTCGGCCGGGGCTGGCTCGTGCCCCGCCCTCTCCACGTCGCGCACGACGAGCGGGCGACCTTCTGAGAGGACCGAGCCGGCAATCCCCTCGCCCATGCGGACGCGCGACTCACGGGCCACCTCCGCGCGCGGCCCGACCGCAGCTTTTACTGCCAGCTCGTTCGAAGCCTCGTCAAAAAGTAGAAGAGAGCCACGCTCTGCGTGCAGTAGATTGGTTGACATGCGCAGAATAGCTTCGTAAGTCTCTCCCGGATGGACCATATTTATGCCCTGGCCGAAAGCCTGAAGGCAGTCCGTGAAGCGCTCGCGCTGCTCAAGCTCGTGCCGCAACCGCAAGACTTCCAGCGGCAGCGCTATCTCCCGGCAGTAAGCAGCGATTGCACGCCGCCTCTCGTCCGTGAGTTCTACATCGCCGACGAGGAGCGCGGCTTTCACTTCGTCTCCGACGACGAGCGGGAAAAGCTCCGCCGTTTTCTCAACCGTTTCGGCCATCTTTTTTCGGATAGTCCCGGCGGGTTTGAAACCTTCCGCAGTTTCGCGCAGGACGAGCGACGACCCGGCTTTCGCCGTGAGGAAGAGGCGCGCATCCTTCGCACCGATTTCGAGATGTATGGGGAGTTTCTCGTAGCGCCCTTTGCCGCAGGCGTGAACGAAAGTGCCCTGTTCCCGGAGGAGTAGGGCGAGCGTGGTAAGTTGATGTTTCCCGGCGAGCACGTCCAGGGCCGCGCCGCAGGTCTCCTTGAATGCGCTTTCGCTTTCAAGGCGGCGCTGATGGAAGGTAGCGCTCCGAGGGCTAATCTCCCGACTATCACTCATCCCTTCCGTGGTCGAATCCCCCTCAGCCTTTTCCGCTTGAGCCTGTGGGGAGGAAGCTGCCCCCACCTTTAGGTCCACCACCTCAGGCACCGAAGCAGCTTTCGGCGAAGTTTCGCCTTTTAATTCTTTCGCGGTCTGAATTCGCCTGGCGAGATCTTCCAGGTCCTGGCGCGAGGCGAAAATGACGTTTCTGAAAATCTCGCTCGAAAGCAGCTCCTGTAAATCCCCTACGCGGAAACGCTCCGCCAGAGCGCGGTAGTCCGCGCTGGTCAGGAATGCCCTGCCGCCGATGATCGCCAGCTCTTTTTTCGTCCCTAGATTGACGGGCATGGCGAAGCAGTGGAGCCCGGCATGGCAGCGATAGTGTGTGGCTTCCCCGGCTTTCATGGCGCGCTCGTAAGCGATGCCGCAGTATGGATCGCAGAGATGGACGTGTTTCGGCGAGGATTGGAATGCCCTGCAAATGGAGTTGTTGTTTGAGACGGCAAGGGCAGGCGGCTGGTGGCCCTCGACTAAAAGCAGAGAGAGGCCGGAGGCAGCGGCGAGGGATTCCTGGGAGTCAACCCAATCGCCGGGCACTTGATGATTCTGGGCTTTATCGCGCGGGGGCGCGATGGCTTCATCCATCGTCTGAAAGGTCACTTAAGTTTACGTCCGAAGTGATGTTGGAGGGCCGAGGCTCGCGTGAGACGGGGGCGTTTCAACACGCACAGCTCTCAATCGAGATGGGACGGAGCGGGCTCGAAGACCTGGCCGTCCGGCTATAAGTATAAGTGTCCGCGGTCGTTCCGACAAGCGTTTTCTACGGGAAAGGCCGGTAAACGGCTAAACGCGGACGCGAGAATCAGCTCTCCCTTCACTAAAACGGCGAATAACAGCCGTATTTCACGTTGCGATGACGCGCTGGGGGTCTCTCAAGCCAGGGGCATCGCCGGGCGCAACCTTCTCAATATCAGGCTGTTCCGGGCTAATTCGGATGCATGCGGCGAAGTGGTTTGGCTTTATCTCGGCTAATGGAGGGACGACCTCTTTGCAGGCCTCTATCGCATACGGGCAGCGCGTGTGAAAGCGGCAGCCCTGCGGGGGATTAATCGGAGAGGGGACGTCACCTTCGAGCACGATGCGCTGGCGTGTGGCCTCTATCTCCGGGTCCGGCACGGGGACGGCAGAAATCAGGGCCTTCGTGTAGGGCATCAATGGCTCGTCGTAGATAACTCTGGCGTCCGCTATCTCGACCAGCTTGCCCAGGTACATGACTGCCACACGGTCCGAGACGTGGCGGATGGCCCGCAGATCGTGCGAGATGAAAAGATAGGTCAGATTCTTCTCTCTTTGAAGTTTCTCCATCAGGTTCATTATCTGCGCCTGGATGGAGACGTCCAGGGCCGAGATCGGTTCGTCCGCGACTATGAAATCGGGGTCAACCGCCAGGGCGCGCGCGATGCCGATGCGCTGGCGCTGGCCGCCTGAGAATTCGTGAGGGTAGCGCTTGATGAAGCGGCGATTCAATCCGACAGTTTCCATCAGCTCCTGCACGCGCTCGTCCGTCTCGCGCCCACGCGCCAGCCGAAACGTCTCAATCGGTTCCGAGATGATCTGGCCGACTGTCATGCGCGGGTTCAGGCTGGCGTAGGGGTCCTGAAAGATCATCTGTAGATGTTTGCGATGCTCGCGCATCTCTTTCTGGGAAAGGCGTGCGAGGTTCTGGCCGCGAAACAGGACCTGTCCGCCCGTCGGCTCCGTCAGGCGCAAAAGCGCTCGCCCCAGAGTTGATTTCCCGCATCCGGATTCCCCGACCAGACCCAGGGTCTCGCCCGGATAAATGTCTATCGTCACGCCGTCCACGGCCTTGACCACGCGCCTGACAGACTTGCCGCTGATGAGTTTATCCAGGAGGCCGCCGCCGCCGAGGTCGAAATGGACTTTGAGGTCGCGTATCGCGATCAGCTCGCTCCCCTTCTCCGGCTCAATCGGCGGAGGCATCGAAGCGGCGTGCGGGGTGAAGGATTCCTGTTGGCTCATCTCTGGTTTTCGTCCTGCTGTTGACGGGCTGCCTGTTTCTGCTCAACTTCGCGACGCGAGTTCGCATAAACCTCTTCGGCAAAGTGGCAGAGCGAAAAGTGCTCTTGATTCAACTGCACGAAGGGCGGAAATTCCTGACGACAGATCTCTTCGGCGCGCTCGCAGCGCGGCGCAAACGGGCAACCTGCGGGAAGATGCGCCACGTCCGGCGGCAGGCCCGGAATCTGGTACAAAGCCTTGCCGTGTTCGTGCGCCGGGTCCGGAACCGAACGCAACAGGCCCTTCGTGTACGGATTGCCCGGAACCTTGAAGAGCTCGCGCGTGGGGGCCTTCTCGAAGACCTTTCCCGCATACATCACTATGATGTGGTCTGTCATTCCCGCGACGACGCCCAGATCGTGTGTGATGAGAATGACGCTCGTGCCCGTCTTCTGCTTGAGATTTTTAATCAGCTCAAGAATCTGTGCCTGGATGGTGACGTCGAGCGCGGTCGTCGGCTCGTCTGCTATCAACAGCTCCGGCTCACAGGATAAAGCCATCGCGATCATCACGCGCTGCCGCATGCCGCCAGAGAACTCGTGCGGGTAGCTGTCAACGCGCGCACGCGCATCCGGGATGCCCACCATTTCGAGCATCTTGACGGCGTGTTCGTAAGCCTGCGCTTTGGTATAGCCGAGGTGCAGTATCGTAATCTCCATCAACTGCCTGGAGATTCGCATAAACGGATTGAGCGAGGTCATCGGGTCCTGAAAGATCATCGCGATGCGCTTGCCGCGAATCTTTCTTAACTGCTCAATCGTGAGGCTGCGGATGTCCCGGCCATCGAAGATGATCTCGCCCCCGACGATCTTCCCAGGAGGCTCGGGTATCAGGCGAATGATTGAAAGGTTGGTGACCGATTTCCCGGACCCGGACTCGCCGACGATGCCCAGAGTCTCGCCCCGCTCCAGCTCAAAACTGATTCCGTCAACGGCCTTGACCGTCCCGTCCTCGGTCTCGAAATAGGTCTTTAAATCTCTTACCGAAAGAATGTGTCCGTTGCCATTCATAATCTTTTTCGTGAATCGTGAATCGTAAATCGTGAATGGACGAAAACGCGTTTTCTCTATTTACGATTTACGATTCACGATTTACGTTTTTCTCATCTGCGGGTCGAGAGCGTCGCGCAGGCCGTCGCCTAAAAAGTTTAAGGAGAAGAGCGTTAAGGCCATCGTCACACCGGGGAAGATTATCTGCCAGGGGAAAATGGCTATGTTCTGGATTCCGTCAGCCGCAAGACTTCCCCAGGAAGCGTGAGGCGGCCGTACGCCCAGCCCCAGAAAGGAGAGAAACGCCTCCTGAAGCATCACCTGTGGGATCGTCAAAGTCGCATAGACAATCACAGGCCCGAGAGTGTTCGGGACCAGATGTCTGAAGATAATCTTCGAGGTCGAAACGCCCGTGGCCCTCGCGGCCAGCACAAACTCCTGGTTCTTGAGCGAGATCACCTGCCCGCGAACGATTCTGGCCATCGTCAGCCAGGAAACCGCGCCGAGCGCTACGAAGAGCAGGATGAGTTGGCCGAGGGCAGTCTCTGCGCCGAAGACCGCGAGCAGCACGATCACAATCATCATGTACGGAAGAGCGTAGAGAATATCTACGAACCGCATCATGACGTTATCAACCTTCCCTCCCACATAACCGGCAGTGGCCCCGAAAGCGACGCCGATGATTAAAGAGACAAAAGTTGAGATCAGCCCGACCATTAAAGAGATCTGGCCGCCCATGAGCACACGCGAGAGGATGTCACGCCCCTGTGTGTCAGTACCCATCGGATGGAGCCAGGAGAAATTACCGTTCACATCGCGGAAAGGCGGCAGGGCCCGGATTTTCTCAACGTCCCGCGGAATCGTGTCGTAGGAAAAGCCTGCCGTCCATTCGATGATGTAAGGACCGATGATCGAGACCAGAGCGACGATTACCACCACGATCATCCCGAAAACGGCCAGCTTGTTTTTACGCAGCCGCCGCCAAGCGTCTTTCCAGAGCGAAGTCCCCGCGAGCGGTTCCTGAATGCCTCGTTCCGCCGTTCGTACGTCCCCTTCTCCAACAGCTAACTCCGGCGAGGTGTGAATAATGTCGCCCTCGCGCGAGCGCACGGGCGGCTCGGGCGGTGTGCCGAGCGGCGTGAATGCGGGCTCCGTTTTCGCAGGCTCAGGCGGATTGCTTGGTCTATCGTCCTTCATCTCTTTCGTCAATAGCGTATGCGCGGATCAATGAATGCGTAAGCGATGTCAACCAGAAGGTTGAAAACAAGAATCGCGAGCGAAAGAAAAGCCACGATGCCGATAATCAAAGGCTCGTCGCGCGACAGGTTCGCGTTCAAAAAGAAGTTGCCGAGCCCCGGCAGCGCAAAAATCTGCTCGACCACGACAGTTCCCGTAATAAGATAGGCGAGCGCAGGTCCGCTGAATGAGATGACCGGCAGCAGCCCCCCGCGCATCACGTGCCTGAAGATCACCTGCTTTTCGCTCAAACCCTTGGCGCGGGCAGTTCTGACGTAATCGGCGCGAAGAACTTCAAGCATCCCGGACCTTGTGAGGCGTGCGATATATGCCATGTAGAGTGCCGAGAGCGTCAGCACGGGCATTAACAGATTCCAACTCGGGAAACCTCCCCAGCGCGCAGGGGGCAGCCAGTAGAGCGTCAGCGAGAAGATCAGGACGAGAAGCGGTCCGAGCACGAAGTTTGGGACCGAGATGCCGAGCATCGCGAACGCCATCGAAGCGTAGTCGAATTTTGAATTCTGCTTGAGCGCCGCAAAAGTACCCGTAATTAATCCAACGATCATTGCGAGGATATAGGCCAGCAGGCCGAGCGTTATCGAAACAGGCAGAGTCGTGGCGAGGATTCGGTTGACGGACTGCCCCTCGTACTTCAGCGAATCTCCGAAGTCCGGATAAGGATGCCACTCATATTTCATGACGAGCTGGCCGTTGCTCCCGACAACCTCCTTACCGTTTTCGTCCCTGACGGGGATGTACTGGAAGCCAAAGAGGCGAACGATGACCCGCCCGTACTGAACGTACCAGGGTTGATCCAGGCCATACTTCGCCCTGATGTTTTTGACAATCGCTTCGGGGATATTCTTCTCGGAGTCGTAGAAATTACCAGGCGCGAGACGGATCAAGCCCCAGGTCAGCGTGATGATGATCAGCACTGTCGGGATCATGATGAGAAGGCGGCGAATGATGAAGCGAAGCATTCCGTTGCCCTCCTCCTTACTCGGCCATATTCGGGACGCCCTGGTCCCACTTCGCCTGATCGTACTCGATATAGACGTACTTCCAGGGATGGAGCGTCAAAGGATTCGGGTACATGCCCTTGACGTAAGGCTTCTTCATCCAGTTGACCGTCGGCGTGTCGAGCGGAATCACGGGCTGCTCTTCGAGCATGTAAGCTTCCGCCTTGGCGAACAGCTCGTAACGCTTCTGCGGGTCCGTCTGCGCGTTCGCCTCATCCAGCAGCTTGTCATATTCCGGGTCATGCCAGCCTGAGCCGTTCTCTGCCCCCTTGTAGAAGAGGTTGAGGAAGGTGAAAGGATCCATGTAATCCCCGCCCCAGGCGTCGCGTGCGATTCCCTTGTATTCGCCCTTGGCGCGGACGTTCAGCATGGTCCTGAACTCCATTTCCCTGAGCGGGACGGTGATGCCCAGATTCTGTTTCCATTGCGCCTGTAAAAATTCTGCGATCTGCTTGTTCGTTGACGGCGGATTATAAAGGATTTCAACCTCCGCGATAGGGAACTTCGGACAACTGTAGTTGCCGTTGCCGTCCTTCGTCACAGGGTAACCCGCCTCTGCGAGAAGCTGTCTCGCGCGCTCCGGATTAAACTCATCGCCTTTCGGATTCGGGTAGCCTGGAAAGATTCCCACAGGCACGAAACCCGTCAGGGGCGTGACGGTCTTTCTCCATTTGGCGAAGGTGACCTTGTCTATCGCCATGTTGAAGGCTTTGCGGAGGCGCTTGTCTGTGAACGGTCCGCGACGGCAGTTGAAGTCGTAGTAGTCGTTCCCGTTCTCGGGCGTGCCCATGTAGTCTTTGAGCGGGCGCATGTAATCTATCCAGCCGGGCGGGACCGTGTGATTGAGAAAAGCTTCGATCTCCCCGACCTTGTAAAGATTCATGATGGTGTTGTTGTCTCGGACCGGATAAAAGATTATTCGATTGAGCCTGACCGCCGCGGCGTCCCAGTACATTGGGTCCTTCTCGACGACCGTTCTGTCATAAAGGATCCGCTCCTTGAGCTTGAACGGACCGCTCGTCACGATGTTGGCAGGCTCCGTCCAGTCTTTGCCGTATTTTTCGATTGCCTCCCCGGGGACGACGCGGAAGAATTGGTGCGCCATGAGCCCCAGGAAGAAGCGTGCGGATTGCTTCAGCGTGATCCGCACGGTGTAAGGATCAACCTCCTCAACGCCGATGTCTTCGGGCTTGACCGGCTCGATCACCTTCCCCGCGATAGCGCCCTCGATTTTCGGATTATCCTTCAACAGGGCCGCGCGCTCTTTCTCATCTGCGGGAAGGACCAGGCGTGCGGGCGTGTGGAGGCGTTTATGTTTTTCCGCATCGGCCGCGGAATTTTCCGCCTCCGCGGGGGGCTGGTCGGTCGCCGCCTCGTCCTTTTTGTCCGCGCCTTCAAGGACATCTTTTTCGAGGACGTATTCGTTAGTCTGGGAATCGCGGACGAAGGAGCCCCCGGTGTTGTAAGCCTCACTGTACTTGATGTAATAAGCCAGGTAAGCATTCCTGGAGGCCAGCTTCGGAGAGACCCCGCGCTGAAAAGTGTAAACGAAATCCTTCGCGGTAATGGGTTTTCCGTTCGACCAGCGTGCGTTTTTTCTGAGATGGAAAATATATTCCGACCAGTCGGCGTTGATTTCCCAACTCTCGGCAATGGCGGGAATCGGCTGGGAGTTTTTCGGATCATACTCGACCAGCCCCTCGTAGAGCGCGGCGTAGATGCGCGCGTCCGGCTGCCCCGTCCCGACCTGCGGGTCCAGGGACTCAATCTCGTCGCCCGTCACGTAACGCAGGATCTGTCCCGGCGGAGGAACAACGCGCCCGAAATAAACATCATTGCTGGCCGCCACCGAGCACCCGATTGCCAGAGCCGCGATCAGAATGAGGGTGATGAAGAGGCGGAATTGATCGGAACGCAGGGACGACATAGCTTGTTACTCCTCCGGCAACGCCTGTAGAGAGGTTCTTACCTGAATATTCGCTTCAAGTAACTCTGGTTCTCTGGGGGAGAGCATACGAATTGTTCGGGCACAACGTTTGGATGAGCGTCACGTTATCACGCGGGCGCTCGTGCAATCAAGGTTATCGCTCTCCTCGCGATGACCAAAGGATGCCGCGCCCTGCGCGTTGAGTTGCTCTCAAACTCCGGCCGTACTCCTTTTCACAGGACTACGGTCCGGACCGCTGGCTTCTACTTTGACTGCTGCCAGGACGTATCTATTCGCACGCTTTTCAGCGACGGCGCGTCCAACAGATTCGCGTCGAACCCTGAGACGTAGGGCTTGACCAGCGCATAGGAGGAAGCGAAGTAGATGGGCATCGCCGGCAGTTCTTTGATGGCCTGTGCTTCCGTGTAAACTTTCATTGGGGCGGGGAGCACTTCGCCAATCTGTTTCTCGATCGCTTTCCTGACGTCTCCAGGGTCGCCGTTCACCTCCGGCTGCGCGCCTGTTTGCAGCTCGGCAGCTGCCACGGGCGTCAACTCAGGCTCCAGCATCTCACGCAGGCAACTCGTCTCGTCCATCGTCTGCATCACATAGCTGCGGCGCGCAATATCGTACTCGCCGGCGCGGAACGCCGACTCATACTCGCTCCAATCTTTCGCAATGATTTCGGTCTCGATTTTCAAGGTGCTACGCCACATCGCCGCGACGGCTTCGGCCACCTGGCGCTGCTGCGCGTTGCGATTAATCAGGAGCCTGATCTTCGGGAAGTTTTTTCCGTCCGGGAATCCCGCCTCGGCCAGCAACTTTCGTGCGCGCTCGACGTTGCGCTCGATCATGGGGGCCGGGGCATGGCTGGCGTCCGTAGCGCTCGTCATCTGTGTGGGCAGGAATTTTTTAGCCGGCTCGGTCGCGCCTCCCAACTCGTCCTGACTGATCCGGTCGCGGTCTATTGTGATTGAGAGGGCTTCACGAATACGCACGTCATCAAACGGGGCGCGGGCCGTGTTGAAGCTGTAATAGGTTAAAGCCCCGAATGTCGCGCGCCGGAAATCTTTGTAAGGCGTGAGAAGTTTAAGCGCCAGCGGTTCGAAGCCGGCATTGGTGACCGCGTCAACGTCGCCCGCGCGATAGGATGCAAGCACGGACTCCGCATCTTTCGCCGGCACGAACTGCACGCGCTGAAGCGTGACTGTCTGCGCGTCCCAGTAGTTATTCGCGCGCTCAAGCACGACGCCGTCGTCTCCGATTTTCGATAGCTGAAAAGCCCCGTTTGAAACCACGCGGGATGGCGCGGCGCTCTGGCCCTGAAGCGCCGCGGCCTCGTCCGCTTTATGCACGGGGCGAAAAACAGGATGCGCCACAAGCGACGGGAAACCTGGATCGGGGCGTTGCAAACGGACGCGCAGCGTATAATCGTCAACGGCCTCCACCCCGAACTTCGGCTGCGGCGGCGCTTCCTCCGGCTTAGTCTCTTTCTTAGCTTCTTCGGTCACGCCCGGCTCATTCGGAACTTGTGCCTGAGCTTCTGGTTTGGGCGCGGGAGTCGGCGTGGGCTGCAATTCGACTGGCTGTGCCCCTTGAATGTTTCTCAAAAGGCGCGCATGTGGGGCGCGATCGCCCAGTTCGATGATGCGCTGCCAGGAGCGTACGAAATCATGGGCCGTGACCGCGTCATTATTTGACCAGCGCGCGTCCCGGCGCAGATAGAAGGTCCATTCGCGATTGTCAGCGGAGGATTCCCAGCGCGCGGCCACGCCCGGCACAGGCGCGAGCGTCCTGGGGTCGTATTCGGTCAATCCTTCGTAGATGGCGCGCACGGCATCCGTATCGGGAGGCACGGCTGCCAGCGCCGGGTCGAAGACCTGCGGCAGTCCGCCATCACTCCAACGAAACTCCTGCGTGCGCGGCGCGACCGCGCGGCCGTAATACTGCTCGACCGGATGATCCACGAAACAGCCGCCCCCGCCGAGCGCCATCACGACGAGCAAGGACACGGCAACGTGCGAGCGCCAGCGCCTGTATCTAATCTTCCGCCTCAATCTCATCTTCACCCCACCCGATACGATGAGAACTATCTTAACACTTAACTCTTTACTTTCGACACAAGTTCAAGCAGCTTAGCATAAACCTCTCCGACTTGCCGCCGGGTATCCTCGAACCCCTCCGAAGTATCTATCAAATAATCGGCGTGGCGCATCTTCTCTTCCTGCGACATCTGGGAAGCGACGCGGCGGGCGGCCTCCTCGCGCCGGAGTTGATTCCGGGCCATCAGCCGCTCAAGCTGAATCTCAGGCCGGCAGTGCACGACGATCAATTTGTCGAAGCGCCTGTAGCCGCCGGATTCGATCATCAGGGCGGCATCAACAATGGCGATACCCTTTGGGTCGAGCGTTTCCCACTCTCGCAACTGCTCGTCCTGTGCGGCGATAATAAACGGGTGCAGGATCGAATTTAAGAGCAGCCGTTTACTTTCGTCTGCGAAGACGATTGAGCCGAGCCGTGCGCGGTCGAGCGTTCCGTCTTCCTTTAAGATGTCGCCGCCGAAAGCCTCGACCACGGCTTTCAGTCCGGGCGAGCCGTGGGCGACCGTCTCGCGGGCCGTCTGGTCCGCATCAATCACGCGACAGCCGAGCTTTGCGAAGACGGATGAGACGAAAGTTTTTCCGACGCCTATCGAGCCTGTCAGACCAACTCTTAACATCTCTAGGTCGCTATCTTTTTAATCAACCCTACAATGAACAGCATTAACACGGCTCCGACAAACGCAACAGCGTAAGAAGCGAGGAGCACTTGATCCTCCACCCAACCAGTCATGCTCTCTCCGAATGCCTGGAAAAGCATCCCGCCGAGCAAACTGCCGGCGACTGCGGCTAAAAGGTTTCCTATATTTCCCATGCCTCCGCCCGGCGTAAAAAAGAAATTTGCCAGTCCGCCCACAACCAAGCCTATGCCAATCAGCAAAACCAGTCCGAGCATCTGTTTTCTCCTTTACGTCCGGTCAAGTCAGCTTCTTCTACACGGCATCTCGGTTATCTTCTGCCAAAGAGCCTCTCCGCTATGACTCACAAACCTCGCCGCCGTCGCGCGGCCACTAACGTATTTCTCATCAAGGCAGCCACAGTCAAAAGCCCCACGCCGCCCGGAACGGGCGTCCGTTTCCCGGCCACACGGTCCGCCTCCGCCGGATGCACGTCGCCCACGAGCGTGTAGCCGCGCTCGGCAATACTCTCGATGCGCTTTTCAGCTTCATCGCCGAAGAAATCCCGCGCCACAGCCTCATCCGTGACCCTGTTGATTCCGACATCAACAACAATTGCTCCAGGCTTAATATGCTCTGCTCTGATAAAACCTGCACGCCCGATGGCTGCGATCAGGATGTCTGCCCGGCTTGTGATTGATGGAAGATCGCGTGTTCTCGAATGGCAGATCGTGACGGTCGCATCGCGCTGGAGAAGAAGTTGCGCGAGAGGCCGCCCGACAATCTGGCTGCGCCCGACAACGCAGGCGTTGGCGCCGCGAAGCTGGACCGAGCTTCGCTCCAGCAACTCGATGATGCCGACCGGGGTACAGGGCGCGAGCGTCTGCTGTCCCAGTGAGAGACGGCCGATGTTGACCGGATGAAATCCGTCAACATCCTTTGCCGGATCAATCGCCTCGATGACAAGCCTTTCGTCAACATTCGCCGGCAAAGGAAGCTGTACGAGCAGCCCGTCAACATCCGTCATCGCGTTCAGTGTCTTAACCAGTTCGAGCAATTCTTCGGTCGTTGTCTCAGCGGGCAGCGCGTGATGCTCCGAGCGCAATCCAACGGCTTCGGAGGTTCGCACCTTGTTGCGAACATAGACTGCCGACGCGGGGTCTTCTCCGACACGAATGACAGCCAGACACGGAACGAAGCCATGTTCAAGCTTGAGGCTCGCGACTTCGGCTGCCACCTCTCGCTTGATTTCCTCGGCGACGCGCGCGCCGTCTAAAAGTTCCGCACGCCTTTGTTCGTTACTCATCTTGACGCTCATCTCATTCGCGCCCATCCTAGCATAAAATCGCCCGAGGGCTTCCTCCTCGTCCAGGGTCTATTCATTTTCGAGACAGAGGAAAGTAGAGAAGCAGGGAACTATCCACGAAGCCACACGAAACGACACGAAACAAACTACAGCCATTTCGTGAGGTTTCGTGTTATTTCGTGGATAGTTCCCTGTTCCGCTGAGAATGAATAGACCCTGCCTTCTAGTCAGCCTTACTTGAGTTATTCAATCGGCATGAACGATAATTCCCTCCATGCGGATAAATAATAAGCTTTACGGCCTCGTCGCAATCTCTCTCTTTTTCATTTTCGCCGTCCAAATCAATGCCCAGTCAGCCCGTGAACGTCACGAGCGCATCCGTTCGGCCATGGATGGCGGCGATTACGCAACGGCTGTGACGGAACTGCAATCTCTCAGAAGCGCCGAGCCAGCACTATTCCAACTTAACAACTACGACTATCTGATGGCGCGCCTCTCCGAGCGGCTCGGGAACCCGGCAGTTGCCTCCTCTAATTACCAGAAAGTTGTGGCCCGCAATTCCCTGCTCTCGCAATATGCGCTCTGGCATCTGGCGCAGATGGCGCGGACCACAGGCAATCTGACGCTTGAGCGTGAGAAATTGCGGCAACTCATCGCAATAGCGCCGGCGAGCCTCCTGCGCGAATCGGCTGTGACCCGCCTCGGCGAAAGTTTCTTCGAAAGCCGCGATTATACTTCCGCAATTCAGACTCTCAGGCCACGCGCTTCCGCCACAGGCAACGCCTCCGCACGCGAAGCCCTCGCGCTGATCGCAGAAGCTTATCTGCGTAGCAATCAGAAGGAGGCCGCGCGCGATACCTTCAACAGTCTGGTGACACAGCTTCCAAACCCGTCACAGCCAGACGACTTTGCCCTGGCAGGCGTCCGCGCTCTGGACATATTGGACAGCGGGAGCGAAGACGCGGCGCAAAAAAATGCCCCGCTGCTCGCGGAAAGCGAGCACCTGCGCCGCGCGCAAATCTACAACTTCAACCGTGATTTCGCGGGCGCGCGCCGCCACTATCTGGCGATTGTCGAACGATACGACAAAAGCTCAAACGTGCCCGAAGCTCTCTACATGATCGGGCGAGGTTTTTATCAGGATGCGAATTATACGGACGCGCTCACCTATTTCCGGCGCGTCACGACCGACTATCCAGATAGCTCGAACGCGCGCGACGCCCTCAGCTTCTCCGGCACAGCCTACTCGCGCCTGAAGCGTGTTGATGATGCGCTTAATGCTTATAAGGGCGTGATCGAGCGCTACGGCGGCGGGGCGAATCCTGAGCGCCCCTATCTCAATATCATTGATGCCTTGCGCGACGCAGGGCGCGAGGCGGATGCCCTTTCATGGGTGGAGCAGACCCGGGCGAGATTCAAAGGCCAGCTCGGGGCAACGCTCGCGCTCTTCTCGAAAGCTCGCATACATCTTTCCAGGGAAGAATGGGGACTTGCGCTCGCCGATTTCGAGGCTTTACGCAACGAATCAAACCTGGGCGGCGCGCAGACTTCAGGCAGCACCAATCAGACGGAAGTCGCATTCATGCGCGCATACCTTCTGGAAAAGCTGGGCAGGACCGAAGAGGCTATCAAGGCTTACCTGGAGATTCCGGACGGGCGCAATGAATATTATGGAGGGCGCGCGACGAGTCGCCTGCGCGCGATGGGGGCGGACTCGAAAACAAGCGTGCGAGCGACTGTCGAAGCCCTCCGAGCCGAAGCGCAAAAAGCGCTCGATGGCAGACAGTTTGAAAACGCGCGGCGCGCAGCTCAGAACGCCCTTCGACTTACGGAAGATGAGACGCTGCGAAATGAGTTGCTGAGGATCGCTCGAAGAGCTTACGACGAGCTGCCCTCGTATAGCAGCGTTCCGACCGGCAAGCTTCTACCAGTCGGAAGACAAAATGTCATCACAACCGACCAAACCAAACAGGATTCCGCGCCGACTTCTAAAGCTCTTGCGGATGAGCTTCTCTTTCTGGGACTCTACGACGAGGGTGCGCCCGAGCTTGCCGCCGCCGACAACGGCTTCAGCGAGCCGGGCCAAAAGAGCAGTTCATCCCCCCCGGATACTAAAGGAGCCTCTACACCTCCGCCATCTCGCGAAGCCGCGTACACGCTCGCTGTCCTTTACAAACGCGGCGACAATGCGAACCATGCAGTTCGTTACGCCGAGCCCCTCTGGAAGAAAGTGCCATCAGATTATTTGCTGGAGTTTGCGCCGCGCGAGATGCTGGAGCTTCTTTATCCGGCCCCTTATAGCGAGGCGCTTCTCGAATACGCCCCGCCGCGCGGCGTTGACCCCCGATTCGTTCTTTCGATCATGAGGCAGGAATCGCGCTTTCGCCCCGAGGCCAAGTCCTACGCCGCGGCGCGCGGCCTTTTGCAATTCATCTCTTCAACCGCCAGCAGCATCGCCTCGCAGTTAAACTTAAACGACTTCCGGCAGGACGATCTTTATGAGCCGCGCACGGCGGTCCTTTTCGGCTCGCAGTACATGGGGAATCTCTTCCGTCAGTTCCCTAAAATGCCGCAGGCAGTCGCAGCCTCTTACAATGGCGGGGAGGAATCGGTCGCCCGCTGGGTCGCCAGGGCACATTCGAACGATCCAGACCGCTACGTGCTTGAGATAGGCTTCGCCCAATCGAAAGACTACGTCTATAAAGTCCTGCCCAACTACTGGGTCTATCAGACGCTTTACAACGAACAACTCCGGCGGCGTTAATTACCGATAATGAGGATCAAGGAACTCAACACCCCCTTTGCGCCTTTGCGTCTTTGCGTGAGATTTTTTCTCGCAAAGACGCAAAGGCGCAAAGTAATTCTGCTGCTCATCGCTGTTCTGCTTACGGCGTGCCAGTCAAAACCAGAGAAGCAAGGGAAACGTTATGAGTTGAAAGGGACGGTCGTCTCCGTGGACAGGCCCGGTCAGAGCATCATGATCTCGCACGAGCCAGTGAAGGATTTGATGGAAGGGATGACGATGCCCTTTAAGCTGAAAGACTCCTGGCCGCTCGATGTCGCCAAACCCGGCGACCAGATACAGGCCACACTGGTTGTAGCCGACGATTCTTTCTGGCTCGAAGAGGTGGTCGTCGTTAACAAGGGCGCTCAGCCGGGCGCGCCCGCGATTGAGAACTCCTCGTTTCCGAAGGCGGGCGACTCGGTCCCTAACTTCCGCCTCGTCAATCAGGACGGAAAGGCCGTCCGCATGGCTCAGTATCAGGGGCGCGCACTGCTTCTCACTTTCATCTACACGCGCTGCCCTGACCCGGAATTCTGCACTCTGATGAGCACGAATTTCGCAGAGATTCACAGGGAACTGCTGAAAGATGCCGATCTCGGCAAGAAGATACATCTCCTGAGCATCAGCTTCGACCCGGCATACGACACGCCGAAGGTTTTGCGCAGCTACGGGGCGGCGCACACGGAACGCTTCAGCAAAGAGAATTTCGAATACTGGGAGTTTGCTACAGGTGATGCCGAGGAAGTGAAGAAGATCGCGCAGTTCTTCGGCTTCAGCTACATGCCCGACAAAGATCAAATTGTTCATTCCCTTCAGACAGCGCTGATTGGACCTGACGGGAAGATAGTTAAGCTCTATTCGGGCAACGAGTGGAAGCCTGCGGAGGTGCTTAGAGATGTTAGAGAAATGTTTGAGAAGTAATATGTTTTTTCAGCCGTCGAAGACGGCGACAGCATAAAGCCCCGCGCGTGAGCGCGGGTTAAAGGTGCGATGTAGATTATCAAAGCCCGCGAGCGCGGGCGACAGCATATATTTAGCCCACGAATGCGGGCGGCGGCATAAAGCCCAGGGCGTTAGCCCTTATCATTACCCACATCTCTGTAAACTTAACAAGTGTGGGAGTTAAAAGGAGCATAGGGGCTCATGATCTTTAGAGGCAGTCTCTCATGCTTTGTTACAAACAAAGGACTTATGCTCAGCAA
>Ga0268243_1000057_pt1 | contig 42292 bp, 31 predicted proteins | sample BulsoiMagMametaG_FD_200254 | JGI IMG/M metagenome (GOLD analysis project Ga0268243, IMG submission 200254) | Bulk soil microbial communities from Mexico - Magueyal (Ma) metaG (v2) (version 2) | ecosystem: Environmental > Terrestrial > Soil > Agricultural land | place: Mexico: Magueyal...
GCGAAGAGAAAGCCATCAAGATTGAGTGGCAGTTCTCCATTGAGTCAGCCAGAGGCAAATTGAATCGGCATTACCGAGAAGTCAATGCTGACAATGCTCAATATCAAAAATCTTAGTTTCCAGTGTATTTAAGGTGGTTTCCGCCTCCATTTTGCATTTTTAATTTTGAATTTTTAATTTATCGGAATCGTGATGGTCGTCGTTCCGCCCTTGCCCGCGGGGAAGCGCTTCTGGCGCGCGATGCGCTGGGCCGTGCCGTCGCCGCCGGAAGTCTGCGTGACGCGGCCAGCCTCGTCGTAAGTCACCTGAACCGAAACCATCTTCGGTCCTGATTTCGCGGCTTCAGGTTTTTTGGCCGCGTCCGCGTTCGCCAGCTGGTTTTCAGCCGCCGCCTGCTGCTTTGCGGCTGCGAGCCCCGCAAGACGCTGCCGCTCTTTGGCTTCACGGGCGCGTCTGGCTGCGAGTTCGTCGGCCTCGTTCGCGGCGGCGGTCTCCGCTTCGTTCGGATCAACTGCCTGCTGTTCCGGCTGCGGCTGTTCGGCGCTCTCCGCATTCGATGCCTGCGCTTGCGGCGCAGCCTCTGCGGGATGAGCCGCGGCTTCGACTTGACCCTTGCCGTACCAGCCCGCAGGGATGCCGATCACTGCGACGAGCGCTATGACGGAGAGCGCGACTGCGGCGAAGACCATCTTGCTGCGCCCACCGCCCGCCGCATTGTCAACCGTCAGAGAGAGCGGCAGCGGAGAGTTACTGTCAAATTCCACTTCTGCCGCGCTTTCGGCCGCACCGTCCGGGTCTTCCGCAAGAGGGAGACCTTCTTCAAAAACAGGCTCTTTCGGCTTGATCCCTTCGTCCAGACGGCGTAAGCCTTCGAGCGTCACCTGCGTCCAGGGTTGATGAATCGTCCGGCGCGTCGGCTCAAATACCGGGCTGAACTTGAATGAAGCGTTCGCTAAGGTCAGCGCGTAATAGATTGCTTCAATGCCGTTGAGCGACCCGATCTTGGCATCCACGAGGTCGCCCCGCTCAAAGTAGAAGTAACCGGGAGCGCGTTCGTAGGCGACCTTCAGTCGGCCAGACTTACGTTGGTTGCAGAAAAACTCTATCAGCTCTGCCAGCGAAAGATCGCTCAGTTGTCCACTCAATGCCATATCTTCTTCCTCGATTATTGAAGTGTGAAGTTGTATGTGATCTGTCCGGCAACCTTCACGGGCTGGCCCGAAAGCATTGTCGGAGAGAAACGCGCCCCCTGGGCCGCCTGCTGGGCCGCCAATCTCAGAAGCGGATGGCCGTCCACGGCCTTGGCCGAAATAACCTTGCCCGCTTCGTCTATCACGACTTCTACCGAGACGACGCCCGAAGCTCTCTGGCTTTTTGCCGCCGGAGGATATGCTGGCTTCGGTAAAGACAGGGCTTTGCCGTTGAGCACGCCGCCGGAGATGGGCTTGAGCAGGGGCTTCGGCACGCGGTTGACGACTGCCGCCGGCGGCGGTTCTTCGTCAACTTTAACAGCCGTGTTATTGGCGGAAGCGCTCGGCTGTGTGCTGAAAGCGCCGTTGGAGGCGGCCATGTTGGTTTTGACCAGCGAAGCCCCGCTCGGCAGCGGTGCGGGAGGTTTATTGGCGGCGCCGCCAGCCGGGATAGATTGAACGGGCGCGGGGCTCACAGCCGCGACCGTTTGCGAGTTGGAAGAGTTCCCCGCAGGAGGGGCTGCACCTGGGGACGCCGCCTGGCTCATCTTGGCCAGAGTCGCCTCATCCAGATAGTAGCTGATCGTGCGGTAGGTAACTTCCGTCGGCTCGAAGCTGATCTTGCCGCCTTCGATGACGGCGACGCTGGTGGTCATCTTCGTCCAGTTGCCGAAAGCGTCGAACTCATACGCATAGGTCTCTTTACTCAGAAGCGAGCCGTCCGAGTTGAACAGCGTCATCTCGATGATGTTGCCCTTATCGTCGTACTTGTAAACTTCTTTGCCGGTCAGGGCCGCGCCCGGCACAGGAAAATAGGCGTTCTCGATCTTGACGCCTTTGATGTCATAAGCGGCAGATTCGAGGACGACGCGCTGGCCTTCGACCATCTTCCCGCCCTTGTTTGAGAGTTTCGCCATCTCCGTTTTGACGCGGCGCACAGGGCCGATCAGCCCGTCGCGGTCTCTGTCCGTATCGGGCGCCGTGAGCGAAAAAAGCATGGCCTGCTGCCTGATTAGAGAAAGACGCGCCTGAGCTGAGACAGGCAGGCAGGAAGCGGAAAGGATGAGGATAAAGGGCAGGGTCAGGTTGATCCGTCTGTTCATAGACTTAACTCCTGAAATCAGATTTGTGAGCGGCTCAAAGAATCATAGGCAGGGGCGGGTTTAAAGCTATTCTCTACTCGACTGTGACTTGAGAATCCCGCACGGAACAGAAGCTCCTCAAAACGGAACGAACGCTGCAACTCTGCTGGGTCCGAACGTGAAAAGCAGGGAAATGTAAACTGCGCCCCAGTTGGCGGGCACGAAAGATTTCTGAGGGCGCGGCTGCCTTTGAACCTGCCACCGGCAGCAGATATATATTACATAGGCCAACCACATTTGTCTATAGCAAACATTGAAAAACACAAAAGGACGAAATTGGGGAAAAGCCCTGTTTTATTGGGTTGATTCCTGGTATGAGGCCAATAGAGAGGCGATTGCGTCCACCACCTTAGTGCTCGATTCGGCAGCGGTTTCATCATTACAGATGATAGAGAAGGCCAGAGGCTCCCCGTCTTCCGTCGTCGCGTAGCCGGAGAGCGAATTGATATAAGTCAGAGTTCCGGTCTTGGCAGCGATGCGCCCCGCCCCGCTTGAGCGCAGGCGAAATTTGAGCGTCCCATCGCGCCCTGCGACGGGAAGAGAATCTCGAAAGTGTGCGGCCGAGGGCGTTTGAGCCATAGCTGCGAGCAGGCGCGCGGTCGCTTCAGGCGTCACCAGGTCAAGACGCGAAAGCCCTGAGCCATCGTGCAGGGCGAGCCCTGCGGTCTGGATTCCGTGACGTTCGAGCCAGAGGCGCACGACGGCGAGGCCCGCTTCGTCGTCTCCGCGGTTGCGCATCTTTCTGGGGTCTTTGTCGGGCGCGTCCGCGCCGCGCTCTTTGCCGAGCGTGCGCAGGATTAGCTCTGCGTAGAGATTGATGCTCTCTTTGTTTGTCGGGCGGACGATCTCGCTGAGCGTTTTGCTGATCAGGGATGCGAGTTCGACGGCGCGCGCCGGGTCAATCCTTGCTCCTTCGCCGTTCTCCCTGGCGTCAACCGCGCCCGCTTTGCCTTCGACCGCGATGCCGCGTCGTTTGAGCGCGTCGCGCAAAAGCGTTGCGGCCCAGAGCGCTGGTTGATGGACCGAAAGACGCGCGCTGAAACCGCGCCCGCCCGCGGGAAAATCTCCCCACACGCGCACGCGATTGTCCGACAGCCCGCGCGTGATACCGATGCTTGCAGGTTCCCCGCGCCCGACCGTGTTCGTGTCGTTTTCAATCTCAACGTATGAGGCATCAGGTTTGAGCTTGATGCCGGCTTTCTCCCCGGCTTTGCCGCCCGGCGCGATGGCGACCGTGATCGCGTTATCGTTGACGGAGAGCGCGCTCACTTCTGCGCCGAAGTACCACTGAACATCGTTCCAGAGCCAGCCGTCGCCCAGGGGGTCGCCGCGAAAGTAGCTCTCGTCTCCGATAATATTGCCGCGCACACGCCGCAGCCCGCGTTTGTAAAGCTGGTCCGCGAGTTCATCGAGCGAGGCCCGCTCTTCATCTCGTTCCGAAATGGAAGAGAGGTCCGGGGCGCCGCGCCCATAGAGCGTAAGGTCGCCCGCCAGCACGCCGTTTTTGTCCGGCTCCGCGTCCGTATAGACGGAAGTGCGCCAGCGGTAATCTGCGCCGAGAAGGTCCAGGGCGACGGCGGTCGTGTAAACCTTCATGTTAGAGGCCGGGGCGAATTTTTTATCGGCGTCGCGGGCGTAGAGCACGCGCCCGTCGCGCAAGCTGATGACAAAGATTCCCCAGCGCGCCGTGGCGAACTCGCTCTCGTTAATCGCACGGTCTATGTCGCGCGCGAGTTCCTGGGCGGAAGATGAGCGGGAGACGGCAGGCGCTCTTGGTGGCTCTGCCCTGGGCTCTCCGGCTGGCTCCTTTGCCTTCTCTTCCGGCGCAGGAGCAGTAGTAGCCCTCCCTTGCGGCGCTGAGAATGAGCTGAACGAAGCGAAAGTAAAGATAAGCGAGAGCGCAGCGGAGATAGTTATGATTAAGGCGCGCAGCCTGAGATGGTTTTTATTAATCATGTTGTTAGAACCGAGGAGAGGGAATTTCAAACGTCTCAACTGGCGAAGAGCGTCGCCGTCCGGCCTGCGGCCAAAAGCGCGCGCGTCGCTTCGTAAACTTCGTCCGTAGTCATCTCCGTAATTCTCTGGCTGTAGATGACGCGATGACGTTCTTCGATGGGGATAAAACTGTTGGGGGTGGGGCGGTCCAGGAGCGCGACGACCGAAGTGCCGACGGCGGTCGCGATGTGCATTGGACCGGTGTCATTGGAGACAAAGACGGAGAGGCGCGCGAGCGCCGCCGCCAGTTGCGGAATCGTCAGCCGGTCGAAGATGATCGTCGTGCGCGGAAAAGCTGCGCGCATCTCTTTGACCAACTGGCGCTCCTCTGGGCCAGCGAAAATACAGACACGCACACTGTCGTTTCGGACGAGGCAGTCCGCAAGTTCGACGAAGCGCGCGAGCGGCCAGCGCCTGCCGGGGTGGCCCGCGCCCGGGAAAAGCCCTACGAGCGGGGCGCCCGCCGCGGCCTTCTCTCGCTTCAGCATCTGCTCGACCGCAGCATCATCCTCTGCGCGCGTCCGCAGGCGCGGGATGCGCGGAGCATCACGAATGCCGAGTGGGATGAGCACATCCAGATAACGATCAATCGCGTGTTTGGTGGGTCGGCTGTCTTCGACGGGCGGCTTCGGGCGGAAATTCGCAAGGTAATCGAGCGAGCGCCCGGGCCGCCGCGCGTACAATCTTGTGGGAGCGCCAGAGAAAAAGCCCAGGAGGTTCGTCTCCGAAAGGCTGTGGAGGTCAATCACGAAATCGAAACGCTCGCGGCGCACCTGCTTGACGAGTTTCCCGATGCGGAAAATCGAAAGCACCTTCCACCCGTCGCGCAAAGCCACGCGGTCCACGACAATCGTCGCATCCGCGTAACCCGAAAGCTCGATGACGGGCGCGCCCGGCTTCCCAACGGCGACAGTGATGCGCGCCTGCGGAAACCGCTCGCGGATGGCTCTGAGCGCGGGCAGGCTCAGGACCACATCGCCCAACTGGCCGAAGTCTATGACTAGAATGTTGCGCGGATCGAAGCTCATTTAACAGAGTCCACTATACATCAATCTCTGCGTAGATCCCTTCCTGTCATCTCCTCGGTCTTTTCCAGTCCAAGCAAGCCTAGAATCGTCGGCGTGACGTCTTCGAGGGCAGCGCCTTCGCGCAGCTTCAGGCCAACTGACGCTTCGTCTATCAGGTGGAAGGGGACCGGGTTGGTTGTGTGCGCCGTGTGCGGGTGGCCCGTCTTGAGATCAATCATCTGTTCGGCGTTGCCGTGGTCTGCGGTAATCAGTGTGATGCCGCGCCGCTGGCTGACGGCTTTGGTGATCCACCCCAGGCAGGTATCCACGTACTGGCAGGCTTCGATGGTCTTGTCGAGCTTGCCAGTGTGCCCGACCATGTCAGGGTTAGCGAAGTTGATGATGAGGACGTCCGTCTCATTCTCGTCAATTGCGCGTAAAACCTTGTCTGTGACTTTGAAGGCGGACATCTCTGGTGCCAGATCATAGGTCGCAATCTTCGGCGAGGGGACCAGCAGGCGACGCTCGCAGGGGTACTCTTTCTCCACGCCGCCGTTGAAAAAGTATGTGACGTGCGCGTACTTCTCCGTCTCTGCGAGGCGGAAATTTCGCACGCCGATATTCCCGAAAACTTCTGCGAGCACGTTGCTGTGCTCCTGCTGCGCGAACGCCACGGGCAGGTTGAAAGTCTTGTCGTACTGAGAGAAACAGACGAGATCAACCGCGGGGCGCTGAGGCGTCGAGAAGCCGCCGAAGCCTGGCTCCGTCAGGGCGCGTGTGATCTGTCGCGCGCGGTCCGGTCGGAAGTTGAAGAAGATGATGGTATCCTCCGCTTCAATCGTCGCCACGGGCTCGCCCGTCTCGCGTTCCACCACCAGCGGCTCGACGAATTCATCCGTCACGCCGCGCTCGTATGAACGCTTGGTGGCCTCGACCTCGTCAATGACGCGCTCGCCCTCCGCGTTGACCAGAAGTTTATAAGCGCGTTCGGTCCGCTCCCAGCGCTTGTCTCTGTCCATGGCGAAGTAGCGGCCAATGAGCGTCGCGATGCGCCCGCACCCGATCTCGGCACACTTGACCTGTAAGGCTTCGATGTAGCCGTAGGCGGAAGCAGGCGGCGTGTCGCGCCCGTCCAGAAAGCAGTGAATGTAGACGCGCGTCAGGCCGCGTTCTTTCGCCATCCGCAGCAGCGCGTAAAGGTGCTCCTGCGAAGAGTGGACCTGACCGTCAGAGATGAGACCCATTAAATGAAGAGCGCGCTTTCCCTCCTTCGCGCGGTCCATGGCCTTAACCAGTACATCGTTTTTGAAGAACTCGCCTGTCTCAATCGCGTAATCAATGCGGGAAACATCCATGCGGATGACGCGGCCCGAGCCCATGTTCAGGTGGCCAACCTCGGAATTGCCCATCACCCCCGCGGGCAGGCCGACGCGCGTCCCCGAAGCTTCAAGCAGAGTGTGCGGGTATTTCTCCGAAAGCTCGTCGTAGAAAGGCGTCGCGGCCAGAGCAATGGCGTTGCCCTCGCGCTCGGGCGTGTAGCCCCAGCCGTCTATGATGACGAGCGCGAGCGGCCCTTTTTTGTTGGTCAAGTTCTTCTCCTTAAAATCATGAATATCTGAGATTTTCTCACGCCAAGACGCAAAGACGCCAAGAGACAGCTACCTTCGCGCCTTTGCGTCTTGGCGTGAGACTCAGCGTTTCGCCGCTCGCGCCTTCTTCTGGCGATTTCCGGCGGCTGCCGGCGCCGGCCGCTCGACCTGGTAAAAGGCCCCCAGTCCGGGGTAACGCGCGGCCCCGCGCAGGTCCTCTTCGATGCGTAACAGTTGATTGTATTTCGCCGTGCGGTCGGTCCTGGAGGCTGAGCCAGTCTTGATCTGTCCGGCGTTGGTGGCGACCGCCAGGTCCGCTATGAAGGAATCTTCCGTCTCACCGGAGCGGTGCGAGATAATAGCCGTACGAGAGTGGGTCCGCGCCAACTCGATACAGTCCAGAGTCTCCGTGAGCGTGCCGATTTGATTGACCTTAATCAGAATCGAATTGGCGACGCCCCGCTCGATTCCTTTTTGAAGAAATTGTGTGTTGGTGACGAAGAGGTCGTCGCCGACGAGCTGGACCGTGCGGCCGATCTCGTCCGTCAGAGTCTTCCAGCCGTCCCAGTCGTTTTCGGCCATGCCGTCCTCAATCGAGATGATCGGATACTGCTCGGTCCAGCTCTTCCAGAAAGCGACCATCTCATCGCTTGAGAGTTTGCGCTTATCGGATTTTTTGAAGACGTAAGAGCCTTTCTCATAAAACTCGCTGGCCGCCGGGTCGAGAGCGAGCATCAGGTCCCGACCGGCAGTGTAGCCGGCCAGCGTGATCGCCTCCAGAATCGTCTCGACCGCCTCCTCGTTCGATTTCAAGTTGGGGGCAAAGCCGCCTTCGTCGCCGACGCCCGTGGCGTAACCTTTCTTCTTCAGGACGGCCTTGAGCGCGTGGAAAACTTCTGCTCCCATGCGCAGGGCCTCACGAAACTCCGCGGCTCCGACGGGCACGACCATGAACTCCTGGAAGTCTACGTTATTGTCCGCGTGCGCTCCGCCGTTGAGAATGTTCATCAGGGGCACGGGCAGGGTCCGCGCCGCCGGACCACCCAGATACCTGTAGAGCGGAATCTCCAGATAGGCTGCGGCCGCGCGCGCCGTCGCAAGCGAAGCCGCGAGCAGGGCGTTCGCGCCGAGGTTCAATTTCGTGGGCGTGCCGTCGAGCGCGATCAGTGCTTCGTCCACTTCCACCTGGTCGAGCGCGTCCATGCCTTCGAGCTCGCGCGCGATGATGTCGTTGACGTTCTGCACGGCCCGGAGCACACCCTTGCCCCCGTAGCGCTTCTTGTCATTGTCGCGCAGCTCGACGGCCTCATGCTCGCCGGTCGAGGCGCCGCTCGGGACGGCTGCGCGCCCCACCTCGCCGCCGATCAAGATCACCTCTGCCTCAACCGTCGGGTTACCGCGTGAATCCAGAATCTCGCGCGCGCTGATCTCTTCAATCAAGCTCATGAGTTAAATGTGCTCCTGACAGCAAGTATGAAAATGTCTGCGAGTAACTTTATCAGGGGGGAGGGGAAGTCGTAAATTGAGGAGCGTAGTTGTGAAGAGTCGAACGGCTGTGCTTAGGGTTTATGGATTATTTACCGTCAGCAGCTTTCGCTTCGTCGGACCCGGCAGCTTCTGTGTGCGCTTCTTCCGGTTTTTCAAGGCGAACGCGCATCACGCGGCGGCGCTCGACTCTTTCGACGTGAAAGAGCAGGCCGTCGTGGTTGACGACGTCGCCGGGTTGCAGGACATGGCCGGCTTCAGTCATCAGGAATCCGGCGATGGTCGTGTAGGTCTCGGACTCAGGCAGAGAGAGTTTCAGGCGGCGGTTGAGGTCGCGCACCGCCAGTCCTCCGTCGAGCAGGTACGTTCCGTCCTTCTCCTCGCTGATCTGTTCGTTGACCTCTTCATCGTGCTCGTCCGAGATGTCGCCGACGATCTCCTCCAGAAGGTCTTCGAGCGTGATGATGCCTTCGACCCCGCCGTGTTCGTCAACGACGAACCCGAAGTGGACCTTGGCCTTCTGCATCTGCCTCAAGACGTCTTCAAGGCGCGCGGTGTCAACCACGTAGAGCGGCGATTGCAGGACCTGTTCGAGATGAAAAGTTTCGGGGCGCAAAAGATACGGCATCACGTCCTTGCTATGGATGAAGCCGATCATATCGTCCAAAGACTCGCGATAGACGGGCAGGCGCGAGTAGCCGTGCTTGCGAAAAGCCTTGGCGATGTCTTCGAGCGAGCAGTCGCTGGCGAGGGCCGCCATCGCCGTGCGCGGGACCATGGCCTCGCGCACCAGGGTATCCGAGAACTCGAAGACGCGGTGAATCAAACGCTGCTCGTCGGCGCGCAGGTGTCCGCTCTCGCGCGAGACATCAATCAACTGCCGCAGCTCAGTCTCCGTGTAAACGGCAGTGTGTTCCAGCGAAGACTTGAGGCCGAAGAGGCGACCCAGGCTGGTCCCTGTCTTGTTGAAGACCCAGATCAGGGGGCGGAAGGTTTTGGCGAAAAGCTCCAGCGGGCGCGAGGCTATGAGCGCGAGCTTTTCGGCGCGTTCGAGCGCGATCATTTTGGGCATCAATTCGCCGAGCACGATGTGCAGGTACGTGATCGCCGCGAATGCGATGGCGATGGCCGCGCCGTGAGAGATGTAACCGGCCCAGCCTTCAGTTGCAATCCGGTTGGCGAGAGGAAGGAGCAGGGCGGCGACGGTCGGCTCGCCGATCCAGCCGAGCGCGAGCGATGCGAGCGTGATGCCGAGCTGCGTGGCCGAGATAAAGATCGTCGGCTCTGCCAGCAGCCGCAGGGCCGAGCGCGCGCCCTTGCTGCCGGCGGCCGCGCGCGCTTCGAGCTTCGGGCGGCGCACGGAGACGAGGGCGAACTCCGATCCGACGAAAAAGCCGTTAGCTAAGACCAGCAGCAGGACGGCGCCGAGTTTGAGCAATGCCTCCCCGAGCGTGACAGACTCGTGAGCCATACTTTCGTCTGCAAGGAGAGTCAGAAAATAACTCGCAGGTTCGGCCATCGGTCAAAGGCGGGGGTCAAGGTTCTCGCTCTAAATTGTTAAAGGAATTTCGGACGCGGAAGATTATAGCACGCCGCGCCCGGACGGGCATAAAAAGAGCTTGAGAGCGCGGCAAGCTGCAAGAGTCCCCGCGGAAAGGGCAGACTCCATTCGCCCTTGAGTTGCCGGGGGCGCAAAACGGCTTATTAAGCTGTTCCCTTTGTTAGTGTCCTGCAGTGGCGCCGGCGGCGCGCACACGCACGGGATGGCGTTCGTGCTTGGAGCAGGCACGCGCGAGAGCTTGCTCGACGCGCGGTTCGACGTTGCATTCGGGCTGACGGCAGACGGCTGCCAGTTCGGAAACCACAAGATAACGTGCGCGCTCAAGCATCCGCTGCTCGCGGAAGGAGAGCGGCTTGATGTGGCTCAAAAAGGTCAAATTCTTGAGCACATCGGCGACCTCGAAAATGTCGCCCGTGCGCATCTTCTCGGAAAAGTCCTTGAAACGATCTTTCCAATCATTAGCGGGGGACGAGAAATCGTCTGAGAGACTCTTCAAAAGCATCTCGCATTCGCCGGATGAGATTGGGGAACGAAGGCCAACTTCTGAAGCGTTGGCGACGGGAACCAGGACCAGGGAGTTTGTGGCAGCCAGACGAAGCGTGTAAAAGGGGAGTGAGTTTGAGCCTATTTGCTTCTGTTCGATCTGCTCTATGGTCCCGATTCCGTGATTGGGGTAAACAACTTTCTGGCCGACTTTGAAGCCCACCATAGCACCTCCATCGGATTAAAAAATCAGATTGCGCCGCACGCGCGGGGTTCCACCCAAGAAAGGGTTTGCTGCGACGCAATGCCAAGCGTCGGGTCTCGCTTTAACTCTTACGAAAGTGTAACAAGCGCTCTTGCGGAGCGTCAAGGAATATAAGACAAGTTATGAATTTTGAGTTTTGAATTTTGAATTAAAATCCTCAATTCAAAATTCAAAACTCAAAATTCATAATTTTTTAGTGAGGCAGTACCCGACGTGGACTTTCGTTTCTATCTGAAGGCCGAAGGGGGCGAGTTTGTGGCGCAGACGATAGATGTGGACGTGTAGGCTTTGGGCGTTGAAGGCTGCGCGCTCGCCCCAGGCGTAGCGCCAGAGTTCTTCCGAAGTGACAAGGCGTTCGATGTTGCGGACCAGGCGCGAGATGATGAGGAACTCCTTGAGCGGGAGACGGAGTGGGCGTCCCCCGCAAGCGATGTAATAATTGTCGTGCTCGACGCGCAAGTAGCCGTCGTCGTAGATGTCCGCCCGTATGTTGGCGACAGCGTATTCAGTTGGCGCGGACGAGATTAATTTTGTGGACATCCTATTATCGAAGCGAGTTTCTTGCGTCAGAATTTCAGCTTCAATCCGAATTGCATCACGCGCGGGCCGCCGACCGTGTCCGTGACCTTTCCGAAATCCGTGCCTGCCTCGCCGATAACGTTGTTCGGGGTGGCGAAGTTGACGTTGTTGAAGACGTTGAAAATGTCCCAGCGGAATTCCAGCCCGACGCGTTCGGAGAACTGCGTGTTCTTTGAGAGACCCACGTCAAAACGTTTCTGACTGAATCCGCGCAGAATATTTCTTCCAAGGTTGCCGAATCCGCGATTGTTCGGATAGCCGCCCGCGAGCGTGAGTGGTGAACAGAGCGCCGCCGGGTTGAAAGCCTGTTCGGTCGGGTCAGAACCTGTTTGCCGTAACTGATCGAGCGTCCCGCACAGGCTGGGCCGCCCGAAGGCCAGGCGGTAAAGACCTGCTGAGCCGAGCCGCACATTACTGTACTGCGCGGCGGTCCCGGCCACCGTTTCTGTCGAGAAGATGGAGTAAGGCAATCCGGACTGCGCCTGCGCGAAACCGGAGATGCGCCAGCCTGTCAGAAACTTCGACTTGAAGCCGAAAGATGGAATGTCATAAACGAAGCTCGCGCTGAGACGGTGCGGGCGGTCGAAATCCGAGAGGGCGCGGTTGGCTTGCGGATCAAACGCGTTGCCCTGCGCCGTGAAGCCTACATTGGGGAGGTCCGGTTTGCCCCCACCGGCCGTGCTACCCGGATCAGACGAGCCGTTGTCAATGGATTTCGAGAAGGTGTAAGAGGCGTTGAACTCAAGGCTGCGCGAGAGCCGCTTGGTCAAGCTGATCTGGCCCGAATGATAGATGGAACTGCCGGAGTTGCCGAGCAGGATTGCTTCCGGCACATCGAAGCCCAAGTACGGCGAGCGCGCCTCGAAACTGATGACCGCGCCTGAAGCGTTTGCCAGATTGTAATCAACCATTCCGCCCAGAGTGGGGTTGGCGAAACCGAAGGCGCGTCCCAGTCCGCGCGCCCGCGCGGTGGCCCCCGTATTGAGCGGGCCGTTGGGGCTGCCCGCAGCGACATAAGCTTGATTGAAGCGCTCGAAGATGGAATCGGGCGTGGCGGGGTCGTTCAGGTCAAAGCCCTGAGCGAACGAGACGGCCTGCAAGAGTTTCGTTCCCTTCGTGCCGACGTAGCGCACTTCGATTAGAAGATTCTTGCTTAATTCGTACTGCGCTCCGATGTTCCATTGCTGCACGTAGGGGGTGCGTAAATTCCGATCAATGGCGCGAAACTCAAACGTCTCTGCAATGTTGCCGCGAATGGGAAGCCCTGTTGCCGGATCAATCGGGTTGGGCGTGCCATCGGCCCCCGCCGTCACGTTTGTGCCGTCGCGCAGTTGGTAAGTTCCGTTTGCGCCCGAAGTGCGGATGATGCGATTGGGCAGATACTGGTTGAACGGAAAGTTCGGGTCCTGCCGCGAGAAGGCCGAAGTGATGGGAACCGCGCTGCCCGGAAACGTCACCTCAGCCTCACGCAGAAACGGATAGTTGCTGAAGATGGTGTTGATGAAAGCGGCGGACGGGCGATCAAAGAAGATGCCGTAGCCGCCGCGAATCACCAGCCGGTTGTTATCGAACGGCGAATAGGCGAAGCCGAAACGCGGCGCGAAGTTGTTCAAGTCCTGCCCGTTCAAAGTGTGTTTGGTAGTTGCCCTGGCCGTTGCGCCGATGGCCGTGTCAATGGCGTTGAAGCCCGTAGTTCCCGCGTTCGAAGGAATGATGAAGCCGCTCAAAGGATTGTTGAAGTCTGTGACCAGCGAAGGGTCGAAGTTGCCGATGCGCCCGTCTTTCTCTTCGGGCCAGCCGAACCACTCCCAGCGCAGACCCAGATTCAGCGTCAGCCGCCGGTTGAGCTTCCAGTCGTCTGCGATGTAGCCGGAGAGGTCGCGGAAGCGGAAGCTTTTTTCCGTGATGCCAAATTGCGTGTCGGCTTCTGTGGCCACCCCGCGCAGGAATTGGGTGAAGTTATCGTATTTCTCAAACTCGGTCGCCTGCTCCTCTGGCAGCGCGCTGTTGAATTGATGCCGCTTAAACTCCACGCCGGCGCGGAATGTATGGCTGCCGCGAATGTAGGTCACGTTGTCCGCAACACTGTAGGTCGTCTGCTCGCGGCGATTGAAAGTATCGTTCGGGCCACCGAACGAGAAGCGCTCAAGAAGCGTACCCGGACGACCCACGAAGTGTCCGAGCCGCAAGGTGCCAGGCCCCTGCTCGTAAGCGGTCGCCGGATTGGGAATGCCTACAGACTCGTTCGTAATCCCCAGGAAAGGATCGTCAAGAATACGCGTGTTGTTCAGGGAGAAGTAGCCAAAGCGAAATTCGTTGATGAACCTCGGGCCGAAGATGTGCTGGTCGTTGAGGGCGAGCGTGCGGTTGCGATCCGAGCGCTTGAGCGTCACGGGAGACGCGAGGCTTCCGGGATCGGGGAATGGATCGAGGCCGGGAAAGTTTGAGAAGAAGAAAGTCCCGCTCAAACTATTTTTGTTCGAGAGTCGCCCGTCCAGCTTGATTGTGAACTGATCTTGCTGAAACTCCGCGGGGAAGACGTTGCGCTGGCGGATGAACGGGTTACCGCCGACCGATCCTGTCACGCTCGCGTCTCTACCGATAATTGCGCCGGAGCGCGGCGCGGGGATGAGGAAATCACCCGTCGCCGGGTTTCTCAAGTTCAGCAATCTTACCGCCACGTCCGAGATGGCGTTGGCCGTCGGGATGGAAGCGGTGATACCAGGATTAAGCGACCTGAAAGCGTCGAAGAGGTTCTGCCGCGTGCGGTCGCCGCCGATGAGCGACAGGGCCGCCGGAAGCACAGTGATGCTCGACGCCGTCGGGACAAAACCCGTCGTGGCCTGTGTGCGCTGGTAACCGCCGAAGAAGAAGAAACGATCTTTAATGACGGGGCCGCTAACGGTGAAGCCGCCTTCGTTGCGCCGCGCCACTGGGCGCGCGATGCCATCCTTGTTGAAGAAGAAATCGTTGGCGTTGAATTTTTCGTTTTGCAGATAGTAGTAGACGGAGCCGTGTAAAGCGTTCGTCCCGCTCTTCGTGACCAGTTGAAAATTGCCGCCGCCCGAACGACCCGTTGAAGCATCATAAAGGCTCGTTTGAAGCTTGACCTCGGAAAGCGTCTCAGGCGCGGGTGCGATATTGTTGTTGAGCGAGCCCTCGTTGCTGGTGATGTTGGTTGCGTCAACGCCGTTGAAGGAAAGACTCGTCGAGGTCGTGCGTGTACCGTTGACGGAGGGCGAAAGGTTGCCGTTGCTATTTGTCAGCACCGGCGGGAGATCGGAACTGATTCCGGCCTCAGCCGAGAGCAGATGTGTAAAACTGCGCGTCGAGGTAGGAACTGCTACAAGCTCGTCGGCGGAAAGCTGCCGGAACGTGGTAGAAGTTTCGGGCGTGATTAGCGGGGCGCCGCTTTCGATAGTAACGGCGGCCGTTACTTCACCCGTTTCAAGTCTATCTTCGAGGGTCCGGGGCACTGCGGCCTCCACCTCGACGCCTTGTCTGACAAGTTTCTTGAAACCTTTAAGTTCATAGGTCACTTCGTAGGTCCCGACAGGAAGAGCGGGCACTGTCCACCGCCCTTCGCCATCACTGGTAGTTGTGCGGGCCAGCGCAGTGCCCGTGTTTTTCACGGTCACAATGACGCTAGGTAGAATTGCTCCGTTGGCGTCTTGAACTGTGCCGCTCAAAGTCCCTGTGGCCGATGATTGCGCGTGCGTGCGCAAGGGGAGTGTTAAGCCAGCAGCCACGAAGAGTATTAATATCCAAATACGCGCTGCCTGATTGCTGTTCATAATCTGTTTCCTTTATTGAGGTATGCAGGGCCAATCTTCGGTTGACCTTGCGGATGTGTCGGGTTACAGAGACGGTTCAAATCTCTGCCATCTAATGAAATTAAGGTTGGTGCGCGTCGAAACAATTCGTTAGGCTAAAATGGTCTAGAGGTGTGGTGAATCAAGAATTTGAGGATAACCACGGAAGATTAAATGGGTGTGAATGAGACCTTAAATATTTGTGAACTTCATCGGGGCAATTTCAGGGAAGAAGAAAGGGACGAGGGCTTGTTGATGAAAATCAACAAGCCCTCGCTTCTGCATCATTAGTTTTGTGAATATCTTCTACTTTCGAGCAACGACCTGCTTTCGTTCTTCAAGGCCGCCCACGAGCGCCGCATCCCAGACAAGCCAGTAACGTTTTTTCTTATTCTTCTTAGGCGTGCGCTCATCAAAGGCGATGCGCACGAATCTCGTCATGTGATCACTGGTATTCGAGCCGGGAAGATAAGTGAAGAAATATTCGGCGCGTTCAGCCAGTCCACACTCGCGCCGCATTTTGTTAATAATGTCTTCACACTCGCCCGCTTCACCATCTTGCGCCAGATCAGTGGAAGCATGAACGACGTGATCTATCTCATGCAGGACTCCCCATCCGACATTGAAAGCGGCGAGTGCGGGGCTGTCACCCATCACGTGCGAGAAATCGGTGAAGTCAATGAGAACAATATAAACGGGCTGCTTATTGGCCGCATCTTTCGTCCACTGGCCTTCGACAACATTGCAGAAAACCACATCCGTGCGATTACTTGCCTCTTCAAGCACTATCAACTTTTCTCCGGCCATGGCCGCAGCGAGCAGATTGCGCGCAGTTTCAGACCCACCGGAGTAAGCCTGTTGGCTGGCTCGCAATTCTCCCTTCTCATTAAAACGCAGATCGTACCATCCGGTGATTGCGCGCAGCTTGCTCGCTAATTCATTGCGCCTGGCGGTGGCAAAGTCTGGACGACAGAGAACGCTTGAGGCGGAAGTCTCGGCACGCAATACGAGTGGATAAGATACAAAAAGAGTGAGCAGGCAAGCAGCCTTGATAGTTGCGGAGAGAGTTCTCCGGCGAAACTTGTGTGGCACGTCAAAACTCCCTTCTTGACGGCTACAGGCAAAGGCTCAAGGCGAGCACTTCAAGCGGGGACAACCGCGTCTGAGAGGAGCGACGCAGTCGGGCCATGTTACCAGACTGTTAAGCGAATGTATATAAAATGTTAATGGAAGGGAACTAAGGCGCGAGGATGAAAGCATACAGTCTCGGACCAGGATGCTTTATCCATCCAGGATTGTCGTGCTCTTCCTTAATTGATTTCGGCAGTATCAATTTTCCGCGACTTTACAGGAACCGCGACTTGCTCTCTTTCCGACGTGAGCAGCAGTTCCGTTGTTCCTTCCGTCACGGAAGCGTGCGCCGGTTGGGGAGGCAGGGCCGCCATCGGCTTCTGAGAAATGACGCGTGGGACGTCGTCCAATGAATCTTGCCGCGCTTTCTTCGGATTGAGCGTGCGGTGCAGCCGCGACATTCCGTAGATCAGCCAGCAGAGGGCCAGAAACTCCCCGATGATTAGGACGATGAAGCCTTTCGTCGGACCTTTGCTGCTGAAGAGGATTAAGGGTACGGCTAGTGCGGCAACCGCCAGCGCGGCGAGAAGAGCGCCGTTGATATTCTGGTATGCCTGGCGCGTTCCGGCGGTCAACCGGAGCACTTCCATCTCCGCCGGCTCACCCATGACAGATGGGGTCCCACACAGACGACAGAAGCGCGAATCATCGGAATTATGTGTTCCGCACGAAGCGCAAACGGTTGCCGCAGGTCGCGCCGCCGCCAGAGCGATGATGGCTTCGGCCTCGCGCTCAATCGTCTGGCGTTCCCCCTTTGTCACGACGGGGCTCAGAATCTCGTAATCGAACGTCACGAGAGTTGAGGTGGGGTTAAGAGCTTTTAAGCTGATCGTCAGACTTTTAACGCACCTGAGCACATCGAACGAGCAGCTTGATGCCCCGCCTTTGCGCTTGGCGACCAACGGTTGCTCGCCGAGCACGCGATAATCGAGCGCTTCGAGAGCGCAGACGAGTCGCGCGCGCACGCTCTCGATCTCACCGGCGACGATTCTTCTGAAAGTATGATCGGTGCTCTGCGCCTGCTCGTCTCCGGTCATGGCCGTTATGATTTCAGACATCAATCACCTCCACCGAACACGATGAAAATATTTTTGCCAACTTGAAGTACGCTTGAACGACTCGCAGTGTTTCCATCGTCTCCCGCAATTATACCCAAACTTCGTGTGCTTCGGGCAAATCTTATGTGGGCGGCGCGCTTCAAGAATTTATCTTACGCTGCCTTTTATCATCGTGTGAGTATGAGCTTTGAAGTTAAGTGTAGTTGCCACCATCTACTTTTCATGATGTAATTCATCGGACGAAAAATAAAGAACTCAAGCTGAAGGATTCGTGAAGGGTTGCGGACGAAAGGCGCTGCGGTGCTCAAGCGTAATCGAAAGGATATTGCGCCATCTGTATGAACATTCGGGAAGGTGAAATGAGCGGGCGAACCATTGTGGTCGGAGATATTCATGGTTGTTATGACGAGCTTCTGGCCCTTTTGGAAAAGGCTCGCTTCGGCGCGGATGATCGCGTCGTGGCGGTCGGAGACCTGGTGGTCAAGGGCGAAAAGAATCGGGAAGTGCTCGACCTCTTCATCGAAGACAAGCGCTTTTCCTCAGTGTTAGGCAACCACGACCGCGCGCTCAAGCGCTACCTGCGCGGCAAAAAAAACTCTCTGAAGGAGTCGCAGGAGCGTGCGCTCAAGGAGTTGAGAGCGGATCCGGAGCGCTATTACCTGTTCCTGCAATCGCTGCCGCTGATGATTGATCTGGGCTCGCACCTGGTTGTACACGCGGGCCTGCGTCCAGGCATCGCCCTCTCCAGGCAGAAAGCAGGGGATTTGACGGAACTGCGCACGTTGGGGAAGGACCGCACGAGCCGCAAGGGAACGCCCTGGTATGACGTTTACGACGGAGAGAAAATCGTCCTCTTCGGCCACTGGCCTGCGCCGGAGCCGCGGCGCGGGCTGCGCGCCATAGGGCTTGATACGGGCTGCGTCTACGGCAATCGCCTGACAGCATATATCGTCGAGACTGGAGAATTGTTGAGCGTCAAGGCCGAGCGCGCATATGATCCGCCGGCACATTCCTTCACCAAAAGAAAGCGAAAAGGATCAGCAGTCGGAGCATGAAATTCGTACACACAACGGCTCAAAAGTCGGCCGCATCTTTCTGTGAAGCAAGATCAACTTTGAGAAAGGCGCGTTTCGCCTAGCCTTTAAGCTGGGCTCAAGCACGAGGAATAATGCTTGCTAAGGAGGTCGGAGGTCCTATAAGCAAGCTCTCTCCAGGCCGCATCGGATGACGGTCCTCTGACATTTGAGCGCTCCCCGAAAAAATTTAGAAATCGCTATTCGGTCCTGATTGGACTAAAGTATCTTAGGCAATCGAATGACGACAGGTGAAAGCAAACAATCTCTCCAGACGAAAGAGCGCCGGAGCGGCGGCGAACAGGTGACGCTGCCGCCAGACCTCATGGGGGCGAAGGATTTTCTATTCAACCGCGAGTTGAGCCTGCTCGAATTCATCCGTCGGGTGCTTGAAGAGGCGCTCGACAGCACCGAGCCGCTGCTCGAAAGGCTCAAATTCCTCTCAATCTTCTCTACCAATCTGGACGAGTTCTTCATGATTCGCGTCTCCGGACTCAAAGAGGCGTTGGAAGAAGAGGTGACGGAACCCTCACCCGACGGGATGACGTTAGGCGAGCAGCTTGAGGTGATTAGAGAGCGGCTGCTGCCGATGCTCGCCGAGCAGATGCGCTGCCTGCGCGAGGATATCCTGCCGCAGCTCGAATCGCACGACATCGAAATCGTTCCTTTCGCCTCACTCTCCATGACCGAAAGAGAGTCGCTCACAGACTATTTCATGGAAGACGTTTTCCCGGTGCTGACGCCGCTGGCAGTGGACCCGGCGCACCCGTTCCCGTACATCTCCAGTCTGAGCTTGAACGTCGGGCTGATGGTCGAGCCGATACGCGCGCACGGCATCACCCAATCCCTCACAGGCAAGGTCGCGCGCCGTTTCGTCCGCATCAAGGTCCCGCCGCTCGTCCCACGGCTGGTGAGAGTCGGCGGCTCGAAAACGAGATTTGTACTCCTCGAAGAGTTGATCGCCGCCAACGCCGACGCGCTCTTCCCGCGGATGCGCGTGGGCACTGCCCATTTCTTCCGCGTGACGCGCGACGCCGACATAGAGGTGAGAGAGGACAAGGCTGCCGACCTGCTGAAGGCGATTGAGCAGACGCTGCGCAAGCGAAAGTTCGGCACGGCCGTGCGCCTCGAAGTCTCGAAGGGGATGCCGGAGGAGATGATTAAATACCTGGCGGGCGAGCTCGATCTCACGCCTGAAGACGTGTACGTGATTGACGGGCCCCTCAAGGTGGACGACCTGATGGAACTGTGTGACCTGGAACGGCCGGACCTGAAGGACAAGCCGCTCCAGGTCACTGTCCCGGCCCCGCTCGACAATGGCAGTCCGATCTTCGACGTTATCAAGAAGCAGGACATCCTGCTTCATCATCCGTACACGTCCTACTCGACGGTCGTTGATTTCATCAACGCGGCGGCGGAAGACCCGGATGTGCTCGCCATCAAGATGTGTCTTTACCGGACGGGCCAGGACTCGCCAATCCCGCAGTCTCTCATCGCAGCGGGCGAGCACGGTAAACAGGTGACGGCGATAGTCGAAATCAAGGCACGCTTCGACGAGGAGAACAACATCGAATGGGCGAAGCGGCTCGAAGAGGCGGGCGTCCATGTCACCTACGGGTTGATCGGGCTGAAGACGCATTGCAAGGTGGCGCTCGTCGTGCGCCGCGAAGGCGAGGACCTCGCGCGCTACGTCCACGTTGCGACGGGCAACTACAACCCTGTGACTTCAGGCGTCTATACGGACCTCGGGATTCTGACCGCGGACGAGGAGGTCGGCGCGGACGCGACCGAGCTCTTCAACTTCCTGACGGGCTATTCCCGGCAGAAAGATTATCGGCAGTTGCTGGTCGCGCCCGTCAACCTGCGCGAGCAGATGCTCGCGCTCATCAGGCGTGAGACGGAGCACTGCCGCGAGGGCCGCCACGCGCGGATCATCGTGAAGATCAACAGGCTGGCCGACCTGGAAATCATCCACGCGCTCTACGAGGCGTCGCAGGCAGGGGTGCCCATTGATCTGATCATTCGGGGAGTCTGTATGCTGCGGCCCGGCGTTCCCGGTCTCTCCGAGACGATCAACGTCATCAGCGTCGTCGGTCGCCTGCTGGAACATAGCCGCATCTTCTACTTCGCGAACGGGGGCGACGAAGAAATCTTTATCGGCAGCGCCGACTGGATGTCGCGCAACCTGGACCGCCGTGTCGAGGTGCTCGCCCCCATTTACGATTCGAGCCTGAAGAGGCATTTGAAGGACGTGGTGCTGGCGGCCTACTTGAGAGACAACGTGAAAGCCCGGCGGCTGCTGCCCGACGGGACTTACGAGCGGGTCCAGCCCGGCCCCGGCGAGGAGAGTTTCGACAGCCAGATGCACTTCGAGGGCAGCATCAGCCTGGAGATTTAATCTGCTGTGTTTCAGCCAAAGGCGTTTCGAGCGAGGCGGAAAGTTATGTTCACACAGATAAGAGTTCGCACCCAGCTGACGTTGATAATCATTCTTCTGGGGCTTTCAAGCGTCGTCTTCGGCCAGGAGGAGAAATCGAAGAAGAAGAAAGCGATGCCGAAGGGGATGCCCGTATTGTGGCAGGCCCCGAGGGACATCAGTTCGCGCGACCTCTACCTGGGGCCGGGCGGCGCCGGGATGAAGCCGGACCTGCGAAGAGTCAGATTCATAGAGGAGGAGGAGGGCGGCTACTCTGTGAAGTATCGCGTGCGCGACGGCTCCGGGCGCGAGTGGGTGGCGAAGGTCGGCAAGGAGTCGCAGAGCGAGACGGCGGCCGTGCGTCTCCTGTGGGCGGCCGGTTACCAGACCGAGATCAACTACCTATACCCTTGCGTGCACATCAGAGGCGCTGTGCCGAAGCCGCGCAAGGATGTCGAGCGGTGCGAGGGTGACGGATTCAGTAACGTCAGGTTCGAAGCCAGGCCGAAAAACGTCAAGCGGCTCGACGAGTGGAAGTGGGAAAAGAATCCCTTCACCGAGTCGCGCGCCTTTCAGGGCCTGAAGGTGATGATGGTGCTTCTGAACAACTGGGACATCAAGGATTCAAACAACAAGATTCTTTTCGTGCGTGACGCGAAGCGCGGGAATCAACTGCAATACATCATCAGCGACCTCGGCGCGACTTTCGGCAAGACCGGCAGCCTGCCACTGTTCTGGCGCATTACGCGCAGCCGCAATAACCCGGAAGATTACGAGAAGGCCAAGTTCATTGACGGCGTCAAAAAAGAGGGCTACGTTGATTTTCATTACGGCGGAAAAAACCGCGGCCTGCTCGACGACATCACCGTCGCCGAGGCCAAGTGGATCGGCAGGCTGCTTTCACAGTTAAGCGATAAGCAACTGCGCGATGCCTTCCGCGCGGCCAATTACAATCGTGAAGAGGTAGAGATGTTGAGCGAAGCCGTCCGGGAAAGAATTAATGATCTGGTCAACCTGCCCGGCTGAGAGGCTTCCTTTCTCTTCATGAGTTTGAGACCAAGGATGAGCGAATGAGAAGAGGTTGGGGAACTGTGCTGGTCGTGGCTGTGTTGTCCGGCCTGCTCGGCTTTGCGCTGGTCGTTTACATTATTTCCGATAAAAAGTCTGCGACCCAGGAGGCCGCGACTCAGACCGCGAACCAGGTATCCGGACAGCAGCCGGGACAAACCGCCAACAGCACGCAGAGCACGCAGAGCGCGCCGCCCCAGCCTGCCAGCGAAGAGAAGGATTTCTTCTCTGACGTTTTCGGGATGAGCCAGGCGATTCCGGGCCAGCCGCGGACCGAGAGCTGGGTGAGGGTTGTCCCCAGAATCGTCGTCAGGCTGGCGCTGGCGACACTGCTCGCCGCGCTGCTGGCTTTTCGTCCACGCAAGGATTTGCCGATGCGCCAGCGCAATCTTTACGTGGCGCAGACACAGATCCTGCTCGCCGTGGTCGCGTCGGCCCTGATGATGATCGTCGGCGACAACGCCGCGCGCGCCTTCGGGATTTTCGCAGCCGTCTCGCTGGTCCGTTTCCGCACGAACATCCGTGACCCGAAGGAGATTACGGTCCTCCTGCTCAGCCTTTCGCTCGGGCTGGCGACCGGCGTGGGGCGTTGGGATTTAGCCGTCATCCTCTGCCTGTTCGTCCTGCCTTTGCTCTGGCTGCTGGAGTCCAGGGAATCCGAAGAGGTCTATCGCTCGATGGAGTTGACCGTCAAGACGCGCGACACCAACCTGGCGCAGGAGATTCTCAAAAGGGTCTTCCACCAGTACGGGTTCGGAGCGGAGCTCAGGCAGATTGATCCGCCGGACGAGGACGAGCCCGTCGGCTGCGTGATGTATCACGTTCACATGAACCTGAGAGTCAGCACCGACCTCGTCAGCGACGAGATTCGCGCGTCCGACCCGAAAAATATAGAGGCCATCGAGTGGGAGCAGAAGAAGGATAGCTCTGCGTACCAGTATTAACGCGAGTTCGACATAAGTTTTTTGAGGGGAAGCGAAAGAATGAATTGTCCACGAAATCACACGAAACGTCACGAAGAGATCTTGCCTTTGTTTCGTGACGTTTCGTGTGATTTCGTGGATCGTCTGCGCGTTTTTCTTGTCGAACTCACGTAGTATTAAATCGGTCGCTGGCCGTTGTTATGCGAACGGGGCGTGTTGAGGTTTCCCAATCTCCAAGAGAGAAGGGCCGATTCTCATTGAGAATCGGCCCTTCTCTCTTGGAGAAATTGTGCTCCCGTTATCTTCCGCCAGCGTTGTATGTACCCGTGTTGGTCGCCTGCATGTGCGACCAGTAGTCCTGAACGAACTTCTTGAAGTCCCCGTGTCCCCAGCTCGTGTAGAAGTCAAACTTCTTCATCTCGGCGTAAACCTGATCGTAATTCCAGCGATATTTGGTGAAGCGATAGACCGCGCCGATGGCTCCCGTGCGATGACGCCCTCCCGCGCAGTGGACGTAAAACTTGCCGGTCGCCGGGTCATCAACGAGTTTCAGAAAGGAGGCGACGGCCTCCTCGGTCGGATATTCCTTCTCAACCATCGGAATGTTGACGTAGCGCATGCCCAGAGACTCGACGATACGCTTCTCGTACTCTTTCGGCTTGGCCTGCAGGTCTATGACCGTGTTGATGCCCAGCTCTTTGAGCGACTGGTAATCCTTCTCTTTGGGCTGCGCCCCGCGATAGAAGCGCTCATCCATCTGCCCGAAGTTCTTGATCTTGATGTTTGAGACATCTGCCTGCTCGGACGATTGGGCAGCCGCCGTAACTGCGAACAAGAGGACCGCTGCCAGAACACCAAGGACGCGACGAAAGCCGTTCCGATTCAAACTCATCAAATATCCTCCAGAAGTAAGCACAATAAGGAACTCAGTCGGGGCCCGTTTAAAAGCTGGTGGATGATTTTAGGGGCTGCCGTCAACGCTCGGAGCGTCAAGCTGACTGTATCACGTCCGAGCGGGGACCGACAACGTTTCTGTACGATTACGGGGTCCTGTCGAACACCGGGATTAAGATTCGATAAAGGCCGACGTAGTTGCATCGCAATTTATTCCTACGCGAGCAGACTCGTCCCGTTGCGCAGTGCTAAAAACGAAAAATCGTGTCGAACTGCAAGCGCGTTGTCGGGCGGTTGAGCGAGCCTGCGGGCGTCGTGCCGAATGCGCCCGCGAGCCCGTTCGGACGCTGATTGATGATGCTTATAAAAGAGAGCACGACGTGCGGGTCCGCCGTGTAGTTGAAGAGCAGGCGGTGAACGCGCGTGTCCGATTGCTGCGTCAGGTCCGAAAAATTAAAGGGCGTCAGCACCGCGTCCTTTTCGATGCGGAGGAAGGTGTAACCGAATTGCAGGTCGCCGCGCTCTCTAGACCTGCCCACCTGAAGCTCCGCCCAATATCCACGGTTTTCGTGGTTCGGCAGGAAGGCTATGCCTCCTCCGGGCGCGTCCACAGAGACGTCGTGCGCCTGCGTGTTGACGACAAAATCCAGAAGGAGTGTGATGGGGAAGCGTGCGCTGTGAGTCAGGTCCAGGCGGCCTATCAGGTCAACCAGATTGAAGCCTGAGGCGAGACGCCCGTCGCGATTGACCGCGTTGTTGGTGGCGGTCGAGATACCCAGATTGCCAGCTCCCGCGACGAGCAGGTCGCGCGGGATTGAGACCTGGGCCGTCACGGTCTGGGCCGGATTGGTCGCCGTCGCCGGAATCGTGACGGTCACTGGAAGTTGCAGTTGATTGCCGAAGAACTGCACGGGCGTGATGAACTGCGTGCCGGAGAAATAGAGGTCCGCGGCCGAGAGCGTGAGCGCAACTTTTGATGAGGGCTCAAGGCGCGCGCGCACCTGCGCCCCGTAAAGCGCCAGGTCGCGCCCGCCGCGCCCGGACTGATCCAGATTCACAGTACCGTTGGCGTTGCGCACGAAAGCCGAATTGCGTTCGAGAAAGGGGAGCTGCCAGGCCGTGAAAGTTAGATTCTTAAAGGCTGAGTTTTTGAAGCCGCGCGAGTAGGTCTCGCTGAAGCCTTCGACCTGTAGGTCGTTGTCCAGCGTCATTTCCGTGCGGGTCCAGGGAATATCGAACTTGCCGCCCTGAAGGCGCAGTCCCGGCACGCGCCGTGGCGTCCAAGCGATAAAGGCCTGGTCGAGGCCGAAAGCCTTGCGGTTGTAGAAGTCTGTCAGCGTCTGGTTTGTTGAGATCGAGTCGGCGAAACTCCCGGTCGCTAGCCGCAGACCCCAATCGAACTCCTTGCCGAACTGGCCGCGTAAGGCCAGGCGTGCGCGAATGCGAAAACGATGGCGCGTGCTCAACTCGTTGCCGAGGATGTTCGGATTGTCTCCGTTAGATAGGGCGTTCAATTGCCCGTAGAAAGATTCATAACGCAGTCGAAAGTCTCCGCTGAAAGTTATCGAGCCGAGCTGCTTCGAGACGGCTTCGCCGGTCTTTTTAACCTGCTCCTCAACGCGCGCGAGGCGGGCATCCTGTTCGGACCCCTGCGCTTTCGCCGCGGGAGTTTGCTGTTGGGTGGAGTCGCTGACGGGGATGTCGCGCGTCTTGACGAGGCGCGCTTCATTCGGTTCGGCGGCCTGCTCGACCCTCTGGCGGAGGTCGCTGATCACCTGCTCTTGCTCGTTGAGGCGTGCGCGCATCCGCCTTAGCTCCTCCTGCTGCTCGCGCAACTCGCGTCGGACCTCCTCAATATCCGAACTGTTGGGGGCCACAGTGCTTTCTGTGGGAGCGGCGGTGGTCGCCGCCGCCGGCGTCGTGGAAGACTGCGCACGAATTGAGAAAGAGAGGGTGGCGCAAACGACCGCTAACAAAAGCGCGCGCAGGATTTTGGGTTGCGGCATAGACTGATTCCTCCAGGCGAAGATTCACATGGTTGAGAACTTGAACAAATGTCCACTCACGAGTCTGCGGACAAAGGACGAAGCGGAGTCTGTAAGCTGAAGATACTATGAATCCGATATTACGGGAGTGTTAAGGAAAAGCAGAATTTTGAGAGTCAGAATCCGGCATCCGGCATGAAAAGCCCGGACCGGGTGTTAGTTTTTATTCTGACTTCTGGATTCTGGATTCTGGATTCTGCTTTTCTTCGTCATCCGTTTGCCTGTAAAATCAGATGTCACTCCCGGAGGAGTTTTTGTGCATCTCCTGTAAGACGCGCGCGTCGCGATGGCGCCCGAGGAGCTTACCAAAAATTTTTATGGCTTTACTAAAGATTACAGATGCAAGCGGCCGTCAGTGGGAATATAACCTGTTGCCGCAAACCCCCTGCACGATTGGCCGCGCGCCGGACAACTGCATCGTGCTGGACGACCCGCGCGCCTCGCGCCACCACGCGCACGTCAGGTTCGATGACCCCGTTTATACGATCGTCGACGGTGCCGTTATCGGCGGGCAGGTGAGACGCAGCGCCAATAAAGTTTTCGTCAACGGCGAGGCGCGCTATGAGCATCCGTTAAAAGATGGCGACCGCGTCACCATCGGCGCGAGCACGATTCGCTTCGAGCAGCGTAAAGAGGACCGCACGACGGACGTGCGTTACGACGACAAGCCGCTCGGGCATACGCAGCTTCTCATCTCGGCCAATGATGTGATGACGACCGTGCTCCGGACGAGCAAGCCGCCGACGGCTGCGCCTTCCGAGCGCGATAAAGAGATTGAGGCTTTGCAGCGTAAGGCGAACATCCTCGCGGAGCTTTACGAGATGAGTAAGACGCTCGGCTCCGTCTTCGACCTTAACGCGATCTTCGCCAAGGCGACAGACATCATCTTTCGCTCCACGCCTGCCGACCGCGTCGTCGCGCTCCTGGCCGAAGGCTCAGTGAGCGGTAATGCGGAGGAGGTCGAACTGATGCCCGTCGCCATGCGCGCGCGCGACGAGAAATTGCAGGCGCATGCCAAGAAGCTGACCATCGGCCGGACCATCACGCGCAAGGTGATGAAAGATCGCGTAGCGCTGCTCTCACAGGACGCCGCCGCCGAAGCGATGTTCGCGGGCGTTGATTCAATCGTCTCGCAGGGCGTGCGCTCGACCATCTGCGCGCCGCTCGTCGCAGAATCGGGCGTGCACGGCGCCCTCTACGCCGACCGGCTCGACCCTTTCGCGGCCTTCAAGCCGGACGATCTGGAGCTGATTACGGCCGTGGCGGCGCAGACTGCCGTCGCCGTCGAGAACGCGCGCGCCCATGAACGCCTCGCGCGCGAGGAGGTTGCGCGCGCCAACTACGGGCGGTTCCTCCCGGAATACGTTGTCAAGCAGATGCTCGAAAATCCGGAAAGCTTCAAGCTCGGCGGCGTCAACCAGACCATCACAGTGCTTTTCGCGGACATACGCGGCTTCACCAGACTCTCCGAACACGCCAAGCCCGAGATGGTCGTGCAGATTCTCAATAAATATTTCTCCGCGATGACCGACATCATCTTCGCGCACGGCGGAACGCTCGACAAATATCTGGGCGACGGCTTGATGGCGCTCTTCGGAGCCCCGACGGCGACGCCGCAGGACGCGACCAACGCGCTCAACGCGGCGGTCGCCATGCAGCGTCGCGTGATCGGCATTAACGAGGAGTTGCGCGCCGAAGGTTTTAGTGAAATCGGCATCGGCATCGGCCTCCACACGGGCGAGGCGACCGTCGGCTATATCGGCTCGGAGCGGCGCTCGGAATACACTGCCATCGGCGACACTGTGAACACGGCCGCGCGTCTCGAATCGAATTCGAAAGGCGGGCAGATTTTCATGAGCGACGCGACGGCGCGCGCCGCCGTCAGCCGTTACCCGCTCAAGGAGCGCGAGCCGATCTTCGTGAAGAACCGCGCGCAGCCGGTCCCGCTCTTCGAGGTCGAGTGGGAGTCTGGTAAATCGCAGGGCGACCCGCTGGTCATCTCCCAGAGAGACCAGGCCGCGATGTAAAAAAGAGCCGTGACAGGTAATAAGTGACAGGTGACAGGAAGAAAAACTTCTGCTTGTCACCTGTCACCCATCACCTGTCACTTTTATTTTATGTCTTCAATCATGGGAAGAACACGAGCTCTGATGGGGCTCGATGCGCTCAGGAATCTGGTCTCCGATTCGATGGCGATAGACATGGGATCGGCCGGAACGATCATCAGTGTGCGCGGGCGCGGAATCGTCGTGGACGAGCCTTCCGTCATCGCCGTTAACAAGATCACGGGCGAAGTCGTGGCGACGGGGCGCGAAGCGCGCCAGATGCAGGGGCGCGAGGCGCGCGACGTCACAGTCATCGCTCCCCTGGTTGACGGCGTCGTCGCGGATTTCGAGCGGACCCAGGCGATGCTCGACCGCTTCGTGCGCAAGGCGCGCAGCGGTATCTCGCATTTCAGCCGCCGGGCAGTGATGAGCGTGCTCTCCGGCGTCACGCAGGTCGAGCAGCGCGCGCTCCTGAGCGCGGCCGCGCATGCGCACATCGGACACGTTTACATGGTCGAAGAGGGCCTGGCCGCGGCCATCGGCGCGGGCGTGAGCGTTGCGGACGAGCGCGCCTCGGCCGTCGTTGACATCGGCGGCAGCACGACGAACGTCGCGGTCGTCGCCAACGGTTCAATCGTTCACGCTTACGCCGAAAGGGTCGGGAGCTCTGACATAGAGGCGGCGATTATGGACCGCCTGCGCCGCTATCGAGGGCTTTCCGTAGGCGTCCCGACAGCGGAGCGTTTGAAGATGGAGCTTGGCTCCGCCACCGCGCCCGAGGACCCGGCGCGGAGCGTCACGGTCAAGGGGCGCGACGTGCAAACGGGAAGCCCTGGCGCGATTGACGTCACGGCTGACGAAGTTTACGGCGTCACGCAAGGCGTCCTGCGCAAAATCGCGGAGGCCGTGCGCGAGACGCTCGCGGACCTCCCGGCCGAAGTCGCCGCGGACCTGCATGATCGCGGCCTCATCCTGACGGGCGGAGGCGCGCTGCTCAAAGGATTGGACGAATACTTGAGCACAGAGACGCGGCTTGATGTGCGCGTCGCCAGTGAGCCGCGCCTCGCCACCGTGCACGGCCTCATGCATCTCTTCGATGAGCCGCTCCTCCTGCGCCGCGTCACGCGCAACGAGCCGCCGCCGTTAATGGATACGGAAGCTAAAGTTTATGAGAGTTAAAGCCTGGACCGAACAGTCAATCCGTCTCTCCTCATCAATATGAGAATCTCGATTGCCGGCGCTGGTGGATTTGTTGGCGGAGCGCTGGCTCGCCATTTCTCCAGGGACCATCAAGTGTCGGCGCTCAGCCGCCGCGAGCTGGATATAACGAATCGAGAGGCTGTCAGGAACTCGGTTCTTCGGGCGCGGCCCCGAGTAGTCATTAACTGCGCCGTGCTCGGCGTTGACGACTGTGAGAAAGACCCCGCAATGGCCCGGGCTGTGCACGTCGCGGGCGCTGAGCATCTGGCTGAAGCATGTGCTGAGGTGGAAGCGGATTTCGTCCAGCTCAGCAGTAACTATGTCTTCGACGGGAAGCTGGAGCGGGGCTCGTTTTACACCGTCGCTGATGAGCCGAAGCCGATCAGCGTTTACGGGGAAACGAAGCTCGCTGGAGAGAGCGCGGCCCGCGAGACGTGGGCGCGAACCTTTGTCGTGCGTACCTCGTGGGTGTTCGGCGCGGGCAAGGACAACTTTTTCAGCACGGCCCCGAAGCGATTGATCGAGTCCGTGCCGCTCTGTGCCGTCACGGACGTTTGGGCGAGCACAACTTATCTGCCTGATTTGGTCGCGAGGCTTGATGAGATTCTGAGGCTTCGCCACTGCGCTACATATCATGTCGTCAATGAAGGCGTCTGCTCCTATTACGAATTTGCGACGGAAGCGGCGCGGCAGCTTGGAATAACGAGCGATGACAGAGAGCGCTTGATTGAGCCCGTCAACGAAGCAGAGATGGAGCGGCTGGCCTTGCGCCCGCGCTACACGCCCATGAGATGCTCCGTCTCCGAGAGCCTGGGCCTCATGCCTCTGCGCGACTGGCGCGAAGCATTATCCCGATACCTTCATAGTTCAGGGATGAACGGTGTGCTAAAGTAAACTTGGACGCGAACTCCTTTGTGACAGCAGGTTGTGGAAGACGCTTATGGAGATCGGCAAGTTAATCCACCGGCAGATTTCGGTCGCGCGAGTCTACGGCATTCCCGTGCGTATAGACTACCGCTGGTTCGTCGTCTTCGGCTTGAGCGTCTGGCTCGTCGCGGCGAACTTGCAGAACGGGATTCGCGGGCTGCCGCCGGTGGACGCCTTGACGGCCTGGCTGCTCGGCATCGTGACAACCCTGGCGCTCTTCCTCTCCGTCTTCGGGCACGAGCTTTCGCACGCGATTGTGGGGCGCATGGAGGGGATCGAGATTGAAGAGATCGTGCTCCACCCGTTCGGGGGGCTCGCGCGGCTTCGCAACGAGCCGGAGACGCCGCGCGCAGAGTTTCGCATCGCCGTGGCCGGACCGGCAGCGAGCTTTCTGTTCGCCGTGATGGTCTTCGGCGCGTACCAGTTGGCGCTCATGGGCGGTTATCAAACGGCCGCGACGATTCTTTTCTTCATCGGCGCGGGCAACATCATGCTCGCGCTCTTCAACCTTTTTCCGGGCTACCCCCTCGACGGCGGGCGCGTGTTGCGCGCCCTGCTCTGGCACAGGCGCGGCGACATCACGGAAGCCACGCGCATCGCGGGCCTGTGCGGCGTGCTGATGGCGGTGGCGCTGATAGTCTTCGGCATCTACATGGCGCTTTCGCCCAAGTGGCACGGCACGCTTTCAGGGCTGTGGTCCGTGCTCGTCGGACTCTTCCTCTTCGGCGCTGCCTCCGGCGCCGTCAGGCACGCGCGCGACATGAAGCAGGCGACCGTGTCGGACACGATGAGCGCCCCCGTGGTGGTCGAGCCGGACCTGCTCATCAGCCAGTTCGTTGACTCGATTCTGCCGATGTATCGCCGCACGAGTTTTCCAGTCGCCCACAACCGGCAGCTGCACGGCATCCTCTCGCTCGAAGATTTGAAAGCTTTGCCGCGCGAGCGCTGGCGTGTGACGCGTGCGCGCGACGTGATGCGCCCGGTTGACCCCACGCTCTTTGTCGAAGATTCGACGACGATGGCGCGCGCCGACGAGATCATGCAGCGCAACGGCATTGGCTCGCTCGCCGTCGTTGACCACCGAGGCCATCTCGTCGGCTTCCTCCACCGCGGAAGGCTGAAGAAGGTGAAAAGCCGTAAATCGTGAATCGTAAATCGTAAATCGTCGAACGCGTGCTTTTCTCGATTCACGATTCACGATTTTCGATTTACGAATCTAAATTTTTCCCCCATAATCCATGCGGAGCCCCCATTTCCTGTCGGGAGGAGACTCTATCAATGTGGGCAGTGCTCGGAGCACTCGTTGCTAACGGTCTGATCACGGTTTTGAAATTTGCGGCCGCCATCATCACGCGCTCTTCCGGGATGATGGCCGAGTCTTTACACTCGCTGGCCGACACGACCAACCAGGTCTTTCTGCTGCTGGGCCTGCGCTTTTATAAGCGCCCGGCCTCCGAGAAGCATCCCTTCGGCTACGGCAAGGAGCGCTTCTTCTGGTCGTTCATCGCCGCCATCTTCATCTTCGGCGTCGGCGCGACCTACGCGCTTTACGAAGGCTACCAGAAGCTCAGGGACCCGCACCCGCCCGAACAGTTAGAATGGGCCTACTGGGTGCTGGGCATCTCCTTTGTCCTCGAATCCGGGTCCATCGCGCTGGCGATCTGGCAGGAGGTGAAGGAAGCGCATCACGAAGGGCTGACCTTCAGAGAGTACCTGCGCGAATCGAAAGACCCGACGGCCAAGACTGTGATCTTTGAGGATTCGGCCGCGCTGCTCGGAATCGTCATCGCGGCCATCGGCATCTACCTGACGGACCACAAAGTGGGGCCGGACCTGGGCAAGGGCGGTCCGGGCGCTTACTGGGACGGACTGGCTTCGATGACGATTGGAGTCGTGCTCGCCATAGTCGCTTTCGTGCTGGCGCGCTCTTCGCGTGGGCTGCTGCTCGGCGAGGCCGCGACGTCGAAGTCGGTCGCCGCGATTCGCAAGGCCATAGAGAGTCACCCGAGCGTTTGCGAGGTGGTGGAACTGCTGACCATGCATCTGGCGCCGAAGCAGATTCTGATCAACGCGCACATCAACCTGCGCGACGACCTGGCGACGAAGGACATCGAGCAGGCGATAGAGGAGATTGAAGCTCTCATCAAACGCGCCGAGCCGAAGGTGGACATGATCTTTCTGGAGACGGCGCGCGCCAGCGAGAGCAAGGAGAAGGAAGAGATTCCGCAACACATAGGCTGAGACGATTGCGGATTTCGGAATGCGGAATGCGGATTGAAAGATACGCATTCTTAAATCCGCAATCCGCAATCCGCAATCCGCAATGTTACTGCTGCTGCCATACAGCGAATATCTCGGAAGGCTCACGGACCCGCGCAACATCGCGGACATCGTGCTGGTCTTTCTGATCGTGTACGCTGTATTGAAGCTGGTGCGTGGGACGCGCGCCATCCCTATGGCGGCGGGGATAGCCTTCATCCTGTTGCTCTACGGGTTGGCCGTCAGCCAGGATCTGGCGACGCTCGAATTCATCCTGCGCGGCGGGCTGCTCTACATCGGCGTCGCCATCATCGTGCTCTTCCAGGCAGAGATTCGCCAGGCCCTCATCTCTTTTGGCAACAGCATGCGCATGCCTTTCACACGCCGGCACCGCGGGCAGTTCGGCGAAGGCGTTTACGACGAGATCGTCTTGGCCGCGACCACGCTCGCTTCAACGAAGACGGGCGCACTCATCGTCATTGAGCGCAGCGTCGGGCTGAAGAACGTCACGGACGGCGGCGTCAAACTCGAAGCCGAACTGAGCTACGATCTGCTCGTCACGATTTTTAACCCGACGACGCCGCTTCATGATGGCGCGGTCGTCGTCAGGCGTCATCGCATCGCGGCCGCCGCCTGCTTCCTGCCGCTGACTCTCAATCCGCGCCTCTCCAAAGACCTCGGCACGCGCCACCGCGCGGCCATCGGCATCACGGAGGATTCCGACGCCGTCGCCGTGGTCGTCTCCGAAGAGACCGGCCTGATCTCTTTCGTCGAGGGCGGCCACATCCGGCGCGGGCTGGACGCGACTAAACTCCGCGCCTCCATCTTCCAGGCCCTGGAATCCCCGGACGCGAAGCGGGAGCGCGAACAGGAGAAGGCTGAGGCGGAAGCGGAAACCGAAGTGATCTCAACCTGAAAGCGGGGGATGGGGGCCAGGGGTCGGGGGCCAGAAAAGGCGTTTGACCGATCCCTGACCCCTGACCCCTGACCCCTGACAATGTCTTTCCCGGACCTGGATGAAGTTACAAAGCGCCCTCAGCGCAAGCCGCACTGGACGAAACGCTGGCTGCGCGAAATCTTCGTCGAAGATTTAGGGCTGAAGATTCTGGCGCTCGTCATCGCCATCGCGTTGTGGTACGGGGTGACTGGACAGCGTACCCCGACGACGATCCGCGTGCCGCGTGTGCCGCTCAATTTCCGCCTGCCTAATAACATGGAGATCAGCAACGACCCGCGCATGGACGTCGAGGTCACGCTGACTGGAAACAAACGCGATCTGGACACGATCAACGTGCGCGACCTCACAGTCAATGTTGACGTGAGCGATCTCAAGCCGCGCAACGAGCCCTACAACGTGCAACTGACGCCGGAGCGCATCTCTATGGGACTGCCGGACGGAGTGCGCTACGGCGATATTCAGCCCAACAACGTGACTCTTAAACTTGAGCCGCGCATCGAGCGCGAGCTCGAAGTCGAAGTGCAGCGTTCCGGAAATGTCCCGGCGGGCTACGACATACGGATCACCCCCGTCCCGGGCAGAGTGAAGGTTCGCGGCCCGGAGAGCCACGTCAAGGATCTACAGAAGGCGCAGACCGAAAACATTTCGCTCGATGGTCGGACAGAGAGTTTCACGCTCCCGCAGGTGGCGATTATCGTCACCGACAAGAAAGTGGACCTGATTGACAGTGTTGTCAGCGTGCGCGTCGAGATTGAGGAACGGCGAGTCGAGAAAACGTATCCCAATGTGGTCGTGCAGCTGATGCCGGGCATGCCGGTGGGCCCGGTGGCGGCATCGGTTAAGGTTTACGGTCCGCCTTCGCTCTTAGACAAACTGCGACCCGGAGATCTTCAGCTTGCTCTGGAACAGGATGAAAACGGCGAGCTGAAGCCGCGCCTCATCGTTCCAGCGGAAATGGAAGGCCGCATCGAAATACGCTCCTATAAACTTCAGCAGTAGGTTTCAAGTTCCAGGTTTCAAGTTTCAAGTCCGTTTTGAACCTGAAACTTGAAACCTGGAACTTGAAACTTGAGACTTATGGCAAGACTTTTTGGCACAGACGGGATGCGCGGGGAGGCCGGGCGGTTTCCGCTCAATGCCGCGACGATACGCGTCGCGGGCCGCTCGCTGGCTAGACACTTGGCCGAACGGCGCGCCGCCGGGTCCGGCGCGCCGCGCATCGTGACTGGGCGGGATACGCGGGAGTCCGGCCACTGGATCGAGCGCGCGTTCATCTGGGGCGCGCGCGAGGAGGGCGCGGAGGTTGAATCCGCCGGGGTGATTACGACGCCGGGCGTGGCTTATCTGGCGCGCACGCTGCCAGCGGACGCGGGCATCGTCATCAGCGCCTCGCACAACCCGTACGAGGATAATGGGATTAAGATTTTCGCTTCCAATGGGCGCAAGCTCGATGACGCGACCGAACGCCAGATCGAAGCGGACATCGAATCCGAGAGGGGGCAGGACTCGAAAGAGCTGGAGCCGGGCGAAGCCGCCGACGATGAAGGTGAAGCCTTCCGGGCCCACGCCTTGAGAGAAAAGTACCTGAACTATCTGGTCGAAGAGATTGCGGACAAACTCACGCTCGACGGTCTGGTCCTGGTGGTTGATTGCGCCAACGGCGCTGCCTTCGAGCTTGCCCCGGCGCTTCTTCAACGCCTCGGCGCGCGCGTCATCGCCATCAACAACACGCCGGACGGCCGCAACATCAACCGCGATTGCGGCTCGCTTCATATAGAGGGGCTCCGCCGGAAAGTTGCGGAAGAGCGCGCCGACCTGGGCGTCGCTTTCGACGGCGACGCCGACCGCGCTCTCTTCGTGGACGCGCGCGGGCAATACGTTGACGGCGACGCCACGCTCTGGGTGATGGCGCAGTACCTGGCGGAGCGCGGGCGTCTCGACAATGATACGGTCGTCGCCACAGTGATGAGCAACATCGGACTGGAAATGGCCCTCGGCTCAAAGGGCTTGCGCCTTCTGCGGGCCGACGTGGGCGACAAGTACGTGCTCGAAGAATTACTGCGGACGGGGGCGGCGCTCGGCGGCGAGCAGTCTGGGCACATCATCTTTCCGCGTTTGAGTCTGGCTGGAGACGGGATGATCACCACGCTCTCTTTGCTTCGCGCGATGCGCGAGAGCGGAATGGGGCTAGATCAGTTGACCGCGGGCTTCGAGCGCTATCCGCAGGTGCTGGTCAACGTGCGCGTGCGGGAAAAACTGCCCTTCGACGAGGTCGAGGCGATTGCCGGCGCCGCGCGCGAAGTCGAGGAGCAACTGGGGGCGCGCGGGCGCCTGCTCCTGCGTTATTCGGGGACGGAGCCGCTGGCGCGCGTCATGATCGAGGGCGAGCGCCAGGACCAGATCGAAGGCTACGCGAACGACCTCGCCGCTGTCATCAAAACGGCGCTCGGATAGGAAAAATCTACGCGATTGGCGGTGTAAGTCTTACACTCTTCGACTCTATTTACATGCTGGTCCGAAGCGCCTCGCGCGCCCCGACGAAGCAAAAGCCTTGAAAAATCGGATGTCGGACCAGCGCCGGAAATTACTTCTTGCGCGGCACAGGCATTGCGGTGTATATTGCGGGGCAAGAGAGACGGTTGGTGGATCCTCCGTCTCAAGTGGTTGCTGGGGTGAGGACAGTAACCACGAATATGAACGGGCGCGGCACACTCCCACGTTGCCGCGCCTGTTCGCTTTTATACGCTTTTAGCCGCACTAACATTCCATCCAAACGCTGCTCGTCGTGGTACAATCCGGCCCGGTTAATTGATTCCCCCTAAATTATTCAAGCTTGATGAACGGAAGCGTAGCTTCAGCCTCACGTGCCCATGAATATCAGCGACTACCGCAGCCAATACGCGGCCTATTGCTCCACCTTCGAGCTCGCACATTACCAGTACCGCGCGGGGTTCGAACGCGAACTCAATCTCGAACCCATCTATGACCGCTACGGCGATCTTTTCACGCGTGCCGCAATAGATAGTCTTGAGAGTGCTTACCGGGAAACCCCTGAACACAGTGAGACTGAGCGCAAGGGGCTCCACCACCTGCTATCTTTAGCACGAATCGGATATCTCGATGCGCGAGCCAGAGAATTGACAGACGAGCTCGCGGGCTGCACCGCCGCAGCGCGGGTCGAGTGGGAAAACCAGAGCGTCCCTGTCAACAACGTTCCGAAACTCATCTCGAACGAGCGCGTGGCCTCGCGCCGCCGCGAACTGGCCGCCCGTTGGAAGGAGGCGCTGCGCGCCTGCAATGACCTGAGAGCCGCGCGCCTGGAATCTTTCCACGAGTCCGCCCGCTCGCTCGGCTTCGATTCTTACAGGGCTCTCTACACGGAGATGACCGGCGTTGACTACGAACGCCTTGACGCTTCGGCGCGGCAGTTTCTGGAGAGGACGGAATCCGCCTATAGGTCTGCGCTCAATCGAGCGATAGCGCGTGATCTTCCGGACGTTTCATTTGATGACCTGCATCACGCAGACTACTTTTACTTCCAGCGCATGCCGCGCCTCGATCCCTTCTTTCCCGCGCGGGAGTTGATTCAGACTTACGGCGCGGCGATGAAAAATTTCGGAATCCACGTTGAGCGGCAGACGAACATTCACATTGATGATCAGGAGCGCCCCTTTAAGCACCCGCGCGCCGCGTGTTTTCGCGTCGCCCCGCCCGACGACGTGCGTGTGCTGGTCGCGCCCGTCGGCGGCTCTTTTGATTACACTGTGCTCTTTCACGAAGCCGGGCACGCCCAGCACTTCGGCTGGTCCTCGCGCGACCTCGTCCGGCGGCACCCGGAGTTTATCTACGCGCCAGACCCGGCGACGACCGAGGGCCACGCTTTTCTCCTGAGTCATCTTTTCCTTGACGCCGAGTGGCTGGCCGAACACCGTGGCGGGGTGAACAGGGAGCGAGCGCGGGAGATCGTGCGCGACCTTTCGCTGGTGATTTCGAGCAGCGTGCGCCGTCGTTGCGGCTCCCTGAGCTACGAGCTGGCGCTGCACGAAAGCCGGGATTTACACTCCGAACAGTTGTCCGCGACCTTCGCCGAAACGCTCTCACAGGCGATGGGCTTCAGGCGCGAACCCGCACTCTATCTGGCAGAAGTTGACGACGGTTTTTACTCCGCGTCCTACCTCCGCGCGTGGGCGTTCGAGGCCTCTCTGCGCGAGTATTTCAGGACGCGCTACGGCCGCCGCTGGTGGGCCTCGCACAGGTGCGGCGACGAATTGATTGATTTGTGGAATACGTCCTCGCGTTATACTGTGGAAGAACTCGCGCGGCTCATAGGCTTCGGCGAGGTCAGTTTCGAGCTCCTGGCGGACACTCTGATAGCGGCGATGAAAGAGGACTGAAAACCTGTGCGGCTTGTGCGCGTTCGCCTCCAAAGGCGGGCGACGGAGTATGAGATAGCAATCGGAGCCGGGACGCTCGCCCGCCTGGGCTTGAGCGCGAGAAGTGCGCTCGAAGCGGACCCGCGCCGTCTCGTCCTCATCTCTAACCGAAAAGTCTTCACACTGTATGGCGAGCGCGCTCTCCGCAGCTTGCGGTCCGTGGGTTTCACGGTCGCGCACTGGCTGATGGGCGACGGCGAGCGTTTTAAAAATCTCAATACTCTGGAACGCGCTCTCGCTTTCCTTTCAAGCACGGGGTTGGAGAGAAATGACGCGGTCGTCGCCCTCGGCGGCGGCGTGGTGGGCGATCTCGCGGGCACGGCCGCGTCCCTGTACCTTCGCGGTCTCCCTTTCCTTCAAGTCCCGACGACTCTGCTCGCGCAGGTTGACGCTTCTGTCGGCGGAAAAGTCGCCGTCAACACGTCCGCAGGCAAAAACCTAGTCGGGGCTTTTCATCACCCACGCGCAGTCCTGATTGACACCGACACTCTCGAAACGCTTCCGGCGCGTGAATTGACCGCCGGGTGGTGCGAGGCCATCAAGCAGGGCGCTGTTGGAGGGCGCAGTCTGTTTGAGATGACGCATAAATTTCTTAAGGGACGTGCGGCGGGCAGAGCTGACGCTGACGCTTTGGGCCTCGCGCGTCTGATCGCCGCGCATGTCGCTTTCAAGGCTTCAATCGTCGCTGGCGACGAACGCGAAAATGTCTCACGCACGGACGCTTCCTCGCGCCGCATCCTCAATTTTGGACACACAGTCGCGCACGCGCTCGAAGCCGGAACAAATTATCGCCGCTTTCGCCACGGGGAAGCGGTCGGCTACGGCATGCTCGTCGCCGGGGAAATATCTGAAAGGCTAGGATTGCTCGACCGTTCGGAGTTAGAATTGTTGCGCGACGCCGTTCGCCTCTGCGGACGACTCCCGCGCGCCGCTGACCTCGGCGAGGAAATGATTCTGAGTCGCCTGGCGCACGATAAAAAATCTGTCGGCGGCCATTTGAAATGGGTGTTGCTTGAAGGAATAGGCCGGGCGCGCATCGTTGACGGAAGAGAAGTCGGAAGAAAACTTTTGCGCGCCTCGCTCCGCGCAGGTTTGCAGGGAGTCTCAAACAGAACAGAGAGTGAGGGTGAAAAGAGATGAACGAAGCGTTTGGCGCATCCCCCGAGGCCAGACCTCATGAACGCGGTTCGGCGCGCATTAAATTCATCATCGTGTTCGCTGTGGTGGTCGTCGTCGGTTACATGGGCGTCAAGATGGTGCCCGTCTGGTATCAATCTTCCAGTTTCAAGAAAACCCTGGATGAGAGCGCGGAGATGGCAGCCGCCAGCGGAAAGTCCGGTGATTGGCTGAAGACCCAGATCAAAGCCAATGTGAACGACTACTGCGCGCCCCCGTGTACTTTCAGCATCTCTGAACCGAAAAAAGGGACTGACGGCCGGTGGGAAATAGCTGTGGGCATCAAACGTCCCGTCAACGTCCTCCCTTTCTGGACCTACAATTACGACTTCGAATATACGGCCCGGAGCCGCACATCCGCCAATCAGCAATAAAACCCTGCTCGACGCCTGAGAATGGCTGAAGAACAGGGTTTCCGCGAGGGGCGCGCGCCCCTTTATTTAACCTGACGCCGCGCTTTTATCCGACGGCGGCCAGCGCTCGTTGAGCGCTCACGCTTTGCAGTTGAACGAGCCCCGCGGGCGCGCTCGCCAGCCACGTCGTCGGGCAAACGCCGCAACGCGTGCACTGGTCAACGGACGGACACGGCACGGTCGAGCGGGCCACGTGCGCGCGCTCATGCTCTCTCTGCATGAACTCGCGCGAGAGCCCCGAGTCAACAATCTCCCAGGGAAGATTCTCCTCGTAACTGCGATTGCGGCTCGTGTAGAAAGCCGGGTCAATCCCCGTTTCACGCAAAGCCGCGGCGAGGTCGCCTTTCAGGCGCGCAGCCGTCTCGATGACGCGCGCCACGCGACGGTCGCCCGATGAGAAAAGGGCCTGCTCGTGCGCGATGCGCCCGGACATGGCGCGCACCTCCACGTTCGGAATCCGCGCCAAGTTTTTCGACGCCCACTTAAGCCTACGCTTCAACTCACGCTCGTCGCAGATGGCGTCCCATTGCAAAGGCGTGTTCGGCTTGGGCACAAAGCCGTTGAGCGACGGGATGATCTTGCCCGCGCGGCCGAAACGCTTTCCGGCCTCAAGCATCCGGTCCTTGATGCGCTCGACCAGGACGATCATCTCTTCCAGGTCCGCGTCGGTTTCGGTCGGCAACCCGACCATCAGATAGAGCTTGATGGTCAGCATCCCTCTGTCGAAGACCGCGCCGCAGATGTCCACGATTTCGTCGTTCGTCAGATTCTTGTTGATGACTTTACGCAGGCGGTCCGAGCCGGTTTCGGGCGCGACGGCAATCTGCTGGTCGCGCGATTCGACGAGCGCGTCCAGCAACTCTTCGGAAATCTGATCGAGCCTCAAAGACGAGACAGAGATGCGGTAATTCATCTCTCGCAGGCCCTGTAGGATTTCGCTGATCTCCGGGTGGTCGCAGACGGCCGTCGAGACCAGGCCGATCTTATCCGTCTTCTCGCGCCACTCGCGCGCCTTCGCCAGAATATCGCGCGCCGGCACAACGCGCGGCGGCCAGTAGTTGAAGCCCGCCCAGCAGAAGCGACACCCTTGTGAGCAGCCGCGCGAAATCTCCACGAGAAAGCGCTCGCCCATCTCCGCCTGCGGCGCGAAGATGACGGTCGAAGGCGCGAAGACTTCTTCACCGCGCAACGCTTCGGCGATCTCCGCCTCGCCGCGCCGAATCGCCCGCCTGAGGCTTCCTTCCTTAGGGTTCTCAGCCGCGACCGCGCGTCCGACTTTTGCAGGCACGCCTTCGACCTGCGGCCTGTAATTCTGGACCGTCCCGTCCGCGTTATAAGTCACCTCGTAAAGCGACGGAACATAGAAGCCGCGCCCGGTGCGTGCCAGGGCCAGTAGGATTTCGTCTTTCGTCCCGTGCTCGAAGATCGCATCAACGAGCTGTTGGCCTAGAATCTCGCCCTCGCCGACGCCGATGACGTCCGTGAAGTCCGCAATCGGCTCCGGATTCAGAAACGAAGCCGCGCCGCCCATGACGACGAGCGGGTCGTGCTCTGTTCTGTCCTTGGCCCAGACGGGCACGCCGCTCAGCCGCAAGACGCGCACCATGTTCAGGTAATCCGTCTCGAACGAGATGGAGAAGGCCACGAGATCAAAATCGCGCACGGGCGTCTGCGATTCCAGCGAAAGTAGAGGCGCGCGCGACTTTTCATACTCGCGCAGTTCCCGCTCGTCTGGCAGAAAGACACGCTCGCAGGAGACTTCCGGGATGCGGTTGAATAGCTCGTACATCGCCTGAAAGCCCAGATTCGCCATCCCTATCTCGTAAACGTTCGGATAGCAGAGTGCGATGCGAAGCTCGGAGCCGCGCTTGAGTATCCAGCCCTCTTCGCTGGCGAGTTTCTGCTTGTAACTTGCGATAACTCTTTGAGACATAAGAACGCTTTGATGAGGCTATGGAACAATCGGTTATTAAATTCTAGCCTGCAAAATTATAGCCGACCTGACCGCGTAAGGCGAACGCGCCTGAGCGGTCAGGTCGGCTAAGTGTCGGTCCGAAAATTCACTCCCCGATCAGCTCTTCGTGAAGTGCGCGGTTTTACCGCCCTCCTGCGCCGTCAAGCGGCCATCCGACTCTAAAACCATTTCGAGCGGGCGGCCAGGTCCATTCACCTCTAAAGTTATGCGATTGCCGTCAGCCTTCCACTTGCCGGTCAGGTCCGGGCCGATTGAATCCTTCGGGTGCATGGAGAATGTTCCATCGTCTTTAAGGGTTAAAGACTCTACCCTCATGCCGGGGTCGGAATCAGCCGTCGGCTTCCACGTTCCGACAAAAGAGCTATTGGAGGCCGAAGGTGTCTTGGAACCAGCGGCGTTTCCCACAGGCGAAGAGGCCGCCGGGCCTGTTGAATTTCCGGCTGAGTTGTCCGACTTGCTGCACCCGGTTGAGGATAGAATGAGTATGAGGACGATTCCTACACTCGCGAGCGGGGAGTATCTTTTCATAGGTTTACTCCGCTGTTTGGGCTATTAGAAAACCTGTGCTTCCTGGCGCGGAAAAGGGAGCAGCTATCGCTGCGTGCTCTCCAGAAACGCTTTCAGCTTGCGCGAGCGTGACGGATGACGCAGCTTGCGAAGGGCTTTAGCTTCAATCTGGCGGATGCGCTCGCGTGTCACGGCGAAGTGCTGGCCGACCTCTTCGAGCGTATGCTCGGACCCGGAGGTTCCGAGGCCGAAGCGCATCTTGATGACCTTCTCTTCGCGCGGCGTCAGGGTCGCCAGAACTTCGTCGGTTATCTCCCTGAGATTCGAGGCGACGACGGCGTCCGCGGGATTCAGGATAGATTTATCTTCGATGAAGTCTCCCAAATGAGAATCTTCCTCTTCGCCAATCGGCGTCTCCAGGGAGATGGGCTCCTGCGCGATCTTCAGAACCTTGCGGACCTTCGAGACCGGAATGTCCATCTTACGCGCGATCTCTTCGCTCGTCGGCTCGCGGCCCAGCTCCTGCACGAGCGCACGCGACGTGCGAATCAACTTGTTAATGGTCTCGATCATGTGAACGGGGATGCGGATGGTTCTGGCCTGGTCCGCAATCGCACGCGTGATGGCCTGGCGAATCCACCACGTCGCATAGGTCGAGAACTTGTAGCCGCGCCGCCACTCGA
>Ga0268243_1000058_pt1 | contig 41978 bp, 31 predicted proteins | sample BulsoiMagMametaG_FD_200254 | JGI IMG/M metagenome (GOLD analysis project Ga0268243, IMG submission 200254) | Bulk soil microbial communities from Mexico - Magueyal (Ma) metaG (v2) (version 2) | ecosystem: Environmental > Terrestrial > Soil > Agricultural land | place: Mexico: Magueyal...
GATCAAAGTGGACTCCGGCGGAAGCACTCGTCAGAGAGAAGCCATCGCCTGCAATGTCAATCAAGATGGGTGAATAACAGGTTCTGTTCGGTGAAGTCTCGCCGGTTTCCTGAGCGATATTATTGCTGCCGGTTGTCCAGTCTCTGCCCTCACACGGTAATGAGTCCTCGCCATTGCCATCGAGACTACAACACAGCCCGGAGCCATTGTCTTCAGTACCTGGAGGACAACTGCCATCCCAACCCGGCGTAGTGCAGTTCTCAGCATATTGCTGATTTGTGTCGCAACACCCTGTCGTATTATTTTTGTGGCGACCGCTTGGGCATAAGCCGTAAACGTTAGGATCGACCTCACATTTCCAGCAAGTATGTGGGCATACCAATTCTACTAATACGATTCTCTCGGCTTCTTCGTTAGTTACATATGCATAGCGTATCTTGTACGGCTTGGTACTGGCGTTACAAGTTATATGCTCTGTGACTGTTCCCCAACTTGGCGGTTTTTCACACAATTGTACACCTAAGAGTCTGGTATCAGTGCCAGCCATACCGTCGCTGCCGCCAGGTGTACCATCGCACCTCTTGTAATTTCCATAAGCGTCGCTGCTAACACAATTCAATTGATAGCAATGATCCCCACTCGCGTCATCGAACGCCTCACAACGCGGAGTACCAAGTGTCTTGGTTACAATCTGAGCTAAACCGGAGTAAGTGAGAAAGCACGAGGTGATCGCAATCGCCAAGAGGAGAAGTATAAGCAGGAGCTGGCGTTTCACGGCTCTTGTCTTCCTTCCGTAGAATCGAAAGGCTTATCTAATTCCCGCTTGACTTCCTCCTGCCCTCCCCTCGTTTTTGCCATAGACAATCGGCTTTTGACACGGCTGATGCCCGAATTGAATCCACTCAGCCACACAGACGACTTAGTTTGATCGTCGGGCTGTACCGAACCCTGACTCGCCAGGGCCTGCTCTAAAGCATCAGTGCCGCCGCTCGCTAAAATCTCACGATACCTCTTGATCGCGGCTTTCCCGCCAGCCCGATAACCGTCGAGCTGTTCCCCCGATTTGCTTGCGTCATCACCCCACCTTGTACCGTCCGCGAATTCAACGAAATCAACAACCAACTCCACCTTGTCCGGGGGCGATTTGTAAAGTCTCCCGACTCCTCCCTCCTCCTGTCTTGATTCATGCGGCTTCAAGAACAGTCTCACAGCAGGGAAATGAGTTAGACTGGTGCCAACGGCCCCCCCCTCCCCACCTGTGCTGACGCTGTCCCGGATTGAGTATGCTCTGATCGGCTTATCGCTCATATTCGTTACTGTATATCCGTAGCGTGGCCGCAGCGGGTCTGATGAATCAACATAGGTTGAGATCACGAGTATTGGTGAATCGGGTTGTTGAGCAATAACGATGCGGAGCGGTGCGATCTGAGAAAAGCCATAATTGTTGTGGAAGAACCAGAGGCTCCCCGTTAGAATTCCCAGTACTAAGAATTTGAGAGAAAGTCTCACCATTACTTTACTCATTTTTACACCTCCGCTCGAAGGTCTTTTAAAAGCTTCGCTTCTTCGAGACCTTTATATGCTTTCGTAGGGTGCTGACTTGATGTGTCCAAAGGGAAGGCACGCCCTCCGGTTAACTCATAGCCAGTGTGAATGTAGAGGCTGAAATCTTGCGGATTTCGCACAAGGAAGAAGGCATAACGTTTACCAACGCGAGGCATTCCAGTCCCCGTAACCATCGAAAGGGTAATATGTCCAGATGGAAATCTAACGCGACCACCTAGCCGTTCAAGTGTGACTGTTTCACCCCCTATGAAAGGGGGCTGCCCATCGCTTTTAAGTACTTCTTCAACCCGCACTGTAAATTCGGAATACACACCGGTATGGTCATTTGAAAGCACTGCCTCTGCGTCAGTCACTTTACCAATGAGGACTACGCTGCTTGTTTTAACAGGTAAGGCTGTTAGCGGTTCACCCTCATTGATGTGAGTTATTTGCTCTGACGAAGGATCGATAGGCAAGCTTGCTTTGTCGTACTTTGCGCCTACTGCTCGTCGCCTGGCCTTCTTTCCGGGGTCGGTTGATTCCGGCGCATTGCAGTCAACAACTGGGAATTGACTTTCGAAGTCATTTTTGTTGCTCGAATTACTTTGTTGGTTAGCCTTCTGCGTATTTTGCAGCACCGGTTTGAAAGCATTAACCACAACGAACCCGGCCAATATAAGAAATATTGCCGTAAAGAGAAGAGATAGCCATCCCTTACGATAATTCATAGAGATACCTCCTAAAATAGAATCTCAGTTCTATAGAGTATAGATTACATAAGTCAGAATATAGCTTGCTACCTATAAATCTTCAGGGCAGATAAATACGCGTAATTGAGACTAACAGGAGCGAGACTTATTGAGGAGTGAGGCTCCTGCTAAGAGTTACAAAATACGCGGCCTATATACGCCTCCGGCTCTTGACCGTCAAGAGTTATTTGCACCATCAACAGGTCTCTTTAATAGACTTAGGACTTACTGTCACTTTATTGATAACAGCGGCATTTAGGACTAGCCTGATTGCAAGCGCGAGACCAATGAAAGAGTCTGCATCTCTGCCTCGTCGCTTATCACAATAGCAAGGCCGCCGCGCCCTAACCTAAGCGCGGCGGCCTCAAGGCGGCACTGTTCGCCATTGCTCGGGCGAGCGTGCCTGCGTGAGATACGCGGCCCACCCTATCCGCGCATCCCGTCTCGTAAAGATTGGTTAGCGTCGCTTGCTGCCACTTCTTGCTTTTCGGCTCTCGCCTACGCCCGATCTCCTTCTGGCGCGCGACACACGCATGATGGCCTCATTTGATCCGGCGAGACGAAAGACCACGTAATCGCCGGGCTGGGCTTTCAGCGCATTGAGAAGCGGACAGGGGACACGGCTTCGGGGCAGACCATTATCGTCTGTCACTTTAGATTGATACTGGGCCACATCCTCTTGTCTCATTGGCAGTGCCCTTTACTAATGTGGTTTCGATTTACGCGCAAGCAGCCGCGCGACTGTTTCAGCTATTGCATTCATATCTTCCGGCTTCCTCAAAAACGCATTGGCCCCGGCTCGTCGCGCTTCCCTTTCAACATCGCTTGCTGAAAACATGATGATCGGCGTCTGCTGACGATGAGGGAGTTGCCGTGTCTGACGAATCAACTCGACACCGTTCATCCCCGGCAGTTCGTTATCGAAGATCAAAACATCGTAATGCGCCTCGCTTGAGATCAGCTCCAGTGCGGCCATTCCATCACCGGACGCTTCGACATTCCAGCCCTCCATCTCCAGCGCCTCTTTCACAGCGTCCGCAACGAGTTTGTTATCCTCTACGTGGAGGATCACGAGAGGCCGTATCTCTTCGCTGGGATCACGAATAAATATCAGGCTGCGCCGGCGCGGTTTGGCCGGTGTGCGTTGAGAGAGCAGATCTGGATATTGATTGTTCAGCTTTTGTATCAGGGTATTATGGCTGTATCCGAGCAGGTGGGCCGCGCGTGTGACGACACCTCCAGCATCTCTCAGCGCGCGTTCGATGATGCGCTTCTCGTAGCGGCGCACAGCGTCTCTCAATGAAAAGTTCTCCCAGACATCAATAACAGGAGAGGCCCCTGCGAAGTTGAGCACACGACACGCGGCCCTGCTCAAGCGCAGGAGAGTTGCCTGGTCACGCGAATTGTCTAGTAGGTCCAGGGCGCGCTCAAACGTGAAGCTCAGATCGTCAGGTGTTAGGTGTTCGGCTAACTCTTCGATAATGGTCAGCGCGGCCCTTCCGGCAGTCTCCGTGTCTCCAGCGTTCTGCGCCACTTCGACAGCCGACTGCAACGTAAGACGCGCCTGCTGCTGGCGATCTAATCTGGCGAGCGCCACGCCGCGCGTGATGAGAGCTTCGGCGAATAAGAACTGCTGGTCGCCTCCTTCAAGGGCTTGCACCGCAGCGCGGGCCAACTTCTCGGCCTCCGCTATGCGCCCTTCTTCGAGCAGCACGCGGGCGCGCGTGTCATCCACCTGCGCGATGTGAGCTTTATCCTTGAGGCTGGTAAAGAGCGCCTGCGCGCGGTCAAGATGCTCGTGCGCTTCCGCGAATTTCTTGATTGTGCCGAAGAGGAAACCTAGATTGTTTTCAACATACCCCTGATAGCGTGTATGCCCTGCCTGCTCGAAATGGTAACTGGCAGCCGCGAACTCAATTAGGGCGCGATCTATATAATCCTCGCGGCGCTCTGCTGTACCGAGATTTTTCAGCACTGTGCCGAAACCGATGTGAAATCTTCCTTTGATCCCATGATTATTACTTCTATCAAAAAGAGACGCTGCCTCAGTATATATACGAAGCGCATCATTGAGTCTCTTAGCTAAATGCTCAACATTAGCGAGGCGAAGTAAGGCCACTGCCCTAACCTCATTCCCCTCCTCGCCTGTATTAGCAGGCAGACGATCTAACGCCTCTCGTAGCCACACACGCGCTTCATTAAGCGCGCCCTGACGCCAGTAGCAGTAGCCAAGCTCCATCTGTGCTTCTGCTATCTTTTCCCTCTCCCCTAATGCCTCGAATCTCGTCATGCTTTCACTGATGAGATTCTTGGCTTCCTCTTGTGCCTCTTCAATCTGTTTACAGCCGCCAATCCAACCCGTCAGCACTCCGGCTCGGAGGATGACTTCTGCTGCTGTCCGCTCGTCCAGCCCTTCGATCATGGGTCGGTGGCCGACACCTTGCCACAACTCTCCCATGATCTCGCGTGCCGCCTCATAGTTTCCGGCCTCCTCCAACTGCTTGGCGGCCTCGCATCGGAGTTTTGATCGCTCCTCATGCGTGAGGTTTGGATCGCTTATCCTGTGAAAAAGCTGATGGGCTAAGTTCACGTGAGGACTACCTTTCTATAGCGCTGACCAAAAAGTGACAAGCAAATGCATGAGGAGACGCTCTTGCCTGAGCCGGAGTGCTAAGATGTGGCGCGCACTGGCTCATCCTGGGCGGTCCGGTAAGAACTCACGTCCTCACCGACCACCTGTAAGAGCGTAAACACTAAAGCTCAAAACAAGACAACTGGAGAACGCAATGAGAAACCTCAAAAAACTCTGCGCTGCATGCGTGTTGACTCTAGTCCTCGCCCTGCCTGCTTTTGCAGGTGATATGCTAGCTGGCGTCGCCTCGCCACCTCCGCCACCTCCTGACACGTCTTCAGCGACGACGCAAGGAGATATGCCAGGGGGCATCACGGGCGAGATGGGAACTGGCATCACAGGCGATATGTCGGCTGGAGTTGCAACCACAGACCCGGCGACGGATGTCCTGCTGAGTCTGCTGCAAAGCCTGCTGTCGCTCTTCTAGGCAGCGTGCGAGCACAATTTGGCTCAGAACAAGCTGCTGTAAATTCCAAATCACTGGCGGCTAAGGTGTAGTGTGTCTGGGCTAGCGCCGGACAGCCGAGTGTCTGTAAGGTGGCTCGACTTGGGAGGGCGCTACACTTTACAGGGTGGGAGATTAGTCCTCTGTTACCTCTAAATCAATAGAATATCTCTCGCAAATTAGTGCTGACGCTGCGGATTTATTGAGTTTATGGCTCACTGTAACTTTTTTGACAGTGCGGGAGTGCTTGAATCTCACCGTAGAGATCGTTTGCCAGGGGACGCAGACGTTGAAGGCGCAATAGCTACAGAACGCTGTGGGTGAGATTATTACGGCAGATATAGAAAAGCAAAGAACACAGCAGATAACAACGAGTATTCTACGCATCGTCGCTGTTCCTCCTACTTGTTCACAGAAGTGCTGGGTTGCTTGAGGTGTTTAATCAAACCTTCTGCGCCTTTAGTTTTGTAGGTCTTACGTGCGTAGTTTCGATAAAATATAACTCCCTGTTGCTGGTCACCGTTTCGAATATCCAGATCGTGTGGTATCGGTTGATCTTTTTCGAGTAGCGGTACGATTGCATTTATCGAGTTACCGCTTTGATTATATTTCCGAATCAACCATTCTTTATACTTTACCGCTCCCTCTCGGATATTGGTTATTATTCGTAAGCCAGCTTGATTAAGACCCGCCGTGCTATTGTCTGTGAACTCTACATAGTCAACACGTATTGTTACCCCCTTTATTACAGCATCACCATAATTTGTCGGTAGGTCCTGAAACGGTCGTTCTCCTTTTGGTGGGATGAGATTATTTCTATATTCACTGCGGAAATCTGGATGCACTAATGTTTCAATTGTAAGAAAGCTCGAATCTATGGATGTTTGTCCTTCCTTCTCAAGAGTGATGGAAATATTCATAGCTGCTGCCGCAATGTGTTTGTCCGTGTTATTTTTTATTACGCAGGATAACTTCTTGAGTGCATTTGGTGCTGATAGTTCTGCATCTTCACACTTCAGCTCAACAGGAATTACGCCACTTTCCGATGGAAGTTGATTAGTTACGATTGGAATCCGTGAATCTCCAAGCTGCTGAGTTGTTTGATCGCTCCGCGCTCTTAGTACAGCCGTAGAAATGACGATTAAACCTACTAACGCTGCTAATAGGATAACAATAGCAACTCTTGAACGCATGGTGTTGTCTCCTGATAGAAAAGAGAAAGTGAGTGTGAGTTCAGCAGAAGCGAGACTCGATGAGGAGTGAGGCTCTTGCCAACTCAAAACCATAAGCAGGCTGTCAGCTATATACGCTCGCTCGTTTAAGCTGTCAACGGATTTTTAAAGAGCAGCGCCGGATGGCCGAGTGTCTGTAAGGTGGCTCGACTTGGGAGGGCGCTACACTTTACGGCGCAAGACATTAACCCTCTATTACGCCTAAATCAATAGAAGATCTCTCGGAAATTAGTCTTGACTCTGCGGATTTATTGAGTTTATGGAGCGCTGTAACTTTATTGACAGTGCGGGAGCGTTTGAATCATGGCAGTGAAGGCGCAAAAGCTACAAAATGCTTTGGGTGAGAATCAAAGATCAAACCTCATACGTTTTCCAAGACCACGAAGACATAAGAGATTGTTCGCCAGGAGGTGCAGATGTCGAGGGTGCAAAAGCTACGGAGCGCTTTCAGTGAGATTATTAAATACGAGTATTCACTTTCTGACGAATAACCGCTTATTTTGCTGAGTACCGCGAGGACCTTTGACTGTCATCTCGATAGTCAGCGATTTGCCATCGGCAGAGATCGTCCACCTACGAGCGGTTTCGAGCGGAATTAAACCGCTCGGAGTGTCAATGATTGACCGCTCATTAACTTCAATACCCATACGGTCGGTAGTCCACCTCGCCACACGTCGGCCTTTTAATATTCCTCCGCTAGATGCTTGTGCGAAGAAATCAGTCTCCTGCCCGTTCAGCGTGTAGCCATCAGTGACCGTTTGTTCACCCCGCTCATTAGTAAGTTCAGTCTTAACTTGGATGACATTCTCGGTCTGAGTTACCGTCATCACTTGGTTCCTGCCCGACGAAAGCCCTTCGCTTCTGGCTGGGTCAAGCACCCATATGCCGCTGAACTTATCTGTAGTGGACGGCGCAGCGGATATGGTTTGAGAGGGCATGGGCGATGCGTTTGCAGAGGGTTGTACTATCTGCTGAGAGGCGGCTACATCTGCGCTTATTTTTTTCTCAGAAGTCTCACTGACTTCTCTAGGAGACAAACCAGTGGATGGCGCTTCTTTCGTCGAGCTATTGACGCGCTCTTGCGAGTTCTGCGTCGGCGCAGAGCTTGTACGTAAATTGATGATTGCGGCATACAAGACAACGCTCACCCCAATGGCGGAGGTTAGAACCACTACACTGACGAGAACGGTCTTACGTTTCATCCCCAGGATTCCTCCTGATCCTATTGGCTCTTCTTTTCCATTGCTCGCCGCTCGTCTTCCTTTTTCTTCAGCTCACTTGCCCTCCACTCATAGGTAGCGGAGAGTGCAGCAACCTGCCGCAGAGGGTTGGTTATACCTACTGCCAACTGCTGCGCACGGTTCTCATCCCTCCGCGCAATCGTTCTGAACAGATCTACGTCGAAACCTAACTTGCCCAGATCAGAATCTACGCTAGTACGATTTACCGCTCGGATCATTTCATCGAAAACGGCTTGCATTAAGTAGTCGTCTGCCGAAGCAGCCACTACCGCTAGCTTGTTCAAGGCTGATAGTTTTGGATCTACCTCCCGTTTGGTTGATATTAACTCCGTCGGCGCGTTCGCTGGGGGAAGGGGCGGTAAATCAGCAGCATCTTTGATCTGATTAAGAGCTTTGTAGATCAAAGGATTCTTACATGGTTGATCTTTGCCACACTTGTTGATAAGGGAGAGATACACCTCAAGAATCTGCGGGGCCGCACGTAGTTTTTCAGCTAACCTTTCGGCTCTCAAAACGTCTCCCTTAATAATAAGACTGATAGCTTCTTGCGCATCCACGAAGTCTGTGAGCTGTGTTTTACGATCTCCGTCCGGGAGGGTTTTGAGTGCGTTACGAGCTTTATCGAACATCCCGCGCCGCGCGGCAACATCTATGAGAGACACGTCCGGCGTCTCTTGATTAAGAGACGCATTCAATTGTCTCTCCCGATCACGTCGGTTCGACTCTGCTAATTCCTCAGGCGTCTGGAATGGACTTCCTTCATTCCCACTGCGGCTAAGGCTCTCCAACTCCAGATAAGCTGGCATCAACTCCGGCGCGTACTGTCTAACTGGCTGGCCGGCTGTGAGGATTATCCCCCGGAGTCTTACTAAGCTACTAGGATTACTCTGTCTTAATGGTAAAAGACTCTGTACAACATAAGTCGCATACGCCTTCATTACCGCAGGGCCGGGAGGCTTGACTTGCTGATCTTGCAAGAGGGTCGGGAAGATAAGTCGCATCAAGACAAAGTAAACCCGCACTGTACCCTGTGTGAAGGAGAAAGGGATGTTTCGCAGTTGATCTATGTACCTGATGATTAGGGCGTCGGCGGCGGCACGATCCTTCTTAGCGAGTTCCTGAATCAGCAAGCCCGCCATAGTCTGAGTCGGTTCTGCTGCTATCGCGTCAGCGAGATACTTGCTGGCCGCCTCTGTATCGCCTTTACTGAGGGCTTCTCTTGCAAGGGTAGCATTGATGTAATTGGCTTCATTCTTCCCTAAGCTTTCAGTTCCTAATTTGACCAACTGTTTAGCGTAAATATGATCTCGTTCGGCGATTTGTAATACTCGGCTGCGCACCTCTCTCCTCGCACGCTCAAGCTCAGTCGGGAATGAAAGATCTGCGCCGATGGCTTGAGCGCGGCTCTTTTGCTGTTCAGTCTCATCGGGAAGAGTAAGCTTATATGCATCAGCTAGCATCCGCTTAGCTCCTTCCGTATCCAGATACCACAACGCGCTGGCAATTTCCGCCTTTGCGCGCGCGCGTGCCAAAGGGCTGGTGAGTCTGGCGGCCTGCGCATCGAGAACTTGTAGCTCAGATATAAGTTGCTGCCTCTCCGCGTCTGTCGAGTTGACGCGAGGCTCCTGATCGAGAGTTTGGCTACTACCAGCCAGCGTAAATGCCAGCAGTATAACTAAGAGTAATGCAGGTCTGTTCATCGGGTGCAGTTCCTCCTCTGTGCCCTATTTGCTGAAAGCGCAACAGCACTGATCGCCAAGCGATGAGATCGCCGCGCTTCCAGCGCACGCGTGTACGAACCCTCTTAAGTTAGGGGAAGCGGCGACTTCCACTCTTTACCTTAATCTCTCGGCATTCCTCTTAACATTCGAGAAAGCAGAGGACGTTAGTCAAAAAGTCCGCATCGCGAGTGACCCATCCACTGCTGGTTAACTCGGCTTCATAGTTTCCTGCGGTGCTACCACAGGATACAAAGCCGGTGTTGCCATTATCGTATGTAACGGCGATAAGACAGTTGGCGTAAGTGGGTTGGGCGACAATGCCCATCCCAATCAACGCAAAGGCCACGAGGAGAAGTTTTGCTATCGGATTCTTGAAGTTCTTCATGATCGGCTGTCGCTCCTATTGAGGGGGTCAGAGTCAAAGACTCTGATCAGATTGATGATTTTGGTAGTCACCCACGAACTGAGAGACTGCAAGGAAGCTCGACTTGAGAGGGCGCTACACTTTACGGTGCCAGAGATTAAACCCTCTCTCACGCCCAAATCAATAGAATATCTCTCACAAATTCTCGCTGACTCTGCCGATTTATTTGGTTTATGGAGCGCTGTAACTTTTTTGACAGTGCGGGAGCGTTTGAATCATGGCAGTGAAGGCACACACGGGGAATTGAGGACAAAAACCTTTTTTCCAGGAACAGGATTCTCCCACCAGCAGATTTGCCAGAAACTATCCTGTCTGCGTCGCCGAGCCCCATCAGGGGCGGCATAATCTATGCCGCCCCTGATGGGGCTCAATTCATATTCTCGCACCCGTAACCCGGGGGCTCACGCCCCGGGTTACTGATATTGCGCCCCTGACGGGGCTGAAAACCCCGGCCTACTCTTAATATCGAACTCACGTTAAATGCTGAAATAAAGTAACTAAGCCTATCCGGCCACCATATTCTCCTCAGATTTGTTCAACACCTCAAGAATTCCTCAAGTCTAATTTTTTAAACTCCTTAACAGTTCATGCCCCGCGGATGCAAAAAGGGGCATGGACAAAGCGTTCGGCAGGCGTCCTCGCTCTTTTTACGGCAGTGTTCGGACTTGAACCCCAGACCAGGACCCGGCTCCTGTTAGGCCGGGAATTGGAGAGTGCGATGCGAGTAAAGGAGATGAAAGAGTGCGGCGTTTACGCGCTCCCGGACGGAAGGGAAGTGGTCGCACACAGCGGCGGCCGTTTCGGCTTCTTCAAGCTATATGACCCGTTGGCTTGGAAATATCAGGGGCCGCCGATGTACGAAACCGACGGGCGGGGGATGATTACTTCGTTTGGCAGGCCCACCCCCTGGCGCGTCGAAGATTTGAAGGAAGTGGGAGTAACTGAGAAATGATGAACGCGGAACGCGGAACGATGAACTGAAAAACATTGGTCTTTAATTCATCCTTCATCGTTTCGCGCTCATCGTTTCCTTCCTCATCGTCCGAAATTGAAGAATCTCAGGAACCCTTAGAACTATGCAGATCATCCTCGACAAAATCACCACCCCCAGTGAGCAGCCTCGCATCTCGCGTGCGCGCCTGCTCAATACGCTTCACGGGAGCCTCGCCAACTGCACCTCGACCATCATCAACGGGCGCGCGGGCACTGGCAAGACGCAACTGGCTGCGGACTTCGCGCGCCGCTGCGGACGGCGCACCAGCTGGTACAAAGTGGATGCCTCTGACGGCGAGCTTTCAGTCTTCTTCAAGTATCTGGTCGCCAGCGTCGAGCGTTGGCGTCCTGGCTTCGGCCAGGAGACTTTGCTGAAGATGGTCGAAACCGCAGGGCTCGACGACATCCCGATGCTCGCGGAGGCTTTCGTCTATGAGTTGTTGGAGCGCAAAGGCGAGCCCTTGCTGATCGTCATAGACGACCTGCACCTGATTTACGACGCAGAGTGGGTCGTGCCCTTCTTCCGCCGCCTGTTGCCGCTCTTGCCGGCGGAAGCGCACATGTTGATTACGGGCCGGAGTCTTCCGCCCGCCCCACTCTGGCGCATGCGCTCCAAGCAGACGCTCTGTGTGATTGAAGAGCCGACGCTGCTCTTCACACCGCTTGAGGCGACGAGGCTTTTTAGCAGCTACGCTTTGACGGAAGCGCAGGCTGTCGCCTCCTTCAAACAGACGCACGGGCGCGCCTCGACTCTCGACGCGATGGCGCGGATATTGAGCGAAACGGAAAACGCGGTTAAGAAAGAACATCTCTCCTCGATTGCGCAGAGGCTGCGCAAGCGGACGGCGCGGCGCAGGCACGGCTACGCGCTTTAAGACCGAAAAGAGAATTGCATGCCCCCAATGCAGCGTGAGAACCAGACTACCTCGCACGCATCTTTCCCGGAGATAGCGGCGGGCGGTTGGGGCGTGCTCTCTTGGAATCGTGGATTGCGCCCCGCCCGCTATGATAAGCTCACGGAAAATCCCGCGAGACCTGCGAGGCACAGGTTGATGGCAGAAGGGCCGCATCGTCCCGATACATCACAGTCCGCCGGAGCGCCGCCGCCGCTTGCCCAGGGGCTGGTCGCGCCGACGACATTCTTCCTGCGCACAAAACTGCTGCCGCCGCGCCCTGCGCCGGCGCTGCTCTCTCGCCCACGCCTGACCGAACGCCTGCTCGCGAATCTCGCGCACCCGGTCACACTTGTTACAGCCAACGCGGGCTCCGGCAAGACCACGCTCGTCGCCGACTTCGTCCGCACGCACGCACGCGAGTTCGTCTGGTATCAACTGGATCACACGGACGCGGACCCTTACGTCTTCCTGGGTTACCTGACACACGGCATCAAGCAGATAGTGCCGGGCTTCGGCGACGTCCTCTTCTCTTATTTGCAGCAGTCCGCGGATCTGCTGGCGCGCCAGCCCGAGCGCGCCGTGGACGTCCTGCTCAACGAAGTGCTGGAAAACATCGAGCAGCAGCTAATCATAGTCCTCGATGATTATCATCACCTGGGCACGGAGACGGCCGTGCACGCGGTCGTTGATCGCCTGCTCGCTTACCTTCCGGACGTCCTGCACATCATCATCATTTCACGCGATCTTCCACCGCTCTCTTTAGCGCGCCTTCGCTCGCAGGCTTCGCTCACGGTCATAGACAGGTCAGAACTGCTCTTTACGGATGAGGAGACGCAGGAACTTTTCCGCAAAGTCTTCGACCTGGAATTAACGCCCGAACAGCTCTCCGAATATAGAGAAAGAACGCACGGCTGGATTACAGCGCTCCAGTTGGTCCGCCAGGTCGCGCAGCGCCAGGCTTTCACCGGAGGGAGCGCGCACGAGGGCGACGGCCCGGACCTGGTCGAAATCCTGCGCCAGTCCGAACGTGACATCTTCGACTACTTCGCCGAAGAGGTTTTCGCAGACGAGACGGAAGACGTGCAGCACCTGCTCCTGCGCGTCTCGCTCCTCGACCGCGTCGAAACGGGCATTTGCACAATCGTCTACCCGGAGGCGAACTGCCGCTCGATTTTGCCGGCGCTCGTGCGTCGCAACGTCTTTATGACGGTCGCCTCAGACGAGCGCGGCGAAGAGTATCGCCTGCATCCGCTCTTTAAAGGTTTCCTGCGCCGCCGCCTGCGTTCCGAGTTGGGGCGCACCGGCATGAGCGCGGAGCACGCGCGCTTTGCAAACTATTTTCTGGAACGCGGCGCGTGGGAGCAGGCCATGCATCACCTGCTCGAAGCGGAGGATTTCGAGCGCGCCGCTCAAGTGATCGCGGAGCACGGCGGCGCGTGGATAGAGTCGGGCGCTCTCTCCTCGCTCGTCTCCTTCTCGGAAGCGCTTCCCAAAGCCGTGATCGAAGCGCATCCGCGCGCTCTGGCGCACCGCGCCGAAGTCGCGCGACTGCGCGGCGAGTACGATGCGGCGCAGGCCCTTTTCCGTAGCGCCGCGACGCTCCTGCACGAGCAGGGCGACAACGAGGGCGAGGCCGAAGCTCTGCACTCGCTCGCCACAATCGCGCGCCGCCGTGGCGAATACACGATGGCTTTCACCTACCTGGACCGCGCCATAGAGCTGACGGACGAACGCTCCGCCGTCCGCATCAAGTGCAGCAACACGCGCGGCCTGTGCCTGACGGCCACGGGCGAGTGGACGGCCGCCGAGCGCGAGTTTCGCGAAGCGTTACAACTGGCGGAAGAACGCGCCGACGAGCACTACGCGCGTCTGATCGCGCACAATCTGGGGCTCCCGGCGCTGCTTCGCGGAGACTTCGGCGAGGCCCTCAGGTGGCTGCGCCGGATGCTGCGTGACGGGGAGAGCGTCGCGCCGATGCCGCAGGAGGCTACCGCGCATCTCAACATGGCGCGCTGCTATCTCTATCGCGGCGAGATCGAGCCTTGCGAAAAACATCTTGAGGGAGCACTCGAATGCTGCCAGCTCTTCAACCTCGTCGCCTCACGCGCCGAGACTTTCGAGACTTACGGCAATCTCTACCGCGAGCGCAACGACGCTGCGCGCGCGACGGAGTTTTACGCGCGAGCCGCACGCGCCTACGACGACGCCGGAATTGATCTCACGCGTTGCGAGCTTTTGGAGGAGCAGGCGCTGCTTCATCTGCAACTCGGAAATCTGGGCGCCGCGCGCGGGTTGATTGATCGCCTCGTTGACGCGCGCGAGGCGGCCGAGGACGAGCGTGGAATCCACACGGCGAAGCTCTCGCGCGGTCGCATCCGGCTGGCGCAGGGCGAGAACGAGGCTTCACAGTCAGACCTTCAGCCCGCGCTCGAATTTTTCCGCGAGCATGGGTTCTACTACTACGAAGCACAGGCCTCGATGGCGCTTGCCGCCTCTTATTTCAATACGGGCGAAGAGGGGTTGATGCTCGAACAGCTGCGGCGCGCTCTCGATCTGGCCGCGCGCTACGATTATGAATACTGGCTGCAACGCGAGGTCGCCAATAACACGCGCTTCTTCTCCCAGGCGGAAGTCGCGGAACTTTTGCCGCCGGACGTGCGCGAGCAACTGGCGGCGGGCGCCGGGCGGGTCGAGGCGCGCACTCATGCGCCCGCGCGCGCCGTCGTCGAGATCGCCTCGCCGCAGCCCGTCACGGACCTGACGATTAATATGCTCGGTCCAGTGGAGATTTTCCGCGACCCCGTGAGGCCGCTGGCGGCCGACGCCTGGACGACCAAGCGCGCGCGAGACATCCTGTGCTTCATAACCTCGCGCCGCCACCGCCGCGCCTCCAAGGACACGATCATAGATACTTTCTGGGGCGAGGCAGACTTCGAGGCGGTCGAAAAGAATTTTCACCCGACCGTCTCTCACATACGCAAGGCGCTCAACAGCAATCAACCGTTGAAGCAGAATTTTCTGCTCTACCGCGACGGCGATTACCAGCTGAGCCCGGATTTTTCTTACAGCATTGATACGGAAGAGTTCGACCGCCTGGTTACGGAAGGCGAAACGGCGCGGCGCGCCAGAGAATTCGAGCGCTGCATCAATCTTTACGAGGCCGCCGTCAAGATTTATCGCGGCGAGTTCATGCAGGGAACTTACGACGAGTGGGTCGAGGAGCAGCGCTCTTATTACCGTGAGCAATACCTGCGTCTTCTGGAGGCTCTATCCGCTGTCGCGCAGAAGACGGAGGACTGGACGCGCTCGCTTCACCTGGCTCAGCAAATCCTGCGTGAAGACCCGTATCGCGAGGACGTGCATTGCATGATGATGCGCGCCCACGCCGGGCAGGGGAACCGCCACGCCGTCAAAGAGCAGTACGAAACGCTGCGCAAGCTTTTAAAGGAAGAGCTCGGCGTCGAACCTGCGGCCGAGACCCAGAAGGTTTACAAAGAGTTAATTTCATGACCCGGAGGGCCGCGTTCGTCTCGCGAGCCCTTTTTCTGGGAGCGATTTGCAGTTTTAATTGATGTCGGCCTAAGCCGTCTCGCATTGACTGGTCGGGCCTATTGACCGACAATCGAAAATATTACAGGAATGCAATGATCGTATTCCTGAACCGCAATCAACAATGATGAAAGCTCAATTAAAATCAGGAATTTCGTGGAGGCCGTCAAAGGCCTTCCGGCCTCGCAGAAGGGCCGCCGAAGAGGTGGCCGCATCCGTGAATCTCCAAAGTTTGAGGAGCCTCTTCCCGACGCACATGGTGAGCCTTCGCCCTAAACTTCGTCAATTCATCGCTCTGGCGCTCGTGTTTCTGCTCGCGGCCGCTCCTGCGAGCGCGGGCATCACGATCACTGGAGCGGACGGCATTACTGCCACGGGCGCCGACGGCATCAACTACGTAGGGACCTCTGGAATCACCATCACTGGCGCAGATAGCTTTCTCTTCTTCGCTCCCAATGGAATAACGGCCACGGGCGCGGACGGCATTACTGCGACGGGCGCTGACGGGATCACGGCCACAGGCGCGGACGGCTTTACTTACACCGGCGCAAACGGCATCACGGCCACGGGTGCCGACGGGATTACCATCACAGGCGCCGATGGGATTACAGCCACGGGCGCGGACGGCATCACGATTACGGGCGCGGACGGCACGATCTATAAAGCGGACTCTGCCGTCATACGCAGGCCCAACGGCATCACCATCACGGGCGCAGACGGGATCACCGCCACAGGCGCTGACGGGATTACAGCCACAGGCGCGGACTCGCGTCAGGTAACGCACGCCGACGGGATTACCGCCACGGGAGCGGACGGCATCACGGCTACAGGCGCGGATGGAATTACTGCGACGGGAGCTGACGGGACGATCTTTCAGATTCCGCCCACCGGAATCACCATCACTGGCGCGGACGCGATTACAGGGGCGGCTGCCGACGGTATCACCATCACTGGCGCGGACAGCATCGTGGACAGTTCCTACAGCGGCATTATGGCCGCCGCCGGGGACGCTCAATCCAACGGCATTCGCAGCATTGATCCGGAGCTGGCCATCTGGCTCAACGAGATGACGGACGACAGCAACGTTGACGCCATCATCGTCTATCATCAAAAGCCTACAGAGACGGACATCGCGGACCTGAGAAGCATAGGCATTCTCGGCGGCACGCGTTTCCGCGAGCTTCCCGTGATAGCGGTCACAGGCTCGCGCCGTCAAATCTTCAAGGTCTCGCGCTTTAAGTCCGTGCGCCACCTCGCCAAAAACCGCACGTTGCAGGCGACGGTTGATCCGTACCTGCAATTGACAGGCTCCGAGCGCGTGCGGCGCGATGCCGATTTGACGAAGAGAAACCTGGGGCTGCCTCTTTCGGGCCGCGGCGTCACGGTCGCCGTGCTCGACACGGGGCTTGACGGAACTCATTCCGATCTTTCGGGGCGCGTCGTGCAGAACGTGAAGCTCGCGGACACGCAGAGCCTCAGCGTCGGATTTATAGAACCCGTCAGTGTCGAAGGATTGCCGACGACCGACCAGGCGTACGGGCACGGAACGTTCGTCGCCGGCCTGATTGCCGGAAACGGCGTGCGCTCGGGCGGCAAATATAGCGGGATCGCACCCGGAGCAAACCTTGTGGGATTGAGCGCCGGCGATTTGAACCTCTCATACGTGCTGGCCGGATTCGACTACGTGCTCAGTCATAGCGCGCTCAACGTCCGTGTTATCAATTGCAGCTTCTCGGCCAACACGCTCTTTGATTTAAACGACCCCGTCAACGTCGCCACGAAGATGCTGACGGACAGAGGCATCAACGTCGTCTTCTCGGCCGGCAACACTGGGTCTGGCGAGCACTCTTTGAATCCTTATGCCGTCGCCCCCTGGGTCATCAGCGTCGGCGCGACCAACGAGCTGGGGACATTGGCTGGCTTCTCCTCGCGCGGCGATTTCGGAAGCGCATTGTTCCGTCCGACGATAGTCGCGCCGGGCGTGAACGTTATCAGCACGCGCGCGGCGGGCACGAACGTGACCGGAACGGTCGGCGTCATTGAGGCGGATAAGGCTCGCCTGGGCGCGGGCGAGCTTCCTTTCTACACGACCGCCAGCGGAACGAGCTTTTCGGCGCCGCAGGTCGCCGGGACTGTCGCCCTGATGTTGGAGGCGAACCCGCAGTTGACGCCGCAGCAGGTCCGCGACATTCTCCAACGGACGGCCACACCTCTTCCCAACTACTTTCAGCACGAAGTCGGCGCGGGCATGCTCAACGCGCACGCAGCCGTTCTAGAAGCGGCGTTTCCGGCGCGCCGCATGGGTCTCTGGCGTGCCACGCTTGACCACGGTCAGGTGACTTTCCTGAACGAGCAGGCGCAGCAGATCAATGCTTTCGTTCCGCTCCTGGGCAGCTACGACGTCACCATCAACATTCCGGCGGATGCCGTGCTGGCTTCCGTGCGTGCGGGCTGGGGTCCAGTCTCGGGCACGTCCGACCTGGCGCTCACTGTGACGGATGCCGCAGGGGAAAAGCTTGACGGAGCGAATATGCAGAACCAGCCGGGGCTGACCGGTAAGAGCGAAGGGCTTTCACTCAGAGATCCTGCGGAGGGCCTCTTCCATCTTCGCCTGGCTAACGCCCCGAACACGGTCGGCACGTCGTCGCAGCCAGCCTCCGCGTTGCTCCAGGTGACGCGCGTCCAATACGCGGGCCTCAGCGATGTGAACGAACTCAGCGCGGGTGTGCGCGCAGACATCTACCGAGCGCTGCGTATGTTTGCGATGTCGCCTTACGGCACGCGCTTTCGCCCCGCTTTCGGAGTGACGCGCGCCCAGTTGGCATCCGCCCTCGTTATGGGTGGGAAGGTTCCGCAGTATCTTCCGGCGCAGGCCAGATTCACTGACGTGCGCGACTCTTCAACGATGCTCTTCGTCGAGAGCGCGCAAAGTGCGCCCGGAGGCGCGCTCTTTACGGATGCAGCGCCCGGCGGGAAGTTCCGGCCAGACGATTACGCCACGCGCTTCGCTGCTGCGGTCGCGCTCGTCCGGGCCGCAGGGCTTCAGGGGGAAGCAAACGCGGCCTCAGGCCAGCCTTTGAATTTGAGCGACGCGGGCGAGATTCCGGTGGCGATGCGCGGCTACGTCGCGGTCGCGCTCTCGCGCAAACTGTTGACGGCTGATAGTGGAAGCTTCAGGGGCCAAAGCCCTCTGACGCGCGCCGAGCTGGCGCACGCCATAGTCGCGATGTCGAAGTAAGCCGCGCGCGAAGAAAAGATTCAGGCCAATAAGATTCGGGGCAGGCGGCGCGTGTGCGTGGGGGGCGCACACGCCTGGGGCGGAGCCTGTCCATTGCGGAATGCGGATTTCGGATCGCGGATCTGTTTTTAAGCCCTGTCAGATGCCTGAGGAGATCATTTCTCGGCGTAGGGAGGGTGGATTCTCCACGCGCCGTTTTCCTTAATCAGTGGGATGGGGAACGGTCCTGAACCCGATTCGCATTCAACGGTCGCCCGGTCCCCTTCGATCTTCTCGTTGCGACATTGCGCCGGCGATTTCAGCCCCACCGCTGTTTGCAGCATTATGACGCCGGGCTCGTTCTGCTTCTGCTCCTGCTCCACCAGCTTTTGCAGCGCCCTCTTCGAGAGCAATCTCTTCATCGCCTCGTTGTCCTCTTTCGCCATCGCCTCGGCGAAAGCTTTGGCTACCTCGGTCGGCGTAGCCTTCTTGGCGCAGGCGACCGCGCCCAGCGTGATTGCGAGGAGCGAAGCGAGTAAAACGTTGAAGCGTCTCTTCATCCGCGTTCTCCTCTTAAAAACAGCGCTTCAAACCGGTCCGGCGTTCTCCTCTAGCACCTTGCTGCCTATTGCTTCACGAATAGCTCCTCGGCGTTCCAGAGCGAGTAGGGAAGAATCGGGCCGGGGCGGTGGTTGCCGACCCTGTTGTTGGCGGCTGTCGTGATGTGGCGCGCGACAATCGGGATCACGGGCAATTGCTCCGCCATGATCATTTGAATCTCGCGGAAGCTGGCTTTGCGGCGTTCCAGATCCGTCTCGTGCGCTTGCTGGGCCATGAGCTCATCAATTCGCGCTTCCCAGGGGGTCGCGGGCTGAGGCTGTTTCGGATACCACTGGTGACTGCTGCTGTTGCTGAGCAGCATGTTGGCATACGAGGACGGGTCCGTGTCCGTCAAACTCAGGCCGAGCAGCACGGCGTCGTAGTCGTAGCTCTGCATCCAGCGCGCCGTCAGCGCCTGCGTGTCTATCGGGGCGATCTGCATCCTGATCCCGAGTTTAGCGAGGTCTTCCTGAATCACTGCGGCCATCTGCTGGCGGGGCTTAGTCTCCGCGGGCACTATTAATGTGAACTCGACCCGATTGCCCTTCGCGTCGTACAACTCCGGCGCGTCCGCAGCGCCGCGAGTCGTGAAGCCTGCTTCCGTCAGCAGGGCACGCGCCTTCTCCAGATCATATTCCGTGGGCGGAATGTCCGCCGCCGCCCAGGTCTTATTGCCGGGCGAGACGAACCCGTAGAGCGGTGTTGCCAGACCTTGCAGGTTCGACTTGAAGATTGTGTTGCGGTCAATTGCGTGAGAGACGGCGCGGCGAAATCGCACATCCGCGAACCAGGCGCGCTTCACGGGGTCAACTATGGGCTTGCCGTTCTGTGTGCCTTCGTTGAGATTGAACCAGAGGTGGTCCGTGCTCAGACCAGGACCCAGGTCGCGAACGCGGACGTTGCCCTGCGGAGTGCGCATGGCGGCGTAGTCCGACGGGGGGATGCGGTCAATGATGTCAATGGCGTTCTGCTGGAGGCGTGTGATCGCGTTGTTGGCGTCCGCGATGAATTCTATCAGAATCGAATCCAGGTACGGGAGCTGGTTGCCGGCGCTGTCCTTCTTCCAGTAGTTCGGGTTGCGCTTGAGTTTGACGCTCTCGCCGGGCGTTGCTGATTCGACGGCGAAAGCTCCCGCCGTCACGATCCTTTGCGGATCGGACGCGATATTCCAGGCGTCTTTGAGCGTGCCCTTATTGAAATCCTCTTCGAGCGCGTGACGCGGCAGGACGACGACGTTGAAAAGATAGCCTTCGGGCGCGGCGACGGTCTCGGGAAAAGTCATCTTCAAGTGGCGCGCGTCCACTACGGTCGTCTCAATCGGGCGGTCATTAATCAGCATCGCGTCGCGGAAGAGCGGCGACTGTGTGCGCTCGTCGTAAAGGGCGCGCATCGTGAACAGCACGTCGTCGGCCGTCAGGGCGTGACCGTCGGAGAATTTGAGACCGTCGCGCAGCGTGACCTCGATGGTCCGGCCGTCGTCGGCGCGCTTCCAGGACTCCGCCAGCCCGGGGACGTGGCGCTGCTGGTCCTGGTCGAAATCAACGAGCCGCCCCCCGATCAGGAAGAAGGCGACCACCAGCCCCGTCTCCTCTTTCGCCATCAGGTAGTTGAAACTTTGCGCCGGCGTCGTCAGCCTGTAGGTGATCGAGCCGCCGCGCGTGCCCGTCGTGCGCTCGCTCGGCAACTCCTGTTTCTGCGGAGCTTGCTGGCGGCAGCCTCCCGCGATTAAAGAGAGGGCGAGCGCGGCGAAGAGAATCAATCTCTGGAATCTTCTTTTCATCATCAACATTACGTGTTCGGTCTCGTTGGATTCGGACGATCTTCACGCGAGGTCGGGCAAGCGGATTCAAACACGTTAACGAACAGATGTCCAGAGCAGAGTCTGATTACTCATTTAAGTCTGGCATAGATTCCCGGAGAAGGAGTGTCGAAAAGTGTGATGCTTTTCAACGCTGGCCCATCTCCAGTATCAGCCGGTGGCGGGTCGGGTCGAAAATTACGATCTTGAAACGTTTTAAGATTTTGCCGCCGATGAAGCCTGCTCCGACCGAAGAGGCGCTGTCGCCCTTCGCCGCTTGAGAAAAATGGGCAACAGGATTTTCGATCACGGAACGGCCTATCTCGACGCTCGTTGCGTAGCCGATTCGTATCTTGCTTGCTCCGCCGATGCCTAACGAAGAGGCTTCCGTGGTTTGCTGTGTGGAGTTGAGAAGTTTGTGCCGCTTAACGAATGGACTATTGAAGAACAGGTCCGTGTCCGCGCCGCTGTCTATCAAGAACATGCCCGCGACCGGAGCCAGGCCCGGCAGCTTCACTCTCAAGAACACATGCGGATTATTATCCAGCATTCTGATGGGAACAATTTCACCGCCCCCGCGGTAACGATAGCTTCTCGGCTGATAGAGATTGATCGTGCGGGTCGTGTAATCAATCTCGACGACGAACCGCTTGAGGAAATCATAGCCGAGAAGCCCGCCGATAGTTTCGCCCTTTACCGGAGATGGAAATTCAAGAGGCAGAACGCCGACTTCTCTCAGAGAAAACTTAACGCCGGAGAGATCGAATGAAACATTTTTCGCCGTAGCGAAATCAACCAACTCTTCGCCACCGCCAGCGGCTTTCGTCTCCCCCTGAAGTTTGAGGTTGAGCGCTTGCGCCTGACGCGCGCTAATCATCGTCTCTTCCGCGCCGCTGTCGAGTCCGAACCAGAGAGGCTCAGAGCCGTTGACCCGAACGCGCAGGAAAATATGTCCTCCATCAGTGATCTCGAAAGGGATTTTCGAGACCGTTTGCCTGCTGGCGGACTGCTGCGCGAGCGGGGCGGGAGTTTGCGTTTGCTGATGAGCGCCGCGCGACGCAAGTCCGAAAGATAGAATCGAAGCCGCGACGGCAACCAGGCGGAGCGGGAGACCTAGGGTAAGGTTCACGTTTGATTTTCCTCGCAATCAGAGAAGTTTAAAGGCTTAGACACCAGATGGACAATAGTTGTTCCTGGTGAAATGGTGCCGCCAGGCTCTTGTCGCCAATCATTATAGATGATAGATAACCTTCGGACTTTTTCTCAGCCTTAGAAGCTGTTTGGGAATTCTGTATTGTGCGCCGAAGGCGCAACCAGAAGATAGCCAGACGTGCAACGTCTGGAACTCTCAAGCGCACCACGAGGTGCCGCACTGAAGGTGCGGCGAGGTCTGTGCGCCCCTTCAGGGCGCGATTGCGTGTGCGACCTGTCCCAGACCTTTCAGGTCTGGCTACCTTCTGCGTGCCGCTTCGCGGCGAAATGATTTTTCTTAGATAAAGGCTGAGAGCTGACCTCGACCTGTCATTTGAGGCTGCGCCCGTGTCGAAACTGATACTCTCAAGATTACTACAGGGAATCGTCGTCCTGCTGGTCGTCTCGATGCTGACGTTCTGGCTGCTCGCGGCGGCTGGCGGCGACGCCGTCTCGTCGCTCGCCAATGAGCGGTCGGTGAGGAGCGAGCGGCTGGAAGAGCAGCGCCGTATCTACGGGCTGGATCAACCGCTGGCCGTTCGCTACGTCCGCTGGCTCGGGAGCATTGCGCGCGGGGAGATGGGCAAATCCTTCATCTCTGGGCTGCCCGTGTGGCCGGATATTCGGCGTGCGCTCGGCAACACGCTTTCGCTGGCGGTCGTCTCTCTCGTCATCGCCTGGGCGGTGGCATTGGCGCTCGGCTCGCTGGCCGCGCGCCGCCCGCGCGGCTGGTTAGATAAATTGTGCGGCGCTCTCATCCTGCTGGCGTCCTCTACGCCGCGAATTGTGCTGGCGCTCGGCGCGCTCGCACTGGCCGCGAGCACCTCTTTGTTCAATACCAGCTCGGGCGGCGAGCGCGACTCGGCCACGGACATCATCCTGCCCGCGTTTGTCCTGGCCTTCCCGCTCATCGCGCTCTTTCTGGCGCAAGTTCGCGACGGGCTGGGCACTGCGCTCAGGGAGGAGTTCGTGCAGGTGGCGCGCGCCAAGGGCTTGTCGGAAAGGGTCGTCGTCCTGCGCCACGCCCTGCGCGCCGCGCTCAATCCGCTCATCACGATCTTCGGCTACTCTCTGGGGGGATTAATCGGCGGCTCCGTGATCGTCGAGTCTGTGCTCAACCGTAAAGGGCTTGGAGAGTTGAGCGTCATGGCTACGCGCAGCCGCGACGTGCCTTTGATAATGGGCATCGTGCTGGTGACCGCGACGGCCGTGCTCCTTGGCAATCTCATCGCGGACATCCTGCTCAGAGTCAATGACCCGCGCCTGCGCGAAGACGAGACGCGGCGCGGCATTTCCGCGAAGAACATAACGACCTCGAACGCCGCCTGAGACTGATGAGCGAGAAGACGACGCAAACCGAAAAAGGCGCGCCGCTGTCGGAAGAGTTGCGCGAGACTGTGAGGCGCGGACGCCTTCGCCGCGGAATACGTTTCGTGCGGCGGCGCAAGAAATTTGTCGCCGGACTCGTCATCGTCGTCTTCTTCTACGCGGTCGCCCTCTTCGCAGATTTTCTGGCGCCTTATGATTACCGCACGCAGTTTCGGGGCGAGCCCGGCGCGCCGCCGAACGCTGTGCACTTCGTTGACGAGCAGGGCAATTTTCACCTGCGCCCCTTTATCTACGCGCGCCTGATGGTGGACCCGCTTGCGCGCCGTTACGAAGAGGATACGGCGCGCGCCTACCCGCTCGCGCTCTTCACGAAAGGCTACGCCTACAAGCTTCTGGGAATCTTCCCGGTGAGCACACACCTTTTCGGCGTGCGAGAGCAGGGAGAACGTGGCGCGCCGCGCATTCAACTGCTGGGCACGGACAATCTCGCGCGCGACCGCTTTTCAAGACTCTTGATAGCTTCGCGCTTCTCGCTCGTCGTCGGACCTCTGGGGACGCTGCTGGCGAGCGCGCTCGGCATTCTTTTGGGCTGCCTTGCGGGTTTCGGCGGGCGGCTGGTTGATTCCGTACTGATGCGCGCGGCGGATGTCATGATGGCGCTTCCGACGCTTGTCCTGGTGCTGGCGGCGCGCGCGGCATTTCCGCTGGATCTGCCGCCGACGCGTGCAGCTATCCTGCTGATCTCTATTTTCGTCGCCGTGGGCTGGGCCGAGATGGCGCGCCTTACGCGCGGGCTGGTGCTCTCTTTGCGGAAACGCGAGTTCGTGCTCGCGGCCGAGAGCATCGGGCTTTCAAAGGCGCGCATCCTCTTTCGTCATATTCTGCCGAACGCGGCGCGGCCACTCTTGGTGCAGGTGACCTTGATGCTGCCATATTTCCTGCTGACGGAGACGGCGCTCTCTTACCTGGGCGTAGGCTTGCAGGAGCCTGAGGTAAGCTGGGGCTCGATGCTCCAGGACGCGAGGGAGATCAGCCTGCTGCGCGATCAGCCCTTCACGCTGCTGGCCCCGGCCTTCGCCATCTTCATCTTCGTTTTAGGCGTGAGACTCCTGAGCGACGGGTTGAAGGCTAAAAGCGAGAGAGGTCTCTCGTAATCAAATCAAGGCTTCTGACGAAGGAGCGCAAACGTTACCGACCTTCCAGAATGAATTATTGATCAAGAGTTTCGCGGATAAAGAAACCATTGATTTCTGATATATAGAGATGGGGTTGATCTATTGTCTAATGAAGAAAAGAAGCATCTGTCCCCATAAAGGACGTGTTCGAGCAGACGTGGCACGGCAGGACTGGCCTGCGGAAAGAGAATATCAAAAGCAGGAGGGTGTAGCTAAGTCTTGCGGGTGGGTTTACCTGGATAGTCGCCGGGGCGCATTATTTACTTTAAAGGCTTGTTATAACACGCCTTTTACAGAGTCTATTATTTAGTTATGCTGCTTCACAATTTAGTTACAGTGATAATGGGGGCGAATCCCGAAGGCAAAGAAAATAAATTGACTTGCCAATTGGCTTACCTTATGGTCACATTTCATGAAAAAGCCAGGATTAAAGTCTACACCACTCACTGAGCCTCCAAGGTATGATGCTAAGCATCGCTCCGGTCATCTAAACTCTAAACGTTCGCTGCCTAGACTGAAACCAATAGAGTCTTTTATCGCTTTGGTCGTGCTGGGGATATGGCTCAACTTGTTTGCAGGCGGCATTCTCATAGAGACGAAGCAATACCGTTGTGCAATCAGTCCCGGAGGGGTTGAGGCGCTGCAACCCCGTTCAGCTCCACCGAAGCCGTGCGGCGATGCTGAACCAGCCCCCCCGTTTTCTAGTCGGTGGTTTACATCATGGTTCTTCGTCCTGTTTCTATTCCTTCCTTTAAATCTTGCCTTGATCTGTGTTACTGCGGGTGCCCTCGGCACATTCGGCAGCCTAGCCAAATTACATGATGACCAATCGCGTAACTCTCCGGCAGATTACAGCAATCCATACGTGTCGGGATTGTTGCGCGGCTTCTTTGTTTACCTGTTCTTAATCTCCGGTCTGCTTCTGTTCGATGATGATCCTTTTTCTAGTCCTTCGCCCGGTCAGTACATACGTCTCGCTGGTTTCTTGTCCCTTTTCAGCTTCATTGTAAACTATCAACCTCGCACCTTTAGCACACTGATTGACTGGGCACATGCTCGAATACACGCAAAAGGCCGTAAGAGTGATGAAGAAACGGGTTCGCCAAACACGGCCTCTGTTACAGCACATGTGGGCGCAATAACTGATCCCAGAGATGGAAGAATGGCTGTACATGCTGAGATCGCGGCGACGTCTGAAGAAATAAATGAATCAAATCCAAAAGAGAAACCCAACGATATAGGAGATGCGCGGCAACGCCTCAGTGAATGACGTGTCGAAACAGAGCTGTATTCGGGCGAACGCAGCATAACAACTCATTCAACCGGAGCGGAAATCAGCTTGTCTTTCATTCGCAAGATTGGATGCTTGATACAATAGTTCCCGCCCGGTTAATTCAAGCGTTGGGCGGCTAATCTTGAAAGGAGAAGAGATGAGACCCTTGATCTTAGCAGCTATTATCTCGGCCATCGGATTGATCGGCTATGGCTCTCAACAAGCAGCCGGTGATAGTTCTAATTCGAATGATTCGATCTTCCAGTCCTATGAATTCCCTAGTTACCCTAAGCTGACACATTTATGTCAGCAACGCGTTTACGGATCAGGTCACGAAATCACATGGGATGCTTTTGCTTCATCTGCCAAGCCGTCTCAGCTTGTGGCTTACTATCGTCGGAAGTTGGGAGATGCCGGATTTACCAGAGACGGTAAGGGCGGCTTCTGGAGGCGTCCCGCTAATGCTCCTCGCCCGCAGGGAGTCTTGGATATTAAGGCTATTGGCACAGACAACCCTGCTCGCGATTGTGAGAAAAAGCCGCCTTCTAATTCACGCGCTATTATCATCATCTCCAGAATGTATTAGGCGCTAGCTGTTTCGGCTCAGGCGGCCGCCCAACAAATCGCTGAACCGGACGCGCAATCGAGCACCCTTCTCAACTTCGGAGGCAGCAGCGCGCTGGTTAGCTCCGGCGTTATGCGCTTCATTCCACCTTTACTAAATTTCTCTACTGTTGGAGGATTCACAGTATGAGAAAACGTTTGACAATCATCGTACAGGCATTCTTTTGGAATATTGCTTTAGTGATGACCTGCACGGCGCAGCAGTCCCCGCTTCCTAAACTTGATCCGAAGATATACGACCAGTATCTTGGTACTTACCAAGTAGCGACTAATGAATTTATTGTCGTCGGGCGTACCGAGCGTCGCCTTTATTTCTATGAACCTCAAACGGAGCGCGTTCGTGGTCTCAATCAAACATCAGAAACCGATTTCTCTGCCGGACAATCTCTGTTAGTTTTCTCCCCGATAGAATTTCAAATCACATTTATCAAAAATGAAACAGGTGATGTGACAAGCCTTGTCTTAAAACAAACAGGTGCGCCTGACAGGATTGCAAAGAAAGCTAAGTTGTATCGAGAAGAGAAAGTAACTTTCCGTAACGGAGACGTTACTCTTGCCGGAACCTTGCTGTTGCCCTCTACAAAAGGCTCGCATCCGGCTGTCATTCTGCTTCATGGTTCCGGCGAGCAAGATCGCAACGGATATTTATCCCTGATGCGATTCGCTGCCGACAATTTTGCCCGTCACGGCATTGCCGCGCTCATTTACGACAAACGCGGCGTCGGCGCATCAACCGGAAATTGGGCGACAGCCGGTTTTGACGATATGGCTAAAGATGCCGTTGCCGCTTTGAAAATGCTTCAAAGTCGCCGAGACATCAAGCCGAAACAGATCGGATTGTGGGGCAGCAGCCAGGCTGGTTGGGTGATGGCGAAAGCGACATCACTGTCAAATGATATTGCCTTTATTATTGCCGTCTCTGCTGGCGGCAGCGGTTACACCGTTACTCAGCAAAACAATTACAACACGGCGACCGAGATGCGCGTCAGAGGTTTCTCGCAAGATGAAATCAATCAAGTAATCACGGTCTGGAATATTTTTTACGATGTTGTCCGTGCGGGTGAAGGCGGTGGCGGTGAGAAACTCGATTCCGCAATTCGGCAAGCGCAGCAAAACGCAAAACTCAAAGATTGGCTCCCGCCTATGTCAAGCGAAATTGATTGGAAGAAGCGCGACCAGTGGTTTCTCGCGCTCGATATAGATTTCAATCCGGTGCCGCTGTGGGAGAAATATAAGGGTCCAGTCTTGGGAATCTTTGGGGAGTTGGACGCTTCCACTCCGGTTAGACAAGTAGCCCCTATTTTTGAGAAGGCGCTCGCAAGCCGAAAAAATAAGGATTACACAATCAAGATATTCCCTAAAGCTCACCACAATATTTTTGAGGCGGAGACAGGCAGCGATGAAGAACTTCCTCGCTTGAAAAGATTTGTTCCCGGATACTTCGATATGATAACCAACTGGCTCCGAAAACGGGTGAAGGAATGAGAAATATTTGTTAAGCAGAGCGCTATTTCTTCCACGCCACGCATAACAACTCATTCAAGTGCGATGCCTCAATAGTATTTCTTTCTGAATTGAATCCTTAATGCTCAGTGCCGATTAGTCGGGGCGTTGGGCTGGCACGTTTATCAAACCTGTAATACCCTTATGCGCGGAGGGGTAGGATGGATTCAAAGTTCCTCAAAGCTGAAGAATTCGGAATCAGGTTGGAGATTGTGCGGGGGCTTCCGATCTGGGAGCCGTATCCTATTTATAAGCACCAGAAAGCTATTGACCGCATCCGCGCAACTATCGCTCCGATTGAGCCGGGTTCCGAACGAGAGGAAAGACGTCCCTGCGTACATACCTCAGATGTTTACATCAGTTTTCCCGACGGCTCTTTGAAAAGGCCGGACATCTCTATTTTTTGCCGGGAGCCTGAAGAGGAGGAAGAAGCGATCAAGCTTGTGCCTGAGGCAGTGATTGAAGTGATTAGCAAAGGCTATGAGGCTAAGGACCTTGAAATCGGACCTCAGTTCTATCTTTCCCAGGGCGTCAAAGATGTGGTCGTCTTCAATCCTTATACGTTATTAGTTTTGCACGTGCGCCGAGATGATGTCGCCAGACATATCTCACCCGTCGAGCTTCAATTGCTGTGTGGTTGCCGTTGTCAGGTGTAGCCATCTCTTTTTGACAGTAGTTAGCAGAGCAATCCGGCCGTTCGCATTCGTTCCCACGTCCCTCAATTCAAACGTATTCCCCCGAACTCACAGCCTTTGCGTCGCGTATGTTAATAAATGGTCTGTTTGACCGTTTTTCATTTTGAATGTGACGGTCTATTATTCTGTCCGAATTCCGACAACCTTGCGAGGGACTCTTAATGGAGAAGCTCACAGCCAGAGCCAGTCAAATCATCGCCCTTTTCACGCTCTGCCTGGTTTTGGCGGCAGGCGCAGCAGCTCAAACCGCCCAGTCCAACCGGGAGCTGACGGCTCGCGTTGACGAATATTTAAACGCTCTGGTTAAGCAGAACCGCTTTAGCGGCGCAGTCCTCCTGGCGCGCGACGGCCAGGTGCTTTTGAGTAAAGGCTACGGGATGGCGAACCTTGAGGCGGAAGTCCCGAACACGTCGCAGACCAAGTTTCGCCTGGGCTCAGTCACGAAGCAGTTCACGGCCGCCGCGATTCTAATCTTGCAGGAGAAGGGAAAACTGAGCGTGCAGGATTCCATCTGCAAGTATGTCGAGAACTGTCCGCAGAGCTGGCAGCCCGTCACGATTCATCACCTGCTGACGCACACCTCCGGCATCCCGAACATGACGAGCTTCCCGGACTTTCGCAAAGTGAAGATGTTCCCGTCCACGCCGCTCGAAGCCATCGCGACATTCAAAGACAAGCCGCTGGAGTTCGCTCCCGGCGAAAGATTCAACTACAGCAACTCCGGCTACATCCTCCTCGGCTACGTCATCGAGCGCGCGTCCGGCAAGCCTTACGCCGATTTCCTGCGCGAGAACGTTTTTCAGCCTCTGGGCATGAAGAACACCGATTACGACGTCAACGACGCCATCATCAAGAATCGCGCCAGCGGCTACTCGCGCGGGGCCAGCGGATTGGTGAACGCGGACTACATCAACATGACCGTCCCGTACGCAGCCGGCGCCCTCTATTCGACCGTGGAAGATCTCTACCTTTGGGACAGAGCCCTCTACACGGAGAAGCTCGTCTCGAAAAAATCCCTCGGGGCCATGAACACGCCTTTTAAAGAGGGCTACGGTTACGGCGTCGGCATCAACGAGGTGTTCGGCTTGAAGAGCATCGTACACGGCGGCGGCATCGAAGGCTTTTCAACTTTCCTGGCGCGATTCACGGACAACGACGCCACCGTCATCGTCCTGAGCAACATAGACGCAGCCAATACGGGATTGGTAGCGAGGCGTCTGATCGCGATGCTCTTTAGCGACAGGGTTAGCCCGGCCACGATCATCAAGGTTTCCCCGGAGGTCTTGAAGCAGTACGAGGGGCGTTACCAGTTGGCGGACAACACGCCGACCGAAGATGTCTCGGTCGAGGGGGACCACCTGAAAGTCATGGTCTCGGGCAGCCAGGACGCCGTCAACTTGCTGCCCGTAGGCAAGGACGAGTTTGTGGCGGAAGCTGACCCGGAGGTCCATTTCATCTTCAACCGGGACGTCTCTGGGCGCGTTGAGAGCTATAAATTCAAGGTTCCGCGCTTCGAGCGCGTGCTCAAGCGCCTGACTTTGCAGCCGCCGAGTTTGCAGGGCAACACGACGTTTCGTCTGAAGGGCCACGCGGACGCGAAGATCGTCAACCTGGCGGGCACTTTCAACGACTGGAAACCGTCAACAATCATCTGCGGCAAAGAGGGCGCGGAGTGGGTCTGCCGCGTTGACCTCAAGCCTGGCAAATACTTTTACAAATTCATCGTGGACGGCAACTGGATAACGGACCCGTCCAACCCGGCGACTGAGGGCGACGGGCAGGGCAACACCAATTCGGTGCTGGTTAAGGGAGATTGAAGGCTCTTTAATTTTCGGGGGCCTCAATCAAAGGAGAATTATGAAAAGAGCGATTATTTTTCTATCGTTAATGTTGTTCACCTTGAGCGGGTGCAAGTTCTTCGGTCACGGTCACGCGAACGGATCGGGCTCGATGAAGCAGGAGAAGAGGACCGTCCCTTCATTCACGGCGCTCAACATCTCCGGCGCTTACGACGTCGAGATAGTCGCGCAGAAAGAGCAGAGCCTTGAGATCGAAGGCGACGACAACCTGCTTCCTCTGATTACGACCGAAGTCAGGAACGGCGTCCTGGAGATTGATAACAAGAAGAGTTTCAACACGAAGAACAAGATACGCATTCGCATCTCTGTTCCGGCGTTCAATGCCATCAACACTTCGGGCGCGAGCGACATCGTCATCAAGGGCATCAGGACCGACCAGTTCAAAATAGATTCCTCGGGCGCTGGAAAAATCAGAGTTGAGGGCGAAGCGCAAACGGTTGAGATTGAAACGTCGGGTGCGGGCGGCGTGGACACCAGGGCGTTACGCGCGCAGAAGGTTAATATCACCTCCAGCGGCGCGGCCAGCGCGGAGGTTTATGCTTCAGAGGAGTTGACCGCCAGCGTCTCAGGCGCGGGCAACGTCAACTACTACGGCAACCCGAAAGTAATCAACGAAAATAAGAGCGGGGCGGGTTCGATCACGCGTATGGATTCGACGGAGTGATTGAGGTGATGAAGCGGCAGCTTCATCATTCTGGCGGGTTCTCTTCGGCAGGTTCCGAGTCTTCGAACTCTTCGGCCACTTCCTCGACCGCGTACGGGTCGGGCAGTGCAGCATCGGGCGGGATGGCCCAGGTCTCCAGTTGTGCCGGGCTGAATTCTGCCTGCATGGGAGCGACCAGTACGACGATGCGGTCCTGGCCTATGCCGTAATCCTGCTCTAAATCCCTTTTCCACTTCTCGACAAGCTGTAGGAGATCAATGTCCGGCGGTTCCTCAGGCGCGGCCGGCTCATTGATAGCCGCATCGCTCGCCTCGTCCGCATTAACTTCGGGCGCAGTAGTAGTGGCGACGTCGGGTCTGATGATGACGCAGGCTTTGAGACTTCCGTCACTGCGAAGCACATCTGCGAGCGCCTTGAAAATCTGCTGCGCGCCGTCCTCATACTTCAGTTCAAACTGGCTGAACGCGCCCAGTTGAAGGGCCTTCGCCAGCTTCCGGTCCTCCCTGGCTTCCGCGACCGGCGGCGGCGCGTCCGCCGGGAGAATCCAGAACTGGATTTTCGCCTCCTTGTCGTAGCCGCCGAAGATAATCTTGATTCGCTCGGCCTCTATACCGTAATTCGCGCGCAGGTCCTCCGCCGTGCGCGCCGCAACCCTGCGCCAGGCGCCGGGCGCGCTCTCCTCGCCGTTGTACGTGACCAGAAAAGCGCGCGTCTTTGGTTGGAGCCGCAGCATCTCCGCGAAGTTCGCCATGCCGACAAAGCCAATGGGTGGTCCCATTGATTCGTCATAAACAAAGAGCCTGTCCGAAGTTTCGTAGTCGAGAAACTTTCCGGTGAATTCGCCCGCCTTGTTCTCATATTTAACGGGCACGGGCGCGGGCGCTCCCTTTGGAGCGAGCCAGAGTTCCGTGGCGGATTCGTCCAGATTCTTGTACGGCCCTCCGTAAATCGTCCTGATCCTCTCTTCGCTTATGCCGCGGGAATTGAGCAGGTAATCCTTCGAGACGCGCAGCCGGAAATTTCCCGTCCCGCTCCCTTCGCCCCCCGGCCCGTAAGTTACAACGTACCCGACAAGCTGTGGATTGTTCATCAGCTCGATGGCGAAGTTGTCGAGCCTGGCGCTGTGGTCGCAACCGCCGAGGATGCCATATTCGTCAAATTTGCGCGGGGCCTCTGCGAAGTTCGACTCCTCTTCGCCTTGCGCGCGCGCGTTCGGAGCAGCGACGGCGAGCATCACCAGCAGACACGCAAACGGAATTAACAGATGTTTCGCTTTTCGACGCCGCGTCACGATGTCACCTTCTCTTCAAATCGGCTTCCCACAAAGGGGCTGGAAGACCGCGCCAATCCTCAGATGTGCTCGCAGGGGAGAGATGGCTGATTGTATCTTCAGTCCCGGCGGCGGACAAGGAAATCTTTGGAAGTTATGTCTTTGACGCACCCACGTTGACATTCACTTTCACGGCGCATATATTCCGCGCGCAAGCCAACCCCACCTTGGAGGACAACCCAAATGTCTTATGTTAGCGGAGCAGAGTCATGGTCAAAAGACCGCATCAGGCAAGAGATTCGTAGTAGAGAACGTGAGATTGACAACATACGAGAGAACATAGACGAGAGAGAGGCGTATCACGAAGGCACGGGGTATAGGAATGCCGAACCTGGTTGGTCGTCACGTCTTTACGAGGAAATGGGTGACCTACAAGGTGAAATAGATTACCTCACGTCGCTACTTTAATTCTTCTGGTTTTTACTGCCTGTGCGGTGTGCTTACGCGGCTTTGGTTCAGACTTCGGCAGCAGGGTATTTAGCATCATTCGGACAGCGTCATCAAAGGATATAGGAACGGTGATCGGGTTCCCCTAACTGTGAGTGTGTCAAGGGCATAATTCCCAAATCTTTCGGGCCATCAGGGTCTATTCATTCTCAGCGGAACAGGGAACTATCCACGAAATAACACGAAACCTCACGAAATGGCTGTAGTTTGTTTCGTGTCGTTTCGTGTGGCTTCGTGGACAGTGCTGTTTCTCTACTTTCCTCTGTCTCGAAAATGAATAGACCCTGTTCGCGCCATAAAAAGAGTCCGGCTATTGACTTAAACGTCAAAGTAAAATAAAAGCTGTCTCTCAGCCATCCTTGCGCCGTGCTTCAGCTTTAGAGCCAGGTGGCGTGCAAGAGAGCTTGATTATTTCAAGGTTCGGACTCGAAAGCCCTCGGCCCGTCTTTGCCGGATTCTTTCACCCATCTTCTGAAAGAGAGGAACGAAGCGATGAACTTGACGACCTTTAAGAAAGGGAGCGTGCTCTTAACCCTCCTGTTTCTTCTCGCGGTGGCGACAGTGTCAGACGCCGTCGCGCAGAATCTGCCCAACCCTGTGCTTGTCTTCGCGGGAGCGGAGGAATTCAAGGCAAACGGGAAGCAAATGATACGCTACAAGTACGAGGTCTTTAATTCGGAAACCTATCCGAACACGCTGTTCGCCGCCTCGCCGGAGCTTCCGCCGTGCGGTAAGAACACGAAGGCTGCGCGCACCTGGGTGGATGTTTATGAGCAGAGCGGAAAGCGGCTCAACGGGTTCTGCGCCTTCGGGTCCAACGGCGATCTGCGTAAAATCTGGTTCGCCCTGGAACCGGATGCCCTCGCTCCGAGCTGGATTTACATTGAGATGAATGACAGGAAGACGAATACCAAGTACAAATCAAATCTGGCCGAAACCACTATGTAAAGGGAGAAAAGAGAAGCCGTGGGCCGGCGCGCCTTTTGGCCTCCCTCGACGCTTGACCGATGGCGCGTAGGGCAGGCAAGATCATGTGCTATGTTTTTGCAAGACTCCGCCGCGCCGAACGTCTCCACGCGCGCCCTTCATCTCCGCCGTAAACTCTTTTTAATGCTCCTGGCGCTGGCGTCGCTCCTCTACGCTATGACCGCCGCCGCTACTGCGCAGGTCCTGGAGCGCGAGCTGAACGCCACCGAGAAGGTCACCGTCTCGATCAGGAATCGCAACGGGCGCGTCGTCGTCACCGCCTCCGACGAGCAGCGGAGCGTCTTCGTCAAAGCCACCTCGCCCGGCCTGGCCGTCGCCGAATCGGATGTCCTCACAGCCGCCAAAGGCAATCTGGTCGAGATAGACGTGCGTGCGCGCCGCGAACAGGACCGGATTGACCTGGAGGTGCGCGTGCCCGCGCGTTCGCGCGTGAAGGTCACGAGCGAAGCCGGGGCCGTTGACGTCGTCGGCAATTTAGCCGTTGCCGAGGTCGAGACCAACACGGGCACCATCCGCGCGGACGTCCCCGTCGAGGCCATCCGCCTGAACCTGCTCTGGCTGGCCTCCCGCCCGCGATTCTTCGGCGACCTCGAATTGCCGAAGGTGAAAGAGAAGGCCGGGGGCCTGTTCGAGATCAGCGGGAAGATCGGCGACAAAAAAGCCAAGAAGGAAGAGCGCGTCGAGCTTAACTTCACGACGCGGCGCGGCGTGATGCTCTTTAACGTCGAAGAGAACATGGTCCCGTCGGACCTGCACGAGCGCCCGCTGACGGAGGCCGTGCGCGCCATCGTGCGCGGCGGCGACAGCGGCCTGGTGGACGCCATACGCAAGGTCAGCCCGCGTTATTTCGGCGATTACGCCAAGACGCTTCCGCCCCCGAAAGAGCCGCCCATCCTCGTCCCGCGCAAAGCGCTCGGCACGGTCGCCACCCCGGCCGGGGCGCAGCTGATGCGCCTCAACGTCAACGTCACGGACCGACACGGACGCGCTCTCTCCGGCCTGAAGAGGTCCGATTTCACGATTTACGAGAACGGACAGGCGCGCGAGGTCAGGAACGTCGAGCCGGCGAACGCCCCTTTCAACGTCGTCCTGCTCCTGGACGTTTCCGGCAGCGTCGAAGAGCACATAGATTTCATGCGCAAGGCCGCGCGCAACTTCATCAAGACCGTCAGTCCGCAGGACCGCATCGCCGTCATCTCTTTCCGCGACGACGTCCAGGTCATCTCGGACTTTACGACGGACCGCGCGCTCCTCTCCGAACGCCTCAAGGACATCGAAGCAGGCGGCGCGACCGCGCTCTACGACGCCCTGGCTTACACGCTCGTCGAGCAGCTCCAGCAACTGCGCGGCGAGCGGACGGCGGTCGTCGTCATGTCCGACGGCGACGACAATAAATCGTTCGTCCCCTTCGGCGCTGTGCTCGACGCCGTGGAAGAGTCAGGCGCGCTCGTCTATCCGCTTTACGTTCCTTCGGGCCTGATCCGCGAGGCAAGCGTGCCCGCGCCCGAAACGACGGTTGACCCCTTGAGGACGCGCTACCTGACGCTGACGACGCGCGCCGAAGCCGAGGGGCAAAAACTGGCGAATGTTTCGGGCGGCGTCTATTACCCGATCTCGCGCCTGGAAGATTTGCAGCGCGCCTATGACGACATCGTCTCCCAGCTGCGCATGTCTTACACTGTGACTTACGCCTCGAACATCGCCGGCCGTGAGCGGCGCGTGCGTGTGCAGGTCAACCGCGACGGGGCGAGCGTGCGCCTGAGTCCGGCGGTCGAAACGTCCGCGCCTTGAATTCAAACTGTTTAAGCCCGCGTGAGCGGGCGGCAGCATATATTTAGCCCGCGAATGCGGGCGACGGTATAAAGCCCAGGGCGTCAGCCCTGGGTCACCAGCGGGAACAAATATATAAGCCCATGAAATGGGCGACAGCCCAATATGAATTGCGGGCGTGCCTCTACGGGCTGTCGCCCGCTCGCGCGGGCTTGATGGTTAAATGCTTGTCTTGTCCCAGGGCTGACGCCATTAGTATCTACACAAGTCAGAAACCTCCATTTTTCTTAGGATTTCTGACTACTTGGGAAAGTGACCAGAGCGCAGCAAAGATCAGACCTGAATTTGTTCGATCCGTTTTTCCTAAGATTTTTGCAGGTTTTCGAGATAGTTCAATGATTCCCAAACATCTATCAATACTTGTGTAGATACTAATGGCTGACGCCCTGGGCTTTAGACTGTCGCCCATTTCATGGGCTTCGGGCTATCGCCCGCTCGCGCGGGCTTAATAATCAAACCTTTGCTCGTTACCCAGCCCTGACGGGCTGGGCTTTATGCTATCGCCCGCTGGCGCGGGCTTAAACAAAAACGCTGCGCCAGGTAGGTTATTATCCAGGGGATGGATGTTATGTCTCGCCGGAAGAAAAATTCGCAGGTTTTTGCAGTAACGTTTCTTCTGGTATCTATCTTCCTCTCGTCCTCGCCCGCGCTCCTTTCGCAGGAACAGCAATCGCCCTCGCCGCCCGCGCAACGCATGCGCCGCGTCAAAGGCCAGCAGCCGCGCACGCCCACGACGCCGAGCGCCGCCACACAGGCGCAATCTTCTTCCTCGACGGACGACGACGTGGTCCGCGTTGACACGGACCTGGCGACCATTCTGCTGACGGCGATTGATAAAGAGAGACGCTTCATCACGACTCTCAAAAAGGAGGACGTGCGCGTCACCGAAGACAACACGCCGCAGGAAATCTCCGTCTTCGAGCGCGAGACGGATTTGCCGCTCACGCTCGCCATCCTGATTGACACGAGCCGTTCGGAAGAGAGAGTTCTGCCGGACGAAAAGATCGCCGCGCACGCTTTCGTGGATTCGGTCCTGCGCGCTGGCAGAGATCAGGTCAGTATCGTCACTTTCACAGGCGAGGCCACACTGGAGCAGCCTTTGACCGGCGACCTGCAGAAGTTGCGCGCCGCCATTGAGCGCGTAACCATAGGCGTCCCGCCGGAGAACCCTGATTGCGAAGGCAACGTCTCTATCGAACGCGAGCCGCGCTGTTATACGGGCGTCTGGGACGCCGTCTGGGTCACAATTAACGAGGTTTTGGCGCAAACGCCGGAACACACACGCCGCGCGATCATTCTGCTGACGGACGGCACAGACACCAGCAGCACTACGAAGAGGCAGGAGGCGATTGATTTCGCGGTCAAGAACAACGTCGTCATCTACTCCATCGGCATTGGCGACCCGGAAGAGTACGAGATTGCCGACGACGCGCTGCGCAAAGTCTCCGAAAAGACTGGAGGCCGCGTTTTCTTCCCCGAAAATAAGCCCGCGCTCGACTCCGCTTTCACGCAAATCCAGCAGGAATTGCGCTCGCAATACTTCATCGCCTATCAGCCTTCGAACAGAGCGCGCGACGGCTCGCTGCGCCAGGTACGAATTGAAATCATCAACCCGGAGCTGCGCAAACAGAAGCTGCGCCTGCTCTACAGGCAGGGCTACTACGCGAAGAAGGGATGAAATGTGAAAACAGGGCTTGTTTTTTCATCCCTCATCCCTCATCCTTCATCCCTGAAATATGACGCGCCCCTTGCTCTTATCCCTCTTCGATGAAACGGAGCGACGCCCGCTCTCCGTGACGGAGCTGACCCTTCAGGTGCGCTCCGCGCTCGAAGCGCGTTTCTCCTCGGTCTGGGTCGAAGGCGAAATCTCAAACTTCAGCGCGGCGCGCTCGGGCCACTGGTACTTCACCATCAAAGACGAATCGGCACAGCTTCACGCCAAATGTTTTCGCGGAATCAATTCTCGAATACGCTTCCGCCCTTCGGACGGTCTACAGGTGCGTGTGCGCGGGCGTCTCTCGGTTTACGAGCCGCGCGGCGAATACGAGTTGATCGTGGAGGCGCTCGACCCTGTCGGTGCAGGCGCGCTGCGCGTGGCGTTCGAGCAGATGCGCGACCGGCTCGCGGCGGAAGGACTGTTTGACGAAGAGTTGAAACGGCCGCTGCCGCTCTTCCCGCGCCGCGTCGGAATTGTGACCTCGCCGACGGGCGCTGCCATACGCGACATCCTGACGGTGCTCGCGCGCCGCACGCGCACCGTTCACGTTCTTCTGTCCCCGACGCGCGTTCAGGGCGAGGGCGCTGGCCGGGAGATAGCTGCGGCCGTCATGCTCCTGAACGAGCTTCACCGGCGAGCCCTCTCAGAGGGGCGTGCGGACGAAATGATTGACGTGATCATCGTCGGGCGCGGCGGGGGCTCCGCCGAAGATCTCTGGGCGTTCAATGATGAGGTGGTGGCACGCGCCTTCCGTGCGTCCGCAATCCCAATCATCTCGGCGGTCGGCCACGAGACGGACGTGACGATCTCGGATTTCGCGGCGGACCTGCGTGCGCCCACACCGTCGGCGGCTGCCGAACTGGTCGCCGCGCGCGAAGACGAGATTGCGGCTTACGTGGAGGCCCTGACACGTGACATGGTGCGTTCGGTCCGCTCGCTGCTTATCGCCGCGCGTCTCAGCGTGCAGGACGCCGCGATGTCGCCAGCCTTTGACGAGGTGCGCGAAAGATTACACGCGGCCTCGGAGGGCGTCGCAGATGCCTCGCACAGGCTGGAGACTTTGATGATGCGCGCGGCGCAACACGCGCGTCGGCGGGCGGATGCTGTCAGTTGTCGCCTGTCGCCCGCGCGTCTGGGCGCGCGCGTGGCGGCCTCGCGAACCAGATTCAACGTCCTGTGCACGGCGCGTGATGCGGCGGCCACAGCGCGCCTTGAGGATGCGCGCGCGCGCCTCTCCGTGGCCGTCGCCTCACTGGACGCGCTCTCGCCGCTCGCGGTCCTCAAGCGCGGCTACTCTTTGGCCGAAGATGAAAAAGGGAAACTCCTGAGCGACGCGCGGCAGGCGCACATCGGCGACCGTCTGCGTTTACGTTTGGCCGAAGGTGTCTTACGATGTCGCGTGGAAGAGGTGGAGAATAACTGATGTCAGCACCCGTAGACGATCCCCTGAACCAGAAGCGCAGCCGCATCGTGGTCAACCTGGACCCGACGCACGGGGCGGCGATGCCCGATGCGCCGCAAGCTCAACAGCCTTACGCTGCCCCCCTGAGCCCCGTCAGGAAGAGAAAGAAGTGGCCCATCGTTCTGGGCATCATCGGTTTTGTCCTGATCGCCCTGGCCGTCACCGCCATCATCTACTGGCAGAACTTTAAGACCAAACCCGCCTACTCGCTCGCGCTCGCAGTCAGTGCGGCGCAGCGCAACGACGCGACCGGCTTCGACGAGGTCTTTGACACGGAGCGGGTCGTCAGCAACTTCACGCCGCAGGTCATAGACGTGGTGCTCGGCAGATTCGGGGCGTCTTTGACCCCTGGGATACGCAGCACTATCGAGGGGCTGGTCCCGACACTCATCGTGCATTTTAAAGACCAGGTGCGCGATGAAGTGATGCGGAAGGTGAGAGACGCCACGAAGCAGGCCGAAGGCCGCTCCTTCATTCTGATGGCGCTCGGCATCCATTATCTCCTGGACATCAAGCAGGAGGGCGACACGGCGCTCATTACCGCGAAGTCCGAGGAGCGGAATACCGAGCTGACGATGGAGCGCCGCGACAGCCGTTGGAAGGTGGTCGCCGTCAAGGACGAGGACCTCGCCAAGCGCCTGGCCGATAAGATCATGAAAGACTTGCCGGTCATCGGCGGGGGGCTGATAGACGATGCCGCCGAGCAGATCAAGAAACGCCTTCCAGACATCCTGCCGAAGTCATCCGGAGTGACGGGCAAGGGAAAGCGCAGGTAAGCGAATGACAAGCCACTCGGTTTGATTCTATGATTATGCGTGCCGCCACATCCTTACGCTGGCAATGGTGCTTGTAGTGAGCTGAGAAGCAATGGAGACGTCGAGATGTTAAATACTATTCGTGCTGTTATGCGGGAAGGAAAGATTGAGTTGCTGGAGGATGTCGAAATCCCTGAAGGCACAGAGGTCCTGGTTACTCCGCTCACGGAAACGGAGTTTTGGTTAAAGGCGAGTGAGCGCTCGCTCGCCACAGTCTGGGAAAATTCAGAGGACGACGTGTATGCCACGTTACTCGAAGAATGAAGTGATCTTAGTGCATTATCCTTTCTCGAACTTAACAGGCTCGAAAGTCAGACCTGCAATAGTCGTCAACGCACCTCATGTCTCACAAGATGTCATTATTGTTCCGTTGACAAGTAAAACATCTCAGCTTCTGGCAGGGGAGTTTATACTGACCGATTGGAGTAGGGCAGGATTAAACGTGCCTTCCGTAGCGAAGCGGGGTCTTTTTACAGTGCATCAAAATCTGGTAGCCAAGTCTGTCGGAAAACTGTCGGATGCCGATGTTGACAGATTAGAAATATCGTTGCGTGATTGGCTGGGATTGAAATGAAGAAGACTGAAGCGCAGAGTAAAACTTTTGAGACGCAGCTCGCGGCGCTGGAGAAGATCGTGCGCGAGCTGGAGCGCGGCGATCTGCCGCTTGAGCAGAGCCTGAAACTGTTCGAGGACGGCGTGAAATTGTCGCGCGAGTGCCAGGAGAGATTGAATCAGGCGGAGCGCCGCATAGAGATCCTCTTGCGCGACAGCGAAGGGCGGCCCGTCCTGAGCGCCTTTGACGAAGAAGAGGCGCGCGGGTTCGCAGTCACGGGCGAAGACGAGGCGGGAGATGATGAAAACGTCTTCTGAAGTCTCTTCGCCCATTGCCGGCGCGGAAATCTCAAAGAAGTTAGCGCAGTATCGCGGGCTGGTCGAAGCGCGACTTGAAAAACTGGTCCCGGAAGAGAGCGCGGAGCCGAAAGGCGTTCACAGCGCGATTCGCTGGAGCCTCTTCGCAGGCGGCAAGCGCTTTCGCCCGCTCCTGCTGCTGGCGGCCGGAGAGGCTTTCGGAGCGGAGACGGACCGTTTGCTCAACACCGCCTGCGCGCTCGAATTGATCCACACCTACTCGCTGATTCACGACGACCTGCCCTCGATGGATGATGATGATTTGAGGCGCGGGCGCCAGACCGCTCACAAGCGCTTCGGCGAGGCGACGGCCATCCTGGCGGGCGACGCGCTTCAGGCCCTCGCCTTTCAAGCAATCGCTGAAGACGAGAAGCTGGAGCCGCAGGTTTGCGCGCAGGTGGTTCGCGAAGTGGCGCGCGCGGCGGGGACGCCCGTAGGCATGGTCGCGGGACAGGCCTTCGATCTGGAGGCCGAATCGCGCGACGTGTCGGGCAATGAGCTTGAGCGCATCCACCGTCACAAGACGGGCGCGCTTGTTACCTGCGCCGCGCGTTGCGGGGCGATTATCGCGGGCGCAACCGATCATGAGCTTGAGGGCGTGACGCGCTACGGCAGAGCGCTCGGATTACTGTTTCAGATTACAGATGATCTTCTGGACGTGACGGCGACGGCGGAAACCTTAGGCAAGACGCCCGGCAAGGACGCGCGCTCGCGCAAGGCTACCTATCCGGCGCTTTACGGTATTGACGCCACACGAGAGCGCGCACAGGCGGCTTACGATGAGGCGTGCGCCGCACTTGACGGTATCCAAAGAGAGACGCGAGCCTTGCGCGCCATCGCGCAGCTTATCCTCGAACGGCGCGCGTGAAAGAACAGAAGGCAGTAAGCAGAAGGCAGAAGGCAGAAGGCAGAAGGCAGTGGGCTGTGAATGACCAGCCCCGTTAGGGGCGACAGAATTTAGCCAGGGGCGTCAGCCCCTGGAAGATGTAGCATATTATTTATAGAGCCCCGGCAGGGGCGACAGTCTGAAGCCCAGGGCGTGAGCCATTAGTATCTACACAAGTATTGATAGATGTTTGGGAATCATTGAACTATCTCGAAAACCTGCAAAAATCTTAGGAAAAAC
>Ga0268243_1000067_pt1 | contig 34691 bp, 25 predicted proteins | sample BulsoiMagMametaG_FD_200254 | JGI IMG/M metagenome (GOLD analysis project Ga0268243, IMG submission 200254) | Bulk soil microbial communities from Mexico - Magueyal (Ma) metaG (v2) (version 2) | ecosystem: Environmental > Terrestrial > Soil > Agricultural land | place: Mexico: Magueyal...
ATCCTTCACGCGGCGTTGCTGGGTCAGGCTTTCGCCCATTGCCCAAAATTCCCGACTGCTGCCTCCCGTAGGAGTCTGACCCGTATGTCAGTGTCAGTGTGACCGACCGCCCTCTCAGGCCGGTTACAGATCGTCGCCTTGGTAGGCCATTACCCTACCAACTAGCTAATCTGCCGCAGGCTTCTCTTCAGGCGCGAGGTCTTGCGATCCCCCGCTTTAACAACTGTCTCGATGTCGAGCCGCTGCATTATGCGGTATTAGCAGCCGTTTCCGGCTGTTATTCCCCACCCGAAGGCAAATTACCTACGTGTTACTCACCCGTGCGCCACTCTACTCGGCCCCCGAAGGGGCCTTTCGCGTTCGACTTGCATGTCTGAGGCACGCCGCCAGCGTTGATTCTGAGCCAGGATCAAACTCTCGTTAAGATTTGATTCTGGAACATAATCTTCTACTGGTTAAAAGTATCCGATTATGACTCTTCAAAAAGAGTTTTACGCGAAGCTTTATCGCTTCAGCGTTCGACTCTCAAAGTCATTAACTGTAGGACACGCTCTATCTAGTTTTCAAAGATCGCTTCCAATTCGAAAGAATCGGACTTAGTTGCTCGTCCGACACTTCAGGTTGCCAACTAACTCAAAATTCACTTTCGAGAATTTGATTGGCCTTGCCTTACAGGAGAGAAATTCTCACCCCAAGCAAAAAGGCATATTACCCAATTACCTCTTGCCTGTCAAGCACTTTCTCTTCATCCCTGCAAATTATTTTCAGGGATGAAACGGCCGCCCCCTCAACAAAATTTTCTGAGAGAAGCGGCTCAAAGTGCCTTCGCAATTGCCTGGATGTCAATCTCGCCCTGGTCTTGGGCAAAGAGGCATTATAGGCACGACCGGATATTTGTCAAGGGGAGGGAGGGCGACAGAAATTAGAGGCGGGCGAAGGTGTTCGAACACCTTCGCCCGCCTCTAACTTTTCCTGCGAATTGCTACTTCTCCTCGCCGGGCTTTTTCCTCATGATACGCGTGTGGACCGGCATCTCCTTGAGAGTATAGTCGGCCGGCACTTCAAAGAGCGTTCGTGCCGGCTCGCCGCGAACGATATTGGTCAGACGATAAATGGTCTCCCCCACAAATGGGTCGCTGTGTTTGGACATGATCACGGTCTGCAACTCTGGCGAATACCATTTCTCCCAGATAATCTGAATCGGCTGCTCATTGCCAATCTCTCCGGCGGGAATGGTCATGGTCGTGCGCGTTCCTTCCGCCAGGACGCCTTCGATAGTCTGCTTGCCCAGAGATTCAGTCGTTCCTTTTTGCGGGCCTCCGACGATATGAAATTCCTGCATCGGTGGCCCCCCGCCCGGCGCATGGGGTGGAGGCGGCGCGGGCGCTGTGAAAACATCCCTTTCGACCCTGACGCTTACTTTAGGGGCGCTGCCCTGCATAGCATTCGGACCGCCATTCGGCGGAGCCATGCTGCGAAGCGGCGGCATCTTGCGCGCAGTACGCGTTCGCGGATCAAGGACGTAGTTCGCGCCAGCAACAGGATCATTAATGAAGATCGTTTGCTGCGGCTCTCCAGGCACGGCCCAGGGGCCAACGGCTCCCAGTTCCTGATCGCGTCGTGTGCGCCCTTCGCTGTCGCGATAAATCGAAGCGCTGTTTTTGTTCCTGATGCGGTTGCCGTCGCTGAGCGTGCGCGTCGTCTCCGTAACCGCCTGCGCGGAGTATGGCGCGCCCTTGACAACTTTGCCGTCAAAGCTCATCTCTGACGAAACGAAGATGACCGTATCATCGCCCATCGGAGGCCCCTGTTGCGGACCACCGATTTTTCGTGGCAGCCCTTCCATTTCACGCTCGTAGATGATGACATCATCTGGTCTCGGCGCGGGTTTGCCCGGGGGCGGCGTCCCCTGCGCGAACACATTGGAGCCAATTGACAACAATGCGAGCATGAAGATGGCCCTCATAATTAATTGTCTCTGAACTTTCATCTCTTCTCTCCTCTGCTACGGAGCAATTTCAAGTCGGCGACAAGCCCGAAAACTTTTCAAACGATTAAGCGGCTATCTGACAAAACGGATGGCGCGCGCCACTCCATCATGGCCGAGCAAAACGTCCGCCTTAACACGCTCGCCTGCGCGCTCTGCGTTCATAGGCAATCCGAATGATTGCATGGCAGAGCGCGGCAACTCGACGCGAACAACCTGCCCTCCTTCCAACTGCGACAGGTTGACGCCATACGTCAGGGGCAGATACTCCGTCGCTATCTCTACATTCGTGTCTGGAGCCTCGGGGCTGCTCGCACCGCGATTCGGCCTGCTATTTATGCTTGCGGGGCGCGCTAAGCCCTGCCTTCTATTCATAGATCCCGGTGCCGGGTAATCAACAAACTCCCGGCCTGGATTATTCGCTGTGGTCGCCGTTTCCGTTGGACCGTCTGGCGATTCGCTCTCTCCCGGTCCGTTAATAGTCAAGGGGAGAGGCGTCGGCTGGTTTATCTGCGCTTTAAGTCGCGCTGGCTGTTTTGAAGTCAGGAGACGCGGGAGTGTAAGCATCGCAACAACCAGAATCACTGCCGCCGCTGCCGCCCCCGCTACGGACCAGAGCGGCCAGGGCGTTATCCTTGCCCGAGCGGGCGCGCTGACGGGCACGAAAGGCGACGCCGCACGCTGGCGAAAAGTTGAGAGCAGAAGGGCCTCGACGCGTGCCGGCGCCTCGTTTAAAACCGCACTTGTAGCAACCACACGTAAGCCAGCCGTTAAGGACTGCTCATCAGCGAGGCGCGCGGCGCAAGACCGGCAATCCCTGACGTGCGCGAGCGCCTCTTCCTTCGCGCGTGCCTCTAACATCTGGCCGCGCGCCAGATCCGTAATGGTTGTTTCAAAACTCCGACAGCTCATGCGAAACACCTCGCCGTATTAACAAGGTCCGAAGCCGAATCAGTTCCCCTTGATCCGCGCAGCTTTTCGATCAGCAGCGCCCTGGCCCTGTGCAGCCTGGAGCGCACGGTGCCGACCGCGCACCCCAAGACCTGCGCCGCCTCCACGTAGCTCATCTCGTGCAGGTCGCACAAGATGACCACTTCGCGATAATGCGCGGGCAGCGCCGTCACGGCCTGCCGCACGGATTCGACCACTTCGTTGCGCGTCAAATCGCCGAGCGGGTCCTCCTTCGCGATTAAACCCTCGTGCGCCATCTCATTCTCTTCCTCGTAATGGTCGCCGATTGAGACGAAAGAGCGGTCGCGGCTCAGGGCGCGCAGCACATGATTGCGCGCGACGCCGTAGAGGTAGGCCGAGAGCGAGCCCTTTGCAGGGTCATAATTTCCAGCCTCGCCTATCAGGACCATGAAAACCTCCTGGGTGACGTCTTCGGCAACCGCCTCGGAGCCGCTCATCTGCAGGGCGAAACGATAAATTCCGCCCTGTCGTCGCCTGTAAAGCGTGACAAAGGCGTCCTCGTCTCCGGCCGACATGCGCCGCAGCAATTCATCATCACTGGGAGTTGTGAACAGTGTCATCGCTTCTTCAGGGCGATCAATTACCGGCTGCCATGTTTGATTCGCACGAAGAGCCCCAAAAGTTCCAGAAAGAATCTAGAAAAGGTAAAAGTAAAAAGGTAAAAGGCAAAATTAGGGCGGAAACCACAATTAATTTAAGTGGTTCTCAGCCTTCCTTTTGCCTTTTACCTTTTTACTTTTACCTTACTCGCTTCCGTACCTGATTTCCATCCGGCGAATGCGGAAGCTCGCCATCGCCAGCACTGCCGCCGTAATGATAATCAGCCCCGGAACAGTCAGCCAGGCGGAGGTCGGCTCGGTCACAATCGCAAACGGGCCGTCATTGATCGGGACCGGCGTGAGCGAATGCAGATAGTGCACGACGCTAATCTTCTTGAGCATCGGCGGCAGGAGGAAATTGATAAACTCCCAGCCGTAAAGCAGGACCGCCGGAATAATCGGGTTGCGAAAGAAGAGACCGATGACTAAAAAGACTGCCCCGTATCCGATGCAGGCCAGCACAGTGATTCCCAGATAAGTCGGAATCTGGCTGAGGCCCGGCCCGTTGAAAATGTGGTTCATCGCAGCCGAGTAGCCGAGAGGAAGATAGATCAAGAAGATGCAAAGCGCTGTCATCAACACGAACAGGATGAGCGAAGTGACGAGGCCCGAAAGATATTTCCCCGTGACGAGGACTTCGCGCTTGACCGGGGAGAGGAAATAGTAATGCAGGCTTCTGTCCACGATCTCGCCCCGAAACAGATTCATAAAAATCCAGGCGCAGCCGAAGAAGACCACTGTGCGCAGAATCATCCCCTCGTAAAGGTTGGCGAAGATTTCTGAGGCTTCCGCGAAATTCTCTCTTATGTCGCTGGCATGAACAGAGACGAGCGAGATCATGATGAAGACAGGCAACAGCACCAGCAGGTACATCAGGATGGAGCGTTTGCCCGTAAAATTCTTTCTGACTTCGAGCCGCAGGATAGAGGCGATCTGCCGCTTCCACTGCGCCCACGAGGGATTTCTAACAGTCTTTTCCATAACGATGGTTTCAGCTTTCGAACTCATACGCGGCTCCCTTCGGTTTCCGACCCAATCAAGTATTGGTAAACGGCACTCAGGTCATCGTCAACGGGCGTCACGGATTCGACAGAGACCAGCCCGTCGGCCACAATATGGTTCAAGAGCAGATAGAATTTATCCGCATCTCGCGTTTTAATAAAGAGCCCCTGGCGGTCCTCGTGAACTTTTGCCTCGACAATCTGCTCCTGCTCGAAGACGCGCGCGGCCAGTGCGGACGGTTTGTCGCAGCGTATCAGTATCTGCATCGGGTGCTCTTCCATCTCGTCGCGCACGCCGTGAACGTCGCCTTCGGCGACGACGTAGCCGTTGTTTAAGAGCACGACGGAGTCCGACATCATATCAACTTCGTGAAGGATGTGGCTGGAAATGACTAGATGCAGGCCCTCGTCCGCGAGCTGGCGAAAGAGGCGTATGGTTTCGGCGCGGGCCATCGGGTCGAGCCCGTTCAAAGGCTCGTCCAGAATCAACACCGAAGGGTTGTGCGCGATTGATTGCGCGAAACGAACGCGCTGGCGCATTCCCTTGCTGTAGGCCGCGACCTTCTTTTCAGAAGCATCCGCCAACTGGACCCGCTCCAGGGCTTTCATCGCCAGATCGTCCGCCTCGTCTTTAGCGTACCCGTGAACGCTGAGAAACATGTTGATGAACTCGCGCCCGGTCACGCCTCTCGGGAATGAGTCGAACTGCGAACAATAGCCGACGCGCCGGAAGAGCTGCTCCGGTTCGTCCGGCGAGATGCCCAGAACGCTGATGCGCCCGCGCGTGGGGCGGAGCAGACCCGTCATCAAATTCATCAAGGTGGTCTTCCCAGCGCCGTTCGGACCGACGAGGCTCGTGATGCCGGGCGCGATTGAAAGATTGACGCGATTGACGCCCAGGATTTCCCCGTAGAATTTGGAGACGTCGTCGAAGACTATCATCTGTGAAGAGGGTTCATTCATCAGCTGACCACCTCGTAAGCTCTAACTTTGCGGTAGAGAAGCAGCAGGCAGAGCGCGCAGATTACTGAGAGCATGAGCCAGGCGCTCCAAACGGGCGGCTCCAGATTGGCAGCGAAGAGTGACCGGGACTGCCAGCTGCGCCGACGAGGGTTCGCAGCCTGCTGCACGGCCCCGAAAAGGCCTCCCCAGACAGACCCGATCAGCGCCCGCACATTGAAGATATGTCCCCACCACGACTGGAAAATTGTATTGATGACGGCGGCGAACGCAGACGGGATAAAGAAGATTCCGATCAGCGCGGCGCTCGCGGCCATTCTCCACTTGACTAAGGAAGACATCGCCAGCGACAGCAACGAGAGCAGGAGAATCCAAACCCAGCTCCCCAGGAAAATCGCGCCCGCAATCCAAAGATTCTGCGTGAACCATCCCCACCCTTCCAGGTATGCATTGAAGAAGAAGAGCAGCAGCCCCGGAACCCATGTGATCAAAGAGAGCAGTATCAGGAGCACGGACATCTTGCCGATCACGTACTCGGCGCGCGAGAAGGGGCGACAGAGATAGAGCGGCAGCGCGTTGTTCGTCATGTCGCGTGCGACGAGCGTCGGCCCGACCAGCAACGTGATACCGAAACCGGCCATCCCTTGATAAATGACGAAGTTTTGAAAGAACGCGGCATCAATGGGCACGAGCCTTCTCACAGCCAGCTCCAACACCGCCAGCGCCTCTGCGTTGTGATGCAGGTAGATCATGATCGAGCAGATCAGCGGCCAGATAAAGCAGGAGATGAAGTAGGCTATGAAGAGCTTTGACTGAAAGATGCTCCGGTAAGAGTGGCGCGGCAGAACCAGAAAACGCGACCAGCGCGGCGTCACCTCGCCCGTATATTGTTTGTATGTGTGCTCGTAAACTGCCATCGTTTGCTCCAGTCTGGAGTCTGGAGTCTGGAGTCCGAGAGTCCGCAGGCCAAAAACCTTTTCGTTTTTTGACTCCAGACTTCAGACTTCAGACTCCAGACTTTTCTACTCCATCGCTTTCAAAAAGATGTCTTCGAGTGAATCGCGCTTGAAATTGAGGCGGCGAATCTGCACCTGCTGCTCCGCCGCGAGTTTGTAAAGGTCGCGTATCTCCACACCTTCCTGGAGAATTAACTTGACGCGCCGCTCGCCCGTCATCGCGTATTCGCATCCCAGGCGTCCGACCGCCGCGACGAAAGCCTGATTGTCGCCGCGCGTCTCCATCTCAAGAAACTTGCGGTTGGCCTTCCGCTCCTCTTCCAGATTGCAGTAAGTGGCGATGCGCCCTTCCTTGAGGATCAGAATCTCCTCGCAACACTCTTCGACGTCGCGCAACAGGTGCGACGAAATCAGGATATGCGCCTGGTGGCTGTCGCGTATCTCGCGAATCAATCGAATCATTCGCTGGCGCGTCGGCGGGTCCAGCCCGTTCGTCGGCTCGTCCAGGATGATCAGCTTCGGGCCGTGAACAATCGCCTGCGCCAGTTTCGCTAGCTGCTTCATGCCGAGCGAGTAGGTTTCAAGCTGACGGTAGCGCGCCTCGCCCAGCCCCACATAAAAGAGGGCTTCGTGCGCGCGCTCCAATGCGGTTTCAGGAGGCAATCCCGAAAGCTCTGCCATCAGGCTGACAAAATGGACGCAGGACATCTTGGCTATGAAAGAGTCGCGCTCCGGCATGTAGCCTATGAAAGCGCGTATCTCTTTCGCCCCCGCCGTGATGTCCTGGTCAAAGATGCGCGCCGCGCCTCCGGAGGGTGGATGAAAGCCAAGCAATGTGTGAATGAGCGTCGTTTTCCCAGCGCCGTTCGGGCCGAGCAGCCCTATGGCGCGCCCACGCAGCTCCGCGCTCAGATCTTTCAAGATCTGTTTCGAGCCGAACTGCACGCTCAGGCCATTCAAGTCAATTACAGGTTTCATATTTTCCGTAGGACAGACATTCCTGTCTGTCATGAGCGCCGCACGGCGCGAATACTACTTTTAATAAAACCATGAGCGTGCTGGCGCACGCTTTGACAGGCAGGAATGCCTGTCCTACTTCTTTTCCCCATGCATCGCCGAATTGAGAATATGGTGCATCTCGAATGAGCTGGGGAGACCCATCAGAGATACCGGGCTGATGCCGAACGGACCACCCTCGCTGTCTGCGGCAACGACTATACGGTCGCCCTGCGCGTAGGCGTAAGCGAGCGTCGGCGGAGCATTCATCGCTGAGCGCAGAGCACGCTGCTGCTCTTCGGTCATCTCCCTGGAAGCATTCTGCACCTGCCCCGCGACGGGCTCGAAGAGCGGTGCGAGGTCGTGATAGAAGATCGCAGAGAAGTTGGCATTGCCGTCCGCGGGCAAGGTCGAGGTGAAGCGCGCGGAGCGGAGCAGCGTGTTCCCTGAGTCGTGGTATTTGAGGGCACGTTCGACCAGCGCGCGGCTCGGCGCGGCGACCAGGTAACCGTCTGCGTAGGTGTAATGAAACTCCACGCCGTACCCAGAGGACTTCAGCGCGTAGAAAGTGCGCCCGCCGCTCTCGCTGTTCTCCCAGCGCAGACCGCTTCGCCCCTCACGCGCGGCCCACTCGTTCAGTTTCCCGACCACGCGCTCGAAGGTCTGCTGCAAGTGCTGCTGGTCGTAAACCTCGAAGACCATCTTCCAGGAAGGCGTCGGCAGGATGGGCCCGTCAATGGCGAAGGCGAACTCCCCGCCCAAAGGCGCTGCGAAATCCTCGCGCAGCTTGAGGCCGGAAGCTGCCTCAAGCTGTTTCAGGTCCTGCCGCATGTTCGGACTGGACGTCTCAAGATAGCCCAACAATTCTTCGACCAGCGCATCCGGCTTGCGGACGACGAAGGCCGTGACGATGTTCGCATCGGGTGAGATGAAGTTCAGCGTGCCCATCGGACCGGGAGCGGCGAGCCACGAGGCGATGCCGCGACGCTCCTCCTTGAAGGTCAGCATGGCGCGGCTGTTCGTCTTCCCTTCCGTCTCCTTCTGCTCCACGACGAAATGCTTGAGACTCATCAAGCCGAGGCGGCTGAAAGTCTCTTTGTGCTTCGCGAAGGCAGGGTCGTTCTGGTTCTCATTCACCATCCGGTCAACGATCTTCTCCAGATCGGCGGCGACGATGAGCCCCGCGCCCGTTTTGTAGGTCTCGGCGAGGCGCGCGTAAAAGGAGGTCTTCTTAAAATCGTTGGCGTCGGGCGCACCCAAAGTAGCGGCCAACTGCTGCAACTGCTCCAGGCGCGCCGCAGCTGCGAAAAGATCGCCCTTAATCCAGATCAGGACTTCGTTCGCCCTTTTTCCATCGGCGGCCGGCGCGGGCGCGACCGCTGAGGGATCGTCAATGATGCGAATCTTCGGACCATTCTTCTCCGTCGAAGCGTAGGACGCGATCTTCCCTTCGAGGAAGGGGCGGAAGCCCTGCGGGTCGCTCAGCTCCGCCAGCACCAGCGGGCTTTCCGGCCCTTTCTCGCCCATCTTCGCGCTCGCGACGATTTCCGTCCCGAGATATTTGCCGAACTGATGAATCTCATTAATCATCTGATCGAGGCCGGGTTCGCCTCGCTCCTGGCTCCGCTCCTTCTGCCACCATTCGCGCAGGGCTGCGTTCTGCTGGATGCGCTCCTGCATGATGCGGTGCGATTCAACAAGCGTGGCGCTCATGTTCGGCAACGCCGCGTACATCACAGTGCCTTCGGGGACTAGATCAAGCAGGCGTGTGGAGTGCCGCACGCCCGGACGTGGAACTTTCTGATTTATCTCTTGCCGCAGGTTCGTCAGGTCCGCCATCAGCTTCTGGTAGCGCTCCGCATGACGACTCCAGGCAATCTCCTCCTGAATCGGAATCGCTTCGAGGTTTTGATTGGTCGTCGCCTGATCGCCCGGGTGCAGGACCGTCTCGTCACCTTTGGAATTGACGTGGACCTCGCCCTCGATGACGGAGACGCGCGACCCCTTCGTCCCGTTGTTGACGGAAAAGATCGTGCCCGTGACGGAGACGAGCGCGTCGTCGGTCGCAACGTAGAGGTGACCGTTGCGTTGCTTCGCGGCCTCGACAATGACGTTGCCGCGGACCAGATTGATGGTCGTGCCGTCCGCGTTCTGACTTAACGAAAGCTCCGAGCGCTCTTTCATCTCGACGAGCGAGCCGTCTTCCAACTGGACAACTGCCTCGGCGTCTTTCGCCGTGCGGATTTTCTCGCCCCTGCTGATCGCTTCGCCTACCTGTAGCGCGCGGCTTTCTGTGCCGGTGACCTTATAAATTGCCCCTTCGGCGGCCTGCACGGTCGCGCGCGCGTTGCCCGTCGGCAGACGACGATAGACGTTATAAGCGACCAGGCCGACGCCTATGACGAGCGTCGCGGCAATCGCCCATTTCCAGACCGGCGCGTGCGCCCTTGTTGCGCTCGTCGTCTTTCTGACGGGGGCGATGGCGCCCACTGCTTGAGCGCCGCCGCCTCGCGCAGCCTTCAAAGCTTTGCGGCAGGGGATGCATTCCCGCGTGTGGTCTTCAAGAAGCAGCGTGCGTGCGTCGGACAACTCTTTTTTCAGATAGGCCGGGATCAACGATTGAAAGTCAGTGCAGCCCCGAATCTCATCCGCCGACGCCTTTGTTTCCGGCAACGCGGTGTTGCCTTCCGCCGAGACTCTTGCCCAGACGCGGTCAGCCGCGGCTTTGACCGTCGCGGTCTCAATCTCCTCGCTGCGAATTCCGGCAGCAACACGGTCGAGGATGGTGTCCAATTCCTTGCGATTACGCTTCATGATATTTCTCCAGATAATTGCCAATCTCTTTGCGGAGACGCGCGCGGGAGCGGTGCAACGTGACGGCGACGACCATCTGTGACGTGCCCATCAGTTCCGCAATCTCGCTGTTCCCGTAGCCCTCGAAATAGCGGAGCACGAACATTTCCGCAGCCGAAGCGCCGAGGCGAGCGACGGCCTGCTGGATCAGCTTTCTGAGCTCGCGGTCTTCGTGCTTGCTTGCGGGATTGAGGGCTGGATTCTCCTTGAGGTCCGATTCGACGTCTTCAAGGGCGACCCTTTTGGCCGCCGTTCGGCTTCGCACCAAATCGAGCGAGGCGTTGACGGCCGCGCGGTGCAGGTAGCTCGCCGGGCTCGGCGCCAGATCAATCTCGGCGCGCCTGGCGAGGCGCAGGAAGACCGTCTGCAAAACATCTTCGGCGTCTTCTGCGCTACCCGTCACGCGGTAGGCCGTGCGAAAAATGAGGTCGTTATGCTCGCGGAAGAGTCTTTCCAGCTCTTTCGGCGGCTCTGGCAGGGGTTTGAGATGCGTCACAGCGGCTAGCACGGGTTCCTCCTTCAGGTTGTCTCCACACATAAAACGCACCTCGCGGAAGATTATTAACACCCGTGCGCTGGATAATTGGCTGGAAACAAGAGGATAACACCTTTTTGGTAGAATGCTGCCTGCGCAGCGTAAGATTTATGCCTGCATTCGACGAACGACTCTTAAAGAGAGGAGAGATTGATGCGTATCGCAATCTTCGGCACAGGCGGCGCGGGGGGCTATTTCGGGACAAAGCTTTCCCTTGCCGGAGAAGACGTGGTTTTCATCGCGCGCGGAGAACATTTGCGCGCGATTCGAGAGCAGGGCCTGCGTCTCGAAACAGACAGGGGCGAACACCTCGTTCGCTCACAGGCGACAGACGACCCGGCGCAGGCTGGCTCTGTTGATGCAGTGCTTGTCGGGGTCAAGACCTGGCAACTGCCGGACGCTGCGGAAGCAATGAGGCCCATGATCGCCCCTCAGACGTTCGTCGTGCCACTGCAAAACGGCGTCGAGGCCCCTGCTCAACTGGCAACGGTCCTGGGCGCAGATCATGTCCTGGGCGGCCTTTGCGGGACTATCAGCCGAGTTATAGGTCCGGGACACATACGCAGCATCGGGGAGACCAACTTCATCAAATTCGGCGAGCTGGATAACCAGCCGAGCGAGCGCACAGATAGGCTGCGGGAAGCTTTCGAGCGCGCAGGCGTCAAAGTGGAAGTGCCTTCCGACATCGAAGCAGCCATGTGGGAGAAGTTCATCTTCGTCGCGCCGTATGGAGGAGTAGGGGCAGTGACACGCGCCCCTGCGGGCGTGTTGCGCTCCCTGCCCGAAACGCGTCAGATGATCTTGAGAGGGATGGAAGAGATATTTGCAGTTGCGCGCGCGCGTCAAATTGCTTTGGCTGATGGGTTACTCTCGAAGACCATGGCGCTTCTGGACGCACTGGACCCGAGCGCGACAACATCTCTGCAAAGAGACATCATTGCAGGCAAGCGCTCAGAGCTTGAAGCCTGGAATGGGGCGGTCGTCCGGCTCGGTCGAGAGGCGGGTGTCGCCACCCCCGTGCATGAGTTCATTTATCACAGTCTGCTGCCCACGGAGTTGCGCGCGCGCGGCGAGTGGCAGATTCAGGCGATGTAATCTCTTAATCTTTAATGACAGGCGCTCGTTGCCAGGCGGCCTCGCCACGTGCGATTGACTTGCGAGTCGGCGGCTTGTATTCCGACTTGCGCTTGAGCCCGAGCGCCTTCACTTCGTCGGAATCCTTGCCGAACTGCGCGATGATCTGATCTTTGACGCCGAGCATCAGATTATGAAACTCCCACTCTTGGGCGAGGGCGTCGCCGCGTGCCGCCGCAGCAGCCGCAACTGCCTCTGCTTCGGCACGACGTAAATCCTGTAACTGAGCGTGAGCGGCCCTGATCGCATCGAGCGAGTAAGCGGGATTTATAGGCGTGTAGCTTCCGATAGTTTGCAGCGCTGCGAAACCGTTCTCGTCGGCTTCAATCTTACCCGGAGGCAGACGTTTGCTCTGATTTTTAGCCATCTGAGAGCATCTCCTTTTGGGCGGGAAAGAGACGGGCGGGAAACAAAGCACATTTTATGCGAGCTGAGTTTGAAGGCGCAAGCATTTTAATTGCGGAATGAAAGAGCCGAAGGCAGTTGGCAGAAGGCAGTAGGCAGTAAATTACCAGCCCCGTTAGGGGCGACAGAATTTAGCCAGGGGCGTGAGCCCCTGGAACATGCGGAATTTTATTTATCGAGCCCCGGCAGGGGCGACAGACGTTCTGCCGCCCCTGCCGGGGCTCGAATATTTTTTGATGTGCCTTAACCCAGGGCTGACGCCCTGGGCTTTATGCTGTCGCCCCTAACGGGGCTGACTGATTACTGACCACTGCCTACTGCCTACTGCCTACTGCCTTTCTGTTCTTTCATTCCGCAATCCGAAATCCGCATTCCGCAATTCGCTAGGGGCAGTTCTTCGCAGCCCTGAATCCGGCTGCTTCAGCCTCCGCGACGGTTTTGAATTTCACCTGGTTCTTTTCCGAGACGCTCTTGTAACCCGGACAATCCGGCCTGTGGTAAATCTTGCTGTTCTTATTGCCGATGATCTCGCCTTCCGCCGCCGCAGGAGTTGTGCCTGTGGCCGGCGTACCTGGCGTGGCCTCGGTTGGTGTCGTCTTCTCTTTCGCTGCTGATGAGGAACTGCTATTGGCAGATGAGGTTGATGCTGTGCTCGCAGCCGCCTCTTCAGATTTGCCTTCAGACTTACAGTTACCGGCTCTCTTGTATCCGGCTGCCTCCGCCTCCGCAGCGCTCTTGAAGATGACGCGATTCTTCTCGGACACTTTGGTGTAACCGGGGCATCCGGGCGCGTGGTAAACCTTGCTGTTCTTGTTGCCGACGATCTCTACTGTCTCGGTGCTGCTGGTTGCTGGCGTTGCAGTGGTCTTGGCAGTTGAACTCTTTTCCGTTGTCTTCTCAGTCTTCTCTGTCTGCGGCTTCTCCTGTGGACCGGACGCGACCGTCGTGGCCCTGGCCGTAGGTGATGACACTTCCGGCTGGCAATTTCCAGCGCGTTTGTAGCCAGCAGCCTCCGCCTCATTCACGCTCTTAAAGAAGACGCGGTTCTTCTCGGCCATGTCGCGATAGCCAGGGCAATCCGGCCTGTGATACTTCTTGCTCTGCTTATTGCCGATGATTGTGCCTTCGGGCGGGGCTGGGCCCCAGCGCGCGAGCTTGACGTCTACTCTGTAGTCTCCTGGAGGTGTCGGGTTAGGGTCCTGCCAGAGCCCCAGCTTCGAGGCGCGCGCTTCCTCTTCCGCCTTCGCGTAGGTCACGCGGTCCTTAGGCTCCTGCTCGTCCGAATATTTCTTGAAGTGCCAGGCCAGGCCAGCCTTGACCTGCTCGATGTTGATGTCGCGGCCATCGAGCATGATCGTGCCGACAGTTCGGCGATACTTATCAACTTTCGTCCAGACGATTGAGACCTGACGCCCCATCACCATGCGCTCAAGGTTCTTCTGCGAGGCGGAGCCGTAGGCCTGCTTCAACTCCGGGGCGTCAATGCCCTGAAGGCGTATGTGAAACTTCTTGTTGTCACGGTCGAGCACGGTGACCGTATCGCCGTCGTGAACGTTGATGACTTTGCCCTCGATGACGAGCTGGACAGTGTTAGACTGCGGCTGCTGCGCCGCGCCGGTCCAGACACAGGCCAACATCATCAAGAAGAACAGAACAACCCTACTCTTTTCTCTCACGGTCTTTTCCTCCCTCACCGTTCTCCGCTTCAATTGGGCCTTCAATTGGCGATTCCAATTAAAACCCGAAGGAAGCTCAGAATCTTCCGTTTGGGGTTTGCTGTTTTCCTTTGGAGACGAGTGTGATTTTAATAGAATTATGATTGTTTTGGAAGGAAACGAGCTGGTTTCTTAAAGAAGCATCGTTGTTTCTTTAAGAAGCGGCTGTGTATCTGGAAAGAAGTTTTCGGCAATTGAAGGCGGAAGAGTTTTCTTTACTGGGCGCTAAATAAGATTTGAGCGGGGGTTGTATTGCATAGAGTCTCACCCTAGAATCTCCCTTTCGCAGCAGTTAGAACAGAGACTACTCGCTTTGGTTATCTCTCTGCCCATTTAAGAGGGTGATGATGAAACTCCTATTCACTTCAATTTTTCTTTTCCTGCTTGCGCTGGGTGGCTGCGAGACAGATTTTTCGGCACGCGTCTCTAAAGAGAGGGCGCAAAACGCAATAAATAAATGGCTCAGGGACTACGGTCTTCCGGACAAAACCAGGGGCTTCGATAAAGGCCAGGAGGCGCGCGTGACCGTGACGAAGGTTTACGGTTATGGTTCTGCTCCGCGTGACTCTTACGCCAACCTCCAACTGAATGGCTTTAAGTACTGGGACGCGAATGGTCAGGATCAATCCTACACTGGCAAAGCCTTATTAACTTTCAGAGATGTCGGGAATCAGAAATGGGTTATCGTTCGGCTCGCATTTGAGAGCGATGGCGGAGTGATCTCAACGGAATTTTTCCCTGCGGAAAAAATTGAAGTGGACTAACGCTCCCGTCGGCTGGCGAGAATGGCGCGCTTTTTCAAACCCGCTCGTTTCCGATAAACTACCCCCGTGAGCGAAAAGAGCAATCCCGCCCGGATTAATCTCTCGGACTATTCGCTGGCGAATAGTCCGGAGACACCGCTCGTCCCCGGCGAAGACTTTTATATCGAAAACGGCCTCTACGTCTTCACGGCAGGCTATCTCAGGCGTCGCGGCTATTGCTGTGAGAGCGGTTGCAGGCACTGTCCCTATCCAAAGGAGTCCAACGAATGATGCGTCGCGTTCTTCTGTTCCTTGTCCTTTTGACCTTCTCTTTAACTTCTCTCCACGCGCAGAAACGCGCTTTTTCGATTGAAGACCTTGCCCGCGTCAAGAACATCTCCGACCTACACGTCTCGCCCGACGGAAAGTCGGTGATCTTCGTTCTGACCACCTCGGACCTCGCGCGCGCCAGACGGAACAGCCACGTCTGGGCCATGGATCTTGACGGACAAAACGCCCGTCAGTGGACCGTCAGCGACAGGAGCGAATCCTCGCCTCTGTTCTCTCCGGACGGAAAGCAGATTCTTTTCATCAGCTCGAAGGATGGAAGCGCGAATCTCTACCTGATGAACGCTGGGGGCGGCGAATGGCGTAAGCTAACGAACATCTCGACCGGAGTTTCAGACCCGCTCTGGTCGCCCGATGGTAAGTGGGTGGCTTTTTCGTCTGACGTTTACCCGGAGTGCAATGCCGATGACGCCTGCAACAAGAAGATCGCGGAGCGCTGGGAAGCCGGGTCGTTAAAGGCGCACATGGCCGACGACCTACTCTATCGTCACTGGACTGCCTGGAAAGACGGGACGCGCACGCACACTTTTCTCGTCAACGTCGCAACACGCGAAATCAGAGATGTGACGCCCGGCAACTGGGACGCGCCTACGTTCCAGCTCGGCGGGCCGCTGCAATATGATTTCTCGCCCGACAGCAAAGAACTGGTCTACGTCTCCAATCACGACCCCGTCCCGGCCGTCTCGACCAACAACGACCTCTGGACTATTTCGCTGGAGGACAGCGTGCCTTCCCCACGCAACATCACCGCGGCAAACCCTGCCTATGACGGTAGCCCCAAGTATTCGCCCGACGGAAAGTACATAGCCTACCGCATGCAGAAGCAGCCGGGTTACGAGTCCGATCTCTTCCGCATTGCTCTTTACGAGCGCGCCAGCGGCAAAACGACCGTCCTGACGGAATCTTTCCGCAACTGGGTGGACGATTTCGAGTGGTCTAAGGATTCAAAGACGATCTACTTCTTCGGACCCGTGGAAGGTCTCACTCCGATCTATCGCCTGGACATTAACTCGAAAGCGATCACGCAGTTTTTGACGGATAAGACGATTGACGTTACTGCGTTTGATCCGAGCGAGAATCGTCTGCTTTACATCAAGCGCGCGGTCGGCGAGCCGCCGGAGATTTACAGCGCGGCGATTCAGAACGGTAAAGCCTCCACACCCGTCAAACTTTCGCACTTCAACGACGCCCTGATGGACGAGGTTGACATTCGCCCGGCTGAAACGATGTGGGTCACCGGGTCCGGCGGCGCGCGTGTCCAGGTCTTCATCGTCAAGCCCCACGACTTCGATCCGTCGCGCAAGTATCCCTTGATTCTGAACGTTCACGGCGGACCGCAGTCCCAGTGGTCCGACGCCTTCCGCGGCGACTGGCAGGTCTATCCCGGCGCTGGTTACGTCGTCGCCTTTGCCAATCCGCATGGCTCAACGGGCTACGGGCAGGATTACACTGCCCAGATTTCAGGCGATTGGGGAGGGCGTGTCTATGAGGACCTGATGAAGGTGACGGACGCGCTCGAAAAACTTCCTTACGTGGACCGCAACCGTATGGGCGCGATGGGCTGGTCATACGGCGGTTACATGATGATGTGGTTCGAGGGGCACACGACACGTTTCAAGGCGATTGCTTCCATGATGGGGATTTACGACCTGCGCTCGTTCTACGGCGCGACCGAAGAACTCTGGTTCCCTGAGTGGGATTTGAAGGGTCAGCCCTGGAATTCCACGCAATACGAGAAGTGGTCGCCCTCGAATTTCGTCAAAAACTTCAAGACGCCGGCGCTCGTCATCTCGGGCGAGCGCGACTACCGCGTGCCTTATACGCAGTCGCTACATTTCTACACAGACCTGAAGAAGATGAACGTCCCGTCGCGGCTCATCATCTATTCGAACGCGGGCCACTGGCCGAACTGGTACGAGATGATGCTCTATTACACGGCGCACCTCGAATGGTTCAATAAATATCTGGGCGGCGCTCCTCCCCCGTGGACGAGCGAGCAATTTCTTCGCAACGCCGTCTTTGACCGCGCGAGCGGCCAGCGCCTGGCCGATGTCCCGACTTCATCCAGCACGACGAAGCCTGCCGAGGCCAAACAGGAGAAAGCCGCGGACCAGACAAAGAGCACGCAAGGCAAGCCAGACGTTAAGCCGAAAACTCCGTAAGCCTATCAGGCTGGATTCGCTTTAGGGGACCGGCAATATTGCCGGTCCCCTAAAAACAACCTCTCTCCTCACCGCGACCGATTTCCCCACAAAAAATTTTCGTCCTGCCATGTATTTCACTTAATTCCACGCGCACTGTGAGGCATCGGGAGAACTCTATTTCGTCTTTCGCGGCGAGCGTGGGTCTTCGTCTTCAGGGGAAACATGAACAAAGAGGGGCGTCATGGCGAACAAAATTAAGGGCGTTGTGCTGGCAATCACGTTTTTAATGGGAGTCATCTGGTTTATCTTCAGCGCCGACTTTCCGACAAAAGCTAGTCCGCCGCCCGTTCGTCTCACTTTTTCCGCCCCGTTCGAACGCAGAATCCTGGTGACCGGGCACGAAGCGCCCCTCCCTCTTCGTCTCTTCATCACAGCCGTCAAGACCGACTCGCGTGGGCGCATCATCACGGGCGAGACGAGCGACCCTGTCAAAAACATTGTCGGCGCGGAACCCGCCGGCGAGCGTGCCGGCCTGATGCGGTTTACGAAGATCATGTACGGGGCCGGCTATATTGACGGTCGCCCGGACCCGGGCACGCGCATTGACCCGAACAATCCGGTCGTGAAGAGCGGAAATCAATTGTGGCCTTTCCGCGAGCAGCCGTTTCGCAGCCAGCCGCGCGCCCTCGCACTGACTCAGGACGGGAAGAAACTGTACGTGACTCTGCCCGGGCGCGAAGGCTACCCGGACTGGCGAGTCGCCGTCGTTGATACGGCGACTCGTCGCGTCCTTACCTGGATTGATCTCAGACCCGACGGCAAGAATCAAGGCACACGCCCCATCGGCGTTAAAGCGGCTCCCATCAACCCGGCCATCTCCGAACGCCCCTTTGTCGTCGTGCTCAATCAATACGGCAACTTCGCCAGCGTGATTGACACAACCAGCGACACGGTCATCGGCGAGTTCGAGACAGGTTTTTATGGCGAGAAGCTGATCTTCAACGCGGACGGCACGCGGCTTTACATTACGGACCGTTTCAAAGATCAGGTGCGCGCCTTCCGTGTGGACCCTGGGCCTTTCTTCACGCAGATTGCGGAAATTCCGACGGGCTCGACCGACCTCGAACGCACGAACCCGCGCGACCTGGACCTCAGCGCGGACGGAAAGACCTTGTACGTCGCCAATACGCTGGGCCACACCATCGCTGCCATCAACATCAGTAACGACGCGAATACACTGATTAAGAATCTGCCGGTCGGCGGTCTCTCGACCGACGTAAAGATCGTGGGCCGCTGGGGCATCGTCAGCGGGCAGGAGACGAACACGAAACTGAACCAGCCGGAGACAGGCCACGGTTTGCCGACAAAGGATGCGAACGGCGTCGCCATCAAGAATAACGGACAGCCGCTCGGCTATACGCCTGTGATGTCGGATGCGACGAAGGCGACTACTTTCGACGACATCGGGAGCGAGCTTAACATCTTCGACACGACGACGAATCTCTTCGTCTATCGCTACGTTGATGAAGGGCGCGACCTTTCGCAGCTCGTCACGCCCGGCCAATACGTGGACCTCGGCGACCACGCTGACGCGCAAAAGATCATCAAGGGCAGCGGCCCGGAGCAGATGGCTATCCGCGGCAACATGCTCTTTGTCAGCATGGCGCACTCGGAGAACGTTCAGGCATTTCGCATCAACCCGAATGCGACTGATCCTTCGCAGCTTCTGACCCCGACCGGCATCGAGTTTACGAGCGGCATCACGCCGCAGGGCGTCGAGGTCTCGCCCGACGGAAAGACGATTTACGTCGCCAACTTTCAGACAGAAGACATCTCTTTCCTCAATGTTGATGCGAGCGGAAGGTTGACGCGCTCGGGCTTTCTGGCTGTCGGCGTCACGCCGACGACGCCGGACCCGACGACCGGAAACAACGGTTCGGGGCTCTTCGCGACGGACGAAGAGGTGGGCCTGCGCTGGTTCTTCTCCTCCTCATACTCGGATGACGGACAAAAATCCTGTGGCTTCTGCCACTGGGACGGGCGACAGGACGGCTGCCAGTGGAACGTTGCCGCCAACGCGGTCGGCGGCACGAAGGTCTGCCCGCAGAATAAAGACATCTCCGACAACTGGCCCGAATGGTACGAAGGCTTGAACAACGACTTCATGGCCTACGCTTCGGCCTGCAACGGAGAGGTGCTGCTGGGAGAGCGCACCCCGACGCCGCTCTTCCCGCAGCCGAACGCTGTGGACCGCTTTCACGCGCGCGAAGATTTCGTGCTCAGGAAGACGGAGGAGAACTCCCGCGCCATAGGGCGGCCGGACCTCAACGGCAAAGCGTTTAAAGTCGGCTATTACGACATGGCTTACCTGCAAATCCTCTGGTCACAGAACGAGACGAGGCGGCTGCCCAACCCGCTCGAACAGTTTCCGGAAGAAGCAGAGGCGGCGAAGATCGCGCGCGGCAAGGAGATTTTCACGAAGAGCGTGGCGCAGGGTGGCTCGGGCTGCGCCGAGTGCCACCACAACGGGAACAAATTTACCAACGGCGTGCTCGACGACACTTTCCAGGACTTTAACATACACGAGCCGGGCGTGATCAGTGAGAGCACTGTGGACGGCGACGGTCCATTCTTCCGCCCTGGGAACGACTACTTCTTCATCAAGTTCGGGGAGCCGCAGGACGTCGGCACGCCGCAGAATTTCAGCAGCCGCAATACGAAGCACCTACGCACATTCTGGGACAGCACGCCTCGCTGGCTGCATCACGGCTTTGCCCATACTGTGCGCGAGATTCTGCTCGCCCCCGATTCTCCCTTTCTGCGCCCTGGCGAACGCGGCTTTAATTTCCGCACGGTCCGCACGGACCACAGGCGCGGGGCGAATAACCTGCCGACGGAAGTTCCAATCGTGCCGGGCCACAGCCAGGGGGGACTTGCCGGGGACGGGAAAGGACCGATCTACGTCAGCCTCGACAGCCCCGTTGTTCAGGAGAACGGCAAGCCGCAGATTGATCGTTTGGGGACGAACAACCTGGCCCCGCTCATCTCCGGCGGCCAGATAAATCCGCAACTCGCCGCCAACAACATACAGGTCATCAAGGACACGCACGGCAAGACGTCGCATCTTTCCGCAAACGACCTTGACGCGCTCATAGCCTATTTGCTCTCAAACTCCGGCGCTCCGTCTTCTCTGGCAAATACACCAGCGCCCGGTCCGACACCTACGTCCACGCCCAGTCCGACTCCGAGTCCGAGTCCGACGCCGTCCCCAACTCCGATGGCGACGCCGACGCCGACTCCGAGCCCTTCGCCGACGCCCGGTGACTCAAGGGCGAGCGTGCAATTCGGAGCTTCCGCTTACAGTGTGGCCGAGGATGCCAGGAGTCTCGCGGTTACGGTCACACGCACGGGGGACGTCTCGCGCGAATCTAAAGTTGATTACTTTTCGACAAGCGGCTCGGCGCAGGAGCGGTCCGATTTCACGACCGCCTCAGGGCGACTCTTCTTCGCTGCCGGAGAGGCCAACAAGGCTATCAACGTGCTCATCACGAATGACGGCTTCGCCGAAGGAGATGAGACTTTCACTCTCACGCTCGCTGACGCTTCAAACAGCACGGAGATCGGCGCGCCGGGCAGCGTCGTCGTCACCATCAGGGACAATGACACATCGCAGGCAGCGATAAACCCTATAGATTCGGACAGCATTTTCGTTATTCAACACTACATGGACTTCCTCAACCGCGAGCCGGAGCCCGCGGGCTTGCAGGCCTGGATGAATATCCTGAACACCTGCGCCCCCGGAGACACCAGGTGTGACCGCATCGAAGTCTCATCGGCCTTCTATCGCTCGCCGGAGTTTCAGGACCGTGGGAATTATCTCTATAGCTTCTACCGTGTGGCCTTCGGGCGCGTCCCGCGCTACATCGAATTTGCTAAAGATATGTCGCGTACCAGCGGCTTTCAGTCCCCGGATCAACTGGAAGCGAACAAAAATCTTTTCGTCACGGATTTCATGGCGCGAGAGGAGTTCAAAACAAAATATGACCAGTTGAGTAGCCCTGCGGATTACGTCAACGCCCTAGTCAATACAGCCGGCGTGACCTTGCCGAACAGGGATGCTCTGATTGCGGCGCTTCAGGAAAACCGGATGACCAGGGGCCAGGTTCTGCGCGCTGTTACTGAAAGCGCGGAGGTCCGCAACAGGTTTTTCAACGAAGCGTTCGTCGTCATGCAGTACTTCGGCTACTTGAGAAGAGACCCTGACGTTCTCTACTTGGAGTGGATTAAGACGATGAACCAGACGGGAGATTACAGGACCATGATCAATGGCTTTATGAACTCCGTCGAGTACCGTCAGAGGTTCGGGCAATAGTTTTAGGTTTCCTCACGTTAACTCTGGGGCATGGCCGAAAGGCATTCATAAGCGACCACTCGAAAGATGGTCGCTTATTTTTTTATTGCGTCGAAGGGGCCGCGATTCGTAGGGCTTCAAATCTTTTCCATCAAAAGCTGAGGGGCAATGTATTTATCAGGCCGCGCTGTGAACTGTAGGACGGGCCAGTTCACTTTTAGATTGGCTGTCAGGAACCAATTTTTATAAGGGGAATCGAGGATGCGAAAAAGAGCATTGATTATTTTTGTGGTCACAATCGTCGCGTGGGTCACACTGGCAATCGCCGGCGTGACTGTCGGCGCCAATGATGACGTGACCACTCTGGCGTTTCTTTCTGGTCCGACACTCAACGGCCTCAACCCGAAAGGTGAAGCCGAACATCGCGCGCGCACGGACGGAAGCCGTCGCTTGCGTGTTGAAGTGGAGGACGTGAACCTCCCGGCCGGTACGGTGCTGGAGGTCTTGCTTAACGGGACAAATATCGGATCGCTCACCATCAACTCTTTCCGCCAGGGAGAGCTTGAGCGTAATACCAACGACGGGCAAGCTGTTCCGAACGTGACGAACGGCATGACCGTTGTGGTGAGGACACAGGCGGGCGGAGTCATTGCCTCCGGCACTTTCGGCGCAGCAGCTCCTTCGCCTTCGCCCAGCGCATCTCCGTCCCCAACGGCGTCACCATCGCCCACAGCGTCGCCATCGCCCAACGCCTCGCCATCGCCCACGCCGTCTCCGGGTGCGACACCGTCGTCCTCGCCCGGCAACGGCGACGAGAGATACGTGGCACGCTTCAGCGCCAGCAGCTACAGCGTGGCCGAGGACGCCAAGAGTGTCTTGATTACGGTCCTTCGAAGCGGCGATATTTCCCGCGAAGCGAAAGTCAAATTCGGCACCACCGACGGGACCGCCTCAAGCCGCACGGATTACACGATAGCTTTCGGAACGCTCTTCTACGCCCCCGGCGAGGCGAGCAAATCCTTCACCGTCCTGGTGTCGGACGATTCTCTGCCCGAGGGTAACGAGACTTTGAACGTCTTTATCTTTGACGCGAGCAACAGCGGAAGCATCGGCACGCCGAGCCAGGCTGTTGTGACGATCATTGAAAACGACACGGGGGCTGCGGCCAACCCGATTGACTCGACACAGTTCTTCGTCCGCCAGCACTATCTGGATTTTCTCAATCGCGAGCCGGAGCCGCCGGGCCTGGCTGCGTGGAGCAATATCCTGGAGAACTGCACGGACGACTCCAAATGCGACCGCGTCGAGATCTCGTCGGCATTCTTCCGGTCAGCCGAATTTCAGGAGCGCGGTTATTTCATCTACCGCTTCTACGAAACGGCCTTCGGGCGCAGGCCGCGCTTTGCGGAATTCACTCCGGACATGGCGCGCTTGAATGGGGCGCAGACGGCGGCAGAGCAGGAGGCTAACAAGCTGGCCTTCATTGACGAGTTCATGTCTCGGGCGGAGTTTAAGGCCAGGTTCGATCAGATTCAGGACCCGGCTGCCTTCGTTGACACGCTCCTGCAAACTATCGGCGTCACGCTTCCACAGAGAGAGGCGCTGATAAATGACCTCGCCTCGGGCCGGAAAACGAGGGCGCAGATTCTCAGGAACATAGTCGAAACCGCAGAGGTCTATCACAAAGTTTACAACAGGGGCTTTGTGGCGATGGAATACTTTGGCTACCTGCGCCGCGACCCGGATGATAACGGCTTCAATGGCTGGCTCGATTACCTGAACACGACGGGCGACTACAGGACCCTGGTCCGTGGTTTCCTGGACTCGGTCGAGAATCGTAAACGTTTCGGACCGTGATCCGGCACTGAGACCCCGGAACTGTTCTTTAACTATGGAGTGTCAGCGCTCGGCCGGTCGCAGAGCGCTGACACTCCTTGTTTAATTGGCTAGACAAATTGAGAATGAGCGTCCTATTCTGAACAGTGAAAGCTGCAAATTCAGAGGGAGGCGCATGGAGCGAAGCGACGGCGATCTGTTGCTGGCTTGCCGGAGGGGCGATGAATCCGCATGGGAAGCCCTGGTCCGACGTTACCAGCGACTGATTTACACCATCCCGCGCCGCGCCGGTCTCAACGAGGATTTAGCCGCAGACGTCTTTCAGGAGGTCTTCTCCACGCTCTTTCAAAAGCTGGATGAAATCGAGCAGCCCGAACGCCTTAAAGCCTGGATCGTGACGACTGCCCGGCGCAAAACCTGGCGTCTGATCCAACGCGAGAACCTGTCGCAGCGGTCAGAGAACGAGACGGAAGAGGGCGAGGAAGAGTTGAACAGATTGCCTGATAATGCCCCGCTCCCGGACGAAGTCCTGATGCGGCTGGAGGAGCAGCACAACGTGCGCTCCGCCATCTCTGAACTGGACGAGCGTTGCGGGAAGCTCTTGACGCTCCTTTTCTACCGCGACGAGCCTCCCCCTTATTCGGAGATTGCCGCTCAAATGGGCACGTCCGAGGGGAGTATCGGGCCGACGCGCGCCCGCTGCTTGCAGAAATTATTGCGGCTTCTGGAAAAGTGATTTTCTGGGAAGTCCGCCGCATCATTGTATTTTCCGTCTCTTTCGGCGCACTGTTGGATTGAGTCAGGGGTTAATATTCGCGCTGACTGGAGAACGCATGAAGCTGACTTTCAACCATCTTTCCTTCGAAAACCTGGCAGATTTGGCCGAAGGCCGCCTTGCGCCTGACGCGCGGGACGCCGCCACAGCCCACGTCTCCGGCTGCCCACGTTGCGCCGCAAAGTTGACCGAGTTGGAACGGGTCGTCGGCCTCATGCGAGCGGACAAGGCTGTGGATGCGCCGCCCGCGCTCGTCGCTCAGGCAGTAAACCTTTTCCGAACGCGCGCCGCGCGCACGGAGCCTTCTCTGGTCCGTCGCGTTGTGGCCGCGCTCAGCTTCGACAGTCTTCAGATGACACCGGCCTACGGCGTCCGATCCGGTCAGGCGGTGTCGCGACAGATTCTCTACAACGCGGGCCAGATTGATCTGGATTTGCGCATCACGCCGAGCGGCGACTCCTGCAACATCACTGGACAAATGCTCGGGTCCAATTGCGCCGGCGGGAAGGTGGAACTCAAGGGCGCGTCCGTTCAGTTCGGGGCAGAACTCAACGACCAGTGCGAGTTTCGGCTGCCTCCGGTCCCTGCCGGGACATATAATTTGCGGCTGCTTCTGACAGACACGGAGGTCGAGGTCCCCAATCTCGAAATAAGGGCATAGAGAATGGAGCGAGCAGAGCTGGCGGCGCGTCTCGTTGCGGCTGACGATGCTGAGCGTGAGGCATTGCTGAGGGACCACTCTGCGCTCGTTGACGTCTCCCTGGCCTATGCCCTCAAAGATATTTCCCTTGAAGATTGGAGCAGCGAGCCCGCGCAGACGGTTGCCGTCGCGGATGCCCTGAGAACGCTAGCGTCTGCCGTCAACGACGCCGAAGTCCGGGCGCTCGCCGTTTGGGTCGGGGGCTTTGCCGCGATAGTCAGCGGGCGGATCGAGCAGGCGGTCAAGCTCCTAGAAGATTCCGAAGCGCTCTTCCTTTCTTTAGACAAACCTCACGTCGCCGCCTCGACTCAAGTCATCAAGCTCTACGCCCTGGCCCTTCTGGGTCGTTATGACGAAGCGATTGATTGCGGGCTTCGCGCACGCGAAGTTCTCATCGCCCACGACGACCAGCAAGCTGCGGGCAAGATCGAGCACAACATCGGCAACATCTATCTCAGGCGCGACCGCTACGATGAAGCAGAACGTTTCCAGCGCTTGGCCCGTGAGCGATTTCTGGCGCTCGGCGACCACAAACAGCTTGCCAAGATAGACAACAACCTGGCGATTATCTATTCCTCACAGCACAAATTTCGCGCCGCCGAACAACTCTACAATCAGGCCCTCAAGAGCGCTGAAGCCGCCGGGCTGTCCGTGACGCAAGCCGAGATCGAGGCGAGCATGGGCAACCTGGCGCTCTTTCAGGGCCGGTACGACCGCGCCCTGGACCTGCTGGAGCGCTCACGCCGCAAGTATGCTGCTCTGGGTATGCCACATCAATCGGCGGTCGCGGAGCAGGAGCTGGCGGACGCTTATCTTGACCTGAACATGGTGACCGAAGCTGCTTCGGTCTATCAACGAATCACCCCTTTGTTTGCCGCGCTCGGAATGCAGGGCGAAAGAGCGCGGGCGCTCGCTCATCACGGGCGCGCAGCCATCCTGCTCGGTCAAATGGACAAGGCCCATACGCTCCTGGCTGAAGCGCGCAGGCTCTACGGCGCTGAAGGGAACGTCGTGGGCGAGGCGATGGTGACGCTGACCGAAGCCCAACTCCATTACGCCGAAAGGAGCTATGAGGCGGCCAGCGTTGCTTCAAGAGACGCCGAAGCATCGTTGACAGACGCGGGCACATGGAGACACGCGCTGCTGGCGCGCTGGCTGCGGGGCGAAACTGCGCGAAGACAGGGGAACACGGAAGAGGCACGCGCCTTACTGGAATCCACGCTCCTGGACTCCGAAGTACACGCCCAGCCGCAAATCGCTCAGCGTTGCCATACGTCGTTCGGCCTGCTGGCGACCTCCGTCGGGGATTTCGAAGCTGCCGAAGCGGATTTCAAACGAGCCGTCGCTTTAGTCGAAGACTTACGCGCGCCCCTTCCCGCAGAGGAGTTTCGCACGGCCTTTTTCTCAGACAAGCTCGTACCATATTGCGAGCTGGTGCGCCTGTGCTTGAACGACAATCGCGAAGATCGCACCATCGAAGCTTTATGCTACGTCGAGCGCGGGCGCTCCCGCTCACTTGTGGACATGCTGGGCGGGGCTTTGAAGTTGCAGGTCCAGCCACGCGATTCGTTCGAGGCGGAGCGGCTCGCAGAGCTTGAGCAACTGCGTGAAGAGTTGAACTGGTTCTACAGCCAGATTAACCGCCCCGTCCGTGATGATCCTGCGGCGCGCGCAAACAACATGGCATCGCTTCAAGAAGCCGTGCGCGAGCGCGAGAGCAAGACTATGGAGATCATGCGCCAGCTTCAGCAGCGCGGCGAAACCCGCTTTACACATGTCGAGGCGCTCGACACCGTACGATTGCAGCAAGCGCTTGGGACGGAGACGGCCCTGATCGAATACACGACGCTGGACGACGAGCTGCTGGCCTTCGTCGTCACGGACGAAGGCATCGTAGCGGTGCGCGGTCTGGGCAGTGAGGCGGATGTCGCGGATCTCCTCGGGCGTTTTCGTTTTCAAATTGACGCCCTCCGCTACGGCGCTGAAAAGATTCGCAAACACCTGCCGCATCTCACGGAGCGAATCCGGCGCCATCTGTGTGAGCTTTACGACCTGCTGCTCAGGCCGCTGGAAGATTTTATAGGCGAGCGGCGGCTGATGATCGTGCCGCATCGCGCGCTGCACTATATTCCCTTCCACGCCTTACACGACGGAACGAGCTACGTCATCGAGCGGCGTGAAGTCTCCTATTCCCCAAGCGCCGTGGTCCTCTTACACTGTCTGACCCGGCCGCGGCCCACACTCCTTCGCGCGCTGCTAATGGGCGTTGCGGACGAAGAGACGCCGCGCGTGGCGGATGAAATCAACGCGCTCGCGCCACTCTTCCCTGAAGCAACGGCCCTGTTGAACGAAGAGGCGACGCTTGCCGCGCTTCGTGAGCAGGCGCCGACGGCGGATGTGCTGCACCTGGCTTGTCACGGACAGTTTCGACCCGACAATCCGCTTTTCTCCTCTTTGCGGCTGGGCGACGGGTGGCTGACCGCGCGCGACACCTACGAGCTTAACCTGAATTGTGAACTGGCAACCTTGAGCGCCTGCGAGACAGGAGTCAACGAAGTGGCTCCGGGCGACGAATTAATCGGGCTGACGCGCGGATTCTTCTCCGCTGGCGCGCCGTCGCTCCTTTTGAGCCTCTGGATAATTGACGACGAAGCGACGGCCGATTTGATGACAGTCTTTTACAGACGCCTGCTAGATGGTCTTGCCCCTGCGGCGGCCCTGCGCGCCGCCCAGCTCGATCTCCTGGCTAGACGGCCACATCCGTTCTTCTGGTCGCCTTTCATGCTGGCCGGTCGCTGGTAGAGCAGTGAAGCCCCTGCCGGGGCTCGAAAATAATATCTTACCCAAGTTGCTAATTATCAATTGCCACTAGTGCTGTGTCATGAAAGTTTTTGGCTTTAATTAGTTGCCACTAGCTTCAGCTAGTGGACAAAGTTGACAAGAAAATGTTTGGCTTTAGCCGAAGGGTTCGGCTAAAGCCGAGCTCTTTCTGGCCTGATTATCCTCCAGCTAAAGCTGGAGGCAATTCAAAAACTTCGATTACACAGCACTAGTGGCAATTGAAATGTTTTCCAAACAGCTATAACCGGCAACTTGGATTATCTTGTAGGTTCCAGGGGCTCCGTCATCCCTGTTTTTGCGCCAGCCGTTAGAAACGGAGCGGGTCGAGGTCTTGTCCACGCATTTACAGCCTTCATCCGGTCGTCCCGAAACAAAAGCCGTAATAATTCTCATAACCCAATCCGTACTTGCAGCCTCAAGGCCCACTTTGGCATCATAAACTCCCCCAAATTTTTCTCAAAAAACCGGAGCGACAATGTATTTTCGGGCCTGTTGTCCGCACTGTTATTTCGGAATAGACTGATTTTCGGACGTCCCGGCAATTCATTCGCATTTTTGGCCTTTTTTTGACGATAATCCGACGATAAAAGAGTTCCCATGCTTCGCCCTACACTTACTCGCTCGCTTAAGCTGCTTTCGCTCACCCTGCTGCTACTTTTCAGCGCGCTCACGACCAGCGTGCGCGCCGGTGGCGAGGATTTCGTTGACGGTCAGATTGTGGTCAAGCTGGCAAGGGCCGCTGACCTTCCGGCTGTGGCCGCGCAATACAAGCTGAATTCGGCGCCGTTAGACCAGTTTGGCTCAAGACCAATCTACCTGCTGCGAATCAGCGACGGTGCTTCGGTTGATCAGCGAATCGAAGAACTGCTGGCCGACCCGCAACGGCGCGTCATCTATGCCGAGCCTAATTACACGATCCTGCCGCCCGAAGGCGGTGGGATTTCATGGAGCGGCGGTATCTCCTGGAGCGGTGGCGGAGACTCAGGACAATACGCATCTCAGTGGTTCCCGCAGATGATCCGGCTCTCGACCGCGCACAATGTCACGCGCGGCGCGGGCGTCAAGATCGCCGTGCTGGATACGGGCGTGGATAAGACGCACCCGGCGCTCAGCGGGCGACTTCTGGCTGGCTACGATTTCGTTGATGATGATAATGACCCGAGCGAGGTCGGCAACGTGCAGCAAGGACCATACGGGCACGGGACACACGTGGCCGGCCTTGTTGCCCTGGTCGCTCCGGAGGCAAAGATCATTCCCATCCGGGTGCTGGACCCGCGCGGAGTTGGCAATATCTGGGTGCTCGGCGAAGCGCTGGCTTACGCGGTTGACCCGGACGGCAATCCCGCCACAGACGACGGGGCCGACGTCATCAACATGAGCATCGTCACGTCGCGCCGGACGAATCTTCTTTCGAGCATCTTGAAACGAGCGTGCAGCGATGAGCCAGACGAGGCGGACGATAGCGCTCCGATCAGCGGAAGCAATTACGGAGTGATAATCGTGGCGGCCGCCGGGAACGGAGGCGACACCACGCCAGCGTATCCGGCCGCTGAAAATATCGGGGGACTACTCGCAGTCGCGGCCAGTAATGAGACAGACCGCCTCGCAGCCTTTTCGACGCGCGGTTCATGGATTCAGGTCGCGGCCCCGGGTGACCGCATCTTGAGCAGCGTGCCCGGCAGCGCATACGGGACCTGGCGAGGCACATCTATGGCCGCTCCGATTGCCGCCGGTGAAGCGGCCCTCTTGCGCGCGGCTTATCCGACACTGAGGCCGACGAAGCTGATTGACCATATCGCCGACACGTCGAAGCGTATTGACGGGGAGATCAGAGATCGCATTGACGTCGGGGCGGCGCTGACGACGCGCCCCGAAGATCTGACGACGCCCGCGTCCCTTCAATTCTTTGCCGCGAATTTTAGCGCCGCCGAGAATGGAGGTAACGTCAGCGTCAATGTCGTACGCGATGGCGATTCGTCCGGTCCGGTTACGATCACTTATGCCACGAGCGATAGCGCGGGTCTGGCGGATTGCAATGCTGCAAGCGGCATTGCTTCCTCGCGCTGCGACTACGCGACCTCTGTCGGGACGCTTCGTTTTGCCGCAGGTGAGAGAACCAAGACCATCTACATTCCCATCGTTGATGATAATTACGCGGAAGGGACGGAGAGTTTCAACATCGTCCTGAGCAATCCGGGCGGCGCAAACTTAGGGACTGTCAGGACGACGACTGTGACCATCACGGATAATGACTCCGCGGCGACGGGCGCAAACCCTATAGACGCCGTCCCCTTCTTCGTCCGCCAGCACTACATAGACTTCTTAGGGCGCGAGCCGGATGCGGTCGGCTATCAAGGGTGGCAGAACATTCTGAATACCTGCCAGCCGGGCGACACTGCCTGTGATCGAATCGAAGTCTCGTCGGGCTTCTTCCGCTCGGAGGAGTTTCAGTCGCGCGGCTATTTCACCTATCGCTTCTACTCGACGGCGTTCGGTCGTGTCCCGCACTATAACGAGTTCATTCCGGATATGGCGAAGATGAGCGGATTCCTCTCGCCCGAGCAGTTAGAGGCGAACAAAGTCGCGTTCGTACAGGAGTTCATGTCGCGTCAGGAATTCAAGAATCGTTACGACGCGTTGACTGACCCGGCCGCCTACGTCAACGCCCTGGTTAACACTGCGGGCGTCACTCTGCCGCAGAAGCAAGCCCTGATTGATGACCTTGCCGCGGGCAGAAAAACGCGCGCGCAAGTTCTCAGGGCCATAGCCGACAGCACAGAAGTCTATTTCAAGTATCAGACGGAGAGCTTTGTCGTGATGCAGTACTTCGGCTACTTGAGGCGCGACCCGGACATTCTCTATCTGGAATGGATTCGGATCATGAATGAGAACGGCGGGGACTATCGCGGGATGATCAGCGGCTTTATGAACTCTGCGGAGTACCGCAATAGATTCGGGAAGCAGCAGTAAAGTCGAATTCCCTTACTCTCTCTTGCGCGCGTTCCGCCCCTTCTTGAGCGCAGGTTCGAGGCGGCGTCGGACCTCTTCGGCCAACTTTTCCTCCTCTGCCCGCGGCGGCGCGCTTTCGGACGGCTCTTTCACTCGTCTGGAAGCGGTTGCCGCGGGCGACTCAGTCAAAATTGCCTGCAACAGGCCCGGCTTCTCTTTCGTTTCGGCATGCGGTGCGAACGGCGCGCACTTCTGGCACTGGGGCATGATCCGCAGATTTATTCCCTTCACTTTGCGGCGCGTGAAGAGCGCGCCCACAGAAATCTCGGCCCCACACGTGGCGCACAGAAGCTGCCGCAGCGCACGATAAAGCTGCGTGCTTCCGCCCTCTTTCAGATCGGCGCGGCCAATAACTTCGCTGATTGCCTTTTCCATACGGCGCACGTGTAGCGCTTTGCCGCTTACGATTTTCGACCTTTCACAGCCGGCTCAAACGTGCGTGTGGTGTGCTCTGTGACACTCGGCATCGGATTAATCCGGGCGGGCGGAAGCTCCGGCGGGCGCAGCTCTTCTGTGGCACCCTTTTTTCGCTTGGCCGGGCGCTCAGTCTTCTGTGCGATTCCGCTCATCTGCGAGATCTGTCGCAGGAAGAGCGCGACGACGCCCAGCAGCATCCCGAGGCTGCCGATAACAATCCAGGTCACCGCTGCAGGATGAAGACCGTCTTTCGCAAGGTCAACGACGCTGGCGAAGGTGATGCCTAATCCGATGACCACCATCAACGCCATCGCCCAGATAGGTCCATTGAGGCTAACGAAGCGCACGGGCTGTTCGGGCACGCTCGGCCCCGCATTTAGATTCGCCCCGCAACGGTTGCAGTAGTTTAATTCTTTCGTTACTTCTGTCCCGCAAGATGAACAGTACATAATTCCTCCAGGCGACGCGGAGCCTTTTCAAAGAAGATCAGAGAACGATTCACACAACCTGACTTCGATACGATCAGCCGTTGTTTCAAGTTCGAGTGAAAAGCGGCTGACCAAAGCTCGCGCGCGCGCTCTACTGGGGCGCGGGGATGGGGCCACTTCCAAGGCTCTTCTCCGTAATAATAGTCATCGGCCTGCCGCTCGCGCCCGACTGCGGAAGCGGGGAGAGGATGCTCTGCGCCAGCAACAGCCGCGCCATCGTTCTGATCTCTTCTCGTTGGAATTTATCAGCGAGGGCCTTCGTGCGGTCGAAGTCGGCGCGTGCGAGGGCGTCAATATCTCCCAGAGCCTGAGTCAGGAAATCCTGTCCGGTGAAATTCAGAAGCATCATGACGGGTCCGAGCATGATCTCGTCGTCCCTGATCAGGTCCTCGATAAAGAAGCCGCCGAGGACTGTCGCCGCCCCCAGCAGCTCATTGAGTTGCTCAACCACCGGCTCCAGAATCGCCAGACTGCGCGAAGGATCGAGAGGCGCATAGGCGCGTGCGATTGCCAGTTGGGCGCCGAGTTGTTTGATGTTTTTGGCGCGCTGACTAATCATCCCGCGCGCCTCATCCAGGAGCTGGAGCGCAACCTTCTTTTCGCCTTTCGCGGTCGCACCCGTAGCCAGTTGCGCGAGCAGCATCGCGCGCTCTTCGACCGTCCGAAGCGTGGCGAGCATCTTCCGTCCCTGTTCTATCTTCCCCTGTTCGACAGCCGCCGCCGCTGCTGCCTGATCCAGCTGAGCCAGAACCTCTTTCTTTTGAACAGGGTTCTGGATCTTTTCCTCTACGAGCTGCCGCGCGCGCTCCGTTTTGCCCTCTTCCAACAGTTTCCCGGCGGCAGCCTGGTATAAAATGTCGCGCATCTCCTGCGGGGCTCCGGGCGCGGCGGCCAGAATCTCGTCAACGGTTCCCTTTTCTATCATCGGTTGGTATTTGGCCCACATACGCTCCGATTCGTCTTCAGCCGCATCGCCCTCTTCTTCTATGCTTAACTTCGGGGCCTTTTTGCGCAACTGCTCCGCGCGAGTCGGCGCATACTTTTCAACCACAGGCATTAGGGGCGTCAACGAAGCATACAGCTCCAGGTTGGATTGCGGCGACCGTAAAACTTCAGCCGCAAGCATCTCAGTTAATTCCCGCACCGTCGCCTGATCCAGCAACGGCACATCAATCTTCGTCCCCGCCTTCGCGTCCCCCTCAGGCGTCTCGGTCGCCATTCTCAACAGGTTGACGGCGATGTTTCTCGCTTCACTACTTTCGAGCTTCTCCGCGCGAAGCTTTACCATAATCTCGCCTGCCAGCTTCGCCGCCGCTTCCGGGTCTTTCTCTCGAATCGCGGAGATGAGCTCCGGCAACTGGTAGGAGAATCCTTTCGGGAGGTGCTCCTCGCCGATCTCAACGGCAAGCTTCGGGTCTGTGGAAGCAATCTGGATCGCCAGATTCATGTCCATCTGAAGTTCCTGGTCCCCCATCGAGTCTCCGGCAACCTCTTTTTGTGAGGAGCGAGAACGCGTCGCGCGCATCAACTCACGCGCCAGGCGAGCGTCGTGCTGCGCGAGCGCCATGAGCATCTCGGAACGCAATTGTTTCGGCCCTTCAAAAAGTCTGCCGCGCTCCGCGACGTCCGCGTCCGACTGGTTTTCCCAAAGTGTAATGAGACTTGCAATCGCCTCTTTGAAGAGAGAGCGCGCGCGTGCTTCATCGTATTTCCAGAGAATGTGCGCTGCCGCGGCCTTGATGCGGATACTGTTATCCGGCTGTTTGAAGGAATCGCTCTCTTTAATCACGTCGTCGAGCATCAGGAGCGCCTTGTGCTCCAGTTCCTGCCGGGCTTTGCGCTGCTCTTCAGTCTGAGCGGCCGCGCCAGGCGTCTGCGCTGAAGCGTATGCTGAAAGAGTAAGGATGAGGAGCAATGAGCGGATCAGATGCCTTGAAATCATAACAACCTCTTGCGAGAGATAATACCGTTCGCGGTTCTGACGAAGATAATAACCGAATCAAAGGCGGCGCGGAAGTATTGAACGAATCCCGGCTGGCTGCTAGCATCTAGGAAAACCATCGAACAGAAAGGGCGGATTCATTATGGCCGGAAAGAAAACTACCAGTCGTGCGGCTGCGGCGGCGGCGACAGAAGAGCCGACGAAGGCTGAGCTTCAGAGGCGTATGGAGGAGGCGCGGGAGGAAATCTCTGAGACGGTCGAAGAGATTAAGGACACTGTGACGGACCGTTACGAGAGCGTGAAAGAGACTGTCGCTGAAACGTTCGACTGGCGCGCGCAGTTTCGCAAGCATTCCGTCGCCTTTAGTCTGGGCGCGCTGGCCGTCGGTTTCGTCGTCGGTTCAGGCATTGCCGCGGCCCTCAAAGATGCGACCCCGAAGAGGTCCAGAAAAAGCAGCGGGTGGCTCGACGAGCTTTATGCCCTGGGCGAGACGCTCGCGGGCGAACTTTCCGGCGTGACACAGACGCTTTTGCTTCCGGCGTTGAGCAAGAAGATCAAAGATAAGTTCGGCGTGGACATCTCGGAGAAATTGCTGGCGGCGAGAGCGTCCAGGCGCACAATTCGTCCGAGCAAAAAGAGTGTCAAGCGGGGCGGCACGAAAAAAGCTGCCAGCAAAAGAAGCGGCACGAAAGCAAGAGCTTCCAATAAGCGCGCCGCCAAAAGGAGCGCCAGGTAAGCCATTTCCCGAGCGACGATAAAACCGATCTCCGCGCGCTCAACGTATTTTGAAGCGCAGGGCGAGAATTCTACCAGTATGGAATCTACTCCCCTCGCGCGACTAATTAACCCAAGTTGCTGGTTATCAGTTGCCACTAGCTTCAGCTAGTGGAACAGAGCTAGTGAAAAAGAGTCGGCTTGAGCCGAACAATAAATAACAGATAGTTTCCTATGGCTTCAGCCAAATAGTTCGGCTCAAGCCGAACT
>Ga0268243_1000068_pt1 | contig 33978 bp, 25 predicted proteins | sample BulsoiMagMametaG_FD_200254 | JGI IMG/M metagenome (GOLD analysis project Ga0268243, IMG submission 200254) | Bulk soil microbial communities from Mexico - Magueyal (Ma) metaG (v2) (version 2) | ecosystem: Environmental > Terrestrial > Soil > Agricultural land | place: Mexico: Magueyal...
TTAATGGTCTCGATCATGTGAACGGGGATGCGGATGGTTCTGGCCTGGTCCGCAATCGCACGCGTGATGGCCTGGCGAATCCACCACGTCGCATAGGTCGAGAACTTGTAGCCGCGCCGCCACTCGAACTTGTCCACGGCCTTCATCAACCCGATGTTCCCTTCCTGGATTAAGTCCAGAAATTGCAGGCCGCGGTTCGTGTACTTCTTGGCGATGGAGACGACCAGGCGCAGGTTGGCTTCGACCAGTTCGCGCTTGGCCTGGCCCGTCTGGTGTTCGCCCGTGATGATTGACTGGAAGGCGCGCTTGATCTCGACGGGCGCGATGTTGTAGCGGGCCTCGATTTGCTGGAGCTGCTTGCGGGCGGCGCTGACGCGTCGCTTGTACTCTTTCTCGTCGTCGGCCTTGATGCGTCGGCGGCTAAGCTTCTCCGTGTAAGTATCTATCTCGCGCTCTGCCGTGCGAATGTCCCTGTGGACGGCGCGAATGGAGTTGATGAGCCGCTGGCGTGCACGCTCGGTCAGGTTGAGCCGCCTGATTTCCTGCGCGATCTCAAGGCGTGTGCGGGCGACTTTGCGCTTCAGCCGGAGCAGCTTTTTCGTCTTCTTGCCGCGCGTCACTTTCTGCTCGACGCGCAGCTTCTCCCAGTCTTTCAGCCCGGCCTTGTAGAGCTTGCGGATGTTCTCGATGCCTTCGACGGTCCAGTTGAGATACTCGTCCGCCTTATCCTCATCCCCGGTCAGCTCCGCCTGCTCTGAGAAAGTGACGACGTCCCGGATGTTGGTCCTGCCTTCTTCCAGCTCGTCGCCGATTCTCAAAAGCTCTTCGACCGCGATGGGCGAGCGCGAGATGGCTTTCTGGGTCTTGATCTGGCCGCGCTCGATGCGCTTGGCAATGGCCACCTCGCCTTCGCGCGTCAGCAGCGGGACGACGCCCATCTCGCGCAGGTAAAGGCGCACTGGGTCGTTCGTCTTCTCAAGCGCGCCCGCCGACAGGTCAAGCTCCAGCTCTTCGTCAACGGCGTCATCGTCCTCGTCGTCCGTGGCGAGGGCCGCGGCCTGCTCGATCAGGCGCTCGTCGGAATCCGCGACGGGGATGTTCGAGCCTTCGAGCTTTTGGAGCACATCCTCGATGTCATCGGGCGAGACGACGTTGTCGGGCAGCTCGCGGTTGAGATCGTCGAAGGTCAGGTACTTCTTGTCCCCGCCCAGCTCCAGCAGGCGCTGCATCACATCGTCGCGATCTTTTTCTTCCATGCTCAATTTTCAGTGTACCCCACCGAGAGAGATCAACCGGTCGCAGACATCTGACTCCTGGCATCCACCAGCTGCTTTTTGCGTCTCGCCCATTCCAGATACTCCGCGGACAAGCGGCCGCTGCGTTCCGCGTCGCCGGTGCGCTCGGCCGCGGCGAGCTCGACGCTGATTTCATTGATGCGGCGATCTACCTGCATCAGCCGCAGGGCGTCCAGGCAGCTTTCCGCACTCGCCAGAGTGTCGTCAACCGCTTCGCCCTCGTCGCGCTGAGGTTCGGACATGAGAAGCAGCGGCACGAGGTCTGCCGCCAGCGGGTCGGCTTCCGTCTTCGCGCCGAGGGTGCTGAAGTCCACGGGCGCGCCTTCCTCTTCAATCTCAACCAGCGCGCGGAAGATGGAAGCGGTCGGCAACTCCTCATAATCCGCGGCCTCGATTCGCGGCAGGATCGTTCGGCGCAGCTCCGGGTCGTGGACGAGCAGCTCAAGGAGTCTTTGCTCGGCCAGCGTCGGCTGAGCGCCCGCCGCGCGAACGATTCTTTGTCGCACATCCTGTCCCGCCGTAGCGTTCGCCCTGACGGCCTGCCACAAATCGCGCCTGAGAGCGGGCTCTTCGATGCGCAGCGCGTCCATCGTCATGTCGAAATATTCGCGCTTCTGAATCGGATTGCGGACCGCGCGAATAAACGGGAGCGCTTCCTCTACCGCCGCAGCTTTGTCTGCCGGGCGCATAAGGTTGCGATCCCGTACCGCCTGATCGAGCACGAATTGTATGTGGGGAAGCGCACGCCCGCGCCGCTCGTGATACGCCTCGACGCCGTGTGTTCTGATGAACTCATCCGGATCAGCGCCGTCAGGCAGAACCAGCACTTTGATCTCGAAATCCTCTGCAAGGAGCGTTTCAATGGCGCGTTTCGCGGCCTTCACACCCGCACTGTCACCATCATAGTTGACAACCACCTTGCGCGCAAATCTTCCTAGCAGCTTGGCCTGCTCCGGCGTCAACGCCGTCCCCAGAGAGGCCGCCATGTTTCGCACGCCGAACTGAAAAGGAATAATCAGGTCAAGATAGCCTTCGACGAGAATGACGAACTTGCGCCGCCGGACCTCGTCGCGCGTGACGTTCAGACCGAAGAGGTGTCGCCCCTTCGTGTAGGCCGCCGTCTCGGGCGAGTTCAAATATTTCGGCTCGCCTCCGGGCTCCAAAGTCCTGCCGCCGAAAGCGACCGCGCGCCCCTGCGCGTCCATGACTGGAAAGATCAGTCGCCCGCGGAAGCGGTCGTAAAACCCTCCGGCATCTTTTTTAACGACGAGGCCGCTGCGCTCAATCTGCGCTGTCGTTGCTCCGCGCTCTTTCAAATGTGCGGAGAGAGCGTCCCAACTATCCGGCGCGTAACCCAGGCGGAAAGCCTTGCGCGTCTCATTCTCTATCCTGCGGCCCGCGAGATAATCGAGCGCCGCGCGAGCTTCCGGATTATTCTGCTCTAACTGTTTCTCCCACCATTCAAGTGCCCAGGAGTTTAATTCGATGACCTCGTCCGCCTCTTTGCGGCGCGCCTCAAACTTCTTGTCTTCGACCATCGCGGGCAAAGGCACATTCGTTTTCTCCGCAACGATCCTGATGGCCTCCGGGAAAGAGACGCGCTCAATCTCCATCACGAAATTGAAGACACTTCCTCCTTTGGAACATCCGAAACAGTAGAAAATATCCTTCGACGGGTTGACCGAAAACGAAGGCGTCTTCTCCTGATGAAAGGGGCAGCAGGCCATCCAGTTCGCGCCCTTCTTCTTCAAAGAGACATAATCCTGTATCACGCGGACGATGTCCGCCTGCCGTCTGAGATCATCAATGAATGTTTGCGGGAAGCGCATCGCCTATTCTTCAGTCGCGGTTAATTGTTTGAGAAAATCTGTCGGCGAGAAAACGGGCAGCGTCGCGTTTTTATAATCTTCCAGGTTACGCGTGACGATTGCGTCAAGCCCGCTTGCTGTTGCACAGACGTGCTGTACGGCATCTTCATAATCGCTGAAAGGCAGGGCAAAAGCTTGGTTGAGAATATCGTAAGTGATCGGACAGATTCGCACCGCGAGCAATAAGTCTTTGAGCGCTTGCATCAATTTGTCGCGCCCCATAGTTTTTTTTGCGATGTAGAAGATATTGATGGGTGTGATGCCTGAAATGTACCCGTCAAACGCCCCCTGTGCGTTAAGCTCAAGTAATTCGCCGGCAGCCTGCGCGAACTGCTCGCGTTCTATCAAATGATCCAACACTACATCGGTGTCAAGCAGGGCGCGCATCAGGAGTATTTCTCAATCAAGTACTTTGTATAATCTTCTTTCAACTCTTCGTCCGAAGGCGGGGCACCTTCAAATTTGATTATTCCGCGCAATCGGCGAACTGCGGCAATTCTGCGCTCATGTTCATTTTCGGCCGCGGACATTTCTTTCTCAGGCGTTGCCGTCTCCCCGCCGCGAGTTTTCATGTCCTCTCGCAAACTGCGTGAAATAGCTTCAATCAAGGCAATACGGTCTTCGATAGAAAGCCGCCTGATTTCGTCTTCAAATTGTTGCTGCGTCATAGCCGCCTCCTATTCGGTAATTCTAACCCAATCTCGAATGACGCACACAACGCCCGCCTGCCGTCTGAGATCGTCAATGAATGTTTGCGGGAAGCGCATTCGCTCTTACTGTCTCAACTCGACGATTGTTGCGCCCGCGCCTCCCTGATCCTGCGGGGCCTGGGAGAAGCGCGCGACGTGCGGGTGGCCGCGCAGGAAATCCCCTATGGCCTTGCGGAGCGCGCCGGTGCCGTGGCCGTGCACGATGCGTACCTGGTGCAGGCTGTTTAAGAATGCCTCGTCCAGAAATTTGTCCGCTTCGTCAACGGCCTCGTCCGTCGTGCGCCCGATGACGTTCAGTTCCGCGCGGGCATCCTCCGTGGATTCACGAAGGTGTACCTCGGTCGCGCGCCTGTTCATCGCGCGCAACATTGCCGCGCGCCCGGTCTCTGCCTGGGGCTTGACCTCCTCGACCAGCTCAAGGTTCGAGAGCTTTTCACGAAAGCGCAGGGCCTTGACGCGAACCTCTGCCTCATCCGAGCCGATCTTGTTCACAATCCCGATTGAGCCGAACGAGCGCAGCCGCACGCGGTCGCCGACTGCTATCGGGCGCGCCTCCTGCGCTGCGCGATATTCCTCTTCGACGGGCGGCGCGGCCTCTTCCGCGCTCAGAACTTTCCCATCGCGCACGACGCGCACCGGGCGCGAAGAGGCGGGCGACGGCTGCGCCTGTGCCTTCGCGGCTACGGCGGCGCGTGCGGATTCGCGCTTGAGTTCGGCGACACGCTTTTGGGCCTCGCGCTCCACTTTCGCCCGCTCGGCGCGGTCCTCTATCTTTGAAATCAACTCGCGCGAGCGCCGCTCAAGGTCCGCAACCGCCTTCTGAAACTCGCGCTCGAATGCCGCCTGTCGCTCCCGCTCGCGCTGGCGCGCCTCCACATCGAGCGAAGAATATTTTTCAGCGACCGCGGCACGCTCTTCTTCGAGCGCCCGGCGCAACTCTTCAGCCTCTTCGGCCTCGCGCTTGATGCGGCGCAAGTATTCCGTGGCGTCGCGCGCCGAAGCCCCGACGTGCTCCGAAGCAGCGCTCACGATCTCTTCCGGGAAACCGAAGCGCCGCGCAATCTCGATTCCGGAAGAGGCCCCTGCAATCCCGACCAGCAGCCTGTAAGTGGGCTGCAAGCTCTTTTCGTCAAACTCCACGCTGGCGTTGATGACGGCCTCTTCGTTCGCCGCGTACATCTTCAAGCCGCCGTAGTGTGTCGTCGCCAGAACGTGCGCTCCGCATCGCCGCCTGAAATGATCCACGACCGCGACGCCGAGCGCGGAGCCTTCATCCGGGTCCGTGCCCGTCCCGACTTCGTCTAAGAGGATAAGCGCCGGCCTGCGACAGAGTTCGATCATGCGGCTGATGTTGGCGACGTGGGACGTGAAGGTCGAAAGGTTTGCGGCGAGCGATTGGTGGTCGCCTATGTCCGCGAGCACCGAAGCGTAAAAGGGGATCTGCGCGCGGCGCGCTGGCACGGGCAGGCCAGACAGGGCCATCAACGAAAGCAGGCCCGTCGTTTTCAGGACGACCGTTTTGCCGCCTGCGTTCGCGCCCGAAATCACCATCACGGGGTGCGCTGTGTCCAGAGAGAAGGAGACCGGCACGACCCGCCCGCCCGTCGCGCGCAGATTCTCTTCCAGTAGCGGATGGCGCGCCAACGTCAATTCCAGCGTGTCGTTCGCATTGATCTCCGGCACGACGCAGTTGAATCTCTCGAAGAGCGCGCGCTTGGCGTTGACGAAATCAAGCTCTCCGACCGCCTGTGCGGCCATCTCAAGCGAAGGGAGTTCCTGGCGCAGCTCCTCCGAGAGCGCGTAAAGAATCCTGTTAATCTCGCGCTCTTCCGTCTCGCGCAGCCCCTGCAATTCGTTGTTGGAGTCAATCGTCTCCAAAGGTTCTACGAAGATGGTTGCACCCGAAGAGGAGAAACCGTGGGCGACCCCGCTGATGCGCCCGCGGTGGTCCGCCTTGACCGGAATCACAAAGCGGTCGTTTCTGACCGTCACCAGCTCGTCCTGGATGGCCTCTTCGGAGCGGCGCATCAAATTCTCCAGCGAGCGCGTGATGCTGGAGCGCAGGCGTGTGATCTCCGCGCGGACGCGCGCCAGCTCCGGGCTCGCGCGGTCGTCCAGCTCGCCGCTCGGCAGAATCTTGTTCGAGATGCGCGCGGCCAGACTGTGAAGCTCGCGCGGTAAAGCTTCGACCCTCTCCCACAAAACAGGGCAGGCTTCGCGCTCGGCTAGAAGCAGGGCGCGCGCGGCGAGCGCCTGCTCAGACAATCTTCCGAGGTCCAGAATCGCCAGAGGGTCGAGCGCCGCACCCTCTATCTTGAGTCGCGCGAGCGCCTCCGAAGGGTCCGCGATTTCCGTGAACGACCAGGTGACGCCGCGCCGCCGCAGCTCCACGGATTCCGCCAGAGCATCCAACTCGCGGCGCAACGTTTCGAGCCCGTCGAGCGGCAAGAGCGCATCAACGCGCGCACGCCCCATGTGCGTCTGCGCCCCGCGCCGCAAAAGCGCGCGAAGTCTGTCGTACTCTAACGTTGCGAATGCCTGTTCGTTCATAACTACAGTGACAAGTGACAAGTGACAAGTGACGAGAAAAAACGTTCTTGCTTGTCACTCGTCACTTATCACTTGTCACTGCTCTTCATGTTCTCTGCCGTCGTCGCTCCACGGCTTGCGTCGCCGCCTCGAAGAGTTCTCTGAGGTTGAGCAGGGTGATTTCTCCCAGGTCGTCCCTCAACTGGCCGCGGACCAGGCCTGAATCGTTACCGGGCGTCAGGTGCTCGTCCACGTTGATCTTGATGGTCCCGGCGACAGTATCAACGGCGAGCGCCAGTTGCTCGTCGCCGCGCAGGGTGATGAGAAAAGCGTGCGGGGTGCCCGTTGCGGCAAACGCCTTTTCGCCGAGCAGTGCGCGCGTGTCGAGCACCGTGAGCATACGGCCGCGCACGCTCACAATCCCGAGCACGGCCTCCGGCGCGTGCGGCAGAGGAATGGGCGTGCGCCAGGTCTCGACCGCTTCCGTTTCGGCTGCGAGCACGCCGATGCGCCGCGTCCCCACCTGCGCCAGCATCAACTCTTGCCCGTTATCCTTGACCTCCTTCGCCGTCCTGCTCGCCGTCTTCGCTTTGCGCCGCGGCTTTCCATCAAGAATCATGGTCCGTCGAAATTCATCCGACGTCGGGACGGTCGGCGGTCGTCGCACAGGCTCTGTCCGGACAGGCGGCGGCGCCGCCGCAGGCGCGGGCCTGTTTTCAACTCTCTCGCGGACGGCTGGCGGCTTCTGTGTCGGCTGCTCGACAAACTGTTGCTCGACTGGCTTTTCTGCCTTTACGTTCTGAACAGCGTGCGCCTCCGGTGTCGCCAGCGACATCGGATGCTCGCGCACCTGCTCGATTGCCTGCTGCGCCTCATCGGCAGCCCAATCTCTGATAAGCGGCATGGACTCTTCCGTCGTTTGCAGCTCGGAGTCCCCCTTCTTGGCGCGTCCGCCTTTCGCGGTCGTCGAAGATGCGCGCTCGGCGGGCGCTGTCTCCGGCTTCGCTTTGACTTTACTCTGCACGCTTTCGTCGTAAGCGCGGCGCAGCTCTGCTGCAAACTCGCCCGCGGTTGCCGGGCGCAGGTCTCTGTCTTTCTCAAGGGCACGGAGGATTGCGCGGTTCAAGCCATCCGCAACCTTTGGCACGAGTCCGCTGAGCGGCTGCGGCTGATCGTTAAGGTGCTTGCGGCGCAGCTCCTCCTTCGTCTCGCCTATAAAGGGAGGCCGGCCCGCGAGCATTTCATAGAGCGTGCAGCCGAGGGAATAGATGTCCGTGCGCCCGTCGAGCGCTGTAAAACCTGGCCCATCGCCGAACCATTGTTCGGGAGACATGTAGAAAGGCGTGCCGATGGGTGCGCCCATATTCGTCAGTTGCATGGAAGCTTCTTCGCTCCCCTGATCTGTGCCGCGCAGCTTGACGATGCCGAAATCCACGATCTTGATGGTGCGCGTTATCTCGCCCTTCGCTTTTTTCTCTTCGGCGAGCAGGATGTTGTCGGGCTTCAGGTCGCGGTGATAGATGCCGTGTTCGTGCGCCGCAGAGAGCGCGTCGCAGACGGCTTCGGCCACCTCCATCATCTCTTCCACAGTTAAGTGGCCGCGCTCCTCCAGCAGGGCGCGCAACGAGCGGCCCTCGACCATCTCCATCACCATGTAGGTGAGGCCCGTCGGCGCGCGTTCGAGGTCATAGACGAGAACGGAGTTCGGATGGCGCAGCTTTCTCAGGGCGCGCGCTTCACGCAGGAAACGTTGCGAGAGCTTATGATTGCTGGGAGGCCCGAGCATGACTTTGATCGCGACGTCGTCCAGTTGATGGTGCTGCGCGCGATAAACTGCGCCCATCGAGCCGGAGCCGACCAGACTGGTCAGCGTATATTTCGTGCCGAGCGATTCCTGGAGCGCCGTCGCAATCAGGTCTTTGACGAGACGCTGCCCGTCATGGGCACAATAATCGTGCTCGTCGGTGGTCAAGTTCTGGCAGGTCTCGCAGAGTTTCATGATACGTGTCGGCTGAAGCCGTAAGGAGGAGCGCGGCCCTGGGGACAAGAGCGGTTCTAACATGCGGCGTGAAGTGTGTCAACGCGCGCTTCAGATTCGAGAATTAAATTAACCACAGGGACACAGAGACACGGGGAAATAGATTTGAAATTCGTAGTTTCATATTCTGTATTCTGGATTTGCGATTTTCAAATGCGCTTGCTTGCTCCGTGTCTCCGTGTCTCTGTGGTTCAATACCCCTTCCAATGTTGAGTGATGAAATCCATTTCGTCATCTGCGCCGTAACTGATTTACAATGTCGCTCAAAGGAGAGAGATGACCGGACGCTTCCGCAAAATTATAGGATTGGGCCTCGCGCTCAGCGTTCTCGCCGCGTGCGCAACGGCGCTCGATGCTCAATCCCCTGGTAATCATTCGTCGAAAGGCTTTTCAGCTATGGCAATCCCGCAGCAGGGACGCGTGCGCGCCCCGGAGCTTGAGGGCGGGCGCGGCTGGCTCAACACGGACCGCCCGCTCTCGCTCGCCGCGCTCAAAGGCAAGGTGGTCCTTCTGGATTTCTGGACCTACGGCTGCGTCAACTGCATCCACATCATCCCGGACTTGAAACGGCTCGAAGCGAAATACGCCAACCAGCTCGTCGTCATCGGCGTTCATTCGGCCAAGTTCGATAACGAGAAGGAGACGGAGAACATCCGCCGCATCATCCTGCGCTACGAGCTGGAGCACCCCGTCATTAACGACGCGGACTTCGCCATCTGGAATGCTTACAGCGTGAACGCCTGGCCGACGCAATACCTGATTGACCCGGCCGGCTACGTCCTGGGCTTCGTCAGGGGCGAAGGCAATTACGAGCTGCTCGACGAAGCCATCGGAAAGACAATCGCGGAGTTTCGCAAGCGCGGCGAGTTGAACGAACAGCCCCTGAGTCTTGCCCTGGAGCGCGCGAAAGTCGGAGACTTGCCGCTCGCTTTCCCCGGAAAAGTTCTGGCCGACGAGAAGGGGGGACGCCTCTTTATCGCCGACTCGAATCACAACCGCATCGTCATCACAAAACTGGACGGAACATTAATTGAAACCGTCGGCACAGGCAGTCGTGGCTCTGCCGACGGCGCATACGACGCGGCCAGCTTCTACCGCCCGCAGGGACTCGCGCTCGACGGAGACTCGCTCTACGTCGCGGACACTGAGAACCACCTCGTCCGGCGCGTGGATTTAAAGGCGCGCAAAGTCGAGACGGTCGCGGGCACGGGCCGGCAGATGGAGGACTACAACAAGGAAGGTCCGGCGCGCTCCATCAGTTTGAACTCGCCCTGGGACTTGCAGCTCATAGGGCGCACGCTCTACATAGCGATGGCTGGACCGCACCAGATCTGGCAACTCGATCTCGAAAAGCAGCACGTCTCGACCTTCGCAGGGTCTGGGCGCGAAGCGCGCGCCGACGGGGAGCTGTTGAAATCGGGCTTCGCGCAGCCATCGGGGCTGGCGACCGACGGCAAGACTCTCTTTGTCGCCGACAGCGAATCGAACATCATCCGCGCCATTGATCTCAACTCGTCGAACCCTCAGGTCCGCACGCTCGCGGGCGGCAACCTCTTCGATTTCGGCGACCGCGACGGCCGTGGCGACGACGTCCGCCTGCAACACCCGCTCGGCCTCACGCTGCACGGCGGAAAAGTCCTGATAGCCGACACCTATAATCACAAGATCAAAGAATTAGACCCGGAAGCGCGCACCGTCAAGACTCTCTTCGGCACGGGGAAACCCGGACAGAAGGACGGTGCGACGCCTTCGCTCTATGAGCCAGGCGGACTGAGCGTCGCAGGCGGCAAACTCTACGTCGCGGACACGAACAATCATGCCGTGCGCGTCCTGGACCTGAAAACGAAAGCGGCCGCGACGCTCAACATCAAGGGCCTGGAGCCGCCCGCTTCGGCCCCGGCGGAAACGGGCGCGGCCACCCCCGCGCCGAACAGTGAAGAGATTAAAGTCGCGCCGCAGCGCCTGCGCGCTGGTGGAGCGGGCGCGCTCGTCGTGGACGTCGCGCTGCCCGCAGGCTATCACCTTAACCCGTCCGCGCCGCAGCGCTACAGCATCCAGGTCGAAGAGGGGCCGCAGCACCTGGGGCTCGGGGCAGACCCGAGGACGGGAATGCCCGCCTGGCGGGATAAGACGCTGACGAATGTCTGGAAAGATTTACGCCTCCCGCTACGCCTCCCGCTCGCGGCGTTCAGCGCTGGCAGCGCCGGACTCCGCATTCAACTGACGCTTTTCTACTGTCGCGAAGACAACACGGGCACCTGCCAGATCAAGACATTAGTCTGGCGCGCGCCCGTCGAAATCAGCGCCGACGCCAACGCTCCGAGCGAAATCAAGGTCCAGGGGAAAGTGGAATTACAGTAGCAGCGTAGGACAGGCATTCCTGCCTGTCTAGCGTGCGTGAGCACGCTCTTATTGTTTAGCTAACGAATATTGGCTAACTGTTTTCGCGCCGTGCGGCGCTCATGACAGGCAGGAATGCCTGTCCTACATGTTAAGTTCGGATTCCAGTAAGATGGTCGTCGGTATTGGAGGTCTTGCCGCCAGCGTCGCCGTATCTGCGCCGGTCGAGAGCGTCGCCGCGATGAGCCCGACGGCCTCTTCCAGCAGCCTTCTGTGAGCCGTGCTGTATTCTGTGAGCTGCGATGAATAGAGCGTGAGGGCTCCATACATCTCTGTGCCTTTAATAATCGGAAACGCCGCGAGCGTGCGGTAGTCCGCGAAATGTTCCGCGAGCTGTGGCGGAAAGTCCAGCTTCGGGTCCGTGTTGCAGAACGGTTGGCGATTAGCCAGCACCCAGCCCGTGACGCCTTCACCCGTTGCAATCCGCCGCCCCCTGAGTTTCTCTGCGTGTTTGCCTCCGGCGTGCGCCACGACGTGATCTGTGCTGGCGGAATCCAGAAGCGTCAGCGCGCACGAATCAAAGGGCACAATCTCAGAAAGTTTTTCTACGAAGGCGACTAACGAATCATACCCGCGCGTCGAGTTCAATCCCTGCGCCAGCTCGTAAAGCCCCCTTAACTCTTTGAGGGAGAAGTTGGCGTTTTCCAGTTTCTCCGTTGCATTCGATTCCGCTAGTCCGGCTGCGGGACGGACGATGCGTGCCGCCTCGGACAGCTCTTCGGCGGGAGTGATGCCGTAGTTTGGCGCGGGGTGTCCTCTGTGCGCCAGGATCTCGGCTTCAAACTCCGGCAGGTGCGTGATGAAGGTGCCGACCACTCGCGGGTCATACATCGTCCCGCTTCCGCTCATAATAAAGTCGAGCGCCTCTTCGCGCGTCATGGCTTTGCGATACTGGCGGTCCTCTCTGACGGCGTCGAAGCAGTCAACGACCGAGAGGATGCGCGCCGTCAGCGGAATCTCTTCGCCCGCCAGGGCGTCCGGATAACCGAGGCCATCCCAGCGCTCATGATGATGGCGCACCACGGGGACCACAGGATACGGGAAAGCGACGCGGCCCAGAATCTGCGCGCCGACGAGCGTGTGCACCTTCATCTTCTCAAACTCTGCGGCGGTCAGCTTGCCAGGCTTGTTGATGATGTAATCGGGCACGGCGATTTTGCCGATGTCGTGCAGGAGCGCCCCGGCTTTCAAGGCTTCAATCTCCGCGTCCGAGCAGCCGAGCAGGCGCGCGACTCCGGCGGCGTAAATCTGCACGCGCATCACGTGCTCGTGCGTCACTTCATCTTTGGCGTTGATCGTCACGGCGAGGGCTTCGATGGTTTCGCGGTGCGCCTTCTCCATCAAATGGATGCGCTCCTGTTGCGCGCTCTCGATGAGTGCGATCTTTTCATGAAGACTGTCGCGGTACTGGCGATGCCCGAAATGTATGGCGACGAGAATCGGAGCGCCGATGGCTATCATCATCAGCGCGTTGTACTGAAGCGCGATGTACATCAGACTCGCAGCCGCGCTCGTCGGCAGAAACAGCGGCGCGGCCACCAGCAGGTTCTCGCGCCAGCTGCGCATGACAGGGTTCCCGAGGCGCGCGGCAAAGAGCACGGCGACCAGCGCTGTGTTGACGCTGATGTGGACGATGCTCGCCGCGAGCGCTCCGATAGCGATGGACGGAAAAGCGGGACTCGTGTTGAAGGATTCAGCAAAGCCGTAGCGCAGCACCAGCCAGAGCGTGAGCGCCGCGGCGGCTGCCGCCAGAGACATCATCCCGAACGAGTAGAGATTGCTGGAAAGACGCCGCACGGCGCGCCTCGATGACGTGAGTCCTTCGACACCGGCGACAAAGACGCAGGCCGCGAAGCCGAATTTGCAGGCGATGAGCAGAACAAGCGCGTCCGAGAGCGTAAAAGTCATCTTCTCCTGCGGGAGCTTGAGAGATGAGGGCAACGGAATGGAGTTGGGAAAGAGCCCTGTGACGACGGCTAAGGGCAAAAGCGCGAGCACGGCCAGTTGTTCACGCCACGCAGTCTCGACGAAAAAGCTGGCGGTCGCCGCGAGCCACAAAGCGATCCCGGCGGTGGTCACCACCGCCGGATAAATGTAGCCTTTTGCTGCTCTGTTCTCTTGCGACATGATTGCCGTAGTCTCAAACGTGAAAGGCGAGGATAGCTAAAGAGCATCCTCGCCAACCGCCCCGCACATCTAGCGGCGCGGGTAAAGCGGGCTGGTGCCTGGCAGTCGCGCAACCCCGACAGGGATTGCTCCTTCGCCTAAAAGAATGACCTCTTCCGCGTTGATGTCCACGGAGCTTGGATCAACCAGATTCCAGGCCCACGTTGATTGATTGCTGAAACTCAAGCCCACGAGCGCGCCGGAAGGATACAGCCCGTCCGCCAGCGCATAATCGCTGCCAATGACGATGCCGCTCCCGATGACGATGCCACTCCCGATAACAATTCCGCTGCCGATAACAATTCCACTCCCAATGACGATTCCGCTGCCGATGACGATGCCGTTGCTGAGAACGTAGCTGCCGTCGGTGCGAAGATTACCGTCGGCGATGGCGAAGCCGCTGGAGAGCGTCTGTCCGTTGGCGAGCCTGTAGCCATTAGTGATTTGAAGACGATCCGTGAAAGCTACGCCATCAACCCAGACGACGCCGTTGTTGAGCGGAATGCTCTCGCCGCCGATTTGTGCTGTAATGCCGGGAACGGTCGCGTAGGTGATCCTCTTGTTGGTGATCAGATTATCGCCGGGCTTCGCGTTCTGGGCGTCCTGACGAACCGCGCGGGCGAGAGCGACAGCCGCGTTCGTGTTCAACTCGCCAGCGCCTTCCGTGATGATGCGCTCGTAGTTCGTCATCTGCCAGGCCAGCACTTTTTTCTCGTAAAAGGGCAGGCGCTGCGCCGTCCGCATGAGCAATGCTTTAAGGATGCGAGGCGTGAGAGATGGATTGGCCTCAACCATCAGGGCGATGGTGCCGGAGACGGCGGGCGCGGCGAAGGATGTGCCGCTCCAGATGCGATACGAAGCGGTCGCATTCGGCTTCGTCGTACTCGAATTGCCGAACACTGTATCGCCGACAAATCCGAGCAGTCCGCCGCTGCCGCCAGTGGTCGTATATGAGCTGCTCGCCGTCGGCGATGAGATGGCTGATTCCGGCGCGCCGATAAGGTTGCCGGGCGCGACGAGGTCTGGCTTGACCAGCCCGTCAACGAGCGTCGGACCGCGCGACGAGTAGGTCGTGACCGTATCATCCGAGCGCCGAATGGTCTGCTGCGTATTGGTTGCGCCGACCGTGATTACTTTGGGCGAATTAGCAGGGGAGAGTATGCCGCCGTAGATTGTTTGTCCGGCGGAGTCTTTGCCTAGATTGCCTGCCGCGACGACCACCGCAATCCCTGCGTCGGCAGCGCGCCCGACGGCCTGGCAAAGCGGATCGGTCCGGTAGCTCTGCGTGATCGCCGTGCCGAGCGAAAGATTCATCACGCGAATGTTGTAGGCCACTTTGTTCTTGATAGCCCAGTCAATGCCCGCGATGACGTTTGAGACTTTGCCTACACCTTGCGAGTCGAGAACGCGGATGCTGATGAGATGCGCGCCCGGAGCGATGCCGCCGTAGGTGGGAGCGCCGACATGTTGCGCGGCGTAGTTTTCGCTCGCCTGGCCCGTGCCCCCGGCGACTCCGGCAGTGTGCGTGCCGTGTCCGTAGTTATCCTGCTTTGTGTTCTCGCCCGTGAAATCAACCGCCTGGACGATGCGGTCGTAGGGCGTTAAGGTCGGCGTCGCCAGCACGCCTGTGCCGAGCAGCCCGCCGCCGCCTAAGAGACCGCCGCTCGTAGTCATCTTGTAGCCCGCGAACTCCGCCTGATCCGGAGGGCTGATGCCGCTATCGAGGATGGCTATGCCGACGCCATTGCCAGCGCCGCCCGCAGTGATGTCCACGGGCAAAACTTTGTTCGCGCCCGTAGTCATCTCCAGGTGGCTGGTGTTGTCTGTGCTGGTCGCGAGCGAGCGCACCTCTGCGTCTTCAGACATCCAGGAGACTTCAATGCGAGCCGACAGCTCTTCCAGTTTCTCGACGGGGATGTCTGCGACCATTGCGCCGAGCGCGTCCAACTGTTGCCGGACCTGTGCGCCGTTCGTTTCGAGCAGACGGCGAGTTTGATCTACGGCCGCCTCATCCGTCAGGTTAAGAATGACGCGCGTTTTTTCTCCGCTGCCGGGACGGGCATGGCGCGCGCGCTCACGCAGGCCTTCCGTCAGTTTATTCAAGAGAGAGCGCTGTGAGCGCGATTGAGCGTAAACGCCGGGCGAAGGCGCGCCGGCAACGAGCGAGCCGAGCAGCGAAAAGATAAGTAGAAATGGCAGGGCGGGGGATTTAAGGTTCAAAACTTACTCCTGATAGATTTGTCCGCAGTCGAAAGTTTCAACTGGCTGCGCGCCTGGTCGGGGGTTAGGCAACAGCATGCCCTTGCATTACAAAACGCATACCGCTCGAATTGGCGAGCTAAGATATTGAAAGTATTGTGAGATGAAAGGCGCTCTGGATAAAGACTCGTTCGGTTTGACCGGAATAGTGTCACAAGCTTCGGTCAGGCGGACCGTCTCGGAAACCGTGGCGCTCGGCCGTTGGTCTCAGAAGCCTGCTTTCTGCTTTCCAGCGCTTCAGTGTAAAATCTGCGGCGAGAAAACCAGTGTTAATAGTCTGGAGTCTGGAGTCCGGAGTCTGGAGTCCAAAGCCGAAGAACTTTTTTGTCTTTGACTCCAGACTCCAGACTCCAGACTCCAGACTTTAAGAGGGGCGATTGAATAATAGAGACTACACCGGGCGGCCCAGCATGTGCCGCAACTGCGGGGCGCTCGTCGGCGCAGGCGAGCAGAACTGTTCGCTTTGCGGCGCGCCGAAGGATGCGGTCCCGGCCGCCGCGCCGCAAGTTCTGCCGGAAGGGCACGACCATGAGACGATGCGGTTCGCCCGCGCCATCCTGACACGGCCCTACATCTTCACAATCATCTTCATCGTCGCCAATATCTTCGTCTTCTTCCTGACCATGCAGGCGGGAGCGGAACAGAATCCGGCCGTGCTCGTCCGGTACGGGGCGAAACTCAACTCCCTGATAGACGGGCAGAATGAATGGTGGAGGTTCGTCACGCCAATCTTTCTGCACGGCAACGTCGCGCACCTCCTGATGAACATGTACGGCCTCTGGATCATCGGTCCATATGTCGAGCGGCTCTATGGCTCCGCGAAGTTCGTTTTCTTCTGGGTGGTGACGGGCATCGCCGGGGTCGCCGCGAGCTATTTGAGCGTCCAGCCTCAACTGCACAGCCGCGGCGCTCTTGGGCGCTTCCTTTTCAAGGCCGACGATGCGATCTCGGTCGGGGCTTCGGGCGCGCTCTTCGGCCTGATCGGCGTGCTCTTCGTCTTCGGCATCAAGTTTCGCCACGAATTGCCCGAAGGGTTCAAGCGCGCTTTCGGCGTCGGGATGCTGCCGACCATCCTGCTCAACATCTTCATCGGCTACATGATTCCGGTCATAGACAATGCGGCGCACATGGGCGGACTCGTCATGGGCGCGCTCCTGGCGCTCGTCGTCGGCTACAAGCGTCCGGGAGAGAGCGCGGGCGTCGCAGTCTTCTGGCACGTCCTGCAGGTCCTGGCTCTCGCCACGGTCGTCGTCGGCTTCGTGATGGTCGCCAGACATTTCAACCAGAATTACACCAGGGTCGCAAACGTCCCGCAGCACTCGCAGAACGAGGGGGATTACGTCAAGGCCTTCAACGACGGAATCAAAGCTCTCGCAACTGCCGCCACTAAGGGGGAGGCGGGCGGCCTTGAGGAAGCCATTAAAGAGCTGGAGGCCGCGACGTTCCCGGACCAGAGATCGGGTGAGCTGCGCGATGAGTTGAAGACTCTGCTGACGCGCGCCAGGGATTACACACAGATGCCGTCCACAGGGCGCAAGCAGCAGCAGGCCAGGATGCGGGAGCAGCAAAAGCTGCTCGCGGATTTCGAAGAGTGGGACAAAAAATTTAACGAATGGGTCAAGAACGAAGGCGGGAAATACGGCATTTACCTTTCCGAACCGCCGCCCCAGGAGACGCAGGAGAAATAGTTCAAGCTTTTAAAAACAGCTCGACGAGAGCAACTTGATAGGAGACGAAAGAGAATGGAGATTAAGAAAGTCGGCGTGCTCGGCTGCGGCCTGATGGGCTCAGGCATCGCGCAGACGGCGGCCACCGCCGGATTCGAGACAATTGTCCGCGAGGTTTCGGATGAGTTATGCGAGAGAGGTTTCGGCGGAATTGAAAAATCCCTCGCCAAGTTTGCGGAGAAGGGAACGATCAGCGCCGACCAGCAGCGCGAGATTCGGGCACGCCTGACGGGCACAACTTCGCTCGACGATCTGGCCGACTGCGACATCATTATCGAAGCCATCATCGAGAACCTTGAGACCAAGCGCGAGACTTACAGGCAGCTCGACGCGATCTGCAAGCCCGAAACCATCTTCGCCTCGAACACCTCTTCCATCTCGATTACGGAGATGATGACGGCCACCTCCGCTGAGCGCCAGCGCCGCTTCATAGGGATGCACTTCTTTAACCCCGTGCCGCTAATGAAACTCGTCGAGGTGATTCGCACGGTCCTGACGGATGAAGAGGTCTTCGAACAGGCTGTGGAATTCGGCAAACAGCTCGGCAAGGTGGCTGTCAGGACGAGCGACCGCTCCGGATTTATAGTCAACCGCCTGCTCGTGCCCTACATGCTCGACGCCATCCGCGCGCTCGAAGAGGGAGTCGGCTCAATCGTTGATATTGATAACGCGATGAAGCTCGGGCTCAACTATCCTATGGGACCGTTCACGCTCGGCGATTTCGTCGGGCTGGATACGACCTATTACATCGCGGAGATCATGTTCAACGAGTTTCGCGAAAAGCGTTTCGCCCCGCCGCCGCTTCTCAAGCGGATGGTGCTCGCAGGTCTCTACGGTCGTAAGTCCGGGCGCGGCTTCTACGATTACACCAAAGACCCCAAAAACCCGACGCCGATGAATCTGGTCTGAAACCAGGCGTCGCGTTTTTATTAAGGAGCGGAGAATGGCGCGCGTATTTCGTCTGATGCTGCTCAGCATTTGTCTCGGACTCGCTTTCGTCCAGGCGAGTCCGGCGCAGGCGCGCCAGCAGACAAAATACGTCTGCCCGATGCACGCGGACGTCACGTCGTCCAGGCAGGGCAGCCGCTGCCCGCGCTGCAACATGAAGCTGGTCGCGGCTTCATCCGGCAAAGCCGCGACCGGAAGGCGAAAGGTTGCGAGCGGCAAGCGACGGTCAAACGGCGCTAGAGAAAAATTGTCGCCAGCGCCGCAGGAGTCACAGCAGAAGTGGTCCGCCCTTTCGACCGCCGAGCGCGTGCGCGAGTTGGAGCGGCTGGCCCCTGTGCGCGACTACACCTGCCTGATGCACCCGGAAGTGCACCAGGCGCAGGAGGGCGTCTGCCCTAAGTGCGGGATGCCTCTGGCCTCAGTCAATCCGTCCGTGCGGGGCGAGTACAGGCTCGAACTGAGCGCGACGCCACGCAGCCCGAAGGTCGGGGAAAAGGTGCATTTGCGTTTCCGCGTCTTCGACCCACGGACGGGCCAGCCCGTGAAACGCTTCGTCCTGAATCACGAGAAGCTTTTTCACCTCTTCCTGGTGAGCCGCGACCTGAGCGACTACCAGCACATACACCCGCAGCTCCAAGTGGACGGCAGCTTCATCGTGGAGACAGCGCTCTCGCGTCCGGGCCTCTACAAAGTGCATTCGGATTTCTTTCCGGTTGACGGCACGCCGCAGGTGATCGCGCGCGAACTCTCGACGGCGGGACGCCGACGCGCGAGCGAGGGCCCGCCACATTTGACGCCGGACGAGACGCTCTCAAAGACGATTGAGGAAATGAACATCAAGCTGAGTGTCGGCAACGGCGGCCCATTGACGGCGGGCCTCTTCGTCCCGCTCAAGTACAGTTTGACGGACGCGCGCACGGGCGAGCCTGTGCGCGACCTGGAGCCTTACCTGGGGGCCTGGGGGCACACGCTGATTCTCAACGCGGACCAGTCCGAATACCTCCACTCGCACCCGACAGAGATGTTGCCGGGAGGCGAAGAGCTTGCGAAGATGCGTGGCGGACCCGACGTCGAGTTCGGCGCGATGTTCCCGGAGGCCGGCCTCTACCGCATCTGGACACAGTTCCAGCGCAGAGGGAGCATCGTCACGGTCTCGTTCACCGTCCGGGTTCTTCCCGAAACTCGCGCGAGCAATCCATAACTTTCGTCCGATATGGCAGAGATCATCTTCGAAGAGGTGGGCGAGCGCCTGGCGCGCGTGACCCTCAACCGCCCGGAGAAGCGCAACGCCCTGACGCGCGCAATGCTCGCGCGGCTCGCGTCCGCTTTTGAGGAGGTCGCGCAGCGCAGTAGTGACCTCGCCGCCGTCATTCTCTGTGCAGAGGGCGAAGTCTTCTGTGCCGGGACGGATATTGAAGAGCTGGCAGCGCTCGACAGGGAAGGGGCGCTGGAGGCAGCCTCGCGCGGGCAGAGGGTCTGCGAGTTGATTGAAGGCTGCGGCGTCCCAGTAATCGCCGCCGTGAATGGTCCGGCCGCGGGCGGCGGCTGCGAGCTGGCGCTCGCCTGCCACATCCGCCTCGCTTCCGCGGGCGCGCGCTTCAGTCTGCCGGAAATAAGACTCGGCGTCATTCCGGCCTACGGCGGAACGCAGCGTCTGGCGCGTGTGGCGGGCAGCGGGCGCGCTCTTGAGATGATGTTGACGGGCGCGGGCATTTCGGCAGATGAAGCCCTGCGCGTCCGCTTGGTGAATCGCGTCGTCCCTGAAGCCGATCTCACGCGCGAGGCGGAAGCTCTCGCGCGCGCGATAGCGGGACTCGCTCCGCTGGCCATACGCGCCTGCCTTGAGGCTGTGACGCGCGGGCTCTCTCTGCCGCTCGCGGAGGGCTTAAAGCTTGAGGCCGAACTCTTCAGCTCGCTTTTCGAGACCGAAGACATGCGCGAGGGCACGCGCGCGTTTTTGGAGAAACGCGCCCCTGTATTCAAGGGGAAGTGATTGCCCGGCTGACATCAGCAGATGTAAAATCAGGCTCAAGGAGGTAATACCGAAATGCAATCAAAAGAGAGGAAGAGATTATCCACGAAATCACACGAAACGACACGAAACAACAAGCACTTTTGTGTTGTTTCGTGTGATTTCGTGGATCGTATCACCTCTTTTCTTATTGCAACTTGGTATATCAACAATCATGAGCGAAGACCCTACACAGAGACTTCCTGACCAGTCGAACAAATCCGAAGAACTGCTCCCGTTAATTCAGTCTATGCGCTCGGAGCTTGCCGAGTTAAAGCAGACTGTCGAGCTTCGTCTGCACGACACACGACCCATCTGGGAGAAAGTGCAGGCAGACATCGCGCAACTTCAGGAAGGACAGGCACAGCTTCAGGAAGGACAACAAGGCTTGGTGACCGGACAGAAGCAATTGGAAGAAAAGCTCGAAGCCTTGCGAGACGAGACGCGTACAGGGTTTCGAAATCTCAAGAGGCAGTTCGGCATTCTGAACGATACGTTTCTGGAAGTGCGCGCCGATTACAAAGACCTGGACAAGCGCGTCTACCAGTTGGAAGAGCCTCAGCCCTGACCCTCAACGGGCGGCCCACCCACCCACCCATCCACCCGCTCAAGCTCAATTGACGACGAGCCACAGTTCTGGAAATTTCAACTGAACTCATTTAGAATGCGCGCGTCCGGCTGATTCAGTCCTGAGTTGCCTTTCGCTCAGATTCGCTATCTTTCAAAAGCATCGCATGAGCTTCAGGCCCTGAGCCGCACGGGGCTGACGTGCTTTGCCGTTTCAATCAAAGGACAGCGCGCCCTCGCGCCTTTCGGGTTTCAAGCAGAGATAACTGGTATGCTCGCCCCCAATTCCCTCCTGCAAAATCGCTACCTGATTGTGCGCTCTATCGGGCAGGGCGGGATGGGCACTGTCTATCTCGCGCGAGACCAGCGGCTTGGCAACACCGTCGCCCTCAAAGAGACTTTCTTCACGGACGCGCGGATGCGCCGGGCGTTTGAGCGCGAGGCGCGTCTCTTGGCTCACCTACGTCATCCGGCCCTGCCGAAAGTCATAGACCACTTTGACGAGGAGGACGGGCAGTTTCTCGTCATGGAGTATATTCCGGGCGACGACCTGGAAGTCCTGCTCGCGCAGCGCGGCCAGCCTTTCCCACTCGAAAAAGTCCTGCGCTGGGCGGACCAGCTTCTGGACGCCCTCGAATACCTGCACACGCAGGAAGAGCATCCGATCCTGCACCGCGACATCAAGCCCGCGAACCTGAAGCTGACGGGGAGGAGTCAGAATCAGATCATCCTGCTCGATTTCGGATTAGCCAAAGGCAGCATCGGGCAGATGACGAGTGTGGCGCAGAGCAAGAGCGTGGTCGGCTTTACGCCGAACTTCGCGCCGCTCGAACAGATTCAGGGGACCGGCACGGACCCCCGTAGCGATCTCTACTCTTTGGGGGCAACGCTCTACTATCTGCTGACGGGAGTGATCCCGCCGAACGCACTGGAGCGCGCGACGGCCGTCATCAGCCGCCGCCCGGACCCGCTCGTTCACGCAGCGGAGTTGCCGTTCGAGATTCCGCCGGCCATTGCCGAAGTCTTAAAGAACGCGATGTCGCAGAGTCCTGATGATCGCTACGCCACGGCAGAGGCCATGCGCATCGCTATGCAGGACGCGGCGCGCGTCTCCGCGCCTGCGAGCATCAGCGAAGCGAAGACGATAGTCTCGCCGAAGCTGCCCGCTCAGGATTCTCAACAGCGCGAAGAGTCTCCTTCGTCCTGGCCCGAGACGATCTCTTATTCTCCACCGCATGAGGTTGTGCCGCCCCCACTGCCCATCGTGCCGACGCGCCCGTCCGATCCGCGAATCTATCCTTCGGGCGGCGAGATGCGCCCGCCTGAACAAAGCCCCTGGCCGAACCAGAGCGCGCCACACGCGGCGGCTTCATCGTCCCCGGTCAGTGATTCATCGCCCGCGATTCAAACAATTGCCGCACGTTACGAGCCGGCGGTGCCGAGCTTTTCGACTCCTGTTTCCGAGTCAACGCCCCGCCCGCGCAAGCGCGAGCGTTTCCTGCTCTTTGGCGGGCTGGCGTTGCTGCTCGTGGCCGCGATAGGCTTCGCCATTTACAAACTTGTAGGTAGCAATCAATCTCAGGGTGAGACGCCAATAGGGAAAGTCACTAAACTGACAAATACCAGCAAGGCTTCGAATCCAATTATCTCGCGCGACGGGAAATTTATCATCTATGAAATAAAAGAGTCGGAGCAAAAGAGAAGTCTCTGGCGAAAGAATATGGACGGCGGCAGCGATGTGCAGCTGCTTCCTCCTACTCGGACGGGCTTTGGTGGATTTAATCGCATCACTCTTACACAGGACGGAAGCAGTATCTTCTATTCGTTAGATGAATATAGCGAGCAAGGTGGGTCAAAAAATGTGCTTTATCAAATATCTTCTTCTGGAGGAAGCCCAAGGAGGTTGGCGAATGATATCGGATATACACTTTCCATCTCTGCTGAGGGACGACAGGTGGCCTTTATCCGTACGGATTACAAAGGTCCTGACCAGCAAGAAAGCTCATTGATTGTTGCGAATGTAGATGGAACGGGAGAGAAAAAGCTTGACACAATTAAATCGCCTGAAAGGTTTGGCTATAACATCGAATGGTCGCCTGACGGCAAGCAATTGGCCTATACGCGCACGAGTAACAGCAAAAAAGATGATGAGCGGGAGGGCGATTCAACGCTGATCGTCGTTAATGCGGATGGCACGGGAGAGAAGAGCGTCGTCACACACAAGAAGCGAGAGGGATTCGGACCTCCGGTTTGGTCTCCTGACGGAAAATTGATTGCCAGAATCTCTTATCCTGAATATGAAGAAGGTTACGCGGACATTGCTGTAGTGCAGATTAGCGATGGAACGGAAAAGAAGATCGGCTCTCAGCAATGGATGTACATGGATAATGTGACCTGGCTCGCGGATGGAAAGGGACTTATTTTTGCAGGGGTCAAAGAAGACTCGGACAAGGTCAATATCTGGCAACTCTCTTACCCGGGAGGCGAGACGCAAGTTCTGACCGGCGGGCTGGACAATATTTGGGGAATAAGCGTCAGCGACGATGGCAAGATTGTGACAACTTCGTCTGATTCCTCTTCAACGCTTTGGGTCGGCTCAAGCCGTGATGGAAAAGATGCGCGCCAGATCGCCTCAGGGCAGTTCTACGGGCTTTCATGGTCGCCCGACGGCAGGATTCTCTACACTTCCAAATCGAACGGCAATCCGGATATCTGGATTATGAACAGTGACGGAAGCGGCCAGAAGCAATTAACCACAGACCCGAAAAGTGATTTCGGTCCGGTGATGACGCCTGATGGCCGCTACATCGTTTTCACTTCGACGCGCGCGGGCAAGTCGAATATCTGGCGAATGAACAGTGACGGCAGCAATCCGAAACAGTTGACCAGCGGCAATCGCGAGGCTGATCTATCTTGTACGCCCGATAGCCGCTGGATAGTTTACACTTCAGTCGTCTCCGGCAAGCGAAAGCTTTTCAAAATCTCCATTGACGGCGGTAATCCGATTCAGCTAGCGGACGACGTCAGGTCTCCACAAGTCTCGCCTGACGGTAAATATATCGCCTGCTATTACCGTGAAGACGAAAAAACCACCAATTTTGTGCTGCTCCCAATTGAAGGAGGGGCGCCGACAAAGACAATAAAGGATGTGTACGGCTTTAACTTTAAATGGATGCCTGACGGAAGCGGGGTGACGTATCTTGATCAGTACGCATCGGGTGGAAAAGAGATCACCAGCCATTCGAGTATTGACTTTCAACCGCTTGACGGAGGCCAGCGCACAGAGCTAACCAAGTTCCCGGACGCTAAAGGGGACGATCCGTTCTACCCAATCGGCGACCACGCCTGGGCGCGCGATGGCCGTCTAGCCTTCACGCGGTTGTCGTATAGCAGCGACCTCATCATGATCAGCGATTTCAAGTGATGATTTGAGGGCAGCGCGTGCGCAGGCTTACTCTCAATCTTCGCTCATCACTTGTCACGCCTCACGCCCTTCTTTATACTTCCAGTGCTTTCACTCTGAACCTGACAGGAGCATTTTCAGAAATCTTGCAGCCCGTAACCCATCAAGGACGCCTCAATGGGGAAGGATTCCGCTTCGCGCTGGTCGCCAGTCGCTGGAACAATTTCCTGACCGCGCGATTAATCGAAGGCGCAACGGACGCCCTGTTGCGTCTGGGCGCGGACGAAAAGGCTGTGGAGCTTTTCCGCGTTCCGGGCTCCTTTGAGATTCCGCTCCTGGCAAAGAAGCTGGCGGCCTCAGGCAAGTGGGATGCGGTCATCTGTCTCGGCACTGTCATTCGCGGCGAGACGCCGCACTTCGAGTACATCGCAGCGGAAGTGACGAAGGGGATCGCGCAGGCGGCGATGGAGACGGGCGTGCCGGTGGTTTACGGCGTCGTCACGGCGGACACGCTGGAGCAGGCTATTGACCGCGCCGGAGTGAAAGCTGGCAACAAGGGGTTCGAGGCCGCCATGGCGGCCGTCGAGTTGGTAAATCTTTATAAAGCAGTGGCAAGTGACAAGTGACGAGTGACAAGCTAGAACATGCTTTAACTCGTCACTTGTCACTCGTCACTCGTCACTGTTTTTATTATGGGTTCAAGGCGTAAGGCGCGTGAATGCGCCTTGCAAATGCTCTTTGCGGCTGATGTATCGGAGACGCGCGCCGACGAGTTGGTGCGCACCTACTGGGCTGAGCTGGGTGATGCGGACGTCGAGCCGCCGGCGCAGGATTTCGCGACGCGGCTCGCCGTGGGCACGCTCAGTCACCAGCAGGAGTTGGACGAGCGCATCCGCTCGCGCGCCGAACACTGGCGCATCTCGCGCATGGCGGTCGTGGACCGCAACATCCTGCGCCTGGCCGTCTACGAATTTTTGTTCGAGCCGACGCCGCGCACCGTCACCATCAACGAAGCGCTCGAAATCGCCCGCCGCTTCTCGACCTACGAAGCAACACAATTCATTAACGGCATCCTCGACGCCATCAAGCGCGACCTGGATGAACAGCACCCGCAGGAGCACGTCGTCGAAGAACCTGAGTCGGACAGTGACGATAACAATCGTGAATCGTAAATCGTAAATCGTAAATAGAAGGAGCCAGGACGCTCGTCTATTCACGATTCACGATTTACGATTCACGACAAAACGATTTACGATTCATTTATGGATAACCCTATCCTGCACGAATTCCTGGCCGAAACGGGAGACCTGCTCGAAATTCTCTTCGGAGATTTGCAGACGCTGCGCGCCCGGCACACGGAAGGGAGAGCACGGCGCGAACTGGTCGGCCGCATCTTCCGCCATGTCCACACGATCAAGGGCTCGTCCGCGACCGTCGAGCTTGAGGCCGTGACGGAGCTGGCGCACGAGTTCGAGAACCTGCTCGACAATGTACGCCTGGGCCGCACGCCTGTGGACGCTGAGGTGCTGGATGCTTTCGACGCGGCGGCTGCTGCCATCTCACAGGGCATCAGCGCCGTCTCACGCGGCGAATCTCCGTCGAAGGACCGCAACGTCATCGAAAGCCTGCGCTCTGCGGCGCGCTCTCCAAGCGCCGCGGGAGCCTCAACGCCCGCCGCGCAAAAGTCTTTCACTCTGCCGGACGATGTCGCGCGTTCTTTGAGTAAGCACGAAGCGCATCGCCTGCAAGAGTCTCTGGAGGAGGGCGCGCGTCTTTTCGCCATCAACGTCCATTTCGACCTGGCGACCTTTGATGAGCGTTTCCGAAACTTGAGCGACGCGCTCGCCGAAGATGGCGAGATCATCTCGACGCTGCCGGGAATCGAGGGAGCGCTCCCGGACAAGATCGGCTTCCGCATTATTTACGCCACGAAAGCCACGAAGAAAGAGTTGTCCGCGCGCATCTCTGCCTTCGGCGAAAACTCTGTTGCGGAACTGACCCGTGGGAGAGCCGTCGAATCGAAAGGGGACGAGCGCACGCGTGCCGATGACGATCCGCTCTCAAAGAGCGCTCAGCCCGGATCAATCGCTTCGCTTTCGTCGCACGTGAGAGTCGAGCTGGCGGAACTCGACGCGATCATCTCTTCCGCGCACGAAATCCTGAAGGAAACGACCGACGTGCTCGCTCTGGCGCAGTCGCTCGGCGATCAATCTTCCGAGCGCGCCTTGATTGACGAGCGCGCCGCACTGATTCGGCAGAGCTTCGTCAAGTTCGAAGAGGAGTTGATCGCGCTCAGGATGGTGCCTGTGGCGCAGATTCTTGAGCGCGCGGCGCGTGCAGGACGTATGGCCGCGCGCGCGACCGGCAAAGAGGTTGAGTTCGAAACGGAAGGGGGCCACGTCAGGCTCGACAAAGCGCTGGCGGACGGAATCGCGGACCCGCTCTTGCACATCCTACGCAACGCCGTGGACCACGGAATCGAGCGCCCGGCCGAGCGTGGACGGATCGGAAAGAAGAAGCACGGGCGCGTGCGGCTCGAAGCCACTGCGGCGGGCAATCGCGTCGTCGTCAGGGTCTCGGATGACGGGCGCGGGATTGATCCGCTGCGCATCACGCGCGCGGCCGTCGCGCAGGGCCTGATTGAGGCGGGCCGCCTGTTAACAAAAGAGCAGTGCCTGCGTCTTATCTTCAGGCCGGGTTTTTCTACGGCCGCTTCCGTATCGAGCGTTTCGGGGCGCGGCGTCGGGCTCGACGTGGTCGAGAGAGCAGTCGAGCAGGCGGGTGGCGAGTTGCGCGTCTTCAGCGAGCAGGGGGCTGGCACGACTTTCGAGTTGGTCTTGCCGACGACGCTCGCCCTGCTTCCTTCGCTCGTCGTTCATTCGGCGGGACATCGCTATTGCATTGACGCGAGCCACATCCTGGAAACGGGGTTCATGGCGGCGACAGACGTCGAACGAAACCTTAATGCCGGTGAAATCAACTGGCGCGGCGCGCGCCTCCCGCTCGTACAGATGCGCGGGCTACTGGCGCAACAGCCGTTCGACTTGAAGGCAGTGGAGACCAGTTTACCGGTCATCATCGTAACGCGCTCCATCAGAAGAAGTGAGCCGGAAGAGAACGGGGCCGGTCGGGCCGCCATCGTCGTTGACGGGGTTGACGGACAGACGGAGGCCCTGGTGCGCGGGCTCGGGCGCTACGCCTCACGTTGGCGCGGCATCAGCGGCGCGACAGAGCTGCAAGACGGCACGCTCGCATTGGTGCTCGATTTGCCGCGCTTACTGGAGACGGTTCGCTGAAAGGCAAAGGGGCTGCCTTTCAGCGTCAATCCTGAAGTGATGAGGGTGGAAAAGATGAAACGGCGTGTGGAGAAAGACGGAAGCCAGAGGCGCAGAACGTTTGCGGCGCTCATTCTCTGCGCGGCGCTTTTGTTCCCGCTAATCTCATTGGCGCAGCAGCCGAATTCAAATGGAGCACGCAGCTATCCGAAGGAGATTCGGGGTTACAAGGTCGAGCTGGCCAAGGTTGAGGTCAAGAAGCAGAACGCTAAGGATGCCGAGAAACAGGGAGCGGCGACCGAAGAGGATGCGCTCATTCGACTGGGCGAGCCGCGCGTGGCGAGTTTGACTCCGTTCGGAATCACGCTCGAAGTCCCCATCACCGTCTCGGCCGTCAAACAGGGAGGGCGCGTTGATTTTCTGACCTTCGAGGAGATGGTCATCAACGGCACGCGCGTCACCGTCAACGAATACCGGCACGCTTTCGACCTGCCGAATGATCGCCCTTTGACTTTGCCACAGCCGCTCAGCATTTATATCTCCACGCCCCGCGCGATGCTGGGAGTCCTGAGCGAATGGAATAAGCCGACGGAGGTCTGGCCCGTCAGGGGCCGCGTCTACGTCTTCGGCCACTTCAAAAAATTCATCTTCAAATTCAAGCGCGTCGTCCCCCTGGAGCTCGACCTCACGTTTCGAAATCCACTGAGGAGCAGGGACGAAAAGCAGGCTGGAGGGGGAATGCCCGAAGGCTTGAAGAAATATTTATCAGAGCGTCCCTGAAAAGCACCTTCCGCCGCATCGCTCACGCGACTTTGAAGACGCCCTCTAACCGGAGGCCCGGACCGCCTCTGCGTAAACCGACGACAGCTCCTCGTGGTTCGTGATAGAGATGTCCAGTTCGCGCAGCAGCCCGTCCTCTATCCCGTAAATCCAACCATGCACCGCCAACTCCTGCCCACGCGCCCAGGCGTTCTGCGCGATGGTCGTCCGGCTGACGTTCAACACCTGTTCGATGACATTCAGCTCGCACAGCCTGTCGAGCCGTTGCGCTTCGTCCTCGATTTTTGACAGCAGCGCCTCGTGATTGTGCATCACGTCCTGCACATGACGCAGCCAGTTGTCTATCAGGCCGAATTGAAGATTCTGCATCGCAGCCTGGACACCGCCGCAGCCGTAGTGGCCGCAGACGATGACGTGTTCGACCTTCAGCACGTCCACAGCGTATTGGAGCACGGAGAGGCAGTTAAAGTCTGTGTGGACGACTACGTTGGCGACGTTGCGGTGGACGAACAGCTCTCCTGGGAGGAGGCCGACGAGTTGAGTCGCCGGCACACGGCTGTCCGAGCAGCCGATCCACAGATAGCGCGGGGTCTGTTGCCGTGCGAGGTCGTTGAAAAATCCCGGATCGTCCGCCTTGATGGCCTCGGACCAGGCCCTGTTTTTCTCAAGCAGTTCTCTCAGATCGCTCATATCAGCAAATTGGATAACAGTTAATGCGATGGAATGACGTGCGGGTCAACCCGCGCCGTGTAAAAAGCAGGCAAGATTATGGCCCAGGACACCCTTGAAAGAGAAGCCACAGAGGCGTCTGGTCCGAATGAGTCGTTGCGCGGCGTTTGTGCTTCAATGGGAACTGACAAAGGAGATTCGGATTCGATTGCGTCTCTCACCTCGTTGCGTCCGTGCGAATAAACGGCGGCTCTATTTCCTCGGCAGTGAGCGCGCCGTAAAGGCGCGGTCTGCGGTAAGCATTGCCCCAGGACTCTCGCTCACGATAGGCGCGTATCTCATCTAAATCGAACGTCGCCAGGTAAACGTCTTCGCGCTCTCCGGCTTCGATGATCAGAGTATCTCTGGCGTCGCCGTCTGAGACGGGGTAAGCGACCGCGTCATAAGCTACAGAGTGGCCGTTGTTTTGCGGGGCGGCGTAATTAGTCATCGCCACGCCGACCATATTCTCGAAGGCGCGCGCTTTGAACTGGCCGATACGATGCTCGTCTAAAGTACAGGCGTTAGGCGTGAGAATGAGTTCCGCGCCGCCGAGCATTAAAATGCGCGCCGCCTCCGGGAACTCCCTGTCGAAGCAGATCATGAACCCCACACGCACGTCTCCCTGCTCTGTATCCAGCGCACAGACGGGAAAGCTCTCGCCGGGCGTAAGCGCGCACTCCACGTCGAACTCGCAGGTGTGCGCCTTCGCGTAGGTCATGACTATTTCTCCGTGGCGGTCAATGAGTGAGACGGAGTTGCGCGGCCTGCCGTCCCATTCCTCAAGGTAAGTGAGGGCGATGGCCATCTTCAGCTCCACGGCCAGATTCCTGAAGTGCGTGATGAAAGGATCATCGCGGCTGATGGCACGCGCCTGCCACTCTTTGCGCCCCCCCTCTTGCATGGGGTCAAAGTACGTCATGCCGACGCTCCACATCTCAGGGAAGAGAGCGAGGTCAGCTCCCATCGCACGGGCGCGACGGCAGAAACTGTCCCCTTTGGCAAGGCTCGCGTCACGGTCTGTGCCGCAGCCGGTCATTTGCAATAAAGCGACTTTTATTACTTTCATAAAATCTTTCCAGCAAGAGCCCGGACCCGGTGATTTCTCAGGCTGGGGTCTCAGCTCGCGCAAAGTTCTCCCATTTGTAGTTCGTGTACAACATCATGCACGGGATCAAGTGACAGATCATCCAGTGGCCGGAATTTTTGCGTGCCCTGTATAGCTCCGCAAATGCCCGCTTTTTTGTCTTGCTTTCGTGGGACACGTTACTATAGAGTCTCGCCGCCGCAATGCGACTAAAAGGCTAGCCTCGCGAAGAGCCTACACTGCTACGACTTCTCTTCCGGCTATCCTTCGGATCAAATGTCACGCTTTCTCTACGAAAGAGCCCAACTATGAGACGCATCCTGGTCGTAACTCTCTTCGTTATGTGTGCATCCGCCCTCGCCTCCGCCCAGCGCGGCGACGCCAACCGCCAGAAGCTCAAGCAGGGGAACAAGGGCACGGGCAGGCCGACTGCAACCGCTGCCCGCCAAACGCCACAGATCGCCGACGCGTTCACGCCGGTCGTCGCGAGGGTGCTCGGCCCGCCAACCTTCTTCGTGCGCGGGACCGACGGAAAGTACCACGTCGCTTACGATGTCGAGTTCCAGAACACACGCCGCGCCCCCGCGACACTTCTCCAGGTTCAGGTAGTAGACACCAGGAACCGAGGGCTCGTCTCGTTTTCGGGAGACGAATTGGTGAAGCGACTCCGCACTCTAGACGCCCGACCCGTGAAAGATGCTCGAATCGAGCCGAACGGCGGCCGGGTTCTTTTCATAGAGTTGACGTACGATTCACTCGATCAGGCCCCCAAGGTCGTCCTCCACCGCCTCGATCTGATGGGCGCCGGGAGCCCGGCCGATGCCTCGCCATCCCGGCTCGATTACCTGATCTTGCCGTATAACGTCGCGGCGGCCAAGCCGTTCACCATCGGGCCGCCGCTCGCAGGCAAGGGGTGGGTCGCGGTCAACGGCTGCTGCGCGCCGGGCTTCCCGCACCGAAGCTCCTTCCTACCGCTCAACGGCATGCTCATCAATGGGCAGCGCTTCGCCATAGACTGGATGCGCTTGAGCAACGACGGGCACTTTGTCGTCGGCGACCCGTCCAGGAACGAGAACTGGGCCAACTATGGCGCCGACATCCTCGCCGTCGCCGACGGCACAGTCATCGAGACGCTCGACACGCTCGACGACAATAAGCCCGGCGCCCTCCCCGACCCGAGGACGATCAACGTCAAGAACGTCGACGGCAACCACATCGTGCTCGACTTCGGCAACGGCCTCTACGGCTTCTACGCGCACCTCAAGCGAGGGTCGCAGAAGGTGCGGGTCGGCGACCATGTCAGGAAGGGTGACAAGCTTGCCCTGCTCGGCAACACCGGAAACTCGTCGGCGCCGCATCTACACTTTCACCTCATGGACGGTCCATCAGTGCTGGGCAGCAGCGGCGTCCCGTATGTGATCGAGGGCTTTGAATACGACGGGCAGATCCCAATAGACCTCTTCGATAAGTCGGAGGACCTGACTGAGAAGTTTGGCGTCGGGCGGCTCGCCGTGCCGCAGCAGCGGAAGCGCGAGTATCCCCTCTCATGGGCCATCATCAACTTTCCATAGGCTGACGCACATAGCTAATTTGTTCAAATGCTGTGTCAGTAAAAATTATGTTACTTGATGGCATAACACACGGCATCAGCGGCGCGCACAGAACTCTGAGGATGAGAGGTCCGCTGGATGCGCGTCTGCTGCATGGCCGTTGTCAGGTTGCGCCGTAGCGGCTCTTGGCCCTTTCAGTGATCGCTCTAACATACTCGGCTTTACCTTCTGTGTACGCGACCCTGTCATTCGGGTACTTCTCAGAAAGGAATTGCTTCAACTCCGCGTAACGTTTAGCTTCCTCAGGAAACTCTCTTAGATAATCCCTGAAGTAGAGGCGCTCCCAAAGCTTTGAGTCCGCCTCGACCATATGGATGTGATGCGTGCGCTTCCCCTCGGAATCCCGTTTGATAAACCAGGCGTAAGCCGGCGAAACATCTGTCCGCCAAAAATAATCATAGCCTTCGGCTGCGAGGATGGGCACGATCTGTTCTCTGGTTTCTTCTAAGCTGCTGACCTGCACCAATAGGTCAATCACGGGCTTAGCCGCCAATCCGGGAACGGCGGTGCTGCCAAAATGTTCAATTTTGATAACGACTGATTGGGGCAGCTTACCCCGAAGGGACACGGCCTCGTTCTCATAGAGATTGGGCCATTCCGGATCATATGGAGCTATTGAAATCTCTTCACGGATGGCCTCTTCAATACGCTGTTTCAGGCTTTTCTTCAACTGACCATCTCCGTAAGCAACGTAACGCTGGAATTGACCGGGTGGCACAAGACGGAACAAGCATTCAAGTCTCGCGGATGAAAGCAACGCTATTCGTGGTCGGGTTGCATGCCGTTGTTGGGCAACAGCGAGATCACTCATTTATCACCTGACCCGGAGCTAGACCAGGTGAAATCAATCGAAACTTAAAGCCCTCAAATTCTCTACCGTGGCTGCGCCCCAAATCTTTCCTAATCGAAAGAATTATCTGGTTCAAAATCCTATCCTGTTCTTCAACAGAATAACTCGCACCTTGATATTGAGAAACATAATCTAATAACTCATAAACATGAGTAAGAACTTCACTGCTAGCGATTAGATTAAGTGTATTAACGGAATCTGTAAGTTTGAGATGTGCCTCATAAGTTTTATGCCTACTGCCCATCACTGAGAAGCCAGTTAAGAAGTCGGCATATTTATCAAGTTTAAATGAGAGTTCCCTAAGCTTAATCTCACGCCTGCGGGTAAAATATAAAGTAAAGACAGCACTCATCATCGTGACAGAGGCCGCAATAATTGCTACCCATAATTGTAAGTTCATTGGAACCCTCCAATCTGTTGCCTGACGCCAGGCATCACACGCGCCCCGATTCAACATCCATGAAAGAGCCCGTGATGGGGCGTTGGGTCCATGCCGTTGTTAATCTGCCCTCCGCCGGAATCATGCGTTCTATAAATCCTCTGGCCTGAGTCCGGTATTCTTGGCGATTCGGGCGAGCATCTTCGGGCCGATCTCATCTTTATCATGGAAGGCGAAGACGACATCGGGCCAGCCGGGACGGGCGAGCGTCTTGTGAGAGCCCGACTCCCGCTTGATGTTCCACCCGATGCGGAGGAGAGCCGCAAGGACGCGCCTGGCTTTAGCCGATGACCACTGACTCATGCTGCGGCAAATGAGATGCTGACAAACTCGTGAGCGCTCTCTCCATGCTCAAGCCGGTCTGCAAGAACACGCAGGGCGAGGGCTTGAGCTTTAGCGGTGGCCTCTTCCGAAGTTTGCCCATAAGCGAGTACGCCCGGCAACTCCAAAACTTCGGCGAGCCAGCGACCATCTTCTTCTTGCTCGTACTCAACCGTAAAAGTCATACCGTCACCTCGCCTCAATCCTACCACAGCACGCGGAAGCGAAGCAGCCTAACGCCCGGCATGCACCCGCCGCGCATTCAATACCGATAGGGACAAGTTGACGATAAAAGATAGGCTAATTCGCGCTCCGGTTGAATGAGTTGTTAGGCCGCGCGATGTCATCATTCAAACAGCCCATTAATCTCCTCTGCTATTCGGGATAAGGTTGTAGCAACTGCCCCCGGCGGCAAAATATTTTGTTGCTGTGGATGAGAAACAAGATTTCTGAAATTGCGAATAGCGTCCCACCAAATGAAATCTTGCCTGGATATAATGTTTTTCCCCAGAAGGAAATCAATCTTGTCTTTGAACCTCTTGACTCTTTTGGGTGCTCCAAGAATGTCACACTTTGCAGACACAGCACATTCGACCACACGGAATAACTGCTCACTGGCTAAGGTATATAGCGGGTAAAAGAAATAGCCGTAAGCCAATGCTCCCCGTGCGACTTCAAAAAGCTTGCGCACATCGTCGGGAATTTTAGCAGTCAAAGAAGGTTCAAGGAATTGCTCAACCCAATCCTCACCTGACATTGGGCTAATACTGCCGTCAGAATATGAAAGCTTAGAGAAAATTGCGGACGCTGGATCAGGCTGTAACCAATTTTCAGTAGTAAGGACTTTGATGCCTAAGCTCATTAGACCTGTTGCGTGATAAGGCAGTCTAAACATAGACAAAGCTGCCCCTCGATTTATTTGAGTTACAGTTGCAAACCTGTTCTTTGAAAGATTCTCTCGTAAGCTCGTAAGTTCACCAGACCACC
>Ga0268243_1000070_pt1 | contig 32906 bp, 30 predicted proteins | sample BulsoiMagMametaG_FD_200254 | JGI IMG/M metagenome (GOLD analysis project Ga0268243, IMG submission 200254) | Bulk soil microbial communities from Mexico - Magueyal (Ma) metaG (v2) (version 2) | ecosystem: Environmental > Terrestrial > Soil > Agricultural land | place: Mexico: Magueyal...
TTTTCCTAAGATTTTTGCAGGTTTTCGAGATAGTTCAATGATTCCCAAACATCTATCAATACTTGTGTAGATACTAATGGCGCAAGCCCTGGGTCACAGATGGAAAAGATGTTGAAGCCCATGAAATGGGCGACAGCCCGTGAACGCCCGCATGCCATTCAAGGGCTGTCGCCCGCTCGCGCGGGCTTGCATTTCAACTCGGCGCTGTGACCCAGGGCTGACGCCCTGGGCTTTATACCGTCGCCCATTTCATGGGCTTTTATTTTTCTTGCTGGTCGTTACCCAGGGCTGAGGCCCAGGGCTTTAGACGGTCGCCGTCTAAAGCCGGCTGAAAACTTCTTTCCCACACTGCCAACTGCCAACTGCCTACTGCCCACTGTTTCCCGGCCTGCGTTTATGCCAGTCGGTGGCCTGCTGGTAACGGTCCGCGACGTCAATCAAAAGAGTCTCGCTCCAGGCGGGGCCGATGAGCTGAATTCCAGTGGGCAGGTTGTTCTGGCCGAAGCCGTTGGGGATGGAGATGCCAGGAACCCCGACCAGATTGCTCGCGCCGATGGGCGATGATGCGCCGATTCCAGGGTAAGCCTGATCGAAAGTCTTACTGAGCGGGTAAGAGACTGTGGCGCGCGATGGGGCGACGAGCAGATTGTATTTCGAGAACATCTCGTTCCAGGCACGCCGCATGGGGACGCGCAGGCGCATCGCGTGCAGATAATCAACGGCAGTGACGAGCGAGGCGGAGTAGCCCCCGAGCCTCCCTGTGGGCGAGGCCAGCTCCCCGACGCGCCCCGATTCGATCAGCTCGCGAAACGCGCTCGCGCCTTCCGCATCAACAATCGTCCCGACCGCCGGACCGTAAGGAAAGTCCGGCAGCTTCACGTCCATCTCGACCGCTGCAAATTTCTTTAATACGTCAACAGAGCGCAGGAAATTCTCCTTCACTTCGCCTTGCGCCTTCTCGTAAGAATCTTTCATCACGGCGATACGGAGCTTCCCTTTGTCGCGGGGCATCGGGCGCGGCGCACGCCGCTCGATGTCAACGGACGTCGGGTCGAGCGGGTCCTGGCCCGCGATTGCCGAGAAGACTATGCCGCAGTCTTTGGCCGAGCGACACATCGGACCGAGCTTGTCGAGCGTCCAGCACAGGGCCATTGCGCCGTGGCGCGAGACCGCGCCGTAAGTGGGCCTGAGACCCGAGATGCCGCAGAAGGCGGACGGCGTGATGATCGAGCCGGAGGTCTCCGAGCCGATACTGAACGCGACCAGCCCCGCGGCCACGGCAGCCCCCGGCCCGGAGCTTGAGCCGCCGCTCCAGTAATCTTCGTTCCAGGGAGTCTTACACGCGCCCGTCAGCGATGCGTGCGCCTCGTTGTAGCCCATCCCTCCGGCCAGCTCGACCATCGCGAGCTTCGCAACGAGAATCGCGCCAGCCTCGCGCAGCTTCTTGATGACGGTCGCGTCTTCGTCAAACTGCTGGTCTTTGTACGGAGCAGCGCCCCAGGTGGTCCTGGCCTTGCGCGTCGCCAGCAGGTCTTTCGCGCCGTAAGGAATGCCGTGAAGAAGACCGCGGTAGCGCCCGCGCCGGATTTCACGCTCGGCCGCGCGCGCCTCCTCAAGCGCCGAATCGCGCATCAGGCTGGCGACCGCGCCGAGCCGCTTGCCTGTAGTCTCAATCCGGTCCAGATAGTTCTCCGCCAACTCGACGGGCGAGAGACGTTTGGCGCGAATCTGCGCGGCGAGTTCGGTGATGGAAGAGAAGAGAATGTCTTCAGAGAGCATAGGCGAAAGGTAGAAGTAAAAAGGTAAAAGGCAAAAGTGGCAGCCGAGTTTTATCCTGCGCTGAAGATGAAATCCGGTTCGTCGCCATTCTTCAATTTAACCGCGCGCAGGCGGTCGGCCGTGCGGACGTTGCCGTCCATATCTTTCTTCAGTTGTTCGAGCTGTTCCGGCGTCAGCTTGTCGCCGAAGCGCACGCGCGCAGCTTCCGCGTAGGCTTCCGCGAGCGGCGAAGGTTTTTGCGGCGCGGGCGTCTGCTGCGGCGTCGGCGGTGCGGTCGGCTCCTTCGGCTTCACGGGCGTTTGCGCCTTCGCTAATGATGCTGCGAGCGGCGCGGCCATGAGCGTCGTGGCGACTGATTTCGTGAATTGCCGGCGCGAGGTCTGTTTGGAGCTGTGCGAATTGGGTTTTTGTTTCATGCTGACCTGATTGATTAGGATGAGAGTTATTGAACCGCGAGGGAGAATTATGAATTATGAATTTTGAATTAAAAGCTTTCGGCCTTAATTTAAAATTCAAAACTCAAAATTCATAATTCACTTTCCTCGCGGTTAATTATCAAATCTCCGCGAGCGTGTATTTCCGCCCCTTGTTGACCTGCTTAAAATATTTCATCAGCGGCTCGAAATATCTGAGCATCGCCTTGGCGCTTAAATCCTCGCCCGTCGCCTCCTTCAACACCATGCGCCAGTCGCGCGAGCTTCCCGGGCGCAGAATCTTGCGCAGGAAATCACCGACGGCCTTGCTCCCGTAATAGTTGGTCGCGTGCGGGTCCTGTTTCAGGATTTTCCTGGCAATGTGATCGTGCAACTGGAAGAGCAGGATGTTGGCGATGGCGTAGTCGTAATACTGCGCCGCGTCGTCGTTGATGTGCGTCTTCGTGCAGGCGTCACAGTATTCTTCGCCGCGTGTGGCGGGCGGAACGATGCCCTGATATTTCAGGACATACTCCCACCAGCGTTTGTTGTACTGATCCTTAGGCAGATTCTGCTCGTAAAGGTCGTACTCAAAACGTGGCATCGTGCCCGCCGAAAAGGGCGTGAAGACGACGTAGTTTAGTGCCTCACGTAAAAGCTCCTGCGTCTGGTTCACCTTCGCGTTCTTGGGCGCTAACCCGCGGCCTTCCAGAAAAGGCTTCTGCATTGCAGCCAGGCCGATCATCGTGCCGACGGCTTCGTGATAAGCGCGGTTCGCGCCTTCGCGCAGGAGCGGCGGCACGTCCGGGTTCGTGTAGCTGATGTAATAGTAGATATGGCCGAGCTCGTGATGCGCCGTCTCGTACCAGTCCGCGTTCGGCTCAACACTCATCAGCGAGCGGACATCCGCCTGTAGGTCCAGGTGCCAGGCGCTCGCGTGTGTGTTCTTCTTGTACGACGCACCTGCTGGAACAGGGTAGAGCGAAGACTTGTCCCAAAAACTCTGCGGCAACGGCGGAAAGCCCAGAGAGATGTAGAACTGTTCCGCCTGTTTGACGATCCATTCGGGAGTTTTGGATTTGAGCGCGCCGTCAATGTCCAGGCCCTCGACCTTGACGAGCGAGCTCCAGTCCTGCCCCCAGCGATTCGGCAGCCAGTCGGCCGGAAGCTGTTCGGGCACGGGCTGGTTGTAGCGCTTCGCCAGCTCGTAGCGCGCCCAAGTGTGTAGCTCACGGTAGAGCGGGCGCAGCTCCCGGTTAAACTTATCTAGAAGCTGCAACATCTCCTGGTTCGTCAGGCCGTAATCAGAGATCTGGTAGTTGACGTAAGAACTGTAGCCTAAGGGGCGCACCGTCGTGTTGCGCAATCTTTGCAGATTGGTGAGGCCGTCTTTCAGGACTCTGCCGACCTCTTTGGACGCCTCCCAGGCTTTGCGCCGCCTTGCGGGGTCGTTCGAGGTGCGTAGGATTTCGTCAACGTCATTCGGCGTGACGGATTTCCCGTCAATCTTGAAATCGAAGCCGTAGAGCTTTTCGGTCTGCGCCGTCTCGGCTGCGATCCGCTCTTTGACCAAATCCTTGACAGTCTCCGGATACTCGCCGGCCGTGTAGAGAATGCTTCTGAGCTGCTTGACCTGAAGCGGCGTGAGCCCGGCCTGCTCTTTGAGAAACGCCTGCGCCTTCTCGATGTTCCTTGTGCTCCCTGTGAAGGTCGTCAAGCGTTCGAGCGCGGCGTTCTCGGCCTTGGCGTTGGTGTCGTCGCCCTCTACGATTCTGGTGTTGGAGTTCCAGGAGGCTTGCGAGTAGATGTAACGCAGCTTGAGATACTCAGCCGTGTATTCGTCTATAAACTTCTGCGCGTCGGCGCCCACGTCCGATGCGCCGACGACGCGTTGGCCGTCCGGGATGAAGGCGATTGAGAAAAAGATGACCAGCAACAGGCTGGCGAATGCCAGGTATTTCATCCTCATAATTCTCCTCAAGCTCATTTCGGTGGAGCGAAGCGCACGTTCGAGATTACCACTTGCGGGACAGGATAAGGCCACGCCTCGAAATTCTCTAATTTGCCGCCCACCGGAAGCACGTTCGTCCTGCGAAGTCGCTGCTCGTCCGCGCGCTGTATGAAGCAATCGTACACGATAGCGCGCGCGAACGGATTCTTGATGTTAAGCAGCATCCCTTGCTCTATCTGCTCAAGCCGCAACGTAACGGTGCGCTCAGGGTGGCCTGCCGCCTTGACGTAATGCGGATTGGTGAGGCGGCCTTCCGCCTCGTCGAACTCGACATACAGCTCCTCGCCCGCCAGAACGTTGATGAACCCGTCGGCCACGTAAGGGCCTTTGGGAAAATCCAGCTCGGTATATTCTTTGTCGTTGAGCTTGAGACGCACTGTCGTCGGCGGGCGGCAGGGGACCCGCCGGCAGACCTCTTCGCGGGCTCTCTCGGCAGCATCTTGCGCTTGCTGCCCTGAGGCCGTGAGACATGCGCTCAAAACCAGCGGCAGAATGATAAATATTTTGGTTCGCAGAGACATTGCTTTCTCCGCACCAGGGGCTGATGATTCGGTTGGGGTAGCGCGAGAGAGCATAGCATTACTGCATTGTAAAATTAAACTGGCGTGGTTCTAAGGTTCTTACTCCAGTGACATGTGAGAACCCTGGCCCGGTCCGCAGAAGGGTATTCATCCTTAGAAGCTGTTTGAAAATTCCTTTTAGCCGCGCAAGCGGCTGAGAGAAGGTAGCCAGACGTGCAACGTCTGGGATTAAGCGAACCCGGACCCGCGCCCTGAAGGGGCGCTCAGGATGCTGCCCGCGTCTTTGACGCGGATAATCTTCGCGCTTCGTTTCCCAGACGTTGCACGTCTGGCTACCCTCTGCGTGCGCCTTCGGCGCAAGATATGGAATTCTCAAACAGCTTCTTAGTATTCGTCGGACCCCTGCACCCAGATGAAAGATTGAATGTCGATCATGTCTCGCGGCTTAAGGTCGCGCAGGTCGTGCCGCACGGTTTCGGCAAACTCAAGATAGCTCGCATAAGTCTCCCAGGAGGGGCGCGACTTGTACTTAAAGTCGAAGCCGTATTCGCGCGCCGCCGTGCGCGTGACGTTCGGTTTGAGAAAGATGTGCGTCTCAGGCTGCGCTATGAAGCCGAAGACAGTCACCAGCGGCCACGTCAAAACGCGCGTCTGCTTACGCGGCAAAGCGGCGACCGTCTCTACCCAGCGCTCGAACTTACGCTCCGTGCTCGCAGAACCATGCAGGAAGTCGTAGAGACCTTCGGCGAAGGCTCGCGCGCCTGCTTCGGATTTGACGGCGTCGCGCAGCGCCATCTTCTCGAAAGAGAAGATCATGCTGTGGCGTGAGCACTGCTCGACGCGCACCGCGCGGCCAGCGATCTCCGCGAAACGCCCGCGCCGGAGCAGTCTGCGGAACGCGTCGCGGCCGAGCGCCTCTTCCCAGCGCTCGTGCGTCTCCCACTTGTAGCTGCGCTCCCATTCAACGTATGTCTCGTCCCGAAATCCTCCGGGGAAGAAGCGCAGGAACTTGCTGCGACAGCGTAACGCTTCCGGGCGCGCTCCGCCCTTTCCTGCGGAGCGCGACGGCTCGCGCCCTGTCTTAATTCTGCTAATGCCCATTGCTCGTGCCCTCCCTTGTCTGTGGCTCAACATCGGATGCAAACGGATGCGGAAGGTGATAGTCTATTATTCCTAGCCCATGTATACATAGCCCGCCGGAGGCCCCAGGCTTCTCATTTAAAAGCCCCAGGTCCTCGGCCGGAGGTGATAAGACCTTGAGCGAACAGTCAAACAAGACGGACCTTTCCGAGTTCATCGCGGAGAACTTCGGAGCCAACGCCACCTACGTCGAAGGACTCCTCAGCCGTTTTCGCAACAACCCCGCGCTCGTTGACGAATCCTGGCGCGCCTATTTCACAGAGCTGTTAGGCGCTGACGGCGCGACGCCGCAAGGCAACGGGCGCACAGCCTCCGCCGCGAGTGGCGACGGCGCTCAGGCGACCGCGACTGCCGCCGAAAGCGCTGCGACAACGACTGCCGCGCCTGCCGAGACGTCCGCCGCCGCTCGGCCGACGCCTCAGCCTGTGAGCGCGCCCGCTCCGAGTGCGACGACCACTTCCGCCACGCCGATTCGCGGCGGCGCGCTCAAGATAGTCGAGAACATGGAGGCGAGTCTGGCCGTCCCGACGGCGACGTCGAATCGCCATGTCCCCATCAAGGTCCTGGACGAAAACCGCCGCATCATCAACAAGCACCTGCAAGAGACGAGGCGCGGTAAAGCCTCTTACACGCATTTGGTCGCCTGGGCGATTGTGCGCGCTCTCGAAAAGTTTCCGCAGTTCAATGACAGCTTTGAAGTCGTGGCGGGGACGCCTTCGCGTGTGCGCCGTGAAGCCGTCAATCTAGGCATCGCTATTGACCTGGCGAAAAAGGATGGCTCGCGCACGCTCCTCGTGCCCAATATCAAGAACGCGAACTCGATGCGCTTCTCCGAGTTCCTGGCGGCCTATGACGACGTCGTTCAGCGTGCGCGCACGGGCAAGCTGCAAATCCCGGACTTCCAGGGCACGACCGTGAGCCTGACCAACCCAGGCACACTCGGCACGGTTGCCTCCACGCCGCGACTGATGGCCGGGCAGTCCGCCATCATTGCGACGGGCGCGATTGAGTACCCGGCGGAGTACCAGGGAATGTCGCCGGAGGCCCTGGCGCACCTCGGCATCGGCAAGGTGGTGGCGATCTCTTCGACTTACGACCATCGCATCATTCAGGGCGCGGAATCGGGTGCGTTTTTGGCGCGCGTTCACGAGCTTCTCGTCGGCGAAGATCGTTTCTACGACGACATCTTCGCCGACCTTGAAATCGCTTATCCTCCGATGCGCTGGGCTGTGGACAACAACCCGGCTTTGATCGGCGGCGACCGGAGGCACGCCGACATCATCAAGCAGGCGCGTGTGCTCGAACTGATCAACTCCTACCGCGTGCGCGGCCACCTGATAGCGGACATTGACCCGCTGCACGCGATGCCGCTGCACTATCACCCGGAACTGGATATAGAGACCTACGGGCTGACCATCTGGGACCTGGACCGCGAGTTCATCACGGGCGGCCTGGGGCGCAAGGAGAGCGCGACCTTACGCGAAATCCTGGACATCCTGCACCGCGCTTACTGCGGCAAGGTCAGCACCGAATATCGCCACATCCAGAGCAAGGAGCAGAAGGTCTGGCTGCGCGAGCAGATTCGGGACCACTTCGTTTACCCGCAGCCGGTCGCGCCCGAAATCAAAAAGAGGCTGCTGGCGAAACTTATTGACGCCGAGCAGTTCGAGCGCTTCCTGCACACGAAATATTTGGGGCAGAAGCGATTCTCGCTCGAAGGGTGCGAGACGATTATTCCGCTCCTGGATCAACTGGTCGAGGGCTCCGCGCAGCGCGGCGTCGAAGAAGTCACGCTCGGCATGGCGCACCGCGGGCGCTTGAACGTTCTGGCCAACGTCGTCGGGAATTTCAGCGAGCGCATCTTCACCTCCTTCGAGGGAAGCGTGCACCCGAATTTCCCCGCGGACGAGGGCGACGTGAAGTATCACCAGGGCGCGACGGGCGAGCGCGAGACCCCGGACGGGCACAAGGTCAAGATCGTGCTCTCGCCTAACCCGAGCCACCTGGAGTTCGTGGACCCTGTCGTCGAGGGCATGGTGCGCGCCAGGCAGGACGCGTTGGAGACGCCGCGCGAACAGTCTATTGATCGCGTGATGCCCGTGCTCCTGCACGGCGACGCCGCGTTCGCGGGGCAGGGAATCGTGATGGAGACGCTGAATCTTGCGGACCTCAAGGGCTACAGCACGGGCGGCACTATTCATATCATCATCAACAACCAGATCGGCTTTACCACAACGCCAGAAAAGGGACGCTCGACCATCTACTCGACAGACGTGGCCCGGATGACGCAGCTCCCGATTTTCCACATCAACGGCGACGACCCGGAAGCCGCCTGGCGCGTGCTGCAAATCGCGCTCGATTTCCGTCAGGAGTTCAACAAGGATGTCGTGCTCGACGTCGTCGGCTTCCGCCGTCTCGGTCATAACGAATCGGACGAGCCGAGCTACACGCAGCCTCTGATGTACGCGCGCGTCAAAGCGCATCCGGGCGTGCGCGAAATCTACTCGCGTCAACTGGTGCGCGAAGGGACGATTGCTGAGGAGGGCGTCAAACAGATGATCGCGGAGCGCGTCGAGCATTACGAAGAGGTGCTCAAGCGTGCCAAAGAGATTGTCGCCAATAAGCCTCCGGTTAACGAGCTTCAGCCGCCCGTTCAGGAGGAGGACGGGTCGAACTTGGAAGAGACGGGCGTTGACCGCGAGCTCATCCGCCAGGTCGCGCATAAAATCTCAATTGTGCCCGAAGGCTTCAACATCAATCCGAAGATGGTCGGGCAGCTCGCCCGCCGCGCCAAGATGGGCGAGGGTGAAGCGCCTATGGACTGGGCCTTCGCGGAGGCGATTGCTTTCGGCTCGCTCGTCGTGGAAGGGACGCGCGTTCGCCTGAGCGGACAGGACAGCGGGCGCGGCACTTTCAGCCAGCGTCACGCAGTCATGTACGACACGCAGACGGGCAAACCCTGGACGCCGCTTGCGGAAATCCGCAACGAGCGGAATCCCAAAGCGGAGTTTGACGTCTACGATAGCTCTTTGTCGGAGCAGGGCGTGCTCGGGTTCGAGTACGGCTATTCCGTCATCGCGCAGGACGCGCTCGTGATGTGGGAGGCGCAGTTCGGGGATTTCGGCAACGGCGCGCAGGTCGTCATTGACCAGTACATCGCCGCCTCAGAGGACAAGTGGCAGCAACGCTCGCGGCTCACTTTGCTGCTGCCGCACGGCTACGAGGGACAGGGGCCGGAGCATTCGAGCGCAAGGCTTGAGCGCTACCTACAGCTCTGCGCGGAGAACAATCTACAGGTCTGTTATCCGACCAGCCCCGCGCAATATTTTCATCTGCTGCGCCGCCAAGTGAAGCAGGAGACGCTGCGCCCTTTGGTCGTCATCACGCCCAAGAGCCTGCTGCGTCTGCCCGCGGCGACTTCCACCGTGGAGGATTTGACTGGCGGCGGTTTCCTGCCCGTCATTGACGATGCGGAGGTGAAAGATCGTGAGAGCGTGCGGCGCATAGTGCTTTGCGGCGGCAAAGTCTTTTACGATTTGAGCGCCGGGCGCAAGAAGGCGGGGGACGAAAAGGTGGCGATTATTCGGCTCGAACAGTTCTACCCGTTCCCCGAAAAGCGTCTGCGCGAAATCTTCGGCACCTACAAAAATGCTACACAACTCGTCTGGGCGCAGGAAGAGCCGAAGAACATGGGCGGCTGGACCTTCGTTGAGCCGCGCCTGATGAACATGCTGCCAGCCTGCCAGCGCCCCTACTTCGTCGGGCGTGCGGCATCGGCCAGCCCCGCGACAGGCTCTTACACGATTCACGAACTGGAGCAGCGGCGAATCGTTGACCAGGCTCTGACAGAAGATGTCGAGGTCATCTCCAACGCCAGCACGGCGCAGTACGCTGGGCAGGCAGATTCTTAATAGCCACCAGGGTCTATTCATTTTCGAGACTGAGGAAAGTAGAGAAACAGCACTGTCCACGAAACCACACGAAACCACACGAAACAAACCACAGCAATTTCGTGTCGTTTCGTGTGGCTTCGTGGATCGTTCTCTTTCCGTCGAGAATGAATAGACCCTGAATAGCCACAGAGGCACAGAGGCACAGAGAAAAATTAGATTTATATTAAAGATTTGGAGCTGCAAATCTGGGTCTGAAATTCTGGTTTTCTCTCTGTGCCTCTGTGCCTCTTTGGCAAATTTTCGCTTCTAAACCCCAGAGGACTTGGATAAGCAAATATGAAATCTCGCAAACTGTTGATTACCTTCATCGTCATTCTCTCCTCCTTCACTCTTTACGGCGGCGCAGCCTGTAGTCGCGGAGAGCAGCCGGAGGCTGTCGCTGCGACTCCTAACGCTTCCATCTCGCCCACGCCGACGCCCGGCGACAGGATTTCAATCGCGGCGGTCGGCGACATCATGCTCGGCTCGACCTATCAGGGGCGCGGCCTGCCGGAAAAGGACGGCGCGGAGATGATTTCGGGGCTCGCGCCAATTCTCTCTGCCACGGATATAGCTTTCGGCAATCTGGAAGGACCTATGACAGACACGGGCGAGTCCACGAAGTGCGGCCCCAATTCAAGGTTCTGTTACACGTTCCGCGTGCCGACGCGCTACGGAAAATATTTGAAAGAGGTCGGCTTCGACGTGATGAGCCTGGCGAACAACCACTCTTCAGACTTCGGCGCGGCCGGGCGCGATAGCAGCCGCCGGGCACTCGAAGAGCTGGGCATTCTTCACGCTGGCAACGACGTCAACGATGTCGCGTACATGACCGTCAAAGGCAGAAAGATCGCTCTGCTCGCTTTTGCGACCAATCCGGTCTCGCTCAACCTGATTGACATTGATAACTCCAGAAGGGTCGTCGCGGAGGCCGCGCGCAAAGTGGACATCGTCATCGTCTCCTTTCACGGCGGGGCCGAAGGCTCTGCGGCGCAGCATGTCCCACAGGGCTCGGAGACGTACCTGGGCGGGGCGCGCGGCAACCTGCGGGCATTCACTCATGCAGTCATAGACGCCGGCGCAGACCTGGTCCTGGGTCACGGCCCGCACGTCCTTCGCGCGATGGAGGTCTACAAAGGCCGCCTGATCGCGTACTCGCTCGGCAACTTCGCCTTCTATAGATTCCCGTTCGCAGGTCCGACCGCGCTCTCGGTCATCCTGGAAACGGAGATCGGTCCGCAGGGTGAATTCCTTGGAGGAAAGATTCATCCTCTCATGCAGCAGGGGCAAAGCGGCCCGCGCCTTGATAAGAACGGCACGGCCGTCAACGTCATCCGCCAGCTTTCAAAAGATGATTTCGGCCCAACGGCCGTCAACGTCGCGGCGGACGGCACGATCTCAGCACCCTGACGAAGGAGCGCGTGATGAGGAACATCTTCTTCGCCGTGGCGCTCGCGCTCTTCTTCTGCTCGGTCCGCGCGCTGGCGCAAACTCCTGGCAAGCCGACGGCTAATCCAGCCGCCGCTGCGGCGCCTACTCCGCCCGCCTGGCTCGACCGCCGCGTGCGCGATGAAGTGGCGAAGTTCGAGGGCAACGTCAGCCTCTACGCCAGGAACCTGGACACTGGGGCCGAATATTCCTTAGGTGGCGACGACCGCGTCCGCACGGCCAGCACGATCAAGGTCGCAATTATGATCGAGGCCTTCGCGCGGGTCGCGGAAGGACGCGCAAAGTGGGCGGACGAGCTGGTGCTGACAAAGGAGAAGAAGGTCGGAGGCTCCGGTATCCTGAATGAGTTCGCGGACGGCCTGCGCCTCACCTTCCGCGACGCCGTAACGCTGATGATGGTGATGAGCGACAACAGCGCGACCAACCTGGTCATTGACGCGCTCGGCGCAGACGCGGTGAACGCGCGCATGCAGTCGCTGGGGCTAAAGGAGACGCGGCTGATGCGCAGGGTCTTCGGAGGCGGCGAAAGCGAAGAGGGGAAGAAGGAGGAGAACAAGCGCTTCGGCCTCGGGCGCACCAGCCCGCGCGAGATGGCCACGCTCGTGGAGAAGCTGGAGCGAGGCGAGATCGTCAGCCCGGCGGCGTCGAAAGAGATGATCGAGCTGATGAAGCGCGAGCAGCCGCAGGAAGGCATCTGGCGCGGGCTATGGCGACTTCCCAGGGCGACGAAGTCCGGCGCGCTCGACGCGCTCCGCAGTAACGTGGGCATCATCTACCACCCGCGCGGGCGCATCATTCTCGCCGTCACTTGCGACGACATGCCGCAGCCCGATTGGACCGCCGACAACCCCGCCTACCGCCTTATGTCCAGACTCTCCGAGATCATCATTGATGGCATCGGCAAGTGATTACGCATTGCTGATCGCTGACACCGGGACGGCTCGAATCTACTTAAAATTGATGTCACCAGGCGTCCAGTGACCCGACGGTCTGTTCTTGTGGCTTTACATGACAAAGCACTTGACAAGGCAGAAAATCGGCGTATCATCCGTCGCATGGCCTCGATTCACAAGTTTCCGTCACAGGTCGCGGAAGCGCCTCCGGCGCTGCACGACCGCGCGATGGATAACCTCAGGTTCATACGCGAGACGATGGAGCGCGCCTCGTCGTTTACGGCCGTCCCGGGCTGGGGCGGCGTGCTGATGGGGGTGACGGCGCTCGCCGCTTCGCTCATCGCCGCGCAGCAGGCGACGAGGAGTCTGTGGCTGGCGACGTGGGTCGGCGAAGCCCTGCTGGCGCTCGTGATCGGCGGGTGGGCTATGGACCGCAAGGCCCGAAGGGCCGAGACGCCGCTTCTTTCCGGTCCCGGACGCAAGTTCGCCCTCAGCTACGCGCCGCCCATTCTGGTCGGCGTGCTGCTCACAGTTGTGCTCTATCGCGCCGGGATGGTGTCGGCCCTGCCCGGAGTGTGGTTGCTGCTTTACGGAACGGCGGTCGTGACGGGCGGCGCTTTCTCTGTCAAGATCGTGCCCCTGATGGGCGTCTGCTTTATGCTGCTCGGCGCGCTCGCGCTGTTCACGCCAGCGGCCTGGGGGAATTACCTGATGGCCGGAGGCTTCGGCGGCCTGCACATCATCTTCGGCATCATCATCGCAAGGAGGCACGGTGGCTAAAACAGGTGCTGTGAAAAAAGAGAGCGGGCGGGCGAAAACCCGCCCGGCAGAACTACACAATGTGGCGGCAGAGGAGAGCGAGCCGCACCATCGAAAGTTTGAGCGGCTGATACACGAGCGCTCAAGGCTCGGCATTATCAGCGCCCTGGCTGTCAACGAATCCCTCACCTTCAACGATCTGAAGAAGCTGGTGAAGACCACGGACGGGAATCTGAGCGTCCACGCGCGCAAGCTGGAGGACGCGGGCTACATCATTTGCACGAAATCCTTTGAAGGCCGAACGCCAAAGACTGAATACAAACTGACTAAGGTTGGCCGGAGCGCCCTCGAACAATATCTCAATCACATGGAGGCATTGATTCGGACCATGCGTAACTGATCTTTCAAGGGGCGCGCTTTTTTTTGTCTTGCGGCTTTGCGTGGCAAAGCGCTTTATTTGGATTTACCGGCGGCTGATCTCTAATTGAAGGTGGGCTTGAAAGGGTTTAGGGAAGCGTGATGAGTGCGAAAACGAGGCAGGCGATCAAGGCGCTTGAGGCAGCATTGTTATTGGGAGTGCTGGGAGATGGATTGTTGCGCGCGACTCCCTGGGGCTTGAATGTTCTCGTATGGGTCGGAGCACTCTCGCTTGCGCTCATGGTCCTGCTCGGCGGGCGGCGCAAGTGCGCGCTTTCTGGCGGAGGCCACTGGCTGCTTCTGTCGGCCATCTTGTTTGCGGCATCCATCGCATGGCGCGACTCGCGGACGCTCAACTGTCTTGCAGGCTCAGGCGTTCTCATCTCGCTTGCATTGATCGCCTGGCGTGCGCGCGGGGGACGCCTCTGGCTCGCAGGTATTGCGGAATATTTTCTGGGGATTGTGTTGGCAGGCGTCAATACTTTCCTCGCAGGCTTTCCCTTGCTCTTTTTCGAGGTGCGCTGGCGTGAGATTCCCGTTGCGGGTTGGTCGCGCCAGGTCAAGGCCGTCATGGGCGGCCTTCTCATCGCGCTTCCTTTGCTGATTCTCTTTACAGCTCTCTTCGCGTCAGCGGATGCGTCGTTTGAGAGGATGATTAACAGATTCTTTTTCACTAACTACGATGAAATATTCGGCCACATCTTTTTGACGCTCATCCTGGCATGGCTGGCCGGAGGATTTTTGCGCGGGCTTCTCTTCGGTTGGAAGGCAAAGCTTAATGACGGGCACATGACGCTTGTTCCACCGGATCAAGTTGAGAACTGTGGACCCGAGCCTGCCAAAGAGAATGTTGAGCCGCAGGCTTTGAAGCCGAAACAGGTTTCACTGGGCATCATCCAGATAGGCATGACATTGGGCCTCTTGAATCTACTCTTCCTCTGCTTCGTTCTGCTACAGCTTCCTTATTTCTTCGGCAGTTCGGCGCTCGTTCAGGCTTCAAACGGGATGACCTTTTCCGAATATTATCGTCGCGGCTTCTTCGAGCTTGTGACTGTGGCCGGACTTGTGCTCCCGCTCCTTCTCATCGCGCACTGGCTGCTGCGCAAAGGTAACCCCACCCATGAGCGAATCTTTCGATTGCTGGCGGGAACTCAAATCTTCTTGCTGTTCATCATCATGGCCTCCGCCGTCCGGCGCATGCTGCTTTACCAGAGCGAGTACGGATTGACGGAGCTTCGTTTTTACACGACGGCCTTCATGGCGTGGCTCGCACTGGTCTTCGTCTGGTTTGCTGCCACTGCGCTCCGCGGAAGGCGCGAACAGTTCGCTTTTGGCGCGCTCATCGCATGTCTCCTTGTCATCATCACGCTTCATGTCATCAACCCGGACGCCTTCATCGTCCGTGTCAATGTCGCGCACGCGCAGTCCGGGCGCAGTTTTGACGCAGACTACGCTGCATCCCTAAGCGCCGACGCCATGCCCGCGCTCATCGAATCGTTGCCCTCCTTGAATGAGAGCGCGAGGCGCGTCGTCGCTTCAAGGGTTCTTAATAACTGGGCGCGACACGGGCGCGCGGACTGGCGCAGTTGGAACTGGTCGCGTTCGCGGTATCGGAGAACCGTGCTGGAGAATATGAATCTGCTGCGTGCGATTGTTACCCCTCAAAATGAGTAGAAAGGGCGGGAACAACTTTACTCCAGGCGCAGGGTCTCATTCGGATAGTCAATCGTGACTCGAAACTCTTTGAGATAATTGTAGCCGATAATTCCGTCCAGTTTGGTGGCGACGATTTTGCCGAGCATCTCCAGAAAGTCTGAGATGACGACCTGCATCTGCTCGCGCCTGGCTTCGCCCAGCGCCAGGGAATTGACGACGCCGACCGCCCCTTTCATGGTGCCTCCAGCGCCCGTCATGTTGGGGATGGCAGTTGTCTTGATCCCTTGAATCTGGGCGACCTCGTGCGAGAGAACTGTCGTTGATGCTCCGGTGTCCAGCGCGAAGATGTACGGTCCGGCGCCGTTCAGGAAAACGGGGACGAGAATGAGCGGCTTGGCCGTATGCGCTAACTTGAATTTCATCCCGGCGCGCGTCTGTGTGCCGTCCCCTTCCTGCCCGGCACGCGCCAATTGCAAAGTCTGCTTCTGATAATCGAGCGTCAGCCTGAAAGCTTTGAGGTAGTTGTAGCCGATGTTGCCGTCTATCTTCGCCCCGATGGCGGCGCCGATTCTGCTCAGCTCGTCCGTGATACCGACCTGTAAGTTCTCAACTCTGGCCTGCCCGACCGAAAGCGACTCGACCGTGCCAAGCGAGACCGTGACTTTACCTCCGGCGCCGGCGCCTTCCTTCGATCCGGTTACGGCTACATTCAGACGGCGCGCGAACTCAGGGGTCAACAAGGAGACGCCCGCGCCGGTATCTAAAATAAATTGGTGAGGACCATCACCGTTGACGCTCGCCGGCACGATGACGAGCGGCTGCGCTCCTCCGGCCAGTCGAAAGCGGACTTCCGTCTGCATAATATTTCTCCAATGCTCCTGGTTGAATTTCCCGACGACCGCGGCGGGTTGTCGGAGTACGGCGCGGGCGGGCTAATAGTTTCAGTGTGCGTCTTCAGACGCACGTGCTCGTCTGAATTTTCTTGCGCCATACGGCCCAACCGTAGAGAATGTGCGCGACCGATAGGGGACGGGAAGGCGTGGCGGAACAGGATGCAGGAGGCACCCTGCAAACGTTGAATGCTCTCAGTCCGGATTTCAGTTCATCCCGGCGCTGATTTTTATCGTCATGCGCGAAGTGACCGAAATCCGCACTCGGCGCGATCATCGTATCTCTGGCGACGCTCACCTCTTTTCCATGTCCTCCGGTTCGGACCGGCCTATTTATCAACGAAGCCGGGCACCTTCCGGGCAGGGGCAGACACATCAAGAGGGGTTTGGCAGGTTCCTTTTTGAAGGTAATTTCAGAAAGAGAGGATAAACGATGAGAAAGAATACTACTCTGGCCCTCGCCGTTCTATTGCTTTTGGTCGGAGGTAATTGGAAAGCAAACGCTCAATCGAACGAGCAAGCTGCGGCTCATCAGGAGACGCCGAGCCTTTATAAACGGCTCGGAGGTTACGACGCGCTGGCCGCCGTGACGGATGATTTTATCGGGCGGCTGGCTACCGATAAGCAGCTTGGGCGCTTCTTTGGCGGCGCGAGCACGGATTCAAAGAAACGTATCCGCCAACACGTGTTGGATCAATTGTGCGAAGCGACGGGCGGCCCTTGCTTCTACATTGGGCGCAGCATGAAAGCCTCACACGCTGGCCTGGGAATCACCGAAGCCGAATGGGACTTGGGCGTCAAGTTGCTCGTCGAAACTCTTAACAAATTCAAAGTGCCGCAGGCAGAGCAAGGGGAGTTGGCTAAAATCCTCGGCACCCTCAAACCGGACATCGTTGAGAAGAAGTAGTCAGAACTAAGGGGCTCAGGAGTCAGGAGCCAGAAGAAAAGAGAGCTTAGAATACAGGAGTCAGAAGAGAACAAAGAACGGGTTTCAGTCTTATCTCCAGGGTCTCTTCATTTTCGAGGCTGAGGAAAATAGGGAAACGGCACTGTCCACTAAATCACACGAAACCTCACGAAATGGCTGTGGTTTGTTTCGTGTGATTTAGTGGATCGTTCCCTGCTCTGCTGTGAATGAATAGTCCCTGGTCTTATCTCTTCTGGCTCCTGACTCCTGACTCCTGTATTCTGCTTTTTAAGAATGCGCGATCTGGTCAAGGAGTTTCTGACTTACATACAGGTTGAAAAGGGCCTGGCGCAGAACTCTCTTGAGAGTTATCGGCGCGACCTCACGCGGCTCGAAGAGTGGGCCGCGCGCCAGCGCAAAAGTGTCGAGAGCCTGACGCGCAAAGAGTTGAGAAGCTGGATCGCAGACCTCTCGCGCGAGGGGCTCGCGCCCGCTTCCGTCTCAAGGGCCGTCAGCGCGGCGCGCGGATTCTTCCGTTTTCTGATGCTCGACGGCCACATTCAGAGGCACCCGGCCGAAGACCTGAGCACACCGCAAGGTCACGCGCACCTGCCACGCTTCCTGTCCGAAGAAGAGATGGAACGCCTTCTGGCCGTGCCGGATGTTTCGACGGACGAGGGCGTGCGTGACCGCGCGCTGCTTGAGTTGATGTACGCCGCGGGCCTGCGCGTCACGGAGACCGTCCAGCTAAAACGGTCCGACGTAAATCTGGACGCAGGGTTGATCATGTGTCACGGGAAGGGGAGCAAGGAACGACGCGTTCCCATAGGTAAGAGCGCCACCGACTGGCTGCGGCAGTACATCGGCGTTCGCGCTCGCGCCGGCCGCGAGCACCGTCCGCATCTCTTCCTCAATAGTCACGGCGCGCCGCTGACGCGCGGGCGCGTGCTCGCGATGATCAAGCGTTACGCAGACCGCGTGGGGCTTGAGAACGTCTCGCCACACACTCTGCGCCACAGCTTCGCCACGCATCTTCTGCAAAGGGGCGCGGACTCCCGCTCGGTCCAGGCGCTCTTAGGCCACAGCGATATCTCGACCACACAAATCTACACACACATCACGGACCGCCACATGCGCACAACTTACGACCGCCATCATCCGCGCGCCAAAGCGAGTCTGAAGGATGAGGGATGAAGCAAAAGCTTAAACTTTAGAGGAATCCGTAACGGCCCGGAAGACGGAGCAAAATGATTTAGGGGCGCTTCCGGAAGCGCCCCTAAGCTGTTGATGGTGCGCCCGGCAAGACTCGAACTTGCGACCTTCGGTTTCGTAGACCGACGCTCTATCCAGCTGAGCTACGAGCGCGCTTTACGGTAAAAGCGGAAAAAAGAATATACGGGGCGGTTCCCGCGAGTGTCAAGCGGGCGTGATTCGTTCGTAAATCGTAAATCGTGAATCGTAAATGGACGAGCCATCTTTCTCTATTTACGATTCACGATTTACGATTTACGAGCTTTCTTTTAGCGCCCGTAGTAACCGGGTTTCGTTCGGGCGACAAGTTCCGGGCGGGAAACTTCGATGCGGATTGCGCGCCATTTTCCGGCGGGCGCGTTCGCATTTATCGGGCGATAGGTGACTGTGTAAAGCGTGCGCAGGTCCGCCGCGACTCCCGCGTAAATGAGGCCCAGATCTTCCAGCCGCCTGATCTCGTTGAGGCGGCCCCCGGTCCTGTCCGCAAGCATCTGCATGCGCGTGCGCGCAGAGCTATAGATGGCAGTCTGCACAGGCCCTGCGAAAGGCAATCGCTTGGGGTCGCCTGAGGGGAGCGCCAGCGGGTAGATCGTCACGCCCTGGCGGTCCGCCGCCCCGAGCACGGCGTTGAGCGGCGCGCTCGCATCCGGTTTGACGGAGGCGATGGCCTCTTCGTTGGTGTGCGCGTTGGCGGCCGAGTCTCTGTCCTGGTTGCGCATCTGTGTGTCCACGCCGTCGGTCAGCACGACGATGGCCTTGCGCCGCTTGCCCTCTTTAGAGAGCTGTTCGAGCGAGTATCTCAAGGCATCGTAAAAATGGGTCTCGCCTTTGCCCTCTGCGTACTCGATAGCTTTGGCGATTTTCCGCTTGTCGGTTGTGAAGCCGGCCAGCGTCGCCACCTTCTGATTAAAAGCGACGACGGCGACGCGGTCCTCCGGCGCCAGCGCGTCCAGAAAGCGATAGGCGGCCTGTTTGAGCGTCGGACGGAAAGACTGCGTCGAGCCGGACATGTCCAGCAGCAGAATCAGACTGAAGGGCGTGCTGGTCGGCTCGAAATCCGTTATCGGCTGCTGCACATCGTCTTCGAAGACTTTAAAGTCGCTGCGCGAAAGGTTCGTGACGGCGCGCCCCTGACGGTCCGCGACGCCGACGTTAAGCTGCACCAGGGCTGTGTTGACCTTCAGCACGTCGTCCGGCTCCTCCTGCGCGAATGCCGAAAGGCCGGACAGAAGCACGCACGACAGGGCCAGGACAAAGGTAGCGCAGAAAGATTTAGGGCCGGGAAATGCGAAAGAGAAGCGGAAACGAATCATTGCTCAAAACCAACCGTCTTGAAACGGGATGCTGCGAGTATGCACGGCACACACGCCGTTTGGCAAGCCAGGCGCGGACTCAGCAAAAAGCGCCCATGTCGGACGCTCACTGCGCGCAGAGAGTTGCTTTGAGCGGGAAAAACAGCGGACCGTGGGCTGGAAAGACGGCCGTCTTTCCAGCCCACGGTCACATGATTTCTATCTTTCGCCGACGGCTTTTGCCACGCGCGTGCGGGTGCGGCGAGGCGCGGGCGCCGCAAGATTGGCCGCCGCAACAGGCGCGAGCGGTGTGGGTGGCTCAACGGCCACGGGGCGCGGACGTCTGTTATTGCGCGCTGCGGCGCGCTCGGCTTCGGCCGCGACGACGCGCTTCGCTTTCTCGATACGCTTACGCGGCACAAGCTGGTAGCGCAGTTCCATTTCCTGGGCCACCTTGTAAATGTTCTTGGCTTTAGCGCCGCGTTCGGCGCGGCGTATGATCTCGTCCAGTTCAAGCAGTTCAGCCTGATCGTCTTTTCCGATCCAGATATATGAAGCTTCGGCCATCTCTCTTTTCACCTCTAAACGGATAAGCTCGCGCATCTCGACAGCAGAAGTAGACGCGAGAGCCAGGGGGCGCGGCGCCGTGTCAATGCGCGCAGCAAAATATTCTTCAACGAGCGCGTCCACGCCGGCGCGATTCGCGTCATAAAAGAGCGCGAAATCCTGGCAGCGCGTGCGGTAGGGACAGTTGACGGAACAGACCAGCGCGTCTTTGAAATGCCCGAACCGATTGCAATAGAGTTTCAAGCGCATGAGAACCGTCCGTGGCGCCGCTACCTCGCCTGGTCGCTAAATCCAAGACATCAGGATGCACTGCGGAAGAAGAGCAGAACGATTCGGGAGTAAAGGCACTATAGCACGCTTGTCTTATGCGTGCAACTCATGCCCGCACGCGCAACGCAAAGGGCGGGAGAAGACTGTCCGAAGATTGGCGGTTGAGAATATAATCCAAGGCCAGGTTCGACGCTTCCTCAGACCACCCCTCCGGAGCGCTGCGACGGCAAGAAACGCTGGGGACGCCCGCCAGGCGTCTTCAACGCAATGGAGGTTCTCACAATGTATAAGCCGAATTTTTGCTCCGAATGCGGCTCGCGAATCGAGCGCTCGCGTTGGCATCTCTGGACGAGCAGGCGATTCTGCGAGCTTTGCGCGCCGCGCTTTCGAAAAGCTCAGGTTCTTGTGCCGGTCGTCGCGGGCGCGGCGCTTTTCATAGCGGGTCTTGCGATGGGACGCGCCGCGCGCCCCGCCTCGCCTCCGCTCATAGTCGAGCGCGGCGAACTGCCGGTTGTCACTCCCCAAACGAGGGGCGATAACCAGGGAGTTGAGGTTGAAGCCAAAAGGACGGCCGCGTCAAAGTCCGAGCCGACGTACGGTCCGGACGGGACCGCCGGCGAGCGCCCTACAGATCCGGACGAGGTGGTCTCGATCTGCGGCGCGCGCACACAGAAAGGGACACCCTGCCAGCGCCGCGTTCGCGGAACCGGCAGGTGCTGGCAGCATAAGGGAGCGCCAGCGATGCTACCGCCTGCGAAGCTGATTATCCAAGGGTGAGGGCGGTTGAAGGGCGTCTCGATTATCTCTGTGCCGGAGTTGACGACTGTTTGGTGAGGAGTCAACGGCTGCTTCGTATCAATTCACATTTACCTGCGTTGTCGGCTATGTTGACACGATATGGTGCTGTCCCGGAGCGTCAATCACCTTTAATTCGACTAAAATCTCACACACCCTTGCTCAAACGCCCTGCGGCACGTGAGTTGTAAGCCTCTTGGCAGCAGGGAGGTTGGAAATGAAATCAATCAGCTTAAAAGGCACAATGGGAAAACTTTTTATGGCGTTCGCTTTATTGTTCGGCATCGGAATCATGTCGAGCATGACGGCTCAGGCGCAATGGCAGAATGATCGCTATCGTGATCGTGATCGTTATGAGCGTCGTAATGACCGTCGTAACCGCGATTATGACCGCAACGACAACTGGAACAATGGTCGCAGGAATCGTCGCAACGGGCGCGACGCGGATGGTTACGGCAACTATGGCGGCTCTTTCCAGCTTCGGCAGACGGCCCTGAACGCGGGCTTCGCCGACGGCGTTAAGGAAGGACGCAGGGACCGCCAGCGCGGCGACCGCTACGATTACACGGACGAGAGCGACTTCCAGAAAGGGACCAGAGATTACAGCTCACGTTTCGGTGACCGATACATCTACCAGCGTTACTATCGCGAGGCATTCTCGCACGGCTACGCTGACGGCTATGCCGGTTACTAAGGCGGACTGCCAGTAGAGTTGTAGAAAAAAGTTCAGGGCGGAAGTGGGGTTCCACTCCCGCCCTGAACTTTTTTCCGCTGATGCTTAACGCCTGTTCTTAAACTGATCGTAAAGTTCCGTGTGGCGGCTAGTGAGCGGAAGCTGCCGGCCGCCGATGAAGAGATAGCGGACGTGCGTGCGCGCTTCGAGGAGGTCGCCGTCCGTGATGACGAGGTTCGCTATTTTGCCCGGCTCGATGGACCCTAAACGGTCTGCGACACCTATGATCTGCGCTGGATAGAGTGTGACGGCTTTTAAGGCCTCCGTGCGCGGCAGACCGAAGGCCGAAGCCATCCCCGCATGAAAGGGAAGGTCGCGCACGTGCGCGCCTGTATCGCCCGTGGAGATGCAGAAGCGCACGCCTGCCTGTTGCAGCTTTGATGAGTTCTCGTAAAGCGTGTCGTAGAAATCATCTTCACGAATAGGGAGATCGAGCGTGCCTGTGAGAATCACCGGCACGTTCTTCTCTTTCAAAAGCGACGCGACTTTCCACGCTTCGTTTCCGCCGAGCAGAATGGGGCGCAGTCGCATCTCTTCGGCAAATCGCAGGGCCGCGCGGATCTCCGTCTCGCGGTCCGCGCTGATGATGACCGGGCGCTCACCGCGCACGAAAGGGACCAGCGGGGCGAGCATGACGTTCCCGTCGGGCCGCGGCACAGACTTGTCTCGCGCATAAGCGTCCTGCGCCTTGCCGTAGGTTTCGGCCTCGCGCAGCAGCTTTCGCAGCTGTTCGAGCTGGCGGTCGCGCGTCGTGATGGCCTCTGTGAGGTTGCCCTGTACGGGATTGAAGAAAGCGTCGAAGCTGCGCGTCGTCACGCGCGGGAAATTGATGACGAGCGCGGCCTGCGGGACGATTGCCATCTCGCGCGGGCTCGTGCCGGCCAGATTGATGACGGCGGCTTGTCCCGAAATGATCCCCCCGATCGGCATCGTGACGACGCTCGTGACGCCGCCCACGCGCGTGACATTAACATGGGCGCTGTGCGGGTTGACGGCCACGATGGCCTGCGCGTTCGGATTCAGGTCCCCGACTTCCGACAGATCAACCGTTCCCGGCGCGCCGCTGCCGACTTCAACCAGGCCCATGGAAGTTCCCGCGTCTATCATTCCCGGATAGACCGTCAAGCCGCGTCCGTCTATCTCAACGGCTCCGGCCGGGGCGTTTGCGCTCGCGGCCCCGACCGATTCGATCTTGCCGTTGCTGATGATGATTGTCCCGCTCTCTATGTCAGGCCCGCTCACGGTGACGATACGCGCATTGCGTATGACGTAAACTCCAGGCGGGCCGCCCATCGTCTGCTGCGCAGTGACGCTCGAAGGCTGCTGCGCGCGAACGGCAGCAATCGCGAACGATAAGAGGGCGCACGTGACGAGGCACGAAACGACCGCGCGCAATGTCTTGCCTTTCTTCGTCGCGCGCGCGCGCCGACGCTCCAGAGAGTCGCATCCAGTGTTTCTCATCTTTGGTCGTTCCCCCGATCCCAAATGTCGTCGGCATCAAGATAAGCCGGACGCCTGCCGCGCGGCCTCTCCGGCGACGCGCCGCCCTGCGCGGGAGGGCGGTTCGGTTCGGCCCTTTCAAGTTCCGCGCGTTCTCTCAGAATATCCGGGCGGCGCGCGAGGTCCTGCTGGCGGTCAAAGAAGATTTCGCCGTCAATGAAAGTAGTCTCGACGCGCGAATAGACGCTCAAGGGGTGGCCGGTCCAGATAACGACGTCGGCGTCTTTGCCGACGTCTATCGAGCCGACGCGGTCCTGTATGCCGAGCTGCCATGCCGGATTCATCGTAATCATCTTGAGCGCTTCTTCTTCCGTCATGTCGCCGTACCTGACCATCTTCGCCGCTTCGATATTGAGACGGCGCGCGCGCTCGTCCGAATCCGAATTGAGCGACACGTTGACGCCAAAGCGCGTCAGAATCGCGGCGTTGTAGGGAATCGCGTCGTAGGCCTCGATCTTGTAGCCCCAGAAGTCCGCGAAGATTGAAGCGCCCGCGCCGTGCTCGGCGATCTCGCGCGCCACCTTGTAGCCTTCGAGCGTGTGCTGAAACGTCCGTATCTTGAAGCCGAACTCGTTGGCGATGCCGATGAGCATTAAAATCTCGTCGGCACGGTAGCAGTGCGAGTGAACGAAGCGTTTGCCTTCGAGGATTTCGACCAGAGGCTCAAGCTGCAAGTCCCTGCGTGGCGGAATCAGATTCTTCTCGCCGCGCTTCTGCGCCGCGCGGTACTCGTCCCAACCGGCTTTGTAGTCACGCGCCCGCGTGAAGGCCTCGCGGATCACTTCTTCGACTCCCATGCGCGTCGCAGGGTAGCGGCGCGGCTGGGTCTGACTCTGAAAGTTACTGCGCTTCGGGTTCTCGCCGAGGGCAAACTTGATGCCCGGGGGCGCGCCCGGAAAAATGAACTCCTCCATCGGGCGCCCGTACTTAATCTTGACCACAGTGTTCAATCCGCCGATGGCGTTGGCCGAGCCGTGCAACAGGTTCAGAGTCGTCGTCCCGCCCGCAAGCTCGCGGTAAAGGTCCACGTCGGTCGGGTTCAAAACGTCACGCGTGCGCACCATTGAGGTTATAGACAGAGACCCTTCGTTGACGGCGTCAAGCATCGAGTGCGAGTGGCAATCAATGATGCCCGGCATCACGAATTTCCCCGTCGCGTCAATGACGCGCGCCGCCGCGGAGGCTTTCAGATTCTGCCCGACGGCTGCGATCTTGCCGTTGCGAAGCAGCACATCCGTGTTCTGGAGCGTGCCGTGCGAGATGGTCAAAACGGTCGCGTTGCGAATCAGTGTCTCCTGCGCACCCGCCGCCTGGCGCTGCTGCGACGCGCTCTGCCTTTGTGCCGCCGCAGGAATCGCTGCACCGTAAAGCGAAAGCAATAGAACGAATACGATTAACTTTCTCATTTCAACCTCCAAGTGCCGGTCATCTCCGCGCTGGCCGCGGGCGGCGTGTTCGATTGCGTTGCGGGAGGCGTGCGCGGCGGGGCCGCGGAAGGCGGTCCACCGCCGCCGGGTCGTGTGCCAGTGAATGTGCCCGGGTCGCGCCCGACTATTTGCACGCTGCCGCGCATCTCGTTGCCAGTAATTGTGCCTGTGAAAGTCGCCTCGTTTGTCTGGCCGCCGATGGTGACGGGAACTGTGAAGCGCAGTTCACCATTGGGGCTGAGAGTGGCGTTGGCGATTTGACCGGAACCGAGTGCGCCCTGAATCGAGCCGCGCAGCGCCTCGCCCTCCTGCTGGAGAACGAGCGTGACGGATTGATCGCCTTCGGTCAGTTTTACGCTGAGAGTCCAGGTCCCCGTCGCCGTCCCGCCTGCACCCGTAGGAGTTGTTGTGGCGGGTCTCAATTCAACGGGTTGCCCGTCAATGAAGACATGCGCGATGCGCGCGTTGCGATCAAAAAGGTCGCCCCGCGTGATGGTCAGGTTCGCGATCTTGCCCGGCTCGATTGTGCCCATCCGGTCCGAGACGCCCAGAATCTCTGCCGCATTGACCGTCAGGGCGCGCAGAGCTTCCTCTCGCGATAAACCGTTCTCGACTGCCTTCGCGGCGTTGGCGATATAGTCCGATGGGGTCGCCAGCGCGCCGGATTGGAACGCGAAGCGGACGCGCGCATTCGCCAGTCGTCCGGCAGTCTTCGGCGCATCAACACGCTCACGCAGGACGCGTATCGGGTCGGGGTCCGCTTCGGGCACCTGCGCCGTCATGCGCCTCGGAAAGTTAAGCGAGAGCAGCACGGGCACGTCTTTCAAACGGTCCGTCATCTTCCAGCTGTCGGCCCCGCCCGCGATGATGAGGCGCAGGTTGAATTCCTGCGCGAGGTCGAGCGCGCGTCCGATCTCGCGCTCTGTGTTGGCGTGCATGACGACGGGGATTTCGCGCGCGAGGGCTGGAAAGAGCGCGACGAGCGAGCGGTCCTGTTCCGGGCGGCGCAAGCCCCTCGGGCTGCGCGCGTAAATCTGATTGGCCTCACGCAGGCGCTGCGCGTCAAGCAGCATCTGCCTGAGCGTTGAGAAGACGCCCAGCAAAGACCCCGGGTAACCGCCGCGCAGCGGCGTGAACCCGACGTGCAGCGCGACCGGCGAGCGCAAGGTCATCTGCTGGATCGTGTCGCCCGCCAGATTGATGAGAGCTGATTGCCCTATGAAAATTCCTTCTCGCGGCGTGACGAGCGCGGTGGTGATGCCGGCGCTTCTAGCCGCTTCAATCTGCGCTTCGCTCGTCTGAATCAAGTCAACGGCAAGGACTTCGGGGCGCAGGCCCGGGGGCTGCGTCACATTCGGTGAAAAAGCTGCCGCGGCCAGGACGGGCGGCGGTTGTGTCGCCCCGGGGCGTCCCCCTCCTCCAGCCGCCGCTGGCGACGGCGAGGCAGAAGGCTGCGGGATGCCGAGCGTCGTGTTCGCGTCAATCAAACCCGGATAGACGGAGAGTCCAGTGCCGTCAATCACGCGAGCATCCGCAGGGGCAGTCACCTGCGGGCCGATGGCAACTATCAGGCCCCGGCGGATAACGACCGTGCCGCGCTCGATGACTGGACCGTTGACCGGGAAGATGCGCGCGTTTGTGATCGCGTAAGTCTCTATCGCGGGCTGTGGCTCTGCGCGAGTTACGGGTGCGACGTGCGCGACGAGGGCGAAGATGGCGACAAGGGCGCAGGTGATTCGCAAAGGGCTGTTTCGCATAAGTGTCTCAGGAGTGGTTGGTATCTTGCTTCAAGCGTCGAAGGGGCGGAGGCTTGAAAAACCTCTCGCCCCTTCCGTTTGGGAAAACTTTAAGTTTGGTTCGGCAGCGCGAAAGCGCCTGTCACTATTTCCCCGCAGCCTTGAGCTGGTTCTGAAAGCCCTTGGCGCCCTTGACGCTCTTGCCAGCGGCGTCGGCCTTCTTCACCTGGTCCTGGTTGGCGACCGTCCCGCGCAAAATGATGACGCCATTATTGACATCAACATTGATCTTGGACTCTTCGAGGTCGTCGGCAGCCGCCAGCGCCCCGCGTGTTTTCACCCAGAGCCAGCCGTCCGAGACGCTCGTTCCGACCTTGTCGCCAACCTCTGTGGCTTTTTTAGCGAAAGCATCTTTCGCCTTCTCAAAATCTGCCTGGCTGATGTTTGGATCGTAATCGGCCTTGTTGGTATTCGTGGTCGTCGTGTTGGTGTTGGTTACGGTGTTGACGTTTGAGCTGGTGTTGGTAGGAGTGTTGTTTGCGGTCGTTGTGGTGGTCTTGGTCTCCGTGTTGTCTCCACCACCGCAGGCGAATGTGAACGCGGCCAGCGCCAGCGTCGTGACGAGTACAATAATTCTTTTCATGTGTGTGATTCCTCCATTTGAGCTTTTGACAGAGTTTGATTGCTTCATAGCAAAGCTAACGGCGCCAGGCCGGGCAAACACTTGCTGTATGAGAAAAATGATAGGGACTGAAAAGCGGTCGTATAGTGATGACTCCCCTTTCTAAAGAAAGGAGCTTCTATGGATTTTCACCAATGGCATGTCATCCCAGGCCAAACTCCTCGGTCTTCTTGTTTTCTCTCTTTCAGCGTTCTAACTTTTACGTGGCGGACTTCCCACCACAACCGCCTAGCTAGAGTTTCAAAGAGCCGCACAGGTGACTTCCAAAGGATGGTTGTCGCTGTTGGAACAAAACCTGTCGTAATGACAGCGAGTATAGCACAAAGAGAAGCGCAAATTTGAAAGCATTTGCGTGATGGCTACGGATTGAGCCCGCCTTAAAAGAGCGGGGACTTCTCCGAGTTTCTATTAAATCAGGTCTCCGACCGGACGCAAGAAAAACGGGCAACCTTGCGCGCGCAAGATCGCCCGTGGGGTTGAATCCAAGAGTTGTTTGGCTAGAGCGGTGGAGACCTCTAGGACGGATTCTTGCCTGTGGTCGCCGGTTTCTGCTCTGGCTTGGCGGCACCTTTATCGTTCATCGCCACCTTGCCCGCAGTTGAGCAGCAAGCCTTATCTTTGCTGCCCTTCGTGGAGCAGCAGGATGACTTGCCGTCAGCCATGGTCGAGCATTCGCCTTCTTTGCCACAGCAGCCCTTGCCGTCCTTCGTCGAGCACTTCATTCCAGCGGCAGAACAATTGCAGCCTTCATTGGTGCCGCCCACTTCATCGGTCGCCTCCGCTTTAGCCGGGACGGACCCGTCAGTCTTCGGCGTCGTCGAACCTGAAGTGTTGGCGCTGTTGGTCGCGTTGGTGCTGTTGGTTGTCGGTTTCGCCGAATTCGTAGAGTTCGACGTCGTGCTGGAATTCTCGCTGCTGCCGCAGCCCGCTAGTCCGAGGAGGACTACGGCCAGCAACGCCGCCAGTTTGATTTTCATGGCTTAAACTCCTACTTGCCGGGCCTATTTATTCGCGGGCGCGGTGTTTGCCGGAGCGTTCGTGCTGTTGGCATTGCTGCCACCGCAACCTGCAAGACCGAGGATGATCACAGCCAAAATCGCAGCTAATTTCAGTTTCATTGATTGTTCTCCTGTTGTTGAATCGGTAAAGAGTCGTGAAGCCTTATCAGTCGTCCGATGAGACTGGGACGACATGACCGTCCTAAATTAATAATGCCCCGCATTATTCAAAATCTGTCTGGGATGGCGCGAATCAGCCAACTTGTGCCGGATGCCTTTCGGGAAAGAAATGAAAAGCATTGAATCCAGACAGGAAACTCCCTTAGGATGGCGGATAATACATTAGTTCTCAGGAGCACGCAAGCATTTATTGCAACTCTTTTTCATCAGATTTCGAGGCAAAAGATGAGACGCAGGGATTTTTTGAGGCGGGGAGCGCTGGCGCTGGCTGCATTTCCGGCCCACAAACTTGTCGCCGCGAGCCCGCACCTGCCTGCCCGACCGAAGAGAGTCATCATCATCGGGGCGGGATTGGCGGGCCTCTCGGCTGCCTATCAACTGACAGAGATGGGCCACGATGTGACGGTTCTTGAGGCGCGGATGCGCCCGGGCGGTCGCGTCCATACGCTCCGCGAAGAGTTCGCCGACGGCCTCCATGCAGAAGCGGGCGCGATGTTCATCCCGGAATCCCATGACCTGACGATGAGCTACGTCCGGCTCTTCCGGCTCCCGCTCGTGCCCATCCCTTACAGGCTTCGCGCGCCCGTCTATTACCTGGAAGGAAGAAGAGTCAATCCGGCGGAGCAGGCCGGGTTTAACTGGCCCGTCGCCCTTTCGGCCGAAGAGAAGAGATTGGGCCTGGGCGGGATGACCGAAAAATACCTGATGCCGGTTTTAAGTGAGATGGGTGATGCAAAATCATCCGCGTGGCCGCCCGAAAGCCTGAAAAAATATGATCGAATGACTTACGCGGAGTTCCTCAAAAGCCGTGGCGCGTCCCCAGAGGCCCTGCGCCTGCTCAGGCTCAACGATGCGGACCTGACTGGCGACGGAGTCGAAAAGGTCTCCGCATTGATGGTCCTGCGCGAAGCCGCCCTCAATCTGGACTCGGGGCAGTTGTACACGATCAAAGGCGGAACGGATTTGCTGCCCGGCACCCTGGCGATGCATCTCGCCTCGAAGATTCGCTACGGCGCGCCGGTCGTCCGCATAGAGCAGGACGCGCGCGGCGTGCGCGCAATCTTTCTTCAGGCGAACACGAGAGAAGCGGCCGCCGCCGATTACATGATCTGCACGCTCCCATTCTCAATTCTCAGCAAGATCGAGGTCACGCCTCCCTTCTCACAAATGAAGCAGCGGGCGATAGAGGAGTTGCCGTACACCTCGGCCGCGCGCGTCTATCTGCAATCGAGACGCGAATTCTGGACCGGCGAGGGCCTGGGGATTTCCGCCTACACGGATCTGCCCGTCATGGCGATTGTCAATTCGACGCTGATGCAAGCGGGCACGCGGGGCATCATTGATTCCTACATGGCCGGCGAACAGGCGCGTCGCGTGACGGAGATGAAGGAGGCGGAGCGCATCCGGTTCACGCTCGATCAGATCGAGAAGGTGTATCCGGGGATTCGCAAAAACTTCGAAGGCGGGGCGTCCGTGTGCTGGGATGAAGACAGGTGGGCACGCGGCGCTTACGCCTGGTTTAAGCCGGGACAGATGTCGGACCTTCTGCCGCATATCGCGCGGGCGGAAGGTCGCATCCATTTTGCGGGCGAACACGCGTCATCCTGGCCCGGCTGGATGCAGGGAGCTTTTCAGTCAGGCCACCGTGCGGCCACGGAGATAAACATAGCGACTTGAAGCAAGTTGACTTGGCATTATCTTAAGCATATCGTGGCAACAATCGGCGGCGCTCACTTTCCATTGAATGAAGTTAATCAAGGAGCGGCGCACCGCTTATCCCAATCTTCCAGCTATTAACACTGGCTGTGATTCAAAGGGCGTTCCCTTTAAAATTTACGAAGGAGCTTTTCGATGAAATCCACATTCCTGAAGGCGATCAAAGTGGTCGCACTATCGCTCGCCATCTCGCTCGGCACGTCCGGCCTGGTTTTCGCTAACGGCGCAGGCGCTCCCCCAACCACCGTCGCCTTAAACGGTGCCGGCAACGGAGCGGGCAACGGCGCTGGCGGCACCGTCAAGAGGAAAACGAAGGCCAAGCGCGTCGCCAAGAGGGTCGCCAAGCGCAAGACTCAGCGCACAGCTTAAAAGAAGGTAAAAGTAAAAAGGTAAAAGGCAAAAGGAAAGAGGAGGGCCTGCTCTCGCGTCTTTCACTTTTGCCTTTTACCTTTTACCTTATCTCACCACTCGATGCTGCCTTCCTTCGTGGTGTCTATCTGCGCCAGATTGCTTTCGCCGTAGAAGAAGGCCTTCATGTTGTCGAAGAGAAAGCCGTGCGTGTCCGGGTTGGAGAGATCGAGCCCGTAGTGATTGATAATCTGCGTCTGCTTCTGTAACCATTCGGCCCAGCACGGCTGGCAGATTTCAGCCCCAACTTTCTGCCCCAACTCGGTCGGCACGGGCGCGTAACCCAGTGCTGGGCGCTTCTGCCCGCAACGCGCGCACTTCACTTTGTCTGACATCTTGCTCCTCCTTCGGGTTAAAGACTTAGGACGGCACGCTGCTCATGCGTGCGGCCTGATCGGATTGCGCCATCCGGATGGCCTCGATCACCTGATTGTCTTTCGGGCGAAAGAGCGAAAGGGGCTGGACCTGGCGGTGGCGGATGACGCCGCGGGCGTCAATCACGATGACCGCGCGGGCCGAGCGCCCGGGTATCCAGGAGCGGACGCCGTAAAGACTGGTCACGCGGCTCTCCGGGTCTGACAGGAGGCTGAAGGGCAGCAGGTGGTTTTCGCTGAACTCCTTATGCGACTCGACCGTGTCGGTCGAGATGCCGACGATTTCGGCGCCCGTCGCCAGGTAATCGGTCCAGCGGTCGCGCACGGAGCACATCTGCTTCGTGCAGACGGGCGTCTCGTCGCCCGGATAAAAGAGCAGCACGACGACCTGACCGCGCCTGTCCATAAGATGCCAGTCCGCGCCTTTCTCGTCCTTCAAAGTAAAGTCGGGCGCTTGCTCGTCAACGTGTATTCCGATAGGCCAGCTCATTCTCTCTTTCGCTCACTTACTTCCAGACATTGCAGAAATTTTCTATTATTGCGTAAGCTCTTATAGCACGCTGAGAGCGCGTTTTTCCAATAAGCATTCAGGCCGCAGCATTTATTCCCGCAGAGATGAAACAGTATCATGACCTCTTAAAATCAATCCTCGCGTACGGGCGCGAGCACGAAGACCGCACGGGCGTCGGCACCATCTCGCACTTCGGTTACCAAACGCGCTTCGATCTGCGCGAGGGTTTTCCCATCGTCACCACGAAGAAAATTCCATGGCGCTGGGTGGTTGAGGAGTTGCTCTGGTTCATCTCCGGCGACACAAACGAGGCCAACTTGCGTGCGCGCGGCGTGGACATCTGGAAAGAGTGGGCGGACGAGGAGCACACGAGCCGTTTCGGTCGCGCGGCCGGAGACCTGGGCCCCGTCTACGGCTATCTCTGGCGCTCATTCGGGGGAAACTATCCAGAGCGGGACGGCGTTGACCAGATCGCGCGCCTGATTGAGACAATCGAAAGGAATCCGAACTCACGCCGCCTGATCGTGACGGGCTGGGACCCACGGGTTGCGGACCATGTGGACCTTCCTCCATGCCACACCCTCTTTCAATTCAAAGTCGAAGGCGAGAAGGTCCTGCACTGCCAGCTTTACCAGCGCTCGGCCGATGCCTTCCTTGGGGTTCCCTTCAACATCAGCTCCTACGCGCTCATGACGCACATGGTCGCGCACGTCTGCGAACTTGAGGTCGGGGAATTCATCTACACGCTCGGCGATTATCACATCTACAAAAATCACCTGGCGCAGGTTGAAGAGTTGCTCGCGCGCGAGCCGCTCGCGCTGCCGCGTCTTGAGATAGTTGATGACGAAAGAGAACTGCGCGGTCTTGAAGGCTTACTCAAGATGCGCTACGAGAACCTGAATCTGATCGGCTATCAGTCGCATGGCAAAATCGCCGCGCCCGTCGCGGTGTGAGTCTGCGAGGGCCGTTTGGGGAAGACCTTAAAAGAGCATGGCAATCATCGGCATCGTCGCTGTGGACCGAAACGGGGCCATAGGCCGTGGGGGCTCGATCCCCTGGCACTATTCCGCCGACCTGAAATTCTTCAAGCGGCAGACCCTTGGAAACGTTTGCGTCATGGGCCACAGGACCTGGCTCTCCTTAAAGAAACCTTTGCCGGGCCGCCTCAACGTCGTCCTGAGCCGGCGCGCGGAGATAGAGCCGCGGGAAGAGGTCATCCTGATGAGAGACAAGCTTTCGGTCATGTCGCTGCGGCCTTATCTCTCGTGCGACCTCTACATCATCGGGGGCCGCGAGGTTTACCTCTCCTTTCAGGACGAGATAGAGAAGTGGATTGTGACGGAGATTCCGCTCGCTGTGGATGGGGCAGACACCTTCATGCCCACAGATTATTTGCGAGGGTTTAAGCCTGCGGATTCGCTTGAGCTTGAAGAGAATCTCAAGGTCACGTTTTATGAGAGAGGCTGAGAGAAGGTGTCTTCTCTCAGCCCACACTAATCTTGCGTGCATCCTGCAGAGCACTCAAAGAAACCATGCGACATTCGCCTTGCGGTCTCCGCTCACATGCGTTTGTTATACCAAGTTGCAATAAGAAAAGAGGTGATACGATCCACGAAATCACACGAAACAACACAAAAGTGCTTGTTGTTTCGTGTCGTTTCGTGTGATTTCGTGGATAATCTCTTCCTCTCTTTTGATT
>Ga0268243_1000071_pt1 | contig 32396 bp, 27 predicted proteins | sample BulsoiMagMametaG_FD_200254 | JGI IMG/M metagenome (GOLD analysis project Ga0268243, IMG submission 200254) | Bulk soil microbial communities from Mexico - Magueyal (Ma) metaG (v2) (version 2) | ecosystem: Environmental > Terrestrial > Soil > Agricultural land | place: Mexico: Magueyal...
GAAAGTAGAGAAACAGCACTGTCCACGAAACCACACGAAACCACACGAAACAAACCACAGCAATTTCGTGTCGTTTCGTGTGGCTTCGTGGATCGTTCTCTTTCCGTCGAGAATGAATAGACCCTGACAGAGCAATAGCTTCCTTGCCCAGTCAACGCGGCGCGTGTTACCGTTTCCGTTTTATACGAAGAGGGCTGAAAACCGCCAACATCTCTCCGTAATAGCGGCTGACTATGATTAGACCATTTCGGGGCACGCATCCGCAGATTCACCCGACGGCATATATCGAAGAGAGCGCGCAGATTATCGGCGATGTCCATATCGGCGAGCAGTCGTCCGTCTGGTGCAACGCGACCGTGCGCGGCGACGTCTTCCACATACGCATCGGCAACCGCACGAACGTCCAGGACGGAACGGTCATTCACGTCTCGAACGGCACGCACGCGACCATCCTCGAAGATGAAGTGACAATCGGGCACAACGTGACGCTGCACGGTTGTTACGTCGAGCGCGGGAGCTTGATCGGCATCGGGTCAATCGTGATGGACGGTGTGAGAGTCGGGGAGCAATCGCTGGTCGCCGCGGGTTCTCTCTTGACGCCCGGCACGCAGATTCCGCCGCGCTCGCTCGTGATGGGCGCGCCCGCGCGGGTCCGGCGCGCGCTCACGGACCAGGAGGTCGCGGACCTCGCGCAGTTCTGGAAGAACTATGTCGAGTACATATGTGCGTACAGGGGCGAACCATTACAAAAATAGCTTTGAGAACCATTACAGGGAGAACTGAAAAAAGGATGCATTATTCATTGAGAATCGTCGTCGTCGCCGTGCTGTTCATGATCGTCGCAAGCGCTGCTCGGACGCGCGCGCAGGAAGCCATGGGGGCTGACAAAGCGTCTTCGGAAATAGTCTCGACGGTCCAGGGCGCAAGCTCGAATGATTCGCCTTACAGGTTGAAAAGAGGGGACAACGAATTCGGCTTCTGGGGCGGCGTGGGTTTCAAAGCGACGACCATCTTCGGCGGGCTGACTGAAGACGAGGCCAGGGATCGCCGCTTCTTCGTCGCGGCCTTCCGCTACGGTCGCACCCTCGCGGCCAACGAGCATGTGGCCCTGCAATATACGCTCGACGCGATTCCGCTGGCGGTCGCCACCGGCAACATTACTCAGAGCACGACCGTCGGCACGGTGACGACTTTCAGGCGCGAGACGGCTTACGGCGTCGGCGTCACGCCGCTCGGCCTCCAGCTTGATTTTGCGAACCGCTCGCGCACCAAGCCCTTCGTTCACGTCAACGGCGGCCTCCTGGTCTTCAACAAATCCGTCCCTCTGCCGGACGCCGGAAAGCTCGCGCTCGTGGGCGAGGCTGGCGGGGGCCTACGCATCTTTACTTCGGAGCGCCGGGCCGTGACCTTAGGCGTGCGCTTTCATCACATCTCGAACGGCGACCGCACGGGCTCGAACCGTGGGCTGAATCAATTTCTTGTTTACGCAGGGTTCTCGATTTTCAAGTAATGGCAAAGGTCTCGACACAGCCTGCGCGCGGAATGCGCGATTTTCTTCCGGCGGACGTCCGAAGGCGAGAGTACGTCATCGGCGTCATTCGTGAGGTGTATGAACGCTACGGTTTTGAACCTTTGGAGACGCCAGCGGTCGAAAACATTGAGACGCTTCTGGGCAAGTACGGTGAAGAGGGCAATCAACTCATCTTCAAAATCCTGAAGCGGGGCGAGCACGAAAAGACCGGCGAGGCGGACTTGGCGCTCAGATACGATCTGACGGTGCCGCTGGCGCGCGTCGTCGCCGAATACAGAGAGAAGCTCCCGAAATTTTTCAAGCGCTACCAGATTCAGGCTGTCTGGCGGGCGGACCGTCCGGCGCGTGGAAGATTCAGAGAGTTCTACCAGTGTGACGTTGACGCGCTCGGCTCACGCTCAATGATTGTTGAAGCGGAATTGTGCGCTGCCGCGGGCGAGGCGCTGACAAAATTGGGATTCAGTAATTTCATGATTCGCCTAAATCATCGTCAGGTCCTCGCGGGCGTGCTCGACGCGTCGGGCATTGCAACAGAAAAGCACGCGGACGCGCTCGTTGCGCTCGACAAACTGGACAAGATTGGGCGCGAAGGTGTGGAGAGAGAGTTCGCAGGGCGCGGCATCCATCAGGACGCTGGTGAAAACCTGCTCGGCTTCTTTTCGGCCCTGAACGAGCTGGAACAAGCGGCGCAGATTGCTTCAGACGAGAGAAGCGAGAGCGGAACAGAAGCTTTGAACCTGGCAACGCTCGGACGTCTCGTCGAGTTCGTCGGTGATCATGAAGCAGGCGCGCGGGGCATTGATGAGCTGCGCTCAATCATTGAATTTGCTGCCGCGAGCGGCACAAGCGCTCGAATCAAGATTGACCCGAGCCTGGCTCGCGGCCTCTCCTACTACACGGGCGCGATTATGGAGATCAACGTGCCGGACCTCGCGGGCAGTCTCGGGGGCGGCGGGCGCTACGATAATCTGGTCGGGATGTTTTCGGGACAGGATGTTCCGGCGTGCGGGTTCTCTTTAGGATTGGAACGCATCATCGTCGTGATGACCGAGCGCGAGATGTTTCCCCAGGCGCTCGTCGCCGCGCCCGCAGACGTGATGGTCACCATCTGGGATGAGGCATCCGTGAACGACTCGCTCGCGCTCGCGGCAGAGCTTCGCAACGCGGGGCTGCGCGTTGACCTCTACGCGGAAGCGGACAAGATCGGGAAACAGCTCAAGTATGCCTCGTCGCGCTCCATCCCGTTCGTGACGGTCGTCGGCGCGGACGAGCGCGAGCACGGGCTCGTCTCGCTCAAGGATATGAAGACGGGCGAGCAGAAGAGCTTGCCGCGAGATCAAGTGGCCGCTGCTATTAGGGAGGCGACCAAGGGGAATTATTAGCTCGGCTTGCACGATCAGAAGGTTTAAGCCGTCGAAGACGGCGGCAGCATAAAGCCCCGTGCGTGAGCACGGGGTCAGAATAGCAATAAAGACGTTCGAGCCCGCGTGAGCGGGCGACAGATTAACAATTAACCGTCTGTCGCTATCTTCGATAGCTCGAATTCTATTCTTTGCTGTTTACCCTGCACTCGCCTGCGGCTTCGTACAGGGCTTTATGCTGCCGCGTAGCTATCGCAGGCTACAATTCATATTTTGAGTAAGGTGAGTACGATGACCGACTCATTGGCGAAACATTATCTGGAAGACGCCGTCGCGAATTTTCGCGGTTACAAGAAGCTGGCCGAAGGGGCTTTCGAGCAAACGAGCGACGAGGAGTTCTTCCGCGTGCTGGATGAGGAGTCGAACAGCATCGCCGTCATCATCAAGCACATGGTTGGAAACATGCTCTCGCGCTGGACGGACTTCCTGACGACGGACGGCGAGAAGCCGGACCGCAACCGCGACATGGAGTTCGTCATCACGCCTGAGACGACCAGAGACGAATTGCTGGAGCGCTGGGAGACGGGCTGGCGCTGTGTCTTCGACGCACTCGAAGCCTTAGGGCCGGAAGATTTGATGAAGACGGTTCTGATCCGTGGCGAAGAACACACCGCTCTCAAAGCCATCAACCGGCAGATGACGCACTACGGCTATCACATCGGGCAGATAGTTTTCCTGGCGAAACATTTTAGATCGGCAAAGTGGAAGAGTTTGAGCATCCCGCGAAACCGCTCCGCGGAATTTAACGCTTATCTATCGGAAAAAGGCGGCAGCGCGGCGACGGAAAAACGCTTTGAAGCGCCGCTGGATTTTATTCGTGAATCTGAGAAGTAGCCACAGAGGCACAGAGGGGAGAATTATGAGTTTTGAATTTTAAGTTTTGAATTGAACGCTTTAATTCAAAATTCAAAACTCATAACTCATCATTCGCTTTTCCTCTGTGCCTCTGTGGCAATAACAACCGAACTTATGCTTGACCATTTAGGAAACCTCGAACGGACGCACTCATGTGGCGCGCTGCGCGCCGAAGACGTCGGGAAGACTGTCGTTTTGATGGGCTGGGTCGCCAGGCGGCGCGACTTCGGACCGCTCACCTTCGTGGACCTGCGCGACCGCGACGGCATCACGCAGGTCGTCTTTAACGAAGAGACCGCGCCCGAGGCGCACGCGAAAGCGAAAGATGTACGAGGCGAGTATGTCATCGCCGTCACGGGCGAAGTGGTCTTACGCGCGGAGAACCAGCGCAATCCGAAGATCGCTACGGGCGAGATCGAGGTCAGCGCGCGCGAGATTCTCCTGCTCAACGACGCGCGTACGCCTCCCTTCCAGATCGAGCCGACTTCTACGGACGCCCTGGCGAGCGAGGACCTGCGTCTGAAATATCGCTATTTGGACCTGCGCCGCCCGCAGCTTCAGGCGAACATACGCCTGCGCCACAGGGTCGTCGCAGAGATTCGCCGCTACATGGACGAGCAGGCGTTCACAGAGATCGAAACGCCGATCCTCATCAAATCCACTCCCGAAGGCGCGCGCGATTACATCGTGCCCTCGCGCATTCAGCCAGGAAAGTTCTACGCGCTGCCGCAATCGCCGCAGCTCTTCAAACAGCTCTGCATGATCGCGGGTCTGGACAAGTATTACCAGATAGCGCGCTGCTTCCGCGATGAAGATTTACGAGCGGACCGCCAGCCGGAGTTCACGCAGTTGGACGTCGAGATGAGCTTCGCCACGACCGAGCAGGTTTACCGCCTCATCGAAGGGCTGTTCGCGCGCGTCTTCAAGCTGATCGGCGTTGACTTGCCGGTGCCGTTTTCGCGGCTCACTTATCGGGAAGCCATGCGTCGCTACGGCTCTGACAAGCCGGACCTGCGGTTCGGGATGGAACTGCGCGATTTGTCGGGCGTGTTAGAGGGAACGACGTTCGCACCGTTTGCCTCAACACTGGAAGGCGGCGGAGAGATTAAGGGCATCGTCGCCCCCGGCGGGGCAACGCTTTCGCGCAAAGTCCTGGATGAGTTGCAGGAGTTCGTGAAGCGTTACGGAGCAAACGCTCTCGCCTGGATCAAACTCGGTGAAGAGACTTCGTCCTCGCTCTTGAAAGCCCTCGGGCAGGAGACCATCGAGCGCATGGCGGAAGCGGCCGGGGCACAAAAGAATGATGCAGTGCTCATCGTCGCCGGAAAACCAAAGGTGGTCGCGGCGAGTCTCGGCGCGCTTAGAAACGAGGTCGCGCGGCGCGAGAAGCTGATCCCGGAAAAAGTTTACGCGCCGCTCTGGGTCACGGAGTTTCCGATGTTCGAGTTTCACGAGGACGACGGGCGCTATTACGCCATGCATCACCCGTTCACCTCGCCGCTCGACGAAGACCTGCCACTGCTGCGCCGCGCGGTCGAAGAGGGGGAAACGGACCTGCTCGGACAACTCCGCGCGAAGGCTTACGACACAGTGGTCAACGGCGTGGAGGCTGCGGGCGGCTCCATACGTATTCACCAGCGCGAAGTGCAGGGGCTGGTCTTCAAGGCCCTGGGCTTAACAATAGAGAAGGCGCGCGAGCGTTTCGGCTTCTTTCTGGACGCGCTCGAATACGGCACGCCGCCGCATGGCGGTATCGCCTCCGGAATCGAACGTCTCCTGATGGCGCTCACAGGCATCGAGAACATACGCGACCTGATGGCATTTCCGAAGACTGCTTCCGCCGCGGACCTGATGATTGACGCCCCCGGCGAAGTTGATCCGGCGCAGTTGGACGAGCTGAAGCTGAGAATCATGAAAGAGTAGATTCTACTGGCGTTTAGTTTTTCAATTGCCACTAGCTTTAGCTAGTGGTGAGGTAAATGCTAAAGCGCAGGCTTTAGCCGAACTTTATTTTTTAAATTTCCCTTTGGCTTTTGCCTCATTTTGAGCTAAAGCAGAAAGGAAAATTGCTTGCTCTTTTAATTTGGCTAAAGCCGCTTGCTTGTTCTTTCCTAACCCACTAGCTAAAGCTAGTGGCAATTGATGAAACGCCAAAAGAACCTAGAGAGGTGATAATGCTGACCCGGTCAAATGCGCTGAGGCTTGTGGGCCGAACACTTGCTTTGCTCTTAGCATTGCTCTGCGGCGTTGCCGTCCAGGCTCAGGGGAGCGCGAACACACAAGCGCCGAAGCGTATTGCCGTGCGCGCCGCGCGGATGCTCGACGTCAAAACGGGCAATATCATCGCGGACGCCGTCGTCATCATCGAGAACGGGCGCATCGCGGACTCTGGCTCGAAACTCACGATCCCGAAGGACGCGCAGGTGATTGATCTGGGCGGCGCGATGCTGCTGCCCGGACTGATTGATTGCCACACGCACCTGCTCCTAAACATGAACCCCGCCATCAGTGAAGACGAGAACATGATTCTCGGCGTCACGGCGTTGGGCACAACCCGCCGCGCTCTCCTCGGCGCGAAGATGGGGCTGGAGGATTTGGAGGCGGGCATCACTGCGGTCCGTGACCTGGGTAATTCCGGCATCAACGGGGACGTGGCGCTGCGCGACGCGATCAGGTCTGGCTGGGTAATGGGGCCGCGCGTGGTGGCGGCGACGCGCGCACTTTCGGCGGCGGGCGGGCAGTTCGGCAATCTTACCGCAGAGGCGCAGAAGATAATCGAGCAGGAATATGTCGTCATCAGCAACGTTGACGAAGCGCGCCGCGCCGTGCGCCAGGCTTTTTATGACGGGGCCGATTTAATCAAGGTCATCGTCAACACTGGACCGCGCGTCGTCTCGCTCGAAGAGATGAAGGCGATTGTCGAAGAAGCACACCGCGTCGGGCGCAAGGTCTCCGCGCACGCCATAGGGGATTTGGCGACGCGCATCGCTGCCGAAGCCGGAGCTGATTCCATCGAGCACGCTTACACGATTCCGGACGACGTGCTCAAGATGATGGCCGAGAAGAAAATCTACCTCGTCCCGACGGACTTTCCGGCGGAATATTATCTCCCCCCGAATCTGTCGCCAGAGGACCGGGCCAGGCAGTTGGAGGGGATCAAAGGATTCACCAACGGCAGCCGCGCACGGCTCGCGCGCGCCGTCAAAGCTGGCGTGCGTATCGCCGCCGGTTCGGATTCTTATTACGCGAAGCCGGGCATGACGCGCGGGCAGACGAGCCTCTTGATGTTTCGCGCCTACGCTGAGGCAGGGATGTCGCCGCTGGAGATCATCCGCGCCGCGACCGTCAACGCGGCGGACCTGCTCGCGGGAGAGCGTGCGCTGTTCGGCTCAATTGAGAAGGGCAAGTTCGCGGATTTGATAGCCGTCACGGGCGACCCGCTCAAGGATGTCACGGAGCTTGAGCACGTGCGCTTCGTCATGAAGGGCGGCAAGGTTGTGAAAGACGAGTTGAGCAAACGATAATGCGTCTGATAGAGAAGACGAATGAGGAGAGCGAAACGTGGACGAATTACTGACGAAAGAGAACCTCGAATACCGCGCGATGGCGCGCGAGATTGCGGACAAGTATGTGCGGCCCGTCGCCGCCGAATTGGATCGAACGGCTGAATACCCCTGGTCGGTCGTGCGCGCGTTACAGGATGCCGGACTGATGGGCGTCTGGATTCCCAAAGAGTACGGCGGGCGCGGCGGCGGCGTGATGAATCTGTGTATCGTCGTCGAAGAACTGTCGAAAGCTTGCGGCGGCGTCGGCGTCACCTATGCCGTCAACGCGCTCGCGTCGTTCCCGATCCTCGTCGGCGGGACCGAAGAGCAGAAGCAGAAATACCTGCCGGACGTCGCGCAGGGAAAAACCCTGATGGCGTTCGGGCTGTCGGAGAAGGCTTCCGGGTCGGACGCCGGGAGCTTGAAGGCGCGTGCGGAGCGGCGCGACGACTTTTACGTCCTTAACGGCGACAAGAAGTGGAACACGAACGGAAACTCCGCGCAGCTTTACACGATCTTCTGCTCGACCAACCCGGACAGAGGCGGGCGCGGCGTCTCCGCTATCCTGGTCGAGAAGGGAACGCCCGGTTTCGAGATCGGCAAGAAGGAAGACCTGATGGGCATCCGCTGCGTGCCCGTGCACGAGCTTCACTTCAACGATTGTTACGTGCCCGCCGAAAACCTTCTGGGAGGCCGTGAGGGCTACGGCTTCAAGCACGCGATGATGACGCTCGATCTGGCGCGTCCGGGCGTTGCGGCGCAGGCGCTCGGCCTCGCTGCGGGCGCGCTCGATCTGGCCGTCAAGTACACCATGGAGCGTCAGCAGTTCGGTCAATCTGTCGCTTCGTTTCAGGGCATTCAGTGGATGCTCGCCGACATGGCTACAAAGGTCGAGGCCGCGCGCCAGCTCGTCTATGCGTCCGCGCGTGCGATTGATGCGGGCGCGAAAAACGTCTCGAAGATCGCAGCCATGGGCAAAGTCTTTGCGACGGACGTGGCGATGTCTGTGACGACAGACGCCGTGCAGCTCTTCGGCGGCTACGGCTACTGCAAAGATTATCCGATTGAAAAATATATGCGCGACGCCAAGATCACGCAGATTTACGAGGGCACGAACCAGATTCAGCGTCTCGTGATCGGTCGCAGCCTGATCAAGGAGGCCGCCGCAGGGCAGCCGCAACAACGTGCCGCCGAAGCATGACGTGAATCGTTAAAGCCACGTATCTCCCACGGCTTTGGCGCTCTGTTTAGTTCATCAGATAAGGGGAGCCTCGCAATGAATTCCTCGAAGAGAAAGTCCACCGTTTTTTTCATTCTCGCAGTGTCGCTTTTCTGCGGGACTCAATCTTTACAAGCTCAGTCAGGTCCAACTGTAGAGCGTGTTGTGTCTGGTTGTGAACGGACCGGGGCGCTCGCACTGGTTCAGCAACAGTTATTCGAAGCAAAGGGTCTGGATGACGTGAGCGCGCGGATCAAGATTCTGATCCGTGCGGCTGAACTGCTCTGGACTTTGCAGCCAGAGACGGCGCGCAATGCTTTCAAGGATGCTTATGATCTGGCAGAGCAGAGCTACAGAGAGCAGGGTGACGAGCGTCGCAGCATCAAAGGGTCTGATTCAATGATGATGATCATGCCGGACCAACGCTTCACAGTGATTAGCGCCATCGCGCGCCGTGACGCCGCGTGGGCTAAAAGCTTGCTCGAACGTCTTGCCGGTGAGAAGCGTGCAGAGGCCGAAGATGAGGCCACAGCGCAGCTTAATCGCAACAACGATCTCAGGATGAACGAGAAACTCCTCAACCTGGCGGCCGATCTCGCCTCCGTTGATAAACAGGGAGCGCTTAATTTTGCGCGCGGCAGTTTTCGCTACCCGGCATCCTGGAACGGCCTGCCGCGGTTCCTTTACAGTCTGGCTGAAATTGATCGCGCGCTTGCCGATCAATTCTATCTCGAAGCTCTGAGGTTTTACTCGGGCAGGCCCATCTCCGAATTCCTTTATCTTTCAGCCTATCCGTTCGCTCTGAGCCGTTTCGTCGGACCCGAAGCCAATGCGTTTTATGAAACGCCGCCGAAGGGATTCCGAGCGAACGCCGTCTTGCAGCAGCAGTTCATGGATGCGCTGCTCGCACGCGCGCAGAAGAATTTGGATGCGCCTGCGCTAGCCGTCAGCGGTTCCAGTAACCTGCCGGAATCGGCGCAGATTTATCTGGCGCTCGAAAATCTGGAGCCGCTCATCGAGCGTGATCTGCCAGCGATGGCCGAGCGCGTCGAGGTCATGAAAAACTCGCTTAACGAAATCCTCTCCACGGAAGCGCGGCGGCAGGCTGAAAGACTGAATCAGGAACAGCGAGAGACCGACCAGCCATCTTTTAGCAACTTAATGGAACGGGTTGAGCGCGAGACAAATTCGGCGAAAAGGGACTACATGTTGACTCAAGCCGTGATGGCGGGAGTCGGGACCGAGAGCCTTGAGCGGTTGGAGAAACTGGCGCAGAAACTTGACGATGAAAGCGTTCGTCGTCAGCTACTGAACTGGCTCTACTTCGTCCATTCGCAGAAGGCCGCCAGGGCAGGTGTGCTCGATGAGGCGGCCAGGTTGGCAAGGAAGGTTGAAGAGATAGACCAGCGCGCCTACCTTCACTTCGAGATTGCAGCCCAGGCGGAAAAGAGGTTCAAGGATATGATGCGCGTTCGAGAGGCTCTGGATGAAGCGGCGGTAATCGCTCTGTCGGCGCCGAACACGGACGAGAGGGCGCGCACGCTCCTCGGCGTCGCGCATCTCTACGCGAAGTTCGATAAGATTCGAGCAGCGGAAGTCATGAGCGATGCGGTCAAAACAATTAACAGGCTGGAAAAGCCGGACTTTGAATTCACGGCCGTGTTTCAGCAGATAAAGGGAAAAGAGTTCGGCATCTATCTCGCTTACCCTGTCGCCGGGTTCGATCTTGAGAACGCTTTGCGCGAGCTTGCCCTGACGGACTTTCAGGGCGCGCTCGGGCTCGCTTCCGCCCTCAACAATAAACCTCTGCGCGCGACGACCGTGATCGCACTGGCCGCACAGTGTCTGGAAAAACAACCCAGGAAGAAAAATCAGGAAAAGAGATAACTCGAAGCTCAAAAGCGTCTCCGACTATGATTAACCTTCTGCCCGCCCATGTTTTGGAGATGTACGCTCACGCGCGCGCCGAGAGTCCGGCGGAGTGTTGCGGCCTGGTGGGCGGGAGCCGTGGCTGCGCGCAGACTGTTTACCGCCTGCGTAATGTCGCCGCGGACCCGCTCGTCGGTTACGAGGCCGCCCCGGAAGAGTTGTTCGCCGCCCAGCGTGCCATGCGCGAGCGCGGCGAGCAGCTTTTGGGCATTTATCATTCGCACCCGCGCGCGAGAGAGCCTGTCCCGTCCGCCACGGACGTCCGTCTGGCCTACTATCCTTCCGCGATCTATTTTATTATTGGGCTGGACGCGGACAGGGAAACCTTACGCGCGTTTCGGATTTCGGAGCGCGACGGGCATTGGGAGCCCGTGGAATACGGGGTCGCCGAATGATTGAGGACGTGCGAACCGAGCGCGCGTAAATTTCGTAATACATTTCCGGCAATGGAAGAGAGAAAGAAAAGCAAATACGACACTAATCCGCTCGACCCGGATTTCGAGCGCGACGCTCGCGAGTCGCGCCGGGCTCGCCCCGTGGCCGAGCCGGAAGAGCGCTGGGATGCAGAAGCTCCTACGAAGCGCTACGACTCGTCCATCCCGGTCTCATACCCTTCGATCAACGTGCCGCCGAGCTACCCGCCCAGGCGCGTCGGGGCGACCGCCGAGATGACGCCCGCGACAAGCGCGCCGTCGTCAACGCGCGTCGTGCCCGGACTGGGTTTGCCCGAGAACATCACGTACGCTCTGCCTTATGCCCCTTTCTTCATCGGCGCAATCGCCGGGGCCGCCGAATTGTTCCTCACGCCGCGCAAAGAAGCGGAGGCGCGCTTCCACGCCGCGCAGGGGCTCGTACTGCAACTGGCCGCGCTCGCCATTTCGTTGATCTTCAACATCATCGGAGGCATCACTGGCTCAAGCATTGGCGGGAAACTATTCTGGGCCGCCTCGACCACCTTCTTCATCATCGCTCTGGTCCGCGTCTTGAAAGGCGAGAGCCTGCACATCGCTGCGACCGACGAAGCTGCGGACTGGCTCAACCAGCGCATCGAGCCCAAAAAGAAAAAGTAACTCCCCCGCCTGCACTTCGTCTGTGTTAATCTCTTATTCGTGCGCTCCCAATGCATCTCGAATTCTGTTCGCCAGCGCTGAAAGAGTTTTACCGTCAATGAAGATCAAGGTTTACATCCTGCTCGTCGCGCTCGCAGGGCTTATGAGTTCACTCGTCATGCTGCCCGAAGTCAGCGCGCAGCGACGCCAGCGTCCACCGCGCATTCCTCAGCCTGCAAGCTCCAGCTCATACCTGACCACGCGCTTTAACCAGATCGCGGACCAATATCTGAAGGGCTATTACAGCTTCAACCCGACGGAAGCAACTGTCGCGGGATTGCACGAGTACGATGCGCAGCTCGAATCCCGCAGCAAGGAATCGGTGGCGCGTGAGGTTCGCCGCCTGCGCGATACCATCAGCCTGCTCCTGCGCATCAACGCTGGCGCGCTTCCAGAAGAGACGCGCTACGATTACCTGGTGTTGATGTCGCACGCGCGTTCTCAGCTTCTGGAGCTGCAGGAGATACGCATGTGGGAGCGCGACCCGAACGTTTACAACCGCATCGCTTCGGCCAGCATTGACAACATCCTGAAGCGAAACTACGCGCCCCTTGAGCAGCGCCTCACGGCAGTGCTCGCGCGCGAGCGCGAGATCACGAGGCTGCTCGCGGAAGCACGCGCCAATCTGAACGCGCCGCCGAGCATCTACACCGAGATAGCGCTCACACAGGTGCGCGGAAGCCTCGACTATTTCTCGCGCGTGGTGCCGCAGATGGTCGAACGCGCGGGCGGAGGCCGAATGAGCGCGGCGCGCAAGACCGAATTCGAAACGACGAACGGAAACGTTATCGCCGCTTTGCGCTCCTTTAATGAGTGGTTGGAACGCGACCTGCTGCCACGCTCCAATGGAAACTTTCAGTTAGGCCCTGAGAATTATCGCCGTAAGCTGCTTTACGACGAGATGGTCGAAACGCCAATCGCGCAATTGGTAGCCGACGGCGAAAGAGAGCTGCGCCGCACGCAGGAGGAGATGCGCCTCCTCTCGGAAGAGGTTGCGCCGGGCAGAGGCGTGCGCGCGGTGCTGCGCTCGTTGGGGCGCGATCATCCGTCGGCCGACGGGCTCGTCGGCGACACGCGCGCGGAACTCGACCGCATACGGGCTTTCGTTCGCAACGAAAACATTCTGACGCCGCCCGCCCGCGAGAATCTCTCGGTCGCGGAGACGCCCGAATATGCGCGCTCGACGAGTTTCGCCTCGATGGATTCGCCGGGACCGTTTGAGCGCGTCGCCACGGAAGCTTACTACTACGTCACGCCGCCGGACCCGCAGTGGGACGCCAGAAGAAAAGAGGAGCATCTTAGTTTCTACAATCGTTACGCGCTGCCGGTCATCTCGATTCACGAAGTCTTCCCCGGCCACTACTATCAATATCTCGCTTTGAATCGAAGCCGCTCGCGCGTCAGAACCGCGCTCTCCTCCGGCAGCTTCGTCGAAGGTTGGGCGCACTACGCGGAGCAGATGATGCTGGACGAAGGCTTCGGCGGCAATAACCCCAGGCTCAGGCTCTCGCAACTGAATCTGGCTTTGCTCAGGCTCTGCCGTTATCTCGTCGGCCTGCGCCTACACACGCAGGGCATGACGTATGAGGGTGGAGTCGAGTTCTTCATGCGCGAAGGTTATCAGGAGCGTGTCAATGCCGAGCGCGAGGCGCGGCGCGGGACAGAAGACCCGACCTATCTCGTCTATACGCTCGGCAAGATGCAGATTCTGAAACTGCGTGAAGACTACAGAGCACGCCTGGGCGCTTCGTTTAATCTGGGGGCATTTCATGATCGCCTGCTCAGTTACGGGATGCCGCCCCTGAAAATTATTCGCCTGGCAATGCTCGGCGAGGCGGAGAGTCAAAACGCCCCCGCCCACGACACGGCCGCTCAATCGAACGCGGTCGAATTCTCTGTGCTGGCGACCGGTTATAACAGCGATTACAAGGGCGGGCGCCAACTCCAGCTGATTACAAACGAAAGCGAATGGGAGAACGCCTGGCGCATGAACCAGAAGGGCAGCGCGGGCCCCATGCCCGAAGTGAATTTCAACACGCGCGCCGTCGTCATCGCTTACCAGGGGTTAAAGAACACAGGAGGCTACGGCATCTCCATCTCCGAGATTCGGCGCGAAGGCGCGACCCTCTTCGTTCGAGTCAAAGAGCAGAGCCCGAAGCCTGATGACGTGGTCACCGATGCGCTCACTTCGCCGTTTGTCGCGGTCTCGATTCCGCGCCCGCCCGAAGGCACAATCGTAAAGTTTGAAGATGAAGCAAAGAAATTAGAACAAAATCGTAACGCAGAAAAGCGAAGCTATCCATTGCGTAAGACTCGCAGACGGGGCCGCCGCGGTTAAACAAGGCCAACCCATCTGTAGCCCGTTTCATCATAAAGGGGCCACCAGAAATAAGGCGCTTGATTAATTCGGCGCTCCCGGGTGGCGGAGATCAACGCGCTCTCTCCCCCTGCGCGTGAATTGATGAGCAGTTATCAAATAAGTCTCGGGGGAGATGCTGAAGTTTATCGGAAGAGCGGCTCGCCCTCGATGCTTTGAATTGAGAGCGCACCGCTCTTTCAACTTTGCAGGAGAGAAGACGAATACGCGCCTCGACCAGGCTTCATGGTCCCGGGCGCGCATCGTGAGGAGGGAGAAAATGAAAGTTAACATTTACCGCCGCGCGCAAACCTTGCTCGTGAGCCTCATGGCGTTCGCGCTGTTTGCCATGCCGCTGGCAGCGTTCGCGCAAACACAGATTCGTTATCACAGCAACAAATACAAAGTCACCGACGACGTTCAGGTGGGTCGGCAGGCGGCAGCCGAAGCGGAACAGCAGTTCCCGCTGGTGCGCGACTCAGAAATTGAGAATTACGTCGAGAACGTCGGGCAGCGTCTTGTGAGCGCGATCCCGCCGGAGTTTCAGCACCCCGAATTCAGATACTATTTCAAGGTCGTCAACGCGAGCGACATTAATGCTTTCGCGCTGCCGGGCGGACCGATGTACATCAACCGCGGCATGATCCAGGCCGCGCGCAGCGAGGGCGAGATGGCGGGCGTGATGGCGCACGAGTTGAGCCACGTTGCGCTCAGACACGGTACGGCCCAGGCGACCAAGGCACAGAAGTACTCTATTCTCGCGGGCGTCGCCGGCATCGCCGGCGCGATCCTGGGCGGTCCTGCGGTCGGGCAGATCGGCCAGGCCGCGGTCGGAACTTACTTTCTGAAATTCAGCCGCGAGTATGAGACGGAAGCCGACCTCTTGGGCGCGCAGATTATGGCGCGCGCCGGGTATGACCCGCGCGATCTGGCTAACATGTTTCAGACCATTCAGCAGCAGGGCGGGAGCGGCGGACCGGAATTCCTGAGCAGCCACCCCAACCCGAGCAACCGCTATCAACGCATCAATCAGGAAGCGGCCATGCTGCGTGTTGATAATCCGATTCGCGAGTCGGCGGAGTTCAATCGAGCCAAACAGCGGCTGAACGGCATGGGGCGTGCTCCGACAATGTCGGAGATCGCGCGCAGCGGCCAGCGCTACCCGAATCAGGGGGGCGGCGGCAGCAATTACCCGGAAGGCAACGTCGGCGGTCGTGTCGCCTATCCTTCGTCGCGCTACCGCACTTACAACGGAGGTAATTTCAGCCTGAGCTTTCCGAACAACTGGCGCGAGCTTGGGGACAACAACTCTGTCTGGTTCGCTCCTGAGGGCGCATACGGGCAGGTCCAGGGGCAGGCTGTTTTCACACACGGAGTCAACGTCGGCGTGTCGCAGGCGCAGAGCAATAACTTGCGGCAGGCGACAGACGCCTTCATCAGCTCTCTGGCGCAGGGCAGTGGAAACTTGCGGCAGCAGGGTAACTACCAGCGCGGAACCATCAGCGGGCGCAACGCGCTCGCGATTAACCTGTCGAATGTCAACGAAGCGACGGGCCGCTCTGAGATTGTGACCGTCTACACGACGCTGTTGCGTAACGGCAGCCTCTTCTACGTGATCGCCGTCGCGCCGCAGAACCAATACAGCAGCTTCAGCGGAGCATTCCGCAACGTCCTCAGCTCCATTCGGCTCAACGACTAGCAGCACGGGGCTACGGCAGCGGTCAAAGCAAGAAGCAAAGGGCTCGCTTCCCTACGTGGGGAGCGGGCCTTTTGCTTCTCAGGCATTTCGGGATAAGCTTAAAGCGCTATGAGCAGGGAAGCACTAAAGCGGCGGGGCTGGATGAAGTGGGGCTTGATCACGCTGGGTTGGACCTTCTTCGGACTTTTCTTCGCCAGCGAGGCGGTGGTCAGCCGCGCCTACGCCGGGAGCTCACTGAGATTGGGGGCGGCCCTGGCCACGTGGCTGACTTGCGCCTACGTCTGGCTGGCGCTCACGCCGCTGGCCCTTTATCTGGCGCGTCGTTTTCCTCTGGAGCGGGGAAAGTGGCTCGGAAATTCATTCATACACCTCGCAGCAAGCTTCCTCTTCGCGACTCTTCAACTCGCGGCTTACGTCACGCTGGCTTCGTTGCTCGGTATCAGAAACGGAAGGGAGAGCCTCTTCGACGCTTTCCGTAACCTCTTTATCTCGAACTTCCACTCCGATGTGTTGACCTACTGGGCGGTCATCGGCCTCTGTCACGCGCTCGATTATTATCGCAAGTATCGCGAGCGCGAGCAGTTCGCCGCGCAACTGAAAATAGAGGCGGCGCAGCTCGAAACCAGACTGGCCCGCGCTCAGCTCGACGCTTTGAGGATGCAGTTGCACCCGCACTTTCTCTTCAACACCTTGAACTCGATCTCCGTCCTGATGGCGGAGGATGTCCGGGCAGCTCGGCGCATGCTGACGCGTCTGAGCGATCTTCTGAGGGCGAGCTTTGAGAACAGCGGAACGCATGAAGTCTCGTTCAGGGAGGAGCTGGAATTCCTCAAAAACTATCTTGAGATAGAGGAGACGCGCTTTCAGGACCGGCTGACGGTGCGCTGGGACGTGGACCCGGCAACGCTCGACGCGCGCGTCCCGAACCTGATTCTTCAGCCCCTGGTCGAGAATGCCATCCGGCACGGCATCGCGCCCCGCGCCTCTTCGGGGCTGGTCGAGATTCGTGCCCGGCGCGAGAACGGGACGATTCAGCTGGAGGTGCGCGACAACGGACCAGGGCTCGCGTCCGCGCCGCCGGAAAAATTGGCGGACGGCATCGGCCTTTCGAACACGCGTGCGCGCCTTGAGCAGCTCTACGGCACGAATCATCGTTTTGAGATGACGGACGCGGACGGGGGCGGCTTTGTGGTGACCATAGCGATTCCGTTTCGAGATTGCGCGGTCCCGGGCGTCGAAAGTAAGAAGTGATGATTCGGACGTTGATTGTTGACGACGAGCCTCTGGCGCGGCGCGGCATCCGCGCGCAGCTCGCTTCCGAGGATGATTTCGAGATCATCGGCGAATGCGGCAACGGGCGCGAGGCGGTCGCGACCATTCTTGAGCTGTCGCCGGACCTGGTCTTCCTGGACGTTCAGATGCCCGAATTGGACGGCTTCGGCGTGGTCGAGAGGGTCGGCATTGAACGCATGCCTGCGGTAATCTTCGTCACAGCTTACGACAAGTTCGCCCTGCGCGCCTTCGAGGTCCATGCGCTTGACTATCTCCTGAAGCCTTTCGACGCCGAGCGTTTCGCCAAAGCTCTGGCGCGGGCCAGGGCGCAGATTGAGCGGCGGAACATTTCGGATTTGAGTCGTCGCCTTCAAACCCTGATTGATGATTTGAAGACTGATCGGAAGTACGCGGAGCGTCTGGTCGTCAAGTCCGCAGGGCGGATCTTCTTCCTCGGCGTCGAAGAGATTGATTGGATCGAAGCCGCGGACAACTACGTGCGCCTGCACCTAGGCAGTGACTCGCACTTGCTGCGCGAGACGATGAGCTCTCTGGAGGGCCGCCTCGACCCGGCACAGTTCCTACGCATTCACCGCTCCACGATCATCAACGTCCGGCGCATCAAAGAGCTTCAACCGCTCTTTCGCGGCGAGTATGAAATCACGCTCAAAGACGGCACACGCCTGGCCTCCGGGCGCGTTTACCGCGACAAACTGCAAGAACTTTTCGGCAACCTCTGACTGAGCCGTCCGGCGGTCCGCCCCTGCACAAGTGTCTTTCACCTATAAAACCTCGCATTTCGCCACAAACCTCTTTTCACCGGCAGGGATTACGGCTAGTTTAGCAATCTGCCAACCCGAGTATTCATGATTCGGTGATGCAAGAGCGGCTTTCAAATTAATGCCGGGCGAGGAACAGACCGTAGGGGCAGGGACAAGCCCTGCCCCTACAATTCTATTTTAGAAAAATGGGGCACCTCTTTTTCATAGCTCTCTTAACGTTTGCGGTATCGGTTCCCGCCGATAGCCAGAGGAACGACCCGACGACCGTCTACACACGAGCATGGTCGTCCGAAATCCTTGACGGGGGCCACGAGAAAGATGTCGAGGGCGTGGCCTTCAGTCCGGACGGACGCTCGGTTGCCTCTGCCGATAACGGCGGCAGAATCGTCTTATGGAATCTCGCGCGACGACGAAAGGAGCGCGTCTTCTCGGGCCAAAACTTTACCGAAGTCGCCTTCAGCCCGGACGGCCGACTTCTTGTCGGCGCGGGTTTCGACAACGCTGTGCGCGTCTGGAACGTCCGGTCCGGTGAAGAGCTTCATCTGTTGCGGCACAAGATGGAAGTTGAGGCGCTGGCCTACAGCCCAGATGGTCGCCTGGTGGCTTCGGCCGGCGGGGACCGCGTCATTAAAGTCTGGCGGACGGACCGCTGGACGGAAGCCTTCGAGTTGACCGGGCATACAGACAGCGTTTACGGGCTGGCCTTCAGCCCCGACGCACGTGTGCTCGCCTCTTCGAGCAGAGATCGAACGATACGGCTGTGGGACGTGAGCGCCGGAAGAGAACTCTCCGTCCTCGCAGGACATCGTGACAGCGTTTACAGCGTGGCTTTCAGCGCTGACGGGCGTCTCTTAGCCTCCGGCTGTCGAGACGGGACGGTTAAGCTCTGGGACGCCATGACGTGGAAAGAGAAGCGAACGCTGGCCGCGCATCAGGACTCCGTTCATGGAGTCGCTTTCGCCCCGGGGAGCCGTCTCCTGGCGTCCGCAAGTTTCGACTCGACCGTGAAGGTTTGGGAAGTCCCTTCGGGACGTTTGAGACGAACGCTCACAGGGCACGCCGCGGACGTCAACGCCGTCGCTTTCAGCCCGAATGGCCTGTGGCTCGCTTCAGTCAGCGATGATAAAAAGGTACGTCTCTGGAGAGTCGGGAAGTAATCATTGTAACAAGTCGAAAGGACACGATTATGCAAAAGAGATTCAGCTTCTTGTTTGTACTGATTCTGTTGGCCTGCGCCACAGGAGCGCGCGCACAGTCTGCGACGGACGCGGCGGCCATCAAGCAGACGGCCCTGGATTACATAGAGGGCTGGTACGAAGGGAATGCAGAGCGTATGGAGCGTGCGCTTCATCCGGAGCTGGCGAAGAGAATCGTGAGGACCGACCCGAAGAGCGGCCGGAGCGGGCTGGGGCAGATGAGCGCCATGTCGCTCGTGCAGGGAACCCGTTCGGGCGGAGGCAAGGAGACCCCGAAAGAGAAGCAGCAGAAGGACGTGACGATCCTCGACGTCTTCGAGAACGCGGCGAGCGTCAAAGTCGTGGCGTCGGACTGGATAGATTACCTGCACATCGCCAAATGGAACGGCCGCTGGGTGATCGTCAACGTGCTGTGGGAATTGAAGCCGAAAGAGAAATAAGAAGATCAGGAAGGAGTGGGCATGAGATTCTTGCGCGCGCTGGCCTGCGGGCTGGCTCTACTCTCTTCGGTCGCCTCCGGCCAGACGCCACCACAGGCGCAGCCGACAGCCACCCCCGCCGCCGCGGCTGATGAACTGGCGGGCCTCTGGAAAGCTAAGAAGCGATTCGGTCCAGACGCTCGCGGCCCGCTGATTATTCAGAAGGATGGAGCCGCCTACACGGCAGAGATGGCGGGGCGCAGAGTGCCTGTCCGCATGGACCGGGGCGAACTCACCTTCGATCTGCCGGATAATCAGGGCACGTTTCGGGGCAAGCTCGAAGCGAAAAATATTTTGGGCCACTGGTTTCGGCCCGCAACGCCTGTGAACGGCGCCGGAAACACTTCCCCTGTGGCCGCCTCGCTACTGCTTCTCAAGACAGACGGCCCCAACCGCTGGCGCGGTGAGGTGCAGCCACCCCAGGATGACTGGACTTTCTATCTACTCGTGCGGAAACGGCCCGATGGGTCGTTGAGCGCCCTGCTGCGTAATCCGGAGTTTGATTACGGCACTCAGCGAAGAGTTGATCGCCTCATCCGGGAAGCCAACGGGCTGAAGCTGATGGGCAAGTGGCGCGGCCAGGAAATGGCGGTAGGCGTCGGGAGCTACGATCCGGAAACTCAGGTGATAACCCTGAACATTCCGAATCGTGGTGGGAGCTACGACTTCACCCGCGATGGCGACGACAGCGACTTTTATCCACGCGGCAAGAATCCAGCCCGCTATCTCTATCATCCGCCGCTGAGCCTGGACGATGGCTGGCCCACGGCGACGCTCGAAGAGGCTGATATTGATCGTCCGGCGATGGAAAGATTCGTGCAGAAGCTTATCCAAATGCCGATGGATTCGATGGACGCCCCACAGATCCATGCCGTATTGATCGCGCGGCACGGGCGTCTGGTCCTGGAGGAATATTTTCATGGCGAGCACCGCGACAAGCTACATATGACGCGCTCGGCGGCGAAGAGTGTGACGGCGATAGTCGTGGGCGCAGCGATGCAGGCGGGCGCGCCGCTCAAGCTCTCAAGCCCCGTTTATCAAGTCATGAACGGAGGCAGATTTCCCGCAGACCTTGATCCGCGGAAGCGTTCAATGACGCTGGAGCATCTGCTGACCATGTCATCCGGCTACTTCTGCGATGACACCAACGAGGAAGCTCCGGGGAACGAAGAAAAGATGTGGGAGCAGACCGAGGAGCCGGATTTTTACCGCTATGTGCTGAAGGTGCCGCTCGCAACGCCGCCGGGGGAGAACGCCGTCTATTGCAGCACCAGCCCGAATCTTGCTCTCGGAATGGTGGGCCGCGCGACAGGGGAGTTTCCTATATATAGCTTTGATCGCCTGGTCGGCGGTCCGATGAAGATCAACCGATATGCCTGGCTGTTGGATCGTGCCAGCAATCCTTATGGTGGCGGAGGCGTGCTCTTCCTGCCGCGCGACTTCCTGAAGTTCGGTCAACTCATGCTCAACGACGGGATGTGGGAAGGGCGCAGAATCTTGAGCCGTGACTTTGCCGCGCGCGCGTCCGCTCCTTTGTACCACCTGCGCGGAATCTATTACGGCTATCTCTGGTGGGGCGAAGACTATCCATATAAAAATCGCACGGTGCGCGCCGTCAGGGCGACCGGCGCGGGTGGTCAACACATCACCGTTATCCCTGAGCTCGATTTAGTGATAGCTGTTTTTGCCGGAAACTACAGCAGTTCAGCTCAGCGTGAAGCTCACCAGTTTGTGCCCCAGATTATTTTGCCGGCGGTGAGGGAGCGCGGCGACGACAAAAACGCTCCGGTGATTGAACGCGAATACAAAAGCCCGTATGGCCCGTCAAAGGATGGCAGCCGTGTTGTGCCGCCGAAATGATCAACATAGCGGGTGCAAAGGAAAAGATGCGACACATCTTATGTTTCCTGAGAAGGTCCGGACTGGGCCTGGGAATACTCGAATCTCGGCTTCTCAGGTCAAGCTCCAAATTCAAGGAGAAAGCTAATGTACACAATTCGTAGAGTCCTGGTAGTCAGCATTATCGCTCTCACTCTTTTGGCATCAGCTATCAAAGCAATGAGAGCCCAGCCGGAGCCGACAGCGCCGGTTGCGGCGGGAGCGGTCGTACCTCTTGCGCCGTTTACGTCGGTCGAGTTGCGCGATGGCGTCAAAGCTGTTCTTCAGTATGGGCCGGTTCAGCGTGTGACTCTGCTCAAAGGCAGTCCAGAAGTTACCCAGGTCGCAGTCGCAGGTGGGGAGTGGCTGGTAATCGAGAAATGCAGGGACAAGTGCCCGCGTGGATATGAACTCGAAATCGAGATCGTCACTCCTAAAATCGCTGGCATTTCAGTCGCCCACGGGGGAACAATCGAAAGCCGTGGAAGCTTCCCGCGCCAGGCGGAAATCAGCCTCGCCGTCAGCAACGGTGGCACGATTGACACGCGTTCGATTCTGGCCGACAAGATCACGGCCGCCGTGGCCGAGGGCGGTCGAATTTTCGCGAAGCCGGGGACGATCATGTTAGCGAGCGTCGTCAACGGCGGCATCATTACCTATTGGGGCGACGCCCAGGTCACGTCCTCGACTCAACATGGAGGCCAAGTCACCAAAGGCGCAGCAGCCGATGCAGACAAGCCTCTTTCGGATTTCAATCTTCCGCTTCCTTCTGTTCCAAACGTTCCACACGTGCACTCGATTCAACCCGTACGAAATCAATAGTTGTCGGTCAGCTATTTAGGCAGAGCGCCGGGTCGCATTGTTCCCGGTGCTCTTTTGCACAAACTCGCGGGGTCGTGTTGGCTATGAAATTTTTTCTGTTTTTAGGGTTTATCACGGCGTCAGTTTTGCTCCCCGTCACTTCACGGATGCAAGCGGCGAAGGCGCAAGCTACTTCGGGCAAAGAACTCGTCGGACTTTGGGAAGCAAAGCGCCGTTTCGGTCCTGATATTCGCGGGACACTGTTTATCCGGCAAAGCGGCACCGGATGGCAGGCGGAAATCGCCGGTCGTACGGCTTCTGTGAAATTGTTGAGTGATGCAATCGAGTTTGAATTGCCGGACGGTAAAGGCTCTTTTCAGGGGAAGTTTGATTCGCGCCGAACGAAGATAGTCGGCCACTGGATTCAACCAGCTACGGTTGAGTTCAGTGCTCGCTTCGCTTCGCCCGTCATTCTCACGAAAGACAGACAAAACATTTGGCGCGGCGAGGTTTCGCCGCTTGACGACGCGATAACTCTTTACCTGTCGGTCAGGCCAAGAGGTGACAATACGATTGGCGCTTTTCTCAAAAACCCTGAACGCAATCTAGGCAGATTTATTCGCGTTGACCAGATCGAGCGCGAAGGCGACGCGGTAAAACTTCTTGCGGCGAACACGGGTAATCAGAAAGGGAGCGTTTTAGCGGAAGGCAAGTATGATGCTGACAGCAAAATTCTTTCGATATATTTTCCGCAGGTCGGCGTAACTTTCGATTTCAAGCGCGTCGGGACAAACCAGGCAAGCGACTTTTACCCGCGCGGCTACCCGACAGGGACTTACGCTTACGCGGCGCCGCCCGCGCTCGATGACGGCTGGCAAACAGCTTCGCTCAAAGATGTCGGGATTTCACGCGCGGGTATGGAAAAATTTATCCAGATGATTATTGATACGCCGATAGACTCTGTCAGTTCTCAAGAGATTCATGGAGTGTTGATTGCGCGCCACGGGAAACTGGTTCTGGAAGAATACTTTCACGGCGAAAACCGGGACAAACCGCACGACACGCGCTCTGCCGCAAAAAGTTTGACCGCGACTTTGTTTGGCGCGGCCATGAAAGCCGGTATCCCTGTTAATGTTTCAACTCCGGTTTATCAAGTGATGAACGGCGGCGCTTTTCCACCTGATCTTGAGTCGCACAAACGTGCTTTGACGGTCGAACATCTACTCACTATGTCATCCGGCCTGGATTGCGACGATGGCGACCCGAAATCGCCCGGCGGCGAAAATGTCATGCAGGGGCAGACAGCCGAGCCGGATTATTACAAATACATTCTGGCTTTGAAGATGATACGCAACCCGGGCGAAAGGGCTATTTATTGCACCGGCGGCAATAACTTAGTGGGCGGCCTCCTTAAGCGCGCTTCCGGTCAATCACTGCCGGTACTGTTTCAAAATCTTCTCGCCGAACCGCTACAGATTAAAAAGTATTATATGAATCTCGCGCCGAACGGGGACGCTTATATGGGCGGCGGCGTCAGGTTTCTACCGCGCGATTTTATGAAACTCGGTCAGCTTCATTTGAACGGCGGCGTGTGGAACGGGCGCAAGATTTTGACGCCGGAATGGTCGCGGCGTTCCACCTCTCACCTGGTTAATATGGATAAGACGACCACCTACGACTCGCAGACGAATCAGTTTGCTATCGGCACACGCATGTATGGCTATTTGTGGTGGGTGGAAGATTACCCTTACGAGGGGCGGAAAGTTCGCGCATTTTTCGCGGGCGGCAACGGCGGACAGATCGTCATGGGGATTCCCGAACTCGACCTGGTAGTGGCGTTCTACGGTGGTAATTACAGTGACCGAGCGCTTTTCATACCACAGTGGGTCTACGTTCCGCGATATATTCTGCCGGCAGTGAATGAGAGTCGTTGACTCGCTAAACTACGCGAAATACCGGGTGCGGATTAAACGATCCACGAATTCACACGAAACTACACGAATCAGGAGCGATGGTCTCTTCGGTAGTTTCGTGTGAATTCGTGGATCGTTTTTCTTCGCGATTGAAGGAATCTAACCGATGAGCGGCATCTTCGCGCCGCATTCGGGGCAGAACTTCGTCGGGTTCTCCGGCTGGTGACCGCAGCCCGCGCAGGTCAACGGCTCGGGCTTCGTAGGCTTCCCGCAGTCCGGGCAGAACTTGGCGCGGCCCACCTCCGCCCCGCATGAGGAGCAAGTGGCGCTCGTCTGAGCCGCTGCTTGCGGCGCGCTGCGCCCCGGGGCCTGAGCTATTGAGCCCGCGCTCATATCTATTTGTGAGACGTAATCCGTCTGCTGCGCCTTTTCATAAAGCTGCTGGCGCGTGGCTTCCGCTTTGGCCTGCGCGTGGGCGGAGGCCATCTCTTCCTGATAATCCGGCGCGCACTCCTCGCACTGCCCTGCGGAAGCGTTCCAGCAGACTTCCGGGCAGACCCACTTGCCGCAGCGCGAGCATTGATGAAAATGCTCTTTGCCTTCCTGCACGGCCTTTTGCAGCGCCGCATCGTGCGCCTTGCCCCCGACCGCGCGCTGGACCTCATAGGCCGAATCGCCAGCGGAACTTGCCCAGCCACCGAAGAGGCTGCCCGCTGCGCGCAGGAAAGAGCCGGCGGTTCCGGTAACCGAAGGCTGAAAGCGCGACATGAAACCGTTGCCGCACTTGTCGCAATAGAACTTGAATTGAAACCCCTTGTCGGTCGAAAGGTCCTCATAATTGTTGACGAACTGAATCATTGCCATATGTAACTCTCCTTAGATCGTAAATCGTAAATCGTGAATCGTGAATCGTCAACTTTGAGGTTTTGGTTTTTCTATTTACGATTTACGATTCACGATTTACGACTTTTGCTTCCTGCCAGAGCGCTTCCATCTCAGCAAGCGTGGCCTCGTCAAGCGAGCGCCCGCGCCTCTTCATTCCCTCTTCGATGAAGCGGAAGCGGCGGCGGAATTTGCGATTCGTTGATTTCAAGGCTGCTTCGGGCTCGACCCTTAAATGACGCGCGATGTTGGTGACGGCGAAGAGCAGATCGCCGAGTTCTTCGCGGACGCGCGTGTGGTCGGCTTCTGCCTCGGACTCCGCGTGGCGGCTGATTGCAGCCTTCAACTCGTTCACCTCTTCGTGCAGCTTGTCGAAAATGTCCTCGACGCGCTGCCAGTCGAAGCCGACCCGCGCCGCTTTCGTCGAAAGCTGATGCGCCTCCATCAGCGCCGGAGCTTTACTTGAGACGCCGTCGAGCAGGGAGGAATCTTCCGCCTCTTTGTCTTTTCCGGCCGCACGCTTCTCTTCGGCCTTCATCGCCTCCCAATTGCGCAGCAGCTCTTCGTTATCGCGCACGGAAGCTGTGCCGAAGACGTGCGGGTGGCGGCGCACCATCTTCGCGTGAATCGCCCCGATGACGTCGGAAATCGTAAACTCCCCGCGCTCACGTGCGACCTGTGCGTAGAAGACAATCTGAAAAAGCAGATCGCCGAGCTCGTCGCGCAACTCTAGAGGCCGGCCCTCCCGCGCCTCTTCCACTGCCTCGAACGCTTCGTAAGCCTCTTCCAGAAGCATCGGCGCGAGGCTGTCATAAGTCTGCTCGCGGTCCCAGGGACACCCTTCCGGCGAACGAAGGCGCGCCATCAAGGCGACCAGATCATCGAATGTAGTCATAAAAATAGTTTCAGGTTTCAAGTTTCAGGTTGAATGTCTAAAGTCTAAAGCCTCCGGCCAAATGTTCCAAGCGCGATCCTCGAACTTGAAACCTGGAACTTGAAACTTGAAACCCCAAACTTGGAACTTGTCTCTTATAGGTGCTAACATTCCATCTCAAACAAACATTTCAGGGAAAAATCATGAGCGAAGAACAACCGGTTTTCAAAGTCACGGACCGCAGGCTCTTTAACGCGGACGGAACCCCGCGCGACGTTCCGCCGGAAGAGGCGGCCAAAACTCAGTCTGCTGAAGCAAAAGAAAAGGCTTCTTCGACAGCGAGCGACACGCCGCCATCTGCTTCCAAAGCGCCAGCAGAAGAGGCACAGGCTGCGGGCGCACCTGAGACGACCGCCACAGATTCAGCGAGCGCCGGAGCGATTGAGCAGCCTTCTGAAGATGATTACGTGGAGGGCGACATCCCTGGCGCGGACGACCCGGCCAGTTTTATCAACTTTCTGATGTCCATCGCCTCGAACGCCGCCGCCGCGCTCGGCATGATGGAGCACCCTGTGACGGGCCAGCGCGCGCTGGACCCGGAGCTGGGCAAACACTGGATTGACGTGCTCGGCATGTTGCAGCAGAAGACGCGCGGCAACCTGACCCCGCAGGAGCAGCAGATCTTCGAAGGCCTGCTCGCGGACCTGCGCATGCAGTACGTCTCCCTGACCAGCACGCGCCAGCCCAGAGCCCCACGCGGTTTCACCGGCAGCGACATCACTGGAGGAAGATAAAGCGCGTGAATCGTAAATCGTAAATCGTAAATAGACGAGCGTGGCTTTTGGTCTTCCTTCGATTTACGATTCACGATTTACGATTTACGATAATGAAGCTGACCTTCCTCGGTACAGGGACTTCGACGGGCGTGCCTTCCATCGGCTGCGAGTGTGAGACGTGCACGTCCGTGGACCCGCGCGATCAGCGGCTGCGTGTCTCCGTGCTGATAGAGCACGGCGGGCAGACGGTTCTGGTTGACACTTCGTCTGACTTCCGCCAGCAGGCGCTCCGCCACAAGCTCAAACGGCTCGACCTGGTCCTCATCACTCACTGCCACGCGGACCACATTTTCGGCCTCGACGACATCCGGCCTCTGAATTTTCGCTACGGCTCGCTCGGCGTCTGCGCGAACGAGCGCGCCTGGAAAGACATCCGCCGCATCTTTCAGTACGTCTTCGAGCCGACCTATTTCGGCGGCGGGCTGCCGCAGGTCGTGGCGCACACGGTCGTGGCGGGCGCGCCCTTCTCGATCGGTCCTGATCTGCGCGTCATGCCGCTCGAAGTGATTCACGGGCGTCTCCCGGTCATCGCGTACCGCTTCAACGACTTCGCCTACGCGACCGATTTGAACGAGATTCCGCCAGAGACTATGGACGGCCTGCGCGACCTCGACGTGCTCGTGCTCGATTGCCTGCGCTTCAAAGAGCACCCGACGCACCTCTGGGTTGACCGCGCTCTCGAATACATCCGCGAACTCAAACCGCGCCGCACGTACCTGACGCACATCGCGCACGACGTCCTGCACGAGCGCGATTCGGCGAAGCTGCCCGACGGGGTTGAGTTTGCTTACGACGGATTAGTAATTAATGATGAATTTTGAGTTTTGAATTTTGAATTAAAAGCTTTTGTCCTTAATTCAAAATTCAAAACTCAAAATTCAAAACTTTTCATGCGACTTTTCCACGGAACAGACAACGCCGGGATTGCGCGGCCGACCGTTTTGACGCTGGGCGTGTTCGATGGCCTGCACCTGGGCCATCAGTTGGTGATGCGTACCATCGTCGAGCGCGCCAATGAGCTGGGCGCGGTCCCGACCGTGATCACCTTTGACCCGCACCCGCGCGCCGTACTCCACCCGGAGACCGCGCCGCCCCTGTTGCAGACTTTCGACCAGAAGGTCGAAGCCTTCGGCGTGCTCGGCATCAGGCAAACGATTGTCATTCGGTTTACGAAAGCGTTCGCCGAGATTGATGCGGAGGATTTCCTGCGCGACGTGGTGCGCGACCGTCTGCACGCCGCTGAAGTCTATCTCGGACGCGGCTTCGCCTTCGGCCACAACCGCGAAGGGAACATAGAGTTGCTGAAAAAGGTGAGCGCAGACCTGGGCTTCCGCGCCGAAGAGGTCCCGGAGGTGCGCCTGCGCGGTCAGCGCATCAGCTCCAGCACGATTCGAAAACTCCTGGCCGAAGGGCATGTGAATCTGGCGCGCCGGATGCTCGGGCGGCCTTACGGAGTCGAGGGACGCGTGGTCCGTGGCGACGAGCGCGGGCGCTCGCTCGGCTTTCCGACCGCCAACCTCAGGGCGCAGAACCGCGTCATCCCGAAACAGGGCGTTTACGTGACGGCGACTCTGATCGAAGGAGCCTGGCGGCGCAGCGTGACCAACATCGGCACGCGCCCGACGTTCGGGAGCGACTCCGGTGGGCCGACGATTGAGACTTATGTGGTGGACTGGACGGGCGACCTCTACGGCGATGTTGTGCGCGTTCGTTTCCTGCGGCGCTTGCGCGACGAGCGAAAGTTTGCTTCCATTGAAGAGTTGAAGCGGCAGATCGCGCTGGACCGTGACAGGGCTCTGGAGTATTTCAGGCGCGAGGGCGTGCGGCGGATGCTGGCGATTGTATAGAGTTTCAAGTTTCAAGTTTCAAGTTGGGCGCTTTTGAAACCTGAAACTTGAAACTTGAAACTTGGAACCTTATGGCTATTGATGAGCAGAACAAAGTGGTGCCGCGCGGCGCTGCGGGCGAGAAAGGCGCGGCGCATGACGCCCAGGCGATCAGGCAGGGGACCGCGCTCGGAATCGCGCGCTCGCGCGGCGACAGCTATAAGGCGGAAGAGCCGCTCATCATCATTCCGGGCACGCACGCTCACATCCTCAAGGACAACGAAGCGATCAGCGCCCATGGGCTTCGCGGCTGGCGGCGCACAGGGAAGATCGCGCGCGTGCTCGGCCTGCTCTCGCTCTATCTCTTCCTGGACAGCTACGACATCCGCGCGACCTTCAATCGCCGCTTCAGCGAGCGCAAACGCGAAGAGGCGCGCCAGCGCGGGCGGATCGCGCGGTTTCAGGAGTGGACGCGCGAAGTTGACCGCAAGATTCTGGACCGCTTCATACGCGTTCTGCGCTACGTCGTCTTTCGCGGCGCCGAAGGCTCCGGGAGAAAAGAGAAGCGGCTGGAGAAGCAGGCCGTCTGGCTCAAGGAGAGCTTAATCAAGCTCGGCCCGACCTTCATCAAAATCGGCCAGGCTTTGGGCGCGCGCGGCGACCTGCTCCCGCTCTCCTACGTCAAGGAGCTCGTCAAATTGCAGGACCAGGTGCCGCCGTTCCCACACGCCGAGGCGATGGCGCGCGTCGAAACGGAGATGGGCCGTAAGGTGCACGAAGCTTACGCGGAGTTTGACGCCGAGCCGATTGCCGCGGCCTCGCTCGGTCAGGTCTATCGCGCGCGGCTCTACAGCGGCGAAGAGGTTGCGGTCAAAGTCCAGCGCCCGGGCCTCGCCGAAATCATAGGCTTCGACATCGCGATCCTGCGCCGCCTGACGGAGATGATGCGCCGCTTCCCGCAGATGAACGAGAACGCGGACTGGGAAGGGATGCTACGGGAGTTCTCCGAGACCATCACGGAAGAGATGGACTACGTTCAGGAGGGTCGCAACGCAGACCTCTTCCGCGAGAACTTCAAGAAGTGGAAGACCATCCACGTCCCCCAAATCTACTGGTCGCACACCACTGCGCGCGTGCTCACGATGGAGTTCATCCGCGGCACGAAGGTCGTGGACCTGGAGGGCCTCAAGGCCAAGCGCTTCTCGCCGGTCAAGGTCAATCGTCTCTTGGTCCGCACCTATCTCAAGCAGCTTCTTGAGGACGGCTTTTTTCACGCGGACCCGCACCCTGGAAATCTACTGGTGATGGACGGCGGGCGGCTGGCCTTCTTCGACTTCGGGATGACCGGCAAGATCACGCCGCGCCTGCAATCCCTGATGATTACGGCCTTCTTCCACGTCGTCAGCCGCGACGTGCACGGGCTCGCTCAGGACCTTATCAACCTGGATTTCCTGAAGCCGGGCGTGGACCCGGAGCAGATCCGCCCCATCGTCGAAGGGCTCTTCCAGCACTACCTCAACCTGAAACTCGGCGAGGTCAACTTCAAGGAGCTGACTTACGATCTGGCGGACGTGATGTACGAGTATCCTTTCCGGCTGCCGGCCAACTTCACTTACATCATTCGCGCGCTGATGACTCTCGAAGGCATCGGCATCGTCACGGACCCGGAGTTCAGCTTCTTCGACACGGCCAAGCCCTACGCCAAAGAGTTCATGCTCAGGCGCGAGGGGCGTCTGTTCCGGCAGATGCTCGTCAACAAGTTGCTGGGGCGCGAAACGGACGGCCGGATCGAGTGGGGCAAAATCTGGAAGCTCGCGAAGATGGCTGCCAAGATGTATCTTGAAAGATGAAGATGCTTTACAATGCGACCAGGAATGATGCGATCTGGAGTTGATTAAGATGAGTTCTATTACCATTCACCTTTCGGACGAGCACTTATTGAAACTCAAAGAGGTTGCTGAACGCTTGAGACTTTCGCCGGAAGATTTGGCTCGAATTAGTATTGAAGAACTGCTTGCTCGACCGGAGGAAAATTTTGAGCGAGCCGCAGATTATGTGCTTAAGAAAAATGCTGAGCTTTATCGGCGGCTGGCTTGATGCGCTACCTCACTCTCAAAGAAATCCTTGAACTTCAACGTCGTATCATTGAACAGTCAGGCGGGCTGGCAGGTATTCGGGATGTGGGCATGCTGGAATCCGCACTGGCCCAACCACTGATGACGTTTGGCGGCGCGGAGCTTTATCCTACAATCGTCGAAAAGGCCTCAGCCCTTGGTTTTTCACTTATCAAAAATCATCCCTTTCTTGATGGCAACAAGCGAATCGGCCACGCCGCAATGGAAACTTATCTCGTTTTGAATAAACATGAAATTGATGCGTCCGTAGATGAACAGGAGCAAGTAATCCTGAAAGTGGCCTCTGGCGAGTTAGGGCGGGCTGAGTTCACCGAATGGCTGCGCGCATGCATTATAGAGAAAGCAGAATAAAAGGCCGCATTGAGTGGGCAAGATGTGACAGCTTGCGAAGATGGCCGCCAAGATGTATTTAGAGAAATAAGAACGGTAGGATTTCTATAAATTAGCGACCTTGAGCAGATAACTAATCTGATGACGAAAGGGACAGTACATGCTTCGTAAGCCACAAATCTTCATCGTCCCCCTCTTCCTTCTTTTCCTGGCGCTGCCGGCCGCGGCGCAGGACAAAAAGAACTGCTTCACGGCGGAGGCGCGTGCGCTCGCCGAGCGGACAGCGAAAGTCTGGCAGGAGCCGGACCCGGACTACGATCCTGTCCTCGGCTACAGCACCGGCAAGGGGCCGCGTCCAGGCTCGCCTCCGGTTGATGACAACGGACTCGGGCTGCCCGTTAACTGCGTCGCGAACGCCAAAGCGAACGAGGGCGCGGGCACCACGCCGAAGTTCTACTGTTCCGTTGCGAACAATATGGACGAGGACGGCGAGCTGGTCAGGTATAAAGTGAAACCGCACTTCAAGGGGCAATCGAGGGAGAAGCGAAACGGCGAGGTCTATGGCGAGTTTCTCTCTTCGCGCTTCTCTAAGGCTTTGGGGTTCTTCGCGGACGACGAGTGGGTCGCAGACGCCACCTGCCAGGACTGCGAGAAGAGCCTGAATCGCCCTTTCCAGGGGGCGCGCTTCGATCCTTTTCAACCGGCAGCGGGGATAGAGCTTGCCTTAGGTAGAGGAATTGACGTCAAGTGCAACAACAAGGATACGGGGGCGCTCGCAGAGTCTCTACAGAAGCTGCTTCAGAATGGTGCTCCTCGCGCAGAGATAGATGCCTTCAAGCTCTGGCTCGCCTTCATAGACCACGGCGACACCAAGACTGACAACCACAAGTACGCCTGCCTCGATTCCGAGAAGGGCGCGGACGGCACCAGGACCTGTAAGGAGGGGCAGGCCGTTTACTACGTCAGCGACATGGGCTCGACCTTCGGCCACTCCAGCGCGAGCGAGAGCAAGGCCAGGCTCAGCCGTTGGAAGGGAAGGGAAGACCCTATCAAGGTGAGCGGCGGTCGCTGCACCACAACCGCCAAGAGCGTCGGCGATGTGAGCATCACAGAGGCTGGCCGTCAACTCCTGGCTAACGGCCTGCAACGTCTTTTGGACGCGGAGGCAAGCAGCGGCCTTATTACAAAAGTGTTCCGCGCTTCGCGCAATCAGGAGCGCGACGAGGCGCCGGAGGCTTGGACCGCAGAGTTCGTGCGCAAGGCCAAAACGATCATAGAGGCGCGCTGCTCGAACTGAGTGATTATCGTAGTGCGACACCAAGTCACGGACTCTATAGATGATTGCAATTGCATGTAGCCTACGGGTCAGTACCGCCTGCTTAAGCTGGGCGGGTATGGGTAAGCTAATACCGAAATGCAATCAAAAGAGAGGAAGAGATTATCCACGAAATCACACGAAACGACACGAAACAACAAGCACTTTTGTGTTGTTTCGTGTGATTTCGTGGATCGTATCACCTCTTTTCTT